>Ga0181560_10004180_pt1 | contig 13153 bp, 9 predicted proteins | sample 011ome_20_FD_133751 | JGI IMG/M metagenome (GOLD analysis project Ga0181560, IMG submission 133751) | Coastal salt marsh microbial communities from the Groves Creek Marsh, Skidaway Island, Georgia - 011509CT metaG (megahit assembly) | ecosystem: Environmental > Aquatic > Marine > Intertidal zone...
AATTCATGGCGAGAAGCTGCGGCACGAAAGATCATTGACCCTAGACAGAGTGCGGAGTACAGTCGCGCGGTCAGGTGCCTGTCGATCTCTCAGATCTGGTCAGGTTAAAAGGGAAGTTTGGCACAAAGCTGCTGATGCTTGTAGTCAACGCTGCCCCCGCAACGGTAGGGAAAATCCCGAGCCCGATACCTGCCTGACACCGAAGACCGAAGAGCGGTGGGCTCTGGCAGGTGTCGATGATCCGCATCCAACGCGACGTCCCCTGTATTTCCCAGCGCCTACTGCAACCGACATGAAGGCGTTTATTTCTTGAATCAGACGAAGCACCCACAAAGCGACCGGCCTTGGCATCTAGATAATAGAGGGTTCGTCCAGCGAGCAGGCCTCGCTCTGCTGGTGATTGCTTTGCCACTCGACAGTGCCGCGCAAACGGAACTCGAGGAGACGGTCGTTGTGGCCTCTCGAGTGCCCACTCCGCTGTCACAGGTGGGGGTTTCAGTCGACGTGATTGATCGCGAGGCGCTTACCTTACTCGGCTACCGAGACCTGGCGTCACTGCTCAACATCCAGACGGGTATCTCGGTCACCCGCGATGGTGGGTTCGGTAAGGCCGCCGCGATCCGTATGCGGGGTGAAGAGGGGTACAGGACACGGGTGCTGCTCGATGGCATTGATTTAAGTGACCCCTCATCCCCTCAAATAAGTCCCCGTATAGAGCACCTATTAACCGAGGGAATTGATCGCGTTGAAATTCTGCGGGGCCCTCAGGGGTTGATGTACGGTGCAGATGCCGGTGGCATCATCGCACTGACATCGCGACAAGTATCGGATGGCCTGCTGGCGGATCTGTCGCTTGAGGGCGGTGAAAACCAGTTTCGACAAATGGGCATCAATCTGGCCGGTGGCAATGCGTGGCTACAAGGAGCCCTCTCATATACGGATCTTTCAACCGACGGATACAATGCGCGACCCTCTGATCAATCGCCCGCCGACGCTGATGGCTACGAGAATCAAACCTTTCATGGCAACTTGCGGGTTGTCATCAGCGATCAGTGGCAGCTTCAACTGAGCAGCCATCACATCGACGCTGAGAATGACTATGACGGCTGCTTCAACGCCACTGATTTCTCTGCGAGCAACCTGTGCACCGATGATTTTGAACAAACGAATCATCGTGTTGCGGTCCACTGGGAAACCTCACAGTTTTCATCTAACCTCAGCTTCGAAGACAGTAGCAGCGAGCGAATATTTGCTACCGAAGGACTGAGCACGTTTACACCCACAAGCGAGCAGCAGGAAATATCCTGGCTGTCCTCTTACCAAGGCGAACTCGGTCGAGTCGTGCTCGGCGTGGATTTCCAGGAACAAGCCTACGATGATGCCTTCAGTCAGCGCTCGCGAGACAACACGGGCATTTATGGGGAATTGCACTCGGCGCTCTTTCTCGGCAGCGCCACCGCCGGCGTGCGTCACGACGATAACGACGATTTTGGCCAGCACACATCCTGGCGACTGAGCACCATTCAATATCTCACACAAAGCGGGCGCCCCCTCCTCCTCAGAGCGGCGATTGGCACCGGTTTTAGGGCGCCTAGCCTCTACGAGGTCGGCTACAACGAAGGACCGTTTGGGTATCCCCCAGCCTCCTCTAAGCCTCTTTATGAAGAACAAAGTCTGGGCTGGGAACTAGGGCTCCAATGGGGGGAAGAACAGCAGGTGTTGTCAGCCACCTGGTTCGATCAGCGCATCGACAACGAAATTGTCTTTGACCTCGCAAATTACTCGGGCTACCTGCAGACTGACGATCGCGTGACATCTAGAGGCCTTGAACTGGCTGCACGGACACGCTTCGCAGAACATTGGTCAGTCGTTGCCAATGCCACCTGGAACGAGACCGATACCAGCAATGGAGCCCAGCGCGCCTACCGACCTGAATTGAGCGGCGCTCTGTCCATCCAATGGCAAAACCACCTCATTCAATCCTCACTCACCCTTCATGGTCAGTTTGATAGTGTTGATGTAACTAATGTGCCAATGCCTGACACCCATCAGGTGGACTGGACGTTTACGACGGATCTGGGTCGCGGTTTCGTCGTCAACGCTCGGGTCGAAAATCTGACCAATCAACTGGCGCCGCGTATTCGCGACTACGCTGTTCAAGGGCGAGCCGCCTACCTCGGCTTGCGATATAGCATCTAGGATCAAGACCATGACAAAGCCAACAAAAGCCACACGCCATAAAAAAGCCATGGAAAAACAAAAGGCCAAGGTCGATGCCACCATTGCCAGTGCCACGCTTGAACGAGGAGTAGCCGTTCTGCTAACGGGCGACGGTAAAGGCAAAACGTCTTCCGCATTTGGCATGGTGATGCGCGCTCTGGGCTATGGCCAAAGGGTGGGCGTTGTGCAATTTATTAAAGGTCAGCAGTTGTCCGGCGAGGAGCATTACCTCAAAGATCACTGCCCCGACGTCGAGTTTTACCAGATGGGCACCGGCTTCACCTGGGATACCCAGGACCGCGGATCGGATATCGAAGCGGCTGAGCGCACCTGGGCTGTAGCCGAGGCGATGCTGACCAACACGAACCTGGATTTGGTGGTGCTCGACGAGCTTACCTATATGCTAGCGTTCGATTACCTAGACACTGACCGCGTTATCTCTGCTATAAGCGAGCGCCCCGCGGAGCAAAGCGTGGTCGTGACTGGTCGGGGGGGTGGCAGTAAACTTCGAGCGGCGATGGACACGGTGTCGGAGGTGAAAGATGTCGCGCACGCCTATCGGGAGGGCATTGCAGCCCGAAAAGGCGTCGACTTCTAAGGTGCACAGCGACATATCGCCACCACGGTCCTTCTCCTTTTCTTGGTTTGTCACCTACAAGTTTTTAAACTCGTTGTTCATGGGCCTCAGTATCGGGTCCGTCTTCACGCTCTACGCCCCCCTCTCTCCAGCCACCTTTTCAGCCGGTGGCATCGGTCTCGCTTTAGCAACACTGATTATCGCCACGCAGTATCACAGGCTGTTTAATCGGGATTGGTTTTTCCGTCTTTCTTTTCTCGTCGAGTGCGTCATTCTCTTGGGCGTGATTGCCGTTTTATTACTACCGATCGACCAGCAGCTGGCCATGTTCGTATATTTGGGCTACCAGCTTTCCTTCGCCTTCGGCGGCTATCTGGTGCGGTATGAAACGCTGCTGATTGCACGGGACCAGGACCTCAAAACACTGGATGTCGCCAAACAAATTGCCTATCTCGTGGGCATGGGGCTGGCTTGGATAATTTACCAAACGCTTGAGTCCTATTGGTCGGTATCAACCGCCGATGGGCAGATACAGCGCCTCTACAGTCTATTGGTCGTGGTGGAAATCGCTGTGCTCTGCGCGCTCGCGCGCAGTTTTCCACGGCCAGAAAAAAACGGTAAGGTGTAGAGCAAAGCAACTTTGGCGAGGACTGTCTGGTGACGGATCAAAACCCCCGAAAGCAAAACGCTCAAAAGAATGTACCCAAACATCGTTGGGGCTCGGCTCGTACAGCCGCGATTTCAATCGTTTTAGCCACCTTGCTCGCTGGCACGGCGAACGCTGATCCCCAAAGTCGGGTTGTCGAGCTTTTCGACTCAGTACAGGGGGTCAGAGGCCAAGGTCCTATTAATGACAAAGGTGATGGAGGTGGCTCAGGTGGTGAGCCACCCGTCGATCCCGAAGCTGAGGCCAAGGCCTTTTTTGAAACAGAAATGCACCCTCTCGTGTACCCCACCTGTTATCTCAGCTGCCATCAGGCGGGGGGCGTATCGGGCGGGTCAGACCTTGTGTTAGTAGGTCCCGGACCTAATCAAATTGCAGCCAACAACAGCGCATTCGTCAACTTCATCACTGTCTTTAGCTCTTCCGCTACCCTACTTACACGAATCTCCGGTGGCGGCCATCCGGGCGGCGCTATATACACAAACGGCAGCAGTCAGTATCAAGTGATTGAAACTTGGACCCAGTTTTACGACTAATATCCAGCAACCCCTGCGCTGAGTCACTCAAGGCGAAACCCGTATTGGGCGGACGCCTAGCGTGATGGCGACGTCGAGCCCCGACAATACCCCGCCGATCACTCCAACAGGTCAGGTTGCTCCGCGAGAATCACGTCGAACAACGGTTGCGCACTAAACCAGCCCGCCGACTCATTGCCAACTTGCTCCGCCGCGTGCAGCGCAATCGCGTGCGGGATTGAGATCGGCTCCCCGGCAGCCTCCGCCAGCAGTTGTGCCTGGCACGACCGCTCCATGGTGACGTACCACCAACAGGCCTCTTCAACGGATGCGCCAACCGTCAAATGTCCGTGATTTTGAAGAAAAATTGCCTTATGGGGTCCGAGTTTGCGCGCTAACGCCTCGCCCTCCGTCATATCGACAACGACCCCGGTATAGCTATCGAGTACCGTGTGATCGTCATAAAAAGCGCAGGCATCCTGGGTAATCGGGTCCAACAAGCGGCCCAAAGCGGACCACGCTTTACCATAGACAGAGTGAGCGTGGGCGGCCGCTGTTACCTCTGGGCGTCTCTTATGAATGTGACTATGGATGGTAAATGCCGCACCGTTAAGCAAGCCCTTTCCTTCGACCACTTCCCCTTCGTGACTAACGCGAATCAAATCTGACACCCGCATTAATTTAAAGGAGCGCCCCATCGGATTTACCCAAAAGGTGTCGCTATCGAACGGATCACGCACGGTGATATGACCAGCCACGCCCTCATCAAAACCGCATTTGCCGAAGATACGAAGCGCCGCCGCAAGCCGCTGTTTTCGAAACAGCTGCTCCTCCTCGGGCTGTCGCTCGGGGACAGCAGCAGGCAGTTCGTCGTCTGCTGCGTTCATGATGAGTTGGTTCACTGACTGATTCACTTGGATTCCTCACTGTGTTGCGCAAGCCAACGCTGGTTAAAGTCGGCGGCGGCGGCTGGTAGCCCGGCCTCTGACGGTATCGCATCGTTATTATCTCGGCATGCCTGCACATAGGCATCAAGCACCACGCCATGGCGCGGCGCCACTTCCTCCGGTTTAAGCGGATCACCACACTCTGAGCACGTCACCCTAGGAGCGGTCAACTTACCGCACCGTGTGTGCCAGTATACCGTTGGCGCGCCTTCCTGACCGGCGAGCCACTCGTCACCCCAGTGGCTTAACGTCAGCAGAACGGGGTATAACCCCAATCCTTTCCTGGTCAATCGGTACTCGTAGCGAACCGGTCTGTCCGTATAGGGCACTTTGATCATGACCCCGGCATCAACCAAGCCATTCAAACGCTCGGTTAATCGATGTCGGGTAACGCCAAGATTGCGGTGAAAATCGTCAAATCGGCGAGTGCCCTTGAACGCGTCACGAACAATAAGCAGAGTCCAGCGCTCCCCCACGACCGCTAACGCCCTGGCGACCGAGCAAACCTGTTCGTCAATGTTATCCCACTTCACAAGCACTCCTGCCTGTTGTTCCCAAGGGGTCGTCCCCATTGAAGCATATTCGGCGTACCGTCCGCCAAAATTGCAAATTATCACGCCTATTCGTCAAATTTTCATTGACTTGACTACGCCAGTGAGGATCATATGCTCTGTTGAAGTCCAGCATCGAGGCCTACATGTAAGGCTGGGATCACCCCGACTGGAACGCTTATCGGGCGATCACCTTAATGCGCGGATTCAGTAAAAGATGGAAAAAACACACAAAATCAAGGGGGCCTTTTCCCATGGCACTTATCAATAGATCGACCTCTTTACGCTGGGCGGTTCAAGCAGCACTGCTGGGCCTTGTAGTGACGGCACAAGCCCAAGACGAGGTGTTGGACAGCACCGCCGTTGAGGCCGCAGCTGAGACCAGCTCACCAGCGGCCGCAGAGGCCCCCGTCGAAGAAGTTATTGTCACAGGCTCACGCCTGAAGCGCGATACCTTCTCAAGTATCGCTCCGCTTCAAGTCATCACCACCGAGTTTTCAAAGGAAGTGGGCCTTATTGACGCTGCCGACATCCTCCAGGGATCCACGGCGTCTACTGGCCAACAGATTGACCTGACTTTCCAGGGCTTCGTTCTCGACAATGGACCCGCCGCCTCCACCGTTGACCTCCGTGGTCTGGGCGCCCAGCGAAACCTTATCCTGGTCAATGGCCGCCGGGTGTCACCCTCGGGCGTGGAAGGCGCCCCTGCTGCACCCAACCTGAACTTGTTACCCCGCTCCCTCGTAGAGCGCTATGACATTGTGCTGGACGGCGCATCGTCGGTGTACGGATCTGACGCCATCGCGGGTGTCGTTAACGCGATTTTGCGCAAGGATTTCGATGGCTTTGAACTCGAGCTCTTTACCAACCAGCCCGAGCAGTCTGGCGGCGCCGATACGACGGTATCTGCGGCGTGGGGTTTTAACACTGACCGCGGAGTTTTCGGTATTGGTGGCGAATATGTGGAAACCACCAAAGCGGCGCTTGGCGACCGGGATTGGACCGGCGACTGTACGAGCAACGTTGAGATCGACGAGAACGGTAGCATCAGAACCGAAGACCAATACTACGCGTCGATAGGCTACCCGTCCTACGGTAACTGCGCGTTCCAATCAGTCGCTGCACGGACCTTTATCCCATCTATCGATATGGGCTCTATTTACTACACCCCCGGTTACTCCAACGGTGGCTGGGGCAATTTCAGTGAGTCTGGCGATCCCTATACCGGTTTGGCTGCCGATGGTAACGGCGATGGCGTGGGTGATATCGATTTGCTGCAATACGATTTCAATGGCAAACCCGCAGCGCTCGACGCGGATTTGTTCCCCAAGACCACGCGCTACAACATCATGGCGTACGGGGAATACACCTTCGAAGGTGAAGCCAACATCACACCCTACTTCGAAGCCAACTACTCCTACTTTGAAGCAGAATCGAAGAGTAGCGAGGGCCAACTGTTCCCAACAGTTCCCGCAAATAACCCCTTCAACCTGTGCAACCCCAATCAGCCCAACGGCGTGGACTGCGGCCTTGCCGCTGACGCGTATTTGGATAATCCCAGCATCGCGGCCAATTTTGCCAATTTCTATGGCCTCACCCCCGCGGAATTTAGAGACTTCGGGATCGTCAATATCTACCCGGGAGCGCTCGGACCGGTATCCACTATCCCAATTGTATCGGTTCGGGGTGACCGTAACCGTGTGGAGACTGAGCAAACTCAAATCCGCGTCGTCGGCGGTGTGCGGGGAGATATGCCGTTCCTGAATATCGGTACGCTGGATGACTGGTCTTTCGATGCCTATTTCAGCTATTCGCTCTCTGAGGGCGAGTCACGCCGCTTCGGTGTCCGTGAAGACCGACTCGAGTACGCGCTGGGATACTACAGCTCAACGAGCACCCCTTGCGAGAATGATCTTGGCGTAGAACTCCGCGCTGACGCCAGCGCGGGCTGCGTTCCCGTCAACATGTATGCTCCTTCGCTTTATCCCGTTGGCGAAGTCGTGGGCGATTTCGGCTCGCAGGCCGAGCGAGATTACCTCTTTGATACCCGAAATTTTGATACCGAGTACGAGCAAACCATCGTTTCCGCTTACGCAACGGGCGATCTATTCGACCTGCCCGCTGGTAGCGTCGCCTTGGGCCTCGGCGTAGAGTTTCGCCGAGATGAAATTAACTCGATCCCCGATGCTATCGCTGAGCAGGGACTGTTCTGGGGCTTCTTCTCCGACAAGGGAGCCAAAGGCTCTCGCGACGTAAACGAATTCTTCGTTGAAGCAGAGATTCCCTTGCTGGCTAATCTGCCCTTGGCACGAGAACTCAACGTCAACCTGTCAGCGCGTTTCACTGATGACGAGTACTACGGAGACAATACCACTGAGTCGATAAAAGTGGGGTGGCGTCCGGCGGATTCACTGCTCATCAGGGGAACCTGGGGTACCGCTTTCCGAGCACCTAACCTGCGCGAACTGTTCCTCGGCGGCTCCACCGGATTCCTGAATGTGGGTGACCCTTGTTATGTCCCCGAAACGGCGATCGACAACCTGACGGGAGAATACAATCCCGCTAACGATAAACGCGATCAATTGATCCTGGATAACTGCCGTGCAACCGGTGTTGATCCGACACTGGCCAATAACGGCGGCTTCAACACCTACAGCGTGGAAGTACAGCAAGGCGGGTCGCTGGAGCTGGATCCCGAGGAATCCGATTCCTGGACCATTGGCTTTTCCTATGAGCAGGACTTCAGCAACAAGTTTGATCTCTCCTTTGGTATGACGTTCTCTGAAATTGAGATAACCAATACGGTGATCGAACCCAGCACCGGCTTTATCATTGGCGACTGCTATACCGATGAAGCGGGTACCGGTGCCAGCGTTTTCTGTAGCCGCATTACGCGAGACTTCAGTGACCCCACCGACCCCCAAATCATCTTCATGGACCTAGGCTTTATCAACCGCGATAAAGAAACTTACCGCGGCATTGATTACAACCTGTTCTTTGCAGATCAGATCAACATCGGCGTGCCTATTGATTTGAGCCTGAACCTGACCGCTACCAAGCTGGTGGAGCGCTCAACGCTATTTACCAATCCCGATGGCAGCGTCGACCAAGAAGGTTATAAAGGTGAGTGGGGCTTCCCCGAGTGGCGAGCCCAGGCGGCGCTTCGTCTTGAGTGGGACCGCTGGGCGTTTACCTGGGAGACACGGTTTACCGACGACGTCGACACCGATCCAGACGCCGTGGACGACTTCGACTCAATCAATGGGTTTTCCGACACCTGTCTGGGCCCTCCGGATGACGTCCTCTGTCGCGACTACGCCAGAGCGGAAGATTACTTCCGGCACAGCACGTCGTTGTTCTACAGAGCTGACACTTGGAGTTTAGGCGCGGGTATCCGCAACGTCTTCAACGAAAAGCCACCGGTGGTTGATGGCTCGGAGGTACTCTCTTACAGCAACACGCCAATTGGCTACGGCTACGACCTCCAAGGTAGAGTCTTCTTCCTCGATGCCTCTTACCGATTCGGCGGTGGCAATTAAGCCAAGCCCACCGTACGACAGAAAAAAGGCGTGCCCAGCACGCCTTTTTTTTCTCTATAGTTAACGCTTGCTCGCCAGGACTTGTTCGATGAGACTTTTTATAGCACTTCTCCTTGTTACACTTGTCAGTACACTGACATTTGCCGAGCCCTATCCCCTCGACTACTGGGCGCGACGATCTGCCATCAGTAACGTTGAGCTGTCCCCCACAGGGGACCATTTGGGCTTGCTTAAAATCCCTGCCCGTGGGGAAAACCCTGTTATCGAGGTCTATGACACGAATGATCTGTCGGCAGAGCCCTTTCGCGTCAATGCCAACCCCATGGAAATCGTAAATTTTTCTTGGGTAGACGATAACAACCTCGTGTTCAGAGCGCGCCAACAAGTGCGGGACAAAATAGATGGCTTTAACGAGGGGATTTACGAAAATCGAATCGCGCTCGTGGACGTCAAGAAAAAGGAGCTCGAGGCTTTCGATGAGCGTGACCCATTCATCGTCAGCGTGCTACCCGATAAGCCCGGGAAAATCCTAATCTCTTTTTCCGAGGGCGGCAAAGATGGTGTTGGGGCCAAAGTGCAGGCTGCCTTCAGGCCGAGAGCCTATTGGGAGTTCGATCTCAAGAGAGGCACAAAAAAGCTCCTGGTACGAGGCAAGATTTCCCTCGGCAACATCGACTTTGATGAAGCGGGGAACCCTATTTTAGCCCGCGGCTTTGACCTTAATTCCGGTGAGTTCATTTGGTACTGGCGCGAACCCGAAGAGGATGACTGGCTCGAATTTTATCGGCAGAGCGAGGATAGTTTCGAGGACTTTACAGTTTACGGTCCAGATCCCGAGGTGCCCGGCAACTTCATCGTTAGCGCCAACAACGGCGCAGATACAACCGGTCTATGGTCATTTAATGCTGCGACCAAAAAATTCCAGGAACTGCTCTATCAGCGAAAGGACGTGGATATCTGTGGCGTGAAGTATCACAGCAACTCTTGGACTCATAGTGACGTCATTACAGGCGTAGGCTACTGCAAAGACAAAATACACGGTGAATTTTTCGATGCTGAGGAAGGAGCCCTGCACCGACAGCTGGAGCAACTGATACCCAACGCTCACTACGGCACTATCACCAGCCGCTCTCGGGATGGTAACTCCATGACCATCCGCAATGTCGGGCCACGGGACCCAGGCACCCACTATCTTATCCACCAAGGCAAGCTACAACTCATCGGCGGCCAGCGGCCTTATTTTGAGCCCGCAGAACTGGCGGACGTGCGCTACATCACCTATCCCGCGCGAGATGGCGAATCGATTCCGGGCTACCTCACGATACCCCATGGCAAACCGCCCTTCCCATTGGTCGTATTACCCCATGGAGGCCCTTTTGTCAGAGAAACCATTCTCTTTGATGAGTGGGCTCAGTTGCTTGCCAACAACGGATATTTGGTGCTCCAACCCCAGTACCGTGGCTCTCGAGGTTACGGCCAACGCTTTTATCAAATAGCCTTCAACGCAGGGGGACAAGGTGGCTATAAAATGCAGGATGATAAGGACGATGGCGTCGCCTATTTGATTAAGGAAGGCCTTACTGAGGCAGGTAACGTCGCGATGTTCGGCTGGTCCTATGGTGGCTATGCGGCCCTTGTCGCGGCCTCAAGAACGCCGCAAGCCTATCAATGTGTTATCGCCGGTGCCGCGGTAACCGACCCCGAGATGCAGGTTAACTATTACCGCTACCAGCTCAGAGGAGCTGGAAAGATAGAGCAGCTGGCGATGTGGGATGACAGTATTTCCCCGCTTGAAGAGGTCGACAAGGTCAACGTGCCCATCTTGCTTATTCATGGGGACGTGGATCAGCGGGTGCCCTTGGAGCATGCCGAGAAGTACCGTGACGCACTTGTTGATGCGGGCAAGCCACACACCTATCTGGAGCTCGAGGGCGCGGACCACTTCTCCAATACCCTGTTCTACCATCACAAGCTCGCACTTTACGAAGCCATGCTCGGGTATCTTTCTAATGAATGCGGCCTCAAAACCGGGGCTGCCGCGACGCTAGCGCAAACCGACCCGTGAGGTCTCCAGGAGCGACTCGTAACATCAAGTCCAAAGCGGACAACCTACTGCTAGGGCGACATACCACCGAGTTGGCCAGCACGCGCCGTCTCCAGCCATAAAAAAACCCCGGGGCGTTGCCACCGGGGCTCTTGACGGTTTCAGAGATCAACCAAACTGATTCATCGTGTTGTCGTCGCCGGCCGCTTTGAGCGCCGCGTCCCCCGAGAAGTACTCTTTATGGTCATCGCCCATATCCGAGCCCGCCATATTCTGGTGCTTGACGCAGGCGATGCCTTGACGGATTTCTTTGCGCTGAACGCCTGCAACATAGCCGAGCATGGCAGCGTCACCAAAGTATTCTTTGGCCAGATTGTCGGTGGAGAGCGCAGCTGTATGGTAAGTCGGCAAGGTGATCAGGTGGTGGAAAATACCCGCCTCTCTGGCCGCGTCAGCTTGAAAAGACTGGATCCGACGATCCGCCTCGAGTGCTATTTCACTGTTATCGTATGACGCATCCATCAGGTTCGCGCGGTCATAGTCAGATACATCCTGCCCCGCCTCAGACCAAACGTCGAACACCTGCTGGCGGAAGCTCAACGTCCAGTTAAATGAGGGACTGTTGTTGTAAACCAACTTCGCTGAGGGCACCGCCTCGCGAATCCGGTTAACCATACTCGCTATTTGGCCTACGTGAGGCTTTTCAGTTTCTATCCAAAGTAGATCCGCCCCATTCTGCAACGATGTGATGCAGTCTAGTACAACGCGATCTTCACCCGAGCCTTTCTTGAACTGGAACAGGCCTGAGGGGAGCCGAGCGGGCTTGAGCAGTTTGCCGTTCGCCTTAACGACGACATCTCCATTGGCAATATCCTGTGCGCTTTCGATGTACTCGCCATCGAGAAAACTGTTGTACTTGTCACCCAGATCTCCGGGCTCGTGGGTCACAGCAATTTGCTTGGTGAGACCAGCACCCAGGGAGTCGGTCCGCGCGACGATAACGCCGTTGTCCACGCCCAACTCGAGGAAGGCATAGCGAATTGCTCTGATTTTGGCGAGGAAGTCTGCGTGGGGCACGGTAACCTTACCGTCTTGATGGCCGCACTGCTTCTCGTCGGACACCTGATTCTCGATCTGGATGGCACAGGCCCCCGCCTCGATCATCTTCTTGGCCAGCAAGTATGTTGCCTCTGCGTTGCCAAACCCAGCATCAATGTCGGCAATGATCGGCACCACATGGGTCTGAAATTGATCAATGTGCTTGGTAAGGCTTTGCACTTCGACCTCGTTCCCGGCCTTTTTCGCCGCGTCCAGCTGGCGGAACAGGCCGCCAAGTTCGCGAGCGTCAGCCTGTCGAAGAAAGGTGTAAAGTTCTTCAATGAGCCCAGGCACCGAGGTCTTCTCGTGCATCGACTGGTCGGGCAGCGGGCCGAAATCCGAGCGAAGTGCCGCTATCATCCAGCCGGACAGGTAAAGATACTTTTTATCGGTGGTTCCGAAATGCTTCTTGATTGAAATCAGCTTCTGCTGACCTATAAAACCATGCCAGCATCCCAATGACTGGGTATAACTGGAAGTGTCGGCATCGTAGGCCGCCATATCGGCCCGCATCAGATCAGCGGTGTAGCGCGCGATGTCGAGCCCGGTCTGAAAACGATTTTGTAATTTCATGCGAGCGGCATACTCGGGACTGATGTCAGCCCAGGCCGCGCCCTGTTTTGCCACAACGTCGTCTAAGGCCGTGATGGTATCGAGATAGAGTCCCATGGTGATTCCTCATGTAAATAAGCGTACCGGCCGAAGCCGTGTCTAAACAGGCGGCAGTCTACGGAATTCGGCAGTATTTTTAAAATAAATAGGTAGTATTACAGTCATTCATAAGACGAATGCATTAGCGCCGTTTTTTATGACTTTTCTTCTTTTCGGCTTTTTTGATGTGGGAGACGAGGCGTCGTCGGCGCTGAACTTGACGTTGAGTCAACTTATTGCGCTTGCCCGCGTAGGGATTCTCCCCCGTCTTCAGCTGGATACGAATCGGCGTTCCATGGAGCTGCAGCACTCGACGAAAGGTCTTCTCCAAATAACGTGCATAACTC
>Ga0181560_10004182_pt1 | contig 13153 bp, 4 predicted proteins | sample 011ome_20_FD_133751 | JGI IMG/M metagenome (GOLD analysis project Ga0181560, IMG submission 133751) | Coastal salt marsh microbial communities from the Groves Creek Marsh, Skidaway Island, Georgia - 011509CT metaG (megahit assembly) | ecosystem: Environmental > Aquatic > Marine > Intertidal zone...
CTCGCGCGCCGCGCGCGCTCGAGCGCCTCGGCGGCGCGCGAGGCGAGGTCCAGCACGTACGCCGCGGTGCCCTCCGACAGAACCAGCGTCGCGGGAGGCGCGTTCGTTTCGCACGCCGCCTCGCGCGAGGGATCACGCGCGGGCGCCGCCGCCACCGCGCGCGCCACCAGCTCCAGGAGCGTCGCCTGCTCCACCGAGAACCGTTCGCGAACCGCCGCCTTGTCGTGTGTGTCGTTTTTTTCGTCATCCTTCGTTCCTTCTCGAGCGCCGTCCGCGTCTAAGGCCATGCCCAGGATTTTGCGCCGCAGCGCCTCGTCCCTGGCGCGCGCGGTCTCCGCCGCGAGCGGCGCGAGCGCGCGGCACAGCGGCGGCGCCGCCTCGCCGCCGAACAGACAGAAGGACTCGACGAAGCGGACCAGCGTCGCGCCGACGTCCTCGACGCGCGAGACGCGCGAGACACACTGTCGCGCGTCGTCGTCGTCCGCGTCGTCCCCGCCGCCGACGGACGCGCGCAACAGAGGCCTCCACACGGTCGCGCCCGCCACGAAGCCGCACACCGCGCGCTCGTCGTACGCGTCGTGTACGACGTCCGTCTGTCGGCTGTGCGTCTGTGCGTCCGATCCCGAAGCGAGGATCGCCGGATGTGACTCGGCGGATGAAAGAAAGCCGACCGCCGCGAAGCGCGCGCTCATCGCCGAGCACAACGCCGGGTGCGTCGCGCGCGCCGCGCCTTCGTGCTTCAGCGCGGCGATCACGGCGAAGTGCCGGGGGAAAAGAACGCACCACGTGGTCTCCGCCGCGGTGCCACCTCCTGTGATGAGGTTGCACGCGAGTTGCGTCGCCGCGGCGAGCGCCGAGACGGCGGCGGCGGCGGCCGCCTCGCTCAAGGCTTTTTCGTGTGTGAATTCGGATCCGGACGACCGATGGGAGATCCGAGACCCGGTCTGGGGGGACCGGTCGACGCGCGCGGCGAGCGCCGGGAGCGCGAGCGCGAGCGCCTCCGGGGCGTCGCAGCGCGGGAGCGCGCACGCGCCTCCGCGCGCGACCGCGTTACCGGCGCACACGTTCCGCAGCGCGCGCGCCAGGGGCGCGAACGGGACCAAGAACGCGTCCGCGGCCTCGGTCGCGTCGGCGGCTTCGCACCAGCACGCCGCGCGCGCGGCGCGCAGCAGCTCGGCGGCGATGGAGACGGCGGCCCCCGAAGACGCGAGCGCGGCTCGCTTGGCGGGATCCTTCGCGTCGGACACGATGTCCTCCACCGCCGCTCGAGCGGCGGCGCGGTCGCCGGACGCGCGGGCGGACTCGAACCGCGCGCCCGCCGACGCCATGTCGTCGGCGGCGAGAGAGCCTCGACGCGCGCGTCCCGACCCTCGGTCGCGTCGCGAGACTCGAGCGACAACGCTCGCGACCGGCGCGGATCGAAGGCGAGCTGCCGCGACCGCGTCCGCCGAGCGCTCCTACGCGGACCTCGCGCGCCCCGCGCCCCGCGCTGTGGTCTCGGACGACGCGACGGCGTCGACGGGATGATGAACGAAACCTAGTTCGATGACCAGATCGTTCCGCGCGCGGCGGCGCGCCCCCCTCCGCGAAGCGGATCGAACCTCCCGCGAGCCTCCATGGAGGCGGCCGTTCGGTGCCTTCGCGACGCGGTCGCGCCGGACGAGACCGCCTGCTGCCTGGTGCTGGTCGCCGACGACGCGCGCGTGGACGGCGAGGAAGGCATGGAGACGTTTTCCTCGCTGCTACGCGAGCACGCCGACGCCGCGGCGGCGGGACGCGCGCACGCGCGGCGCACGGTCCTGGTCGCGGGCGCGCGCGCGCCGAGACGGCACAGGCTACAGGCGCGGGCGCGACCCGAGTTTCGCGGCGCGCATTCCCGAGACGGCGACGCCCTGGCCGTCGTGGACCTCACCCGCGACCCGCACGGGTGGCTCGTCTCGATCGGTGCCGAGCCGTCTCGGGACGGCTCGGTTCGCGAGTCGGCGGCGACGGCGTCGGCGGCGACGGCGTCGGCGGCGACGAACGAAACCGCGACGCGAAACCGAACCGCGCCGCGTTTGGGCGACGTCGCGTCCATCGCCGCCGCCGTCCACGACGCGCTCGGCGGCGACGCCGCGAGGGAACACGACGAGAGGGACGACGCCGAGAGGGACGACGACGCGCGCGACGAATCGGGAGGAGTTTCACTAAAAAAAAAAAACGAAAACGCCGACGCGAAACCGCGCGGGCGGCGGTCCGGTTTATGGGGCCGCGCGCCTCGCGAGCGCGCTCGAAGCGTCGTCGCGCTCGACTGCGTCGCCGAGCTCGTGCACGCCTCCGGAGTGGCAAACACGCTCGAGCTGATCGAGCGCATACGCGCGGACACGCGCGTCTGCGGCGTGGTCGCGTACGCGCGAGGGGGCGGCGGCGATTTCGGTGATTTCGTTTTTACCGAAAAAATCGGACCGGACGCGTTCGCGCGCGTCGCGTCGAGTCTGCGCCGCGCGGCGTCGTGCGCCGTTTCGGTCGCGCCGCCTCGCGCGACCGCGGAGGCGCTCGCGGATATGCGGCGGAGACGCACCGTAAACGCGACGCGTGGAGTACTCGTTGGCGCGAGCTTGAACGACGACGCGTCGATCCCGGAGGAGGCGGACGCGCTTCACGCTTTAGCGTCGACGCTCGAAGGCGGTTTGGAAGTCGCGCGTCTCTTCGCGTTTCTCTCGCGGCCCACCGGGCGTACGCGCGTCGAGCGCCGAGACGTCGACGTGCGGTTCCGGTTCCCGGTTCCCAACGCCGACGGCACCGAAAGCGGAAACGCGCGCCCTTCGTCCCCCGTCCTGGAGGTTTCCTTCTCGGCGCCGGAACGCGCGGAGAGCGCGGCGCGCGGCGGCGCGCGCGACGACGGTGACACGCGCGGCGAGACTTTTCAGTCAGAAAAAGATGTTGCGTCCAAAAAAAAAATCGAAGCGGAGGCGGAGGCGGAGAAGCGGCGGGTGCGCCTGGAGCGCGCGACGCCGTTCAAGCTCGGCGTCTCCGCGGAGGAGTCCCTCGCGCGGTCGCGGGTAGTGCTGCCGTTCGAGCACCAGGGCGGGTACGCGCGCGGGCCCGACCCCGACGCGACGGGTGTTTTTTCCGGCGCCTCCGCCGAGACGTACGACCGCGGCGACTTTTTGCGGTACCTGCCCCGCGACGCCGGCGGGGAGAGCGGCGTGGCGGGCGGCGGCCACGGCGAGGCGCGAGAGAAGAAAAGCGCCGGCGGCGGCGTCATCGTGTACGCGCGCGACTCGGAGGACGACGGGTCGGGGTCGGCGCCGGACTCGGACGAGGAGCTGGACGAGGATGCGGACTTTTAACGACTCGAGTCCTTTCGCGCCAAAGGAGTCCTCTCGCTTATTTCCTACCTTACTCGATAAAATACAGGTATGTAGTACGATAGCTCGCTATACAAAGGTGTCGCTCATCATAGACCACGTCAATGCGTCTTCGCTACACTTCCGAAAGTTCCGTGACTGTGTGTGTTGCGACGAACGGCGCGCGTTCGCGTTCGCGCGTTCGCGACGAGGGACGGGACCCGTCGCGGACGACCGCGCGACGTCCGACCGCGCGACGCGGTCGCGATGTCATAAAAGTCATAAAAAAATGTCACGCGTCGACGGAGGCGCGCGTGAACCCCGGCATCTCAAACGCCCCGGCAAACGCCTCCACCTCGGCGCGAAGCGCGGCGACTTCGGCGTTGCCCTCCAAGCCCTTCTTCCAGTCCTTGAGCATCTTGCCGTGCGTCGCCTGCACGTCCAGCGCGATGCGCACGGCGCGGTGCAGGAACGCGGCGACGGTCTCGAAGTCCTTCTCCTTCAAGCCGCGGCTGGTCATGGCGGGCGCGCCGATGCGGCACCCTCCGGGCGCGAGCGCGGAGGCGTCGCCGAATACCGCGTTTTTGTTCAGGGTGATGTGCAGCATGTCGCAGATGGTCTCCATCTTCGAGCCGGTGAGTCCGCAGGGGCGCAGGTCCCATAGCACTAGGTGGTTCTCCGTGCCGTCCGTCACGAGCTTGTACCCGTCCCGCATCAGCGCGGCGGCGAGCGCGGCGGCGTTGGCCTTGACCTGCTTGGAGTACGTCACGAACTCGGGGCTGGCGGCGTGCTTCAACGCAACCGCCAGAGCGCCGATCTGGTGGTTGTGCGGGCCACCCTGCAGCGCCGGGAACACCGCCATGTTCACGCGCGACTCGTAGTCGTACGTCTGGCCCTCGGGCTCGCCCTTCTTGCTCGCGCGGGGGCCGCGGCGGAAGAAGATCATGCCCGCGCGGGGTCCGCGGAGGGACTTGTGCGTGGTGGTGGTCACGATGTCGCAAAAGTCGAAGGGCTGCGACTGCTCCTCGGCGGCGACGAGGCCGCTGATGTGCGCCATGTCCATCATGAGCATCGCGCCGCACTTGTCGGCGATCTCGCGGAACTTGGCGTAGTCCCAGTCGCGCGGGTACGCCGAGCCGCCGCAAATCAGCATCTTCGGCCGGAAGTCCATCGCCTTCTCCTCGAGCTTAACGTAGTCGATCAAACCGGTGGCGGGGTCGAGTTTGTACGGCAGCGACTCGAAGAAGATGGACGTCGCGCTGATCTTTTTCCCGCCGGCGGTGTAGTAGCCGTGCGTGAGGTGCCCGCCGGAGGGCAAATCGAGGCCCATGATGCGGTCGTGCGGGTTGAGCAGCGCGGTGTACACCGCCATGTTCGCGGGCGACCCACTGTAGGGCTGCACGTTCACGCCCCACTTCGCCGAGTCCAGGCGGAACGCCGCCAACGCGCGATCTTGGCACAGCGTCTCCACCTTGTCGATGTTCTCGTTGCCGCCGTAGTAGCGCGCGCCGGGAAGACCCTCGGAGTACTTGTTCGTGAGGCACGACCCGAGCGCCTCCATCACGGGCGCGGACGTGAAGTTCTCGCTCGCGATGAGCTCGATGCCTTGGCTGTGGGTGCGAGTTAAGGAGGAGTTGAGTTAAAACCGCGGCGGCGACGAGGAGGCGGCGTTTGGAGAATTTGGGAAACGCGGCGCGCGACGGGAGCGGTCAGTCGTCGTTCAGTGGAACGCCAGTCGCGAGATTAGGGCAATCGGTCGTGTGAAACGACGACATGGCGTCGATCGCGCGGCTGCGCGTCGCGTTCGTGCGCGTGGGAGCCTGGACGCACATCTGCCTGAGCTTCTCCTTCTGCACGAGGGCGTAGACATCGGGGTCAGCCTCCTTGAGGGACTTGAGGGCCTCGGGGAAGATGGCTTCCTGCGGTCGCGGGGCAGGCGGGGGGCACCGGTCAGTCTCTGTCGGCGTCGGCGGGAGAAATCGAGCGGGGCGACACGCGATCGCGCGACGCGGAGGCGACGCGGTGGCGATCGACGCCGGGACGGTTCCGCGAGTGGCGGGAAGCGAACGCCGCGAACGGTCGTCGGGTCCGAGCGCACCATTTTGCTCGATCTCTGCGTGACGTCTCTGTGCGAGGCGAAGAGTGTAGGCGAGTGATGACGGAGGCCTCCAAAGGACGCGCGGAGGAAGCTGCTTTTTGTTTCGCGGACGCTTTCTGATGGCACTGAAACGCATACGAAAAAAAGGAAAAAAACGTCTTCGTGCGCGAAAGCGTGACTGCGAAAGCATACAACAGAGCGTTTCTCGCATTTTTGTTGTTCGCCCCGACGATTTCGGCAATTCCGACGGACGTATGTAACCCCCGATGTCGAAGAAAGCGTGGCGTTCGAACAGGCGCGGCACAAGGCGACGCGCGGGCCCGAGGGGGACGTGTGGGTCGTTTTTCCGTCCACCGGACATCGCGGGACCGGCGCGTCCCGAGGTGGTCGCGACCATGGCGCAGCGGGGACGCGGGGACGACCACCGGGGTCGCGACCCCGAGCGCCTGTTGCTCATCCCCGGGTCGCGCGGCGGTCAGGCGAAGAAGCGCGTGCCGTGGCATCAGAAGCCGCACGCCGGGTGCCTGGTGCTCGCGGTGCTGTCGCTGTTCGGGCTCGGCGCGGTGCTTCTGCCCTCGTTCGAGTCCCCGGGGAACATCACCGTGTTTCGCGCCGCGGAGGCGGACGTGCGCGTGCGCCAGCTCGCGGGGTGGCGCGAAGATCTCGAGGCGCCCGCGCCCGACGCGAGGCACGCGGTGACCCTGGCAATCAAGCAGGACCGCGCCGCGATCCTCGCGGCGCTGGCGACGACGTCGGACCCGGACTCGCCGCAGTACGGGCAGCACTACACGCTGGAGGAGGTGGCGGCGATCAGCACGCCGAAGCGCTCGTCCTCGTCCGTGCGCGCGTTCGTGGAGAAAGCGTCCAGCGCGATGGGCGCCGTCTCCGTCGCGTGGTCGCCCGGCGGAGACTTCGTGCGCGTCGAGGCGCGGGTCGAGGACCTGGACAAGATCTTCAACGCCAAGTTCCGGCGGTGGGAGCGCGTGCTGAGGGGGGAGGTGGTGCACGAGACGTACCGAACCAGGGAGCTGGCGGTTCCCAAAGACCTCGAGGCGCACCTCGACGGGTTCCTCGGCGCGCTGCATCTGCCCAGCGGCCAGCTGCTTCGCGCCGAGTCGGACGACGCCGGTCTTTCGGGGCTCGCGTCGGAAGGCGGCCCGATCGGAGGGCGTCCGATCGGCGCCGAGACGTCGGATTCCGTCACGACCGATTCCGTCACGGACGCGTACGAGCCCGGTGACGCGTACGAGCCCGCGAGCCGTCCGCTCGCGTCGACGAAGGAGAACCGCGGCGAGCGGACGGCGACGCCTTCGCTCGCCGCCGGCGTCGCCGCCGACGGCGAACCGGAGCGCGGCGTCGCGCCGAGCGCGTACAGCGACCGCGCGCCGGTGCGCATCGGCAAGCCCCCCCGGCGCGTGCGCGTCTCCGAGCGCGACTGGGTGCTGCGCGAGGCGCGGGCGCTCGCGGACGAGGCGAAAGGTGGCGGGAAGGACGGCTTAAATACCCCGAAGGCGTTTCGCGTCAAGGTGAGCGGCAACGCCCTGGAGGACGTCTTGGTGTCCGTGCCGACGGAAACCGGCCCGGAGGCGTCTCTGCGCGTGCGCGGCGAGCGGTACCTGGACGAGACCCCCGCGCACCGCGCGGTGGACAAGGCGCTGTCGCGCGCGCGGGCGTCCGCGCGGTACATGTACGTCGAGAAGGCTGGTTTAGAAGAAAACGGGGAGGCGGCGATGCGCGAAGAGCGCGCGGGCGAAGATGCGCGGGGCGACGAGGCGTCGCCTCCGCGAACCCGGAGGATGCTCGCCGAGGCGGACGAGGCGGAAGACACGGAAGTCGACGACGCGTCATCCGACGCGTCATCCACGTCCTCCTCTTCGCGTCCCGCTTCGTCCTCGGCGAAGCGCGCCGCGGCGTCCAAGGCTGCCGAGCGCAAGCGCCGCAGTCTGGAAAAGAGCGCACGGGCGCGCGGCGAGCTGGAGGACAAGGCCAACGCGATGTTCCAGAAGCTGGACGACGAGGTGCGCGAGATGAAGACGTTCATGGCGGAGGTGGTGCACAAGGACGACATCGGGGACGCCGAGAGTCTCGGCGGCGACGACGAGAGTCTCGCCGAAGACGAAGAGGACGAAGAGTTAGTGCCAGATCGGTCGGGGGATCGCGAGGCGGAGGGCGTCGGGTCGGCGGATCCCGACGCCGCGCGAACGCGCGGCGTCGGGAACGAAAAGGGCTCTGACGAAAAGCGCCGCAGTCTGGAAAAAAGGCGCGACGAGGAGGCGGAGGACGCGCCTTTGCCCGTCGTCGAGGCCGGGTCGGAGGCGGCGAAGCGCGCGGCGAAGCGCGTCAGCGAGGGGGGTGGGGGCGGCCACGAGTCGGGTTCCTCCGCGCCCTCGACCGTCTCCGTCCCCGACGACTTCTGGTCGACGGCGCCGGAGCGCGGCGGAGAGGCGGCGTCGGCGTCGGCGTCGGCGTCGTCGCTGCCGTCGGCGCCGGCGACGAGCGACGCGCGCGCTTCGGACCCTGACGCGGGTGACGCCGCGGGAGACGCCGCGGAGGACGGGGACGGCGGCGGGTACTACGAGTACGAGCTGAACTACGACGCCGAGGCGGCGGAGGCGGAGTGGTCCGAGAAGACGTACGCGTTTGAGGCTGCCGAGGGGGCGTTTGTCGAGCGCGAAAAACAAACACGCGAGGAACGATTCCACGCGTTCGACGGCGAGTCCGCGGCGGAGCGCTCGAAGCGCGCCGCGCAGGTGGAGGAACGCTTGAAAGCGCTCGTCACCCCGGACAAGGTGCTGGGGTACTACAACGTCCCGCGCGCCGCGGTGGTGACGCACCCCGGCGCGACCCTCGGCGTCGCCGCCTTCGCCGGCGACGCGACGCGTCTGCGCGCGACGATTTGGAAGTACGCCGAGTACTTCAACGTCTCCGTCGGCGCCGTGCGCGCCGTCCAGCAGGAGGACGCCATCGCCGCGGAGGCGAAACGGAGAGCGAAAGCGGTGAGCGAAGCGACCACCGCCGACGTATCCGGGACGGTTTCCGGCGCGGCGGGCGAGGAAGCCGCGAAAAAGCCGAGCGCCTCCGCGGAGCCGGGACAGCGAGACGACCCGAGCGCCTCCGGAGGCGGCGAGGCGTCTTATTCCAGTCTCTCCGGCGATTCGATTGGCGCTTCTCCGGAAAGCGCCTCCACCTTGGGTCGCGTGGGCGCGTCGACCTCGACCTCGCGCGGCGGCGGCGGCGCCGACGCGCCGCCCCGGCGCGTCGGCGCGAAAGAAAAGCGTTTCGTTTCCGAAAGGAAGAAGGCGCCTTCGAAGACGGAGAAGATGGAAGCGGCGGCGCAGTCGGCGGTGGCGAGCGCCGTCTCCGGCGCGGTGGACGCCGCGGTGGACGCCGCGGACAAGTTCGCCGAGGGCGTCGGCCTGGCGGTGGAGAAGGGTGACCGGAGGGTGACTGAAAGCGAGCGAGCCGCGTCGGCGGAGGCGAAGCGGGGTTCGAGTTTTTCGAATTCGAAAAACTCGGCGCGTGGGTCGGACGGCGGATCCGCGTCGGATGGGGGATCCGCGGCGGACGGTGACCCGCGGCTGGCGTTCCGCGGCGACGCCGAGGTGGCGTCTTTCGCCGCCTCGAACGTCGAGACGAAGATGGATCCAAACACGTTTTCCGAAAAGGCGTTTTCCGAGACGGACGTGACGGACGTCTCCGCGGACGTCTCCGCGGCGGGTTCGTACCCGCCGCGCCTCGCCTCCGCGGAGGTCGCGGGCACGTCCTCGGCGTCGAGCTCGGCGCACGCGGCGTTCTCGACTGGTTCCTCGGCGCCTCTGACCGCCTCGGACCTGGGATGGCACGACCTCGCGTCGAGCCGCCTCGAGTCCAACCTGGACGTGCAGGCGGCGACGGCGACGGCGCGCGGCGGCGCGGTGGATTTGTTTTTGGCGTCGCCCTCGCAGCACTACGGCTGGGAGGCGCTGGACGTCGTGCTGAGCCTGGCGGCGCGTAGGGACCCGCCGTCGGTGCTCAGCTTGTCCTTCGGGGGGGCGGAGCGGCCGCGAGGCACGTCCATGGACGACCGCGAAAGCCTTCGTGAGAGCGACGAAGGCGCCGACGAAAAAGCGGCGGCAAGTCAACGCGTCGACGCGACGCGAATACGGGAAACCGGCGACGCGGTATCGACGACGTCGTCGATACCTGGAGTCTCCGACTCGAGCGGGTCGGACTCGAGCGGACCCAGCAGGCTGGGTTCCCCGGCGTTCACGAACAGTACCGTGGACACCGTGGACGAAACACGCGGCGTCGTTGACGTGAAGCACGTCGACGACGCCGCCGAGGCCTCGGCGGAAAACGAGGAGAAGACTTTTACCGTTTCCGGCGCCTCTGGTTTCGCGTCCGACGCGTCGGCGCGCGGCATCGAGGACGCGAACAAACCTCGGCCTTCGTACGTGAAGCAAGTCAACGCGTGGGACACGCTCGAGCGCGTGGACACGGAGTTCGCGAAACTGGGTTTGCGCGGGGTGACTGTCGTCGCCGCGTCGGGTGATAACGGCCCGTTTTCGTTCGGGATCCCGAACCCGTACCAATCGTGGTCCTCCCCGGACACGCCGTGCTCGTTCCAGCCCTCGTTCCCGGGCTCCATGCCGCACGTCGTCGCCGTCGGCGGCACCACCGGAGGGAAAGACCCGTTCAAGCCCGAGCGCGCCGCCGCCGTCGAGAGCGGCGGGAAAATCACAACCGGCGGCGGCTTCTCCGACGTCTTCCCGCAGCCGGAGTGGCAAAAGCTCGCCGTGCAGCGGTACTTGAAGCAGCACGCCTACGACCTGCCGCCGGAGAGCTTCTTCAACGCCAGCAACCGCGGGTACCCGGACGTCGCGCTCGCCGCCGAGGACGTCGCCGTCGTGTTCGCGGCGTTCGGCGCGGAGGGCGCGGACGCGGAAGATTCTTCCGCCGGTTCGAAGCTCGGGAAACACTCGCCGGACGAATCCTCGCGCGTGGACTCCGAGGACGACGCGCTCGCGCGACGCGCGCGGCACTACCTCACGGAGAGCTCCGGCACGTCCTACGCCGCGCCGCTGTTCGCGGGGATGATGGCGCTCGTCAACGACGAGCGACTCGCGATGAACAAAACCACCGTGGGGTTCGTGAGCCCGGCGCTGTACGCGCTGCACCGCAGCGACGGCGCCAAAAGCGTGTTCAACGATATCAAGGAAGGCTCCAGCAAGTGCCCCAACGCGAAGATGTGCGGCGCGATGGTGGGGTGCTGCAAGCACGGCTTCCGCGCCGGGAAGGGCTGGGACCCGCTCACCGGGCTCGGGTCGGTGGATTTTCAAAGATTGCGCGACGAGCTCGTGCGGTTACCGTAAGGGTAGTCTCTTACTTTCGTAGATTAGCGACCTACTTGTATTAATAACTCTAACTTAATAGGCTCTAACTTCTAACCCTTCTGACCAGAGCGCTGTGAGTGCTGACTGAGACGGCGACGGCGGCGCGGCGCCACCGCGCCGCCGCGACGGCGTCGGCGACGCGCGCGGCGTCGTTTTTTTCAGCCGCCGCCGCGTGCGCGGTGACTTTTTCCCGCAAGTCCTCGTCGCGGTCGAGCCAGCGCAGGAACGCGTCCCTCGCTACGACCCGGAACTCGCACGCCTCGGTCGCCACGAAGCTCGTGATGCGTCGCGGGCGTCGCAAAACGAGCGACGTGTACGCGAAAAAGTCCCCGGCGACGTACGCGGCGAGGTTCGGGTTCGTCGACGTGGAGCCGTTCAGGTCCGCGTCGTTTCGAGAAACGTCCCCGTCTCCGCCCGGCGTATTCGGCGTAGTATTCGGACGAAAAGCCGCGTCGACGTCCGCGGTTTCGCGCACGGCGCCTCGGATCAGATGGAACGCGCTCGACGCGGGCTCGCCCCGCGCGGCGATCACGCACCCCGCGCCGCACGTGAACCGGCGCAGCGACAGCTCCGAGCGCGTCAGGGGACCGTGGGTGGGTGGAGCCCCGGAGAAGGACGTCTCCGAGCGTTCCGAGCGTTCCGTCGTCCCTTCCTCGCCTCCGCGCGGGGATCCCATCGCCGCGGCGCGCGCCTGCGCGCGAAGCGTACCGGAAACCTCGCGGAAGAACAGCAGGCGCCTCCGCGCCTGCTCCTCCGCGCGCCGCCGCGCCGCGGGAGGGCGCGCGCGCCACGCGCGCAGAAAATCCGCCGCCGGAACTGCCACCACGAGCGTGCGCTTCGTCGCCGTCGCCGTCACCCCGTGCGAGGGGTGAGAGAGCGACGGATCGGGACACCGGCGCTCGTCCCTCACGGTTCGCGAGTCTGATGAACCGAAAAGCTCAAACGCGCTTCCTTCGTCCCGCCGCAGTTCCCGCTCGACGATCGCGGTGTCCCCCACGAACCCCCCGGGCCCGACCACGCGCACCGCGCGCGATCGCGCGCACATGCTGTCGCGTGACGACGTTGGACGGTCACGTGACCGTCCAGCGTCGTCACGCGTCATCGACGCCTCGACGCGCCCCTCGACGACGAAAAACGCCGTCGCGGCTTCCGACCCGGCGGCGAAGAGTAACTCGCCCTCCTCCAAGAAAAATGTCCTCCGGGCCCTCGCCGCGCGCACGGCGGCGGCGGCGAACGCGTCGGACGCGATGGAGCCCGCACCATGAACCGCCCCGGGGTCCGACTCGAGGTGTTCCGCGTGCGTCGCGGCGAGCGCGGAAAGCGGGTCAATAGTCACACGACCTACGTTCGGCGACCCGGCCAGAGAAAGGGAGGACGTTTCCGAAGAAAGGTCGCGCGAGGTCACTTTTTCAAAATGCATTTTCCGTCGACGCCTTCGCGCGCGCCGCGCGGCGCACCAGCCGGTGAGCGGCGACTCGCCGCACCGCGTCAGCCACGGGTCCGTCTTGAATTCCCCGACGCGCGCGCGCGCGTTCGGGTCGCGGCGCAGCGCGCGGGTCACCGCGCTCCGGAACAGCGCGAGATCGGAAGCGCCGACGCCTTCGAGATCCGCGGCGGCGTCGAAGGCGTCCGGAAAAACCGAAAAGTCCCGCGCGTTCGACGCGGAAAGAGCCGAAACGCCGAACACGCAGAAGTACAGGGTCATGCCGAACGCCCAGGCGTCCGCTAGGAACGGGTCGTGCGCGTCGCCTGCCGCGCTTTCGGGGGGCATGTACGCCGGCGTGCCCACCAGGTCTGTCACGAATTCCGTCTCGAAACGAAACGCGTCTTCGTCTTCGTCTTCGTCTTCGTCGTTTTTTTGAGTTGTTTTTTTGAGTCGCGCGCGGCGTCGCGGGAACGTCGTCGCGCACCCGAAATCGGCGAGTTTCGCCACGACGCCCCCCGCGCCGTCGTCGCACAGCAGCACGTTTTCCGGCTTCACGTCCCTGTGCGCGATGCCGCGCGCGTGCACGAACGCCAGCGCGTTCAGAAGGTCGCGCGCGATGTCCCGCGTCCGTTCCAAAGAAAGCGCCGGGAACGCGTACCCGGCGCTTTCTTCGGCGTCATTCGTTTCGCCGTTTTCTATTTCTTTTTTCGCCGTCGCGTTCGCGGCGCGGGTCGCCGTTCTCGCGAAAGCCTCCGCGGCTTCCCGGACGGCTCGCTTCAGGTCCCCCCGGTCGGCGTACTCGAGCACGAGCGCGGCGTGCGCGGCGCGCGGGTCATGCACCACGTCGAGGAACCCCACGACGTTCACGTGCGCCGCGCGGACGTCGCGCAACCGTCGCAGCGCCTCGAGTTCGCGTTCGAAGGGTGTC
>Ga0181560_10004183_pt1 | contig 13150 bp, 8 predicted proteins | sample 011ome_20_FD_133751 | JGI IMG/M metagenome (GOLD analysis project Ga0181560, IMG submission 133751) | Coastal salt marsh microbial communities from the Groves Creek Marsh, Skidaway Island, Georgia - 011509CT metaG (megahit assembly) | ecosystem: Environmental > Aquatic > Marine > Intertidal zone...
CCGCGGCGGCGGTCGCCGCGCTGCCGATCTCCCCGCCTATCAAGCTAATCTGCTCGCGCGCGTAGTTCACCGTCTTCACCGTCGCCTCCGCCTGCGTCGCGAACCGGTTCACCCACGCCGGAGGCCCCGGGACGCCGAGCATCGCGCCGAACGCCTCGCAGAAGTGGTTGCAATTCTTCCCCAACAGGTCGTACTCGCATCCCGGCCACTGCGCTTGCAGCACCGCGATGACGCTCCGGACGCGCGCGGGCGACAACGACGTCACCCCGAGCGGGACGCTCTCTCGGTACGTGTACCCGGTGTTCCCCCGCGGGTGGCAGCAGTACACCCCGCTGCCGCGCTCGCAGAAGCCGTACGACCACTCGTCTCCGTTCACCTCCACCGCGCCGTGAAAGATCCCCCCTGCCCCGAGCGCGTCCTTGGTGAAGCGGTTCAGCCCTTGTATGACGTTGTTCGCGGTCTCGTACGTCGTGTTCGTGATGTCGTACACGTGCAGCGTGACGAGCGACATCGATACCGAGAGGTCGACACTTCGACGTCGGTACCGCGCGCGACGCCCCGCGCGCTCCGCTCTGATCCGCCTCCCGAGGGTTTCTGTTTTTGTTGCGCGTCGAAGCGAGCTTCGAAACCGACCTCGTGAGCACGCGACGAGCGAATCTGCGCTGCGGGGCACCGCCACAACGCGCGCGCCGCCTCCGCGTTCGCGGCGCGCGCGCGGGTTCCGAGAGGCGACGCGACGCCGCGGCGACGATGTGGATCGGCCGCGTCGCGGAAGTCGCCGGCGCGCCCGCGGGCGCGGACGCGGGCGCGCGGTCGTCGCGGTCGTCGCGGTCGTCGTCGTTGGTCGTCTTCGCGATGGCGCAGGCGATCGCGGTCTACGTCGCGTTCGTCGTCGCGTGGCGGTGGGCCGCGGCGAGGCGCGCGCGGGGGAGGCGAGGGATAGAGGCGCGCGGCACCGCGCGCAGCGCGTACTGCGTCCCGTCGGACGACGAGGAGGAGGAGGAGGAGGAGGAGGAGGACGGCGACGACGACGACGACGACGACGACGACGGCGGAGTGAGGAGGAGGAGGAGGACGCGAGGCGCGGCGAGGTCGAGGTCGAGGACGCGGAGGAGCGCCGCGCCGCCGCCGCCGCCGCCGCCGCCGGTCGCGATCGTCCTCCCCGTGAAGGGCGTCAAGTCCGACAGCGAGGACAACTGGCGCGCGCAGCTGTCGTCGTCGTACGCGGGAGATCGCGAGTACGTCTTCGTGGTGGAGTCGGCGGACGACCCGGCGGCGGCGGCGGCGACGCGGCTGGCGAAAGAATTCGGACGCGACCGCGCCGGCCGCGCGGGCCGCGTCCGCGTGCGCGTCCTGGAGGCTGGCTCGTCGACGCGCTCGTCGCAGAAGATTCACAGCATGCTGAAGGGCGCGCGCGCGGTGTGCGGCGGCGGCGGCGACGACGACGACGACGACGCCGGGGCCAAGTACGTGTTGTTTCTGGACGACGACATTCGCACGCACGCGAACACGATCGGGTCTCTCGTGTCTTCCATGGAAACGCTCGGCGAGGATGCGTTTCTCGTGAATGGCTACCCGTTCGACATACCCGAAGAGAGCGCCGCGAGCTCCGCGGCGTTCGTGGACTACCTCACGATGGTGTATCACCTGGTGTTGATCGTCGCGTTTTCGCAAGGCGCCGTCGCGAAAAATGTGTGGGGCGGGTGCATGCTTCTGAGAGCGTCGGACGTACGACAGAACACGCACGGGTGGGTCACGCGATACGAGGACGGCGGGTACAGCGACGACCTGATACTCGCGTCGCTGTGCGACGAGCACGCGCGCGTCATCGGATGCCCGTTCGACGCGCTGTTTCCTCAGCGCATGGGCGGCGGCGGCGGCGGGAGAAAATCCAAAAAAACCTTCGCGAGGTGGTGGAACTACCTGAGACGCCAGCTGTTCGTCATGGACACGTACTCGAACGCGCACAACAGACGCGTGAACCACGCGATGCTGCTCGTGCTGTCGTACTTATCCCTCGCCGTCACGACGGGGATGGCGTGCGCGCTGACCGAACTCGCGTCGTGGGGAAGCGCGCGGTCGGAGGTGGACGTTCGCTTTCCTTCGCTCGCCGCCGCCGTCGTCGTCGCGTTCGCGTGCGCGGTGCGATCCGCGCGCGCGATGTACGCCGCGATGGGCGATCTCGCGGAGGCGCTCGGCGACGCGGACGCGAACGCGCTCGTGAAGAAGATCAACTGGGCCAAGGTGGCGGCGGCGTTCGCGTGCGCCTACGCGCTCGTTCCCATCGCCGCGGCCATCACGGCGACGCGCGCGACGGTGGTGTGGGAGGGTGTCGCGTACGAGAAGCGACGCGGGAAGGTGACGCGTCGGGGGTAGGCGCGGAAGCAGTAGTTTTAGCGTAGTTTGGACGACGGGACAGTCGTTTAGATAGATGATTCGTATACTTATTTACGTAGACCCGACTAAACCTTTTTTCACTCGCCGTAATGCTCTAGCGCGCGGGCGGTCCATCCGCTCGCCCGCCCCTCCCCCTCCGCCAGCGCGTCCCTGACCATGTCGTACAGCCCCACGACTTCCGGGTCCTCCGAGCCGACGCCGCCGCCGCGCGTCAAATCTACGCCAATCTCCCTCTCGGTGTCGGCGTCTCTCTCGTCTCTCTCCCTCGCGTGCGTCGTCTCCGTCCCGAGCGCCGCCTCGACGGACTGGTCCACGGCGCCCCTCACGACAGCCTGCAGCACCTCCTGCGGGAAGAGCCGGCCGCCGTCGCCGTCCGCGCCGCCGCTGGCGCCGTCCGCGCCGCCGCCGTAATCCAGCCCGACTTTCACGCGCGTCGTGACCTCGCGTCGCAGCGCCTTTCGGTGCGCGTCCCACGCGAGTTCCAGCTCGTCCAGCTGCTCCCTCGCCTGGTCGCGTTCCCACTCCGCGACGGCGCTTCGCAGCCGCAGCCCTTGGACTTTCGACTCGAGCTCGACGCGCTCCTCGCGGAGGTTGCGAATCTCGTCTTCGTACGCAATGCGCGCGCGTCGCTCGCGGTCGCGGTCGCGGTCGCGCGCGAGCTTCTCGCTGCCTCCGCCGAACGCGTCGTACGCGTACTCGTGTTCGCCCTCGACGCCGCCGCCTCTCGTCGTCCCGACTCGGTTCCAGAGGCGCGACGCGCTCGCGCTCGAGCTCGCGCCGCCCGCTCCCGTCGTCGTCGCGCGCCCGCATCGCGCGGCGGCGCGCGTCGTCGACGGCCGCGACGACGACGCGAGGAGGCTCAGCGAGGCGTACGACGCGGTCGGGGACGCGCTCGCGCTCGTCGTCGTCGTCGAACAGCTCGTCGTCGCCGCCGCGCGCCGCGTCGTCGCCTTCGCGGACCGACGCGCGAGCGCGGAGACGGCGCCGGCGGAGACGCTCGACGCCTCCGCGGCGACCGCGGCGAGACCGTCGTCGTCGTCGTCGTCGTCGAAAAGCTCGTCGTCGTCGTCGTCTTTGTCAGGCGGCGGGTCGTCTTCTCTCGCCGCCGCCGCCGCCGCCGCGTCGACTTCGGCGACGTCCCGCGGCCTTCGACGCCGCGACCGCCGCGACGCCGCCGCGTCCGCGTCGTCGTCGTCGTCGTCGTCGTCGTCGTCGCCCTCTGCGCCGTCCTTTCCCAAACCGCCTGAATACTCGGGGAAATCGCGGTCGCCCCCCTCGAACGCGCTGTCGTTGCTCGCGCGCGCGTCGCCGCCGCGCCGAAACAGCGCCTCCGCGGCGTCCGCCGCCTCCTCCATCGCCGCCGCCGCCTCCTCCGCGTTCCGCACTAACGCCTCGATATCGTCGGTTAAATCTTCGTCACCGTATAACGCGTCCTCGTCGTCGCCCTCGGGCTCTTCGTCGTCGTCCAGCGTCCACATCGACGGCAAGAGCTGCGGCGAATCGTTCTCTCCGTCTCCCGGAAACTCCACGCCGCGCATCGGATGCAACGGGTGACGCTCCGTCGTGCTGTACGTCCTCGCTCGCGGCGCCGTCGCCTCTCTGTGCGCCCTCCACGGGTCTTGCCACCGTCGCACCGCGGCCACGATCGCCTCCGCGTCCTCGTCCGAGTCTCCGCCGCCGAACCTGCCGCGGTCGCCACCGCGGTCGTCGATCTCCATGTTCGCGACCTCGACGTGGACCTGCAAACCGGCGAGCGTCTCGGAGGTGAAGTACCGCGTCGGCGTCGGCGGCGTCGGCGGGGCGTCGATCTCGCGCGCGGCGGCGTAGTAGTCGTCGTCGTCGTCGTCGTCGTCGTAATCGTAATCGCGATTCGAGGCGGCGGCGAGTTCCTCCGCGAGGACGTCGGACGCGCGGCGGAACCGCGCGGGCGGGACGCGGCGGCGGCGCGCGTTCGCGCTCTCTCCCGTCGCCGCGGGACGTGCTCCTCCTCCACTCGGGAGGAAGCGCGACGATTCGCGGCGCTCCGGGCGCGCGTCGTCGTCGTCGCCGTCGTCGTCGCGCATCTCCGCGAGGACCTCCTCCGCGTCGCTCAGGAGCTCGTCGTCGATGAGCGTGCCGCCTTCGTCGTCCGCGGCGGCGGCTTCGGCGCGACGACGACGAAATAAACTCGGGGCTGGCGGCGAGCGGAGAAATAGAAACGCCGTCGCTGCCTCGTCATTGTCTCCCGCTGTGCCGTCGACGCGCGCGTCGCGCCGGCGGTCGCGCGCCTCCTCGCCGTCGTCTCCCTCCTCCTCGTCGTCGTCTCCTCGGCGCGCGGCGGACGCGGTGTCTTCCGCGCGGCGACGATACGTCGGGTTGCGCGTCGACGTCGGCGTCGTCGGCGACGTCGCCGCGTCCGCGCGCGCGCGTCGGGGCTCGTCCGCCGCTCCGAAACGCCCGCGGCGCGAAGACGCGGGGGCGGCGGGCGCCGCGCCGGGCGGGGTCGCGGGCGGCGCGGGCGCGCGCGGCGCGGGCGGCGCGGGCGGCGCCGGCGATTCGACGCGCAAGCCGGGGATCGGCGGCAGGCGCTCGCCCGGCGCGCCCCGCGCGTCGCGCGTCGTCGTCATGTCTTGTCAAATCTCGTTAACCCAGCCGCGGAAAGCGTAAAATCGTTTTATCCGAGGGATTCGTTCACGGGACCGACGGCAACGCGCGCGCGCAGTCTCGACGGAGCGAGGTATCCCGCGCGCGAGAGAGCTCGATAAACGCTCCGCGCGCGCGTCTCGTCGCGCGTCGTCTCCGCGGCGGTCGCAGTGAGGGGCTCGGCTGCAAGGGGCTTCGTTGACAACCATCTTTTTTCTCTACGCGCGCATAAAATTTTGCTTGTCTCGAGCCGACCGCCCCCGCCCCTTCCGCGTGCATTTATTACGGCATCGCGCCGGGCGGACGACGATGCTCCTCGCGCGTCACGCGACCTGGCTCCGCGCGACCGCGCGACCGTGCTGGTCCGCGTCGACGACGTCTTCTTCGCGATGCGTCGGCGCGTGCGTGAGACCGCGGTCGCACGCGTCGTCCATCGCGCGCTTCGCGACGACGCCGCGGCATCATCGCGCGTCCCCGAGCAGGCGGCGGACCGTAGTCGGCGACGCCGCCGCCGTCGGCGCGAGGACCGCGGGGTTCCATCACTCGCGCTTGGCGCCGCGCGCGGCCGCGGCCGGGTGCGCGCCGCCGCCTCGCCCCCTCGGCGTCTCGCGCCGCGCGCTCGCGCGTCCGTCGTCGCGTCGACGCGTCGGCGCGGACGTCGCCGCCTCAACCCTAGAACCTGTGCCGACGAACGAACGCATTTCTCACGCCCCCTCCTCCTCCTCCTCCTCCTCTCCGCAGGAGCTCCGCCCCGACCGCGGACGAGATCGCCGCCGCGACCGCGGCGGTCGCGGACGCGGGCGAGAAGGTGCGAGCGCTCAAAGCCGCGGGCGCGACCAACGCCGACGACGCCGTGCAAGCTGGCGTCGCCGCGCTGAAAGACGCCAAGGCGACGCTCGCGGCGTTGGAAGCCGCGGCGAACCCACAGGCGGAGAAACAGACGCCGCCAGCGCCGAAGAAGAAGCCGCAGCAGCAGCAAAAGAAGGGCGGCGGAGGAGGACAGAAGAGCGGGGGGGGAAAGAACGCGAAAGCCGCGGAGAGCACGTCGAGCGCGGAGGAGGTGCGCGCGATTCGCATCGAAAAGATCGACGCGTTGACCGCGGCGGACATGACGCCGTTCGCGTACCGTTTCGACCGCACGCACACCGCGACGCAGCTCCAGGCGATGCACGCGTCCGTGGAAAACGGCGTCGAGGTCGAGGGCGTCACGGAGGCGGTGTGCGGGAGGGTCAAGGCGCGCAGGGTGTTCGGCAAACTCGCGTTTTTGTCGATAGAGGACGACGGCGGCGCGATACAGGTGCGTTCTATACACTGGTCCCCATACGACCGCGTACGCGTGGTGAACGCCGATCCTTAAGGACTTTTGCCGTCGTCTCTCTCCGCCCACCCCTCGCTTTCAATCTCCGCCCGCGGTGCCTTTCAACTCCACCTGACGCCTTTGAACTCCACCCCGACAATCGCTTGTATGGAATGGCCCTACAGCTGTACCTGGACGTCAAGCGCGTGGACGCGAAGAACCCGGGGACGTTCAAGCGCATCGTGGACCTGTGCGACATGGGCGATATCGTCGGCGCGCGCGGGACGGTCAAGCGGACGGAGAAGGGCGAGCTGTCCATCGTCGTGGACGAGTTCGAGATGCTCACCAAGTCGCTGCTGCCGCTGCCGGATAAGTTTAAGGGCCTCACCGACGTCGAGACGCGATATAGGCAACGCTATCTGGACCTCATCGCGTCCCCGGAAGTGCGCGACGTGTTCAGAACGCGCGCGGGGATTGTGAGCGGGATACGGCGGTTTCTGGACGACCGCGCGTTCATGGAGATGGAGACGCCGGTGTTGGAGTCGAGGGCGGGGGGCGCGGATGCCAAGCCGTTTTCGACGTTTCACAACGCGCTCGGGATGGACCTGACGCTGCGCATCGCGACGGAGTTGCACCTGAAACGGCTCGTCGTCGGCGGTTTCGAGCGCGTGTACGAGATGGGTCGCATCTTCCGAAACGAAGGCATAAGCACGCGGCACAACCCGGAGTTCACGTCCGTGGAGGTGTACCAAGCCTACGCCGACGTGAGCGACATGTTGGAGCTCACCGAGGATATGATCTGCGCCGCCGCGGAGAGGGCGTGCCCGGGTAACGAAAACCTATCCATCCCGTACGGCGACGAGATCATCCACCTCGGGAAGCGCCCGTGGCGCAGGGAGAGCATGAACGACCTCGTGAAGGAATACACGGGGGAATGCGCGTTGGACATCATGGGGACGTTCGGCGAGACGAAGGACGTGGACGGCGCCAAGGCGGCGGCGGAGGCGGCGCTTCGAGCGCTCGGCGACAAAGGCGCGTTCTATCTCACACTGGTCCCCATACGACCCCGTCGGCGTGGTGAACGCCGATCCTTAAGGCCGTTGCCCGGCGTGTCTCTCCGCCCACCCCACGGTTTCAATCCCCGCCCTCGACGCCGTTCAACTCCAACTGACGCCTTTGAACTCCACCCCGACGTTCGCTCGTATGGAACGACCCAAAGAATCGCTCGCGGGGATACCCAACGTGCAAAAGTCCCCCACTGTCGGGCACGTCCTGAACGAGATGTTCGAGGCGTGCGTGGAGACGAAGCTCCGACAGCCGACGTTCGTGCTCGACCACCCGGTGGAGATCTCCCCGCTCGCGAAGCCGCATCGCTCCAAGCCGGGGGTCACCGAACGCTTCGAGCTGTTCATCGTCGGCCGCGAGCTCGCCAACTCGTTCAGCGAGCTGACGGACCCGGTGGATCAGCGGAAGCGGCTGGAAGGGCAGATCGCGACGCACGCCAAGGCGCGTTCCGAGGCGCGAGCGGCCGCGGAGGCGCAGGGGAAGGAGGCGCTGCGCGCGTTCGAGGACGACGACTACCCGATCGAGCTCGACGAAGATTTCGTCACCGCGTTGGAATACGGCATGCCTCCGACGGGGGGGATGGGGCTGGGCGTGGACCGGCTCGTGATGCTGCTGACGAACAGCGCGAGCATCCGAGACGTGATCGCGTTCCCGTTGTTGAAGAAGCAGGAGTAGAGAGAGAGAGAGAGGGAGAGATGGACGTGTTATGACTACGGAGCTACGGCGCGTCGATCGATCACCCTCAAGCATCACGGAACGTCGTCGCGCTTCGCGTCTCTCGTCGTCACGCCGCGTCCGCGAGCGCGCGGACGCGTCGCGCGAACGCCTCGCTCGCGATCTTCCCGCCCGGCGCGTGAAACGGGTCGGAGACCGCGTCCGCGTACGCCTCGGACAGCGCCCTGAACATCCCCCGGAGCGTCTCCTCGCGCGTCCCTCCCGCCGCCCCCGACGCGTCGTCGTCGTCCTCCTCCTCCTCCGTCGCCATCACGAGCACGAACCGCGCGGCGGTGGCGCCGACGTGCGCGTACACGACGTGCCCTTCGTCGCGGTGCACCTCGCCGAGGTACGGGTCCTTCGGCCCGCCGCCGCTCGCGGCGGCGCCCGCGGCGGACGCCGTCGCGGGCGGCGCGCGCAGCCGCGCCTCGATCTCGTCCAACGCCGCGTGCGCGAGGCGCAGGTGCGCGTCGTCGACGGCGCGATGATGAAGTAGCCTCGCGTCGTCCGTGCCGGTGGCGGCGACGGAAGACGACGACGACGACGGAAACGACGCGACGTGCATCGGCGCGTTCGCGGGGCTGATCACGGCCGCGCACGCGAGACGCATCGTGGAGCGGCCGGCGCGCGCGCGAGAGGAGCGCGCGCGATGACGAGTCGGCACGGCGCGAGTGCAAGTTTCAATGTGACGACTGGACTCGATCTGAGCACTCTGGCGAGATCTTCTTCAGTTCGCGGCGCGCGCGACGGGGAGGAGCGCCAGCCATGGCGCCCCGCTTCGTGTTCCCCGTGCCGATCATCCGCGGATGGACCAGCGGGAGCGACCCCAAGCGCGGCGGCGGCGAGGGGGGGGCGAGCTTCAACGGGAAGAAGGCGTCGTTGCGACCGAAATTCGTCGCGACGTACGAGTACCTCCTGCGCGGGACGGAGACGGAGGGGTCCCCCGCGCCGCGACGCGCCGAGCCGCGGTTCTGGGACGACCTCTTCCTTCTCGACGTGAACCACCAGTTCCTCGCGGACGCGCTGCGGAAGCTCTCGGAGCGAGAGCTGTTGGAGCGCGCTCCCGCGGTGACCGAGATCTGCGCGCGGTGCCTCGACTTCGCGCGCCTCGAACCGCCGTCGTCGTCGTCGTCGTCCGGATCGAATACGAACGAGACGATCGTCCGATCCGGCCCGGACTTGCTCCGGAGCTCGCGCGCGCTCGAGACGCTCGTCGTGATCCTCACCGTCGTGTCCAGGCGGAAGTTCGCGGAGCGGGGGCTCGGCGTCATCGACGTCTGCGCCGGCGGCGAGAAGGGCGCGGACGCCTTCTTCGCGAGGCTCATCGCCGGGTGCGCGTCGCTCGCCGCGAATCATCTTCAGCCCTGCGCGCTTCGACGGCTCGCCCTGCGCGCGCTGCTCGCGGTGTGCACCGCGAAGGATAACGTCAGCGGGAACGCGCTGTGCGGGTACTTCATGGTGAACGACGCGTACGAGCCGCTTATGAAGATTCTCATCGCGAGCGTGGACGTCCCGGGCGGAGGGTCGGACAGCGCGAGGACGCCGGCGGCGACGGCGCTGAGAAACGGCGCGAGCGGGTTCGGGAAGGATTCCCTGGGGGAGACGACGAGCATCGACGTGATGCTCGGCGGTGACGGCGGTGACGGCGGCGTTACGAATACCGCCGCGGATACCGCCGCGAAAGAGAAGGAGGCGACGGGGGCGGCGTCGTTGGGGACGACGCGCGAGCGCGAACGCCTGCGCGAGGAAGCGGCGTACCTCTTCGCCGCGCTCCTGAGCTGGCGCGAGAGCGCGAACGCGTACGCCAAGGCGCTCGAGCGCGCGGACGGCGTCGAGCTATCGGTGATCCTTCGCGTCGCGTGCGCGCTGCTCGCGTCGCCGCCGACCGCCGCCGCCGCCGACGCCTCAGATCCGAACCAGACGACGGTCGCCTCGACGCTCGCCGGCGCGGGCGCGTCCATAGGAAGCGTCGTCGAGAACGTCTCGTCCGCGGTCTTCGGCGCCGCGGCGCCTCCCGCGCCGGACGATCCCATCGATTCGCTCATGACCTGGCTCGGGTACGACCCGTCGAGCGACGACGACGCCGCGGCGGCGGCGGGCGGCGACGCGCGGCGATGGGAAATTTCCCCGCCGCCGTGCGCGGGTCTGCTTCTTCTGCACGGTCTCGTATCGCACAGCGGCTTGCTTCACCTCCCGAGCGCGTGGCTGCGGATCACGCCCAAGCCGAACGAGATGCTGCACGGCGTGCCCATCTCGCAGCGGTGGCACGAAGCGCTCGGGAGGGTGCTGTGTTACTCGCGTCGGCTGTGCGCGTTTTCGCCCCCTCCGGCGGGGACCGTCGCGCCGCCGCCGCCGCCCGCGACCGTCGCCGCGGCGTCGAGCGACGACGCGACCGCGACGTCGTCGTCGTCGTGGTTCAACTGGATCACGGACTACGGCGGCGCCGCGGGCGGGGACGGAAAAGGCTTCGCCGCGAAGGCGAAACGCGTCCAAAACCAGAGCCTCGCGTCTCACGCGGCGAGCCCGCGGAAGACGTGGGTCGGCGCCGGGTCCGCGAAAGGCGGCGGCGCGTGGGTCGTGCAGGACGACGACGCGACCGACGCGCGCCTGGAGTTCGCGTCCGCGCAGGCGAACCTGTCGTTGTCGCTGTTGAGGACGTTGATGGACGATCAGGTGCGTTCTATACACTGGTTCCCATACGACCGCGTCGGCGTGGTGAACGCCGATCCTTAAGGACTTTTCCCGGCGTTCCTCTCCGCCCACCCCTCGCTTTCAATCTCCGCCCGCGGTGCCTTTCAACTCCACCTGACGTCTTTGAACTCCACCCCGACGTTCGCTCGTATGGAACGACCCTCAGTCGGCGGCGGAGTTTCTTCACGGGACGGACATCTCTCGGCTCGCCGTGGACGCCGCTTCGTCTTCTTCCGGCGCCGCGTCGTCTTCGACCGCGACCGCGTCGCGGCCGATCGCGGCGGCGATCTTAGAGCTCCTGTCCGGGGTGTTATACCGCGGCGCGCCCGGGAAACGAAACGCCGTCGCGACCGTCGCCGTCGAGTCGCACGCGGTGTACGTGATTCACCGGGTGTTACAAACGCAAATCGCGAAAGGCGGGCGGGGCTTACCGTTCCGCTGGAGCCTTCTGTGGGACGGTCTCCTCGCGGTGCTCCGCAGGTGCGCGAAGGACGTCTCCGGCGCCGCCGGGGACGCGCTTGGGTCGCCCGGCGTCTGCGTCCTCGTCTCTCAGACCATGAACGCGATCTCGTTCATCCTCGTGAATCGCGGCGCGTTGCTGTCGCGGGCGGAGGACATCGCGCCGCTGATTCTCGCGTTCGTGCTCGAGGAGCAGGAGACGTTTGCGCCGATCGCGCACGGCGCGGCGATGCACGGGTACCTGGTGCAGCAGAGCGGCGGCGGCGGCGGCGGCGGCGGCGGCGGGAGAGGAAGCGCGGCGGAGCGCTCGCGCGGCGCCGCGGGCGTGCGCATGGAGAACGTGCACCACGCGCAGCAGCACTTCCGGACCGCGCCGAGGGATAAGGACGCCCTGCGCGTCGCGATCGAGCGAGGGTTGGCGCTTCTGACGTTCCCGGTGAAGGATCGGTTGGACGCGGGGTGGGGGCTGCGCGCGGCGCCGAGCGCCGGAGGCGGGGTTGCGGGTGGGGACGGTACCGGTTTCGGCGCGGCGGGCTCGAGCGCGAGCGCGGAGAGGGTCGTCGCGAACAGCACGCGGTGCCTCGTCGTGGAGCTCTCCCGAGGGGTCGTGTCGAGCGTCCCGGAGGGGCTGAAGCCGGCCATACCCGAGCACTGAGGACGTAGTTTAGTCACGAGGTGGGCGACGTTGGGTCCATAAAAAATAAAAACACGCCACCGTCGCGTCTCGGCCGTCTCGTCACTCGCTAGCGCTCGCCTTTTCCTCCCCGCCCGCGGCCATCACGTCCACGAGCTTCTCACCTCTGACCAACCCCGTGATCGCCCTCGTCGTCACGTGCGAGATCGCGCCCGTGGGCCCGAAGAACAGACACAACAGGAGCGAGTGCGCGGCGAAGACGTCGTTTTTTCTCGCGTCGAGATATATCCACCGCCCCGCGAAGAGATCCATGGCGATGAAGTGCGCCCACCCCACGGCGACGCACCACTCGTACGAGAACCCCTTCGCGAGCGCCGCGAGGTCGGGCTTGCCCGTGCTGAACGCGTCGAGGATTCGAGGGTCGTGGAAGCTGTACCACGTGAGGTACACGTAAACGAAACCGCAGACGCACGGGACGAGGGCGGAGTCCATGACGGCTCTCGTGACGCCGCTCTTCGGCGCGAAGATCATGCCGAGCCACAGCGGGAAGATGGCGACGTTCTCGACGTTGAAGACCGTCTCCGGGTCGGGGATCCAAGCCAGCTCCTCGGGCGGGACCCAGATCGCCCTCGGCGCGATCGATGCGCCGCGCGACGACGACGACGACGATGGATTATTTCCACCTCGCGCGACGCGTCCGCGACCGCTCGCGGCGGGTCCCGGCGCCGCGCGAACGCGAGGGATCGAGGCGCTCCGCTCGAGATGGCGTCGCGGGCGAGCGCGCGGGCGCGTCGCCGAGCCGAGCGTGCACGCGGTCGTCGACATCGCGGCGCGCGCGCGGGGCGCGGGGACGTCTGGCAGATGGTCCCCGTCCACGTGGCGTCGGACGACGCGAAAAGCAAAACCTGATGATGCTGATGACGCGCGTGCCTTCCCCGAATTCGATCGAGACGGCGACGCGGTCGCGGCGTCGGGTCACACCCGCCGCCCGCGGCTCCGGACGGACGATCGCGCGTCGTCGGTGCCGTCGCGCCGGGGAGATCGCATCGCGCGCGCGGAACGCGCGGAGCGCGTCGATCGCGGAGATCGGAGGCGGGCGACCGCGTGGGGCGGCGAGAGGCAATTCGCCTCCTCGAAAAAGCGCATCCGTCGGGGGGGGGGGGACCCGCTGGGGTCAGACGGCACCTGCAGGGCGTTGGAGGGCCCGTCCCCCGATGAGCCCGCGCGCGGGAACCCGCTCTTCGACCGTCGCGGCGGCGCGCTGTAGGGCG
>Ga0181560_10004185_pt1 | contig 13146 bp, 15 predicted proteins | sample 011ome_20_FD_133751 | JGI IMG/M metagenome (GOLD analysis project Ga0181560, IMG submission 133751) | Coastal salt marsh microbial communities from the Groves Creek Marsh, Skidaway Island, Georgia - 011509CT metaG (megahit assembly) | ecosystem: Environmental > Aquatic > Marine > Intertidal...
GGTGCGGATCAAAGACGAGGCCATCATCGGCGCGGTGATGCTTTCCGACCGCTATATCTCCAATCGTTTCCTCCCCGATAAGGCCATTGACCTAATGGACGAAGCCGCTTCCAAACTCCGGATAGAGATGAATTCTAAGCCAGAGGAATTGGACACCCTCGACCGTAAAATCCGACAGATTGAAATAGAAATCGTTGCCATCAAGCGCGAAAAAGACCAAGAAAAAGTCGCTAAACTCAATGAAGAGCTGTCCAATATTAAAGAAGAACGCAACACCCTCTTTGCCCAATGGAGTCAAGAAAAAGACCGCGTAGATAAAATCCAACAAGCCAAGCAAAAAATCGAAAACTACAAACTCCAAGCCGACCGATCCGAACGTGAAGGGGACTATGCCACCGTGGCCGAGCTGCGCTATGGAAAAATCAAAGCTGCGCAGGAAAACCTCGACCAACTGCACAGAGAACTGCTGGAGCATCAAGAAAAAGACAGCCTTATCAAGGAGGAAGTCAACTACGACGACATTGCCGAGGTAGTGGCCAAATGGACGGGCATCCCCACCAGCAAAATGCTACAAACCGACAAAGAACGTTTGCTGAATCTCGAAAATGAGATCCACAAACGCATGGTCGGGCAGGAAGCTGCCGTAACAGCCGTTTCCGACGCCATACGACGCAGTCGCGCTGGTTTGCAAGACCAAAACCGTCCCATCGGTAGTTTTCTCTTCCTAGGAACCACTGGAGTAGGGAAAACAGAGCTGGCCAAAGCCCTGGCCGAAGTCCTTTTTGACGATGAAACCAACATCACCCGTATCGACATGAGTGAATACCAGGAGCGCCATGCCGTTAGTCGATTGGTGGGTGCCCCTCCCGGTTATGTGGGCTATGACGAGGGCGGACAACTGACCGAAGCTGTCAGGCGAAAGCCTTACTCCGTCGTGCTTTTGGATGAAATCGAAAAAGCCCATCCCGATACGTTTAACGTATTGCTGCAGGTACTCGATGAAGGCCGATTGACCGACAACAAAGGGCGAACCGCTGATTTTAAAAATACCATTGTCATCATGACCTCCAATCTGGGCAGCCATGAGATCAAAGCCGCATTCGAAGCCCATAAAGACTTTGACGAGGCACAAGACAAAGCCAAAACAAGTGTTTTACAATTGCTAAAAACCACCATAAGGCCCGAATTCCTCAACCGCATCGACGACATCATCATGTTCTCCCCCCTTACGGCAAAGGAAATCGAATCCATTGTACGATTACAGTTTCAGATACTGTCCAATAGACTGGAACAACAAGAACTCCAAATCTCCGCCACAGACGAAGCCATTGCCGCATTGGCTCAATGGGGTTTTGATCCCGAATACGGTGGAAGACCGGTCAAAAGGGTGATGCAAAAAAAAGTGCTCAATGCCCTAAGCAAAGCCATATTGGCGGTTGAGATTGATAACAAAAAACCCGTTTTAATCGATCATTTTGACGGACAAATCGTCTTCCGAAATAGTAAAAACCCTAATAAATAAGTTGTTAACTTTACCCCGTGCAAAAGCGAATCAACATACAAAACAAGCGGGCGCGGTTTGAATACGAGTTACTCGATCAATTCACCGCAGGGATTGTATTGACTGGAACCGAAATCAAGTCGATTCGCAACAGTAAAGCCTCCATTGCCGAAAGTTTTTGTGAGTTCAATGAAAAAGGGGAGCTTTTTGTCGTAAACATGTACATTGAGGAATACGCCTATGGCACCCGCTTTAACCATCAACCGCGGGGAAGTCGCAAGCTTTTAATGCAAAAAAGGGAACTAAAAAAACTCAATAAAGAGGTGAAAAACTCGGGCCTTACCATCGTCCCCCTAAAGCTTTTTATCAATGAAAAGGGTTTTGCCAAAATTTTGATATCCTTGGCCCGTGGTAAAAAATTGTACGACAAAAGGGAAAGCCTTAAAGACCGAGACAACAAAAGGGATTTGGATCGCGTAAAAAAAAGTTTCAACCAATAACTTTAATCCCTAACTTTAATAAATAAACACCCAAAATCAGTTATGAACACTTCACAACCAACCACCAGCCCCATTGGGTTAAACCCCGAAAAAAGCGCTGAGCTCGCTCATCTTTTAAATCAACTTTTGGCCAATTATTCGGTTTTTTATCAAAATACCAGAGGCTACCACTGGCACATTAAAGGAGAACATTTCTTTGAATTGCACCTTAAGTTTGAAGAATTGTACCAAAATTTATTTGTCAAGATTGACGAGATAGCAGAACGGATCCTCACTTTAGGGGGGCTCCCGAACACAACTTTTCCGCCTATCTTAAAAAAGCCGATATTACAGAAAGCGACAAAATCAGTAACGGAAAAAAAGCCATTACAGATATCCTGTCCTCTCTAAAATCACTCCTGATCCTTCAGAGGAACCTATTGGATTTGTCGGGTGAAATTGGAGACGAAGGCACCAATGCATTGATGAGTGATTATATCAGTGAACAGGAAAAAATGATTTGGATGTACAGTGCCTACTTGAAGGCATAGTCTTTATTTTGAGAAGTATTTTTTGTTTTTTATTCCTTCTCTCCTCGACCCTCTCTGGTCAATTAAAAGGTACGGTGACAGACAGCTTAAACAACCCACTCATCGGGGTTAGTGTATACATTCAAAATTCTTTTGTCGGAACAGTAACCAACGAGGAAGGACAATTTTACTTGGGAAACCTTCCTGAAAAAAAAGGAGAAATTGTTTTTAAAAGTTTGGGATACGAAACCCAAAAGCATCCCTTTGACGTACAAAAAATGCCCTTGGATTATAAGGTACAGTTAAGAGAAGCATTCATCTCACTAAAGGAGGTTACCCTAAAATCGGATGAAAACCCTGCCAATGCTATCATTAGAGCGGCCATCAACAAGAGAAAAGAAAAGTTGCTAAAAAACCAAAGTTTTATGCCAACTTTTATTCAAAAGGGGTGGTAGGGAAGTTCCATTGTAAACCTAAATGATCAACTTTTGTTCTTTAACAAAGGAACAAATCTAAAATTTCCAAAGGTTTGCCGATCGAATGCTTTTTCCCCTGTTCGCACGTATCGGGTCATGACTTGGTTTTTGCCTCCCACAGGAATCACCAACCGCCCCCCAATGGCCAGTTGTTCCAATAGCGGTTTCGGAACCTCAACTGCCCCTGCGGTAACAATAATCGCATCAAAAGGCGCTTGTTCTGGTAGTCCTTGATAGCCATCTCCAAAAACCACTTTTTTAGGGCGTAACCCTAATTTTTTAAACAACAAAGCGGTTTTTTTAAACAACTGCTGTTGGCGTTCGATGGTATAGATGCTGAGGCCCTCATGCGCCAAAAGAACGGCCGTTTGGTAGCCTGAGCCCGTACCGATTTCCAAGACCTTATCTCCTTTTTGCAACTCCAGTAATTGGGTCTGAAAAGCCACTGTATAGGGTTGGGAGATGGTCTGATCTGCCGCGATGGGATAGGCCTTGTCCACATAGGCATATGCTTCCAAACCTTGATCCATATACCAATGCCGGGGGATGGCGCCTAGGGCTGCCAATACCTGAGCATCTGCAATTCCTTTATCCATCAACAGTTTTACCAACTGCCGCCTTTGCCCTTGATGTTTGGGGGTATCTTTCATGGGGACAAATGTAGCGACTTCCATTATTAATTCGAAAAAGATGGTATTTTTGAAAAAACAAAATGCCATGATAAAAGCCGGCGTATTGGGTGCAGGTCACCTAGGAAAGATTCATTTGCGATTACTGGAAGCCTCACAGCACTTTGAATTGGTAGGTTTTTATGATCCCGACCAAAAAAATGCCAAAGCATTGGCCAAAGAAAAGGGCTATACCTATTTCAATAGCCCCAAAGCCCTGATTGAGGCCTGTGAAATGATCGATATCGTCACCCCTACGCTGCACCACCACTCAATGGCGCTCGAAGTTCTTCGCGCAGGCAAGCACATTTTTATCGAAAAACCCATTGCCAACAGTGTGGCCGAGGCAAGGGAAATCACCCAAGTGGCTGAAGCCTTTGGCGTTTTGGGACAAGTAGGTCATGTAGAAAGATTTAACCCTGCCTTTAAGGCGGTAAAAGACTCCATCACCGCTCCCAAATTCATCGAATCCCACCGATTGGCCGAATTCAACCCCCGTGGCACGGATGTGCCCGTGGTATTGGATTTGATGATTCACGACATCGATATCCTTTTGAGCATCGTTCAAGACAAAGTAAAATCCGTTTCTGCCTCTGGCGTGGCCGTCATCAGCAGTACGCCCGATATTGCCAACGCCCGAATCGAGTTTGAAAACGGCTGTGTGGCTAACCTCACCGCCAGTAGAATTTCCCTAAAAAAAATGCGCAAGACCCGATTTTTCCAAAAAGACGCCTATATCGCCGTGGACTTTTTGGAAAAAAAAGTAGAAGTAGTCAAAATGAAAGATGCTCCAAAAAATCCGCAAGATTTTGCCATGATCCTCGAAAATGCAGAAGGAAAAAAAAAACAGATTTACTTTGAAAACCCCAAAATCGATGAATCCAATGCCATCTTGGAAGAATTGGAAACCTTTGCCCAGGCCATCCAAAAGCAAACGGAACCCATCGTCAGTTTAAAAAACGGCACTGATGCCTTGGATTTGGCCTATCGGGTGATAGCAGCCTATAGCCAAACCCCCTGATCATAAAGCAGCGGCAATCATTTCATTTGCCCTCCTTCAATTGGCGGTACTTTTCGGTATCTTTGCAGCATGAGTATTGCCGAAAACATCTCCCGATTTCGGGCTGAGTTACCCGAAAACGTCCACTTGGTCGCCGTTTCCAAAACCAAATCCAACGAGGAGATCATGGAGGCTTATCAAGCCGGACAAAGGGTTTTTGGGGAAAACAAAATCCAGGACATGGTCGCCAAACAGGAGGCATTGCCCAAAGACATTCAGTGGCACATGATCGGACATGTGCAAACCAATAAGGTAAAATATATGGCCCCATTTGTGGATCTCATACACGGCATCGACAGCCTCAAGCTACTCAAGGAGGTCAACAAACAAGCCCTCAAGAACGAGCGCCGTATCGACAGTCTGCTCCAGCTCCATATCGGTGAGGAAGAGAGCAAATTTGGACTGTCAGAATCAGAAGCAGAGGAGGCATTGGCATTGGCTGCCGAATGGGAACACGTCAAGGTCATCGGACTGATGGGCATGGCCACCTTTACAGAGGACAAGGCACAGATTTCGGCTGAGTTTCGCGGATTAAAAAACTTTTTTGACCGCCAACAAGCTCAGCACCCCGAATTGAAAATCCTTTCCATGGGCATGAGTGGCGACTACCTCCTGGCCATTGCCGAGGGCAGTAATATGATTCGAGTAGGCAGTAAAATCTTTGGACCGAGAAACTACTGATCATGTATGCCATCCTAGACATCGAAACCACTGGAGGGAAATACAATGAGGAGGGCATCACCGAAATTGCCATCTACCGCCACGATGGTCTAAAAGTCACCGACCAATTCATCAGTTTGATCAATCCAGAGCGGCCCATCCAGCCTTTTGTAGAAAAACTCACCGGTATCAACAGCAAGATGCTACGCAGTGCTCCTCGCTTTTTTGAGGTAGCCAAAAGGATCATCGAAATCACCGATGGCTGCGTGGTGGTGGCCCACAATGCCGAATTTGACTACCGCATCCTACGCACCGAATTCATGCGGCTGGGCTATCCCTTTGAAAAAGACTCCCTATGCACCGTTTCCCTCTCCCAAAAGCTATTGCCGGAGATGGAATCCCACAAGTTGGGCAAACTCGTTCGTGCCCTGGGCATCCCCATCAGTGACCGCCATCGGGCACAAGGCGACGCCTTGGCAACGGTCAAACTCTTTGAATTGCTGTTGGAAAAAGACAGCAGCAAAGAAATCCTTAAGTCACAGATCAAGGCCCTTCACAAACATCAGGTCTCCTCCAAATACCTTTCTATCCTAGAGGAATTGCCCACCACCACCGGTGTCTATTACCTGCACAATGCCGTGGGGGATGTCCTCTATATCGGAAAAAGTAAAAACATTCAAAAACGGGTAAGAACCCACCTGACGGGAACAGACCCCAAATCCAAAAAAATTCAAAAGAAGCTTCATAAAGTCCATTTCGAAACCACTGGCAGCGAGCTCATTGCCCTACTAAAGGAGCAACACGAAATCAAAAAAAACCAACCCCAAATCAACAAAGACGGACGCTACCGCCTCTATCCTATGGGCCTGCGGATTGACAAGTCCACCCCCTACCACCAACTGCTATTAGAACAAGTCCGCAACGGCAAGGACTACCTTGTTGTTTTTAAAAACGGACGGGTGGCCAAGCACGTCATGACCCAATGGATGGAAACCCACCAACTGTGCTACAAACATTCTTCCCTCCAAGAGGCTGAAGGGGCCTGTTATGCCTATAAGAACAACCTCTGCCAAGGCGCCTGCACAGGGGAAGAAAGCCCCGAAACCTACAACCAAAGGCTGCTGGCCCTTGGGGAAAAAAGCCAATATCCCCACAAGGATTTCCTGCTTACCGATACTGGAAGAAAAGATGGAGAGTACAGCTTTATTTTCATTGAAAATCAACGCTTTATGGGATATGGATTTTATGAACTCAACCACCAAATTAAAAAGCGAGAAACCCTATTCAAGCGCATGACCGCCATGGAGGAAAACTCCGACTGTCGCGCCTTGATCTTGGCCCATATCCAAAAAAATAAATACAGAAAATTAATACCTTTGGAGGGAACCGAAGTTGATTCAAATTAAACTTGTCCATTGCCTTTTAAGAAATTCAAACACCGATTACACGAGATCATCTACGAGGCCGATACCCGTGCCGGTAAGATTTTCGATGTGGTTTTGCTCCTACTAATCGTCTCCAGTGTGATCTTGGTGGCCTTGGAAAGCGTGGATGAAATTGAACAAAAATACCGCGAGCAACTCAATGTTGCCGAATGGTTCATCACCATCACCTTCACCCTAGAGTACTTTTTGCGGATCATCGCCATCAATAAACCTTCCAAATACATCTTCAGTGCCTATGGTATCATAGACTTTGTTTCCACCATTCCCAAGTACATTTCCCTTTTCTTTATGGGCACCCAATCCCTATTAGCCCTGCGGGCCCTTCGCTTACTACGGGTGTTTAGGATCCTCAAACTCACCCATTTTGTGGGGGAGTCCAACTCCTTGGTAAAGGCCCTATTGCGCAGCCGAACCAAAATATTGGTCTTTATGTTCAGTGTGGTGGTGCTTTGTATCATTTTTGGAACCATCATGTATATGGTGGAGGACGACGAAAGCGGGTTTAGCAGCATCCCCAGCAGCATCTACTGGTGTATCGTCACCCTCACCACAGTCGGCTACGGCGACATCGCCCCTACCAGCCCCTTGGGGCAGTTGATCGCCTCCCTTATCATGATCTTGGGCTATGGCATCATCGCCGTACCCACGGGGATCGTCTCAGCGGAGTTTACCTCTCAGGCCTTTAAAGTAGACCGCAACACCCAAGTCTGTCCCCAATGCATGACCACCCAACACAAAGACGAGGCCATCTATTGCCACCAATGCGGTGAAACCCTCAACCATGTCGAATAAACGATTGGTCTATGTCGCTGGCCCCACGGCCGTGGGCAAAACCGCCCTAAGTGTGGCCTTGGCACAGCATTTTAAAACCGAGGTCCTCTCCTGCGACGCCCGGCAGTGTTACCAAGAAATGACCATCGGCACCGCCGTTCCCTCCGCCGAGGAAGAACAAGGCATCCCCCACCACTTTATTCAAAACCAAAGCATCCACCGGCATTTTGGGGCGGGAGACTTTGAAAAAGCGGGATTAAAACTGCTGGATCGGCTGTTTCAAAAACACAATACGGTGGTGATGGTGGGTGGCTCCGGCCTCTATGCCCAGGCCCTGATCGATGGCTTGGATGTTTTTCCGAAGGTGGATCAAACATCTATAAATATAGTTAGTAAGCTCTACCAAACCGAAGGCTTGGAAGGCCTCCAAAAAGCCTTGGCAGTAAAAGATCCCGACTACTACCAAAAGGTGGATCTGAAAAACCCTCGCCGACTGATCCGTGCCTTGGAGGTTTGTGAAAGTGCCCAAAAGCCCTATTCCTCCTTTTTGGGACAATCGGCTCATACCCGACCTTTTTCCACCCAAACCTTATTGCTTGGGATGCCCCGAGCGCGGCTCTATGAACGCATCAACCAGCGGGTGGAGCAAATGGTCACCGCAGGCTTGGAAGAAGAAGCCCGCCGGCTTTACCCCTATCGAAATCTCCCCGCCCTACAAACCGTGGGCTACCAGGAATGGTTTGCCCATTTTGAGGGTAAGCTAACAAAGGAAGCAACCCTTGCCGAAATCCAAAAAAACAGCCGTCGCTATGCCAAACGACAAATGACTTGGTTTCAGAAAAAGAAGTCCAAGATCGTGGAAATTGGCACTATTGATTTAAGTCAAATAATACACCTATTACAATTGAAGTGAAATTAAATCTCCAAGGGCAGGTAATATTCCAAATTCTGATATTTAATAAAAAAATAATAGCTTAGCCCTCTAAACCCAAATCTTAAGCACTTTTGAAAAATCCCCCCCTCAGGTTTCAGATACTGCGGTAAAAAAGAGCGTATTGAGTAAACATCTATAAATATAGTTAGCAAATAAATCAAGGAGAATCTGCCTCCCCCCATCTTTATGTTGATTGTTTTTAAATATTTACGAAATTAGAATCATAAAGATCATGGGCTAAAGCCCTACAAATACAATCTAAACCATAACTTAACCAATCATGCAAATCAATCATTTTATCAGCGGCAGTGTCAGTCAGGTCGTGGAAGGACTGCTCCAAGCCCAAAAGGCTGTTGCCCTTTATGGGGTGGACATCAAAACCGACGGGGGAACCATGGGCTATTCCGAATTGGATTTTGACCTGGCCGTTACCACCCGCAGCAATCTCGACAAAGGCGGAGATGTAGAGCTCAGCATATTGGGCGTTGACCTCAAGGTGGGCCAAAAAAACGATCGCAGTCAGCAGATTGCCAACCGCCTACGGTTCAGCTTGCAATTCTCCATTCCTCCAGCAGAAATGCAAAAGGTGGCGGCAAGTATCAGGCCCAACAAAACCCACAATGCCTAGTTCCGTGGGTGTTCGATGGAATCCAATACATGATTGGGATCCAAAAGATCCAAAGCGCGGGCGAGGAATTTTCCTACACCACTGAGGTGGTTGTTTTTTAAGTTTTTGCCTAAAACACTGGAAATGGTCTCATCTTCATGCCCAAAGCGGTCGGTAGATGCCTCACGAAGCAGCAGGTCGTTCAGCAAATACTGCAACATCACATTGCCCAACTGGTCGATGGACACGGCCAAGCGCAACCAATAGCGGTGCCAGCGTCTTAAAAGGGAGGCTTCCCGTCTTTTAAAGGCCAAAGCGATCATGGCATAGGCCCAACCGATGGGCGCGGTGGAAAACAGCAGTAACAGCGAAAGGGGCAATAACATAAACCCCCAAAGTTGGGTTTTGGATTTCATTTTTATCCAAAAGGTATTACAATCTCTTCAATGGGAGCTTCTGCTCAGCTCAACTTAGTCTTATCGGGTGAGCAAAGCACATGCTCCATCTTTATTTACAATGGAGCTAATGCCTCATTCTATGGTTGGCCTTTTTTCCTATATTTGATCTACTAACTCCGGAACCGCAATTGAAACAACCAACCCAAATCCATTGAAAAAAACTCCTTTATTTTTCGTCATGCTGCTTTTTATCCATTGCTCAAAAGAATCGGTAAAAGTTGAAGAAACCCCAATCACTCATGATTTTCTCGTTTCTTCGAGTCTATTAAAAGAATACGACAAAGCAGTAACAGGTACTTTTTCAGGATTATTACCAGGTTCTCCTATGGAACGTACCATCCATGACATTGAAATCCACAAAATCGTTTACAAAACCAAAACCGTTGACGGAAAGGAAACCCATGCCTCTGGAGCCGTCCTGTTTCCCCGATTGGATCAATCCCTTCCCTTGGTCTCCTATCAGCACGGTACCCTCACCCAAGAAAGCATTGCCCCCTCCAACGTTACCACTTTTGGGTTGAACGAAAGTGGTGTAATGGCCATTTTTGCCGCTACTGGAATGGTTGTTTCCATGCCCGATTATCTGGGCTATGGCGCATCCTCCGACCTGCCCCACCCCTACGAACATGGTAAATCACTTGCCACTGCCAGTCACGACATGCTCAAAGCCGTGGAGGAGTTTTTGGAAGTTGAAAAAATAAAAAAAAACGATAAGCTTTATCTGATGGGCTACTCCGAAGGAGGCTATGCCACCTTGGCCCTGCAAAAACAGATGGAAGCATCGGGCTATAACCGAATTACTCTTTCCCTACCCGGTGCTGGAGCTTACAACAAAACCGCCTTTACCAAAGCCATTATCAATCTCGATACCCCACTGGAATTTATTGCCAGCTACCTTTGGGTACTCCATACCTATAACCAAATATACAGCAGCCTACAAAGGCCCTGGAGCCACTACCTCAATGAACCCAATGCCCAAAACATGGAGGGACTGGAAAAAATCAATGCTGCGACCATTCAAAATCAGTTGATCAACGAAAAAAAACTGGATACAATTCCCCAAAAGCTTTTTAAAGCTTCATTGATAGCAGGAATCATCGATGGTAGTGATACCGCCTTTACCAATGCCTTAGCCGATAATGATCTACTGGATTGGACCCCCAAAGCTCCGGTTTTCTTATATCACGGCACCGAAGACGATTATGTTTTTCCCCTTAATTCAAGCACTACCGCCCAAGCCCTGAGTGCCAATGGAGGGAATGTAAGCCATGTCCCCCTCGAGGGCAAAGACCACTATACGGCCACTATGGATTATTATAGAAATTGTTGGACTAAGATCAACGAGTAAAAAGAATACCTCAACTTTTTACCTAAGGCTAACCGATTTTATCACAAAATTTATGGGCATTACAATCCCCCCAAATACCCCAAAACATTATCCTCAATCCGCCGGGCAATATCGGTGGTATCGGCTTTCACAAAGCTTTTGCCGGTGATGTTTTCGTACAGCTCGATATAACGTTCAGAGACGGAGGTGATATAGGCATCGGACATATAGGGTACCTCCTGCCCTTCCAGTCCTTGAAAACCGTTGGAGATGAGCCACTGGCGGACAAACTCCTTGGACAGTTGTTTTTGCGGTGTTCCTTTTGCCTGGCGTTCGGTATAGCCCTCGGCATAAAAATAACGGGAGGAATCGGGGGTATGGATTTCGTCGATCAAAACGATTTCCCCTTGGGCGGTTTTCCCAAATTCGTATTTGGTGTCCACCAAAATCAGATCCCGGCCTTGGGCGATCTCCGTTCCCCTTTGAAAAAGGGCACGGGTGTATTCTTCTAATTGGAGGTAGTCGGCTTCGCTTACGATGCCCTGTGCGATGATGGCTTCTCGGGAGATGTCCTCGTCATGCCCTTCCTCGGCTTTGGTGGCGGGGGTGATGATGGGGGTGGGAAAAGCGTCGTTTTCTATCATGCCCTCTGGCAGGGTCACCCCACAGAGGCTGCGCCTACCGGCCTTGTATTCCCGTGCAGCATGACCCGATAGGTATCCACGAATGACCATTTCTACCTTAAAAGGGTCACAGTGCCTGCCGATGGCCACATTGGGATCGGGAGTGGCGGTGAGCCAGTTGGGGACAATGTCCTCGGTGGCTGCCATCATTTGGGTGGCGATTTGGTTGAGGATCTGCCCTTTGTAGGGAATCCCTTTGGGCATCACCACATCAAAAGCCGAAAGGCGGTCGGTGGCCACCATGACCAGCAAGTCGTTTTCGAGTTCGTAAACCTCCCTGACTTTGCCACGATAATGGGACAACTGGCCGGGAAAATGAAAATCACAATGGGTAAGAGTGGAAATCACAACCTTTAGTTTTGGTGTTCGATACGTTTGTAGGCGTCGATGACCTTTTTGACCAAGGAATGACGGATCACATCTTTTTCGTCCAAGGCGACGATCCCGATGCCTTCGGTTTCCTTAAGAATCAAAAGGGCTTCTTTGAGTCCTGAGATCAGCCTGCGGGGCAGGTCGATCTGCCCGGGGTCGCCAGTGACCATAAACTTGGCGTTGCGCCCCATACGGGTCAAAAACATCTTCATTTGGGCGTGGGTGGTGTTTTGTCCTTCGTCCAAGATCACAAAGGCATTGTCCAAAGTCCGCCCGCGCATAAAGGCCAATGGCGCGATCTGGATGGTGCCGTTTTCGATATGGCTGTTGAGTTTTTCCTGGGGGATCATGTCCCGAAGGGCATCGTACAAGGGCTGCATATAGGGGTCCAGCTTTTCCTTTAGGTCACCAGGCAGGAAACCCAAGTTCTCTCCCGCCTCCACCGCGGGACGGGTTAGGATGATCCGCTTGACTTGTTTGTTTTTCAACGCCTTGACCGCCAAGGCCACCCCGGTGTAGGTTTTTCCCGTTCCCGCGGGGCCAATGGCAAAGATCATGTCGTTTTTTTGAGCGACCTCCAACAGCCGTTGTTGGTTAAACGTCTGGGCTTTGATGATCTTCCCGCCCACCCCGTGGAGGATAAAGTTGTCCTTGTCCGAACTGGGATCAAAATCGGAGGGGTCGTCCGCGGTGATGATCCGCTCTATAACCTCTTCATTGAGATGGTTGTATTTTCCAAAGTGAGAAATCAGCATGTCCACCCGTTTGTCAAATTCCTCTAGGAGGGATTCCTCCCCAAAGGCCTTGAGGGTGCTGCCACGGGCTACGATTTTAAGTTTGGGAAAATAATACCTTAATTTTTCAATGTTGATGTTTTGCTGACCAAAAAACTCTTGTGGGTTGACCTCAGAAAGTTCAATTTTTAATTCGTTCAAGGATAAGTCAATTAAAAAAAATTAATTTTGTTTCTCAGTATGTCTTATTTCAAATGTAAATAATTTTATCCACTAAAAGCCCATGCCGATTGTAACTTTAATGACCGATTTTGGAAATAAAGATTACGCCGTGGCAGCGGTCAAAGGCGCCATCCTCAGTACGGTGGAAAACCCTCAAATCGTGGACATTAGCCACGAAATTGAACCCTATAACGCCACCCAAGCAGCCTATGTGATCAA
>Ga0181560_10004188_pt1 | contig 13143 bp, 5 predicted proteins | sample 011ome_20_FD_133751 | JGI IMG/M metagenome (GOLD analysis project Ga0181560, IMG submission 133751) | Coastal salt marsh microbial communities from the Groves Creek Marsh, Skidaway Island, Georgia - 011509CT metaG (megahit assembly) | ecosystem: Environmental > Aquatic > Marine > Intertidal zone...
AACGCTAGCCGCCCGCTCGTGCCGCACCCGACCACCAGCACCGCCGCGGGAGTCTCGGGTGTGTCGCTCGCGACGCACCGCGAGACCGCGAGCGCGAGCCGAGCGATGTCGGCCACGACGGTCGGGTGGATCAAGCCTGGATGCGAAGAGGCGTCGCGTGTGCCGTCGTCGTCCGCGTGTGCCTCCGCCCACATCTCAGCGTCACACGCGGCGAGCGCCTCCAGGACCCCTTCCGCGCCGCGCGACTCCATGTCCAGAGCGTAGGGGGAGACGCGCTCGGTGACCGGGACGCGGGGGGCATCCGCGAAAGGGGGCATCTGGACGCCCCCTCGCGCCCGCACCGGTGTGGGGAACGGAAGGTCGTTGCTCGAAAAAAAAGCGGTGAAAGGTGATGACTGTTCGGAAAAAAAAACGGTCGTTCGGGGGTTGGGGGTCTGAACGCTATCTCCTATCTGTCGATGACACGTCGACGCCGCACTTTTCTCGGCAAACTGTCCTCTCATCCACCTCTCGACGGCACTCGTCCCGCGCGCGCACTTGTCTCTCGAGACCGAGCGCACCGCACGTCGACGTTCGCCCGAGCTCGACCGGCGCCGCGCGTTACGAGGCGCTCGAAGGAATCGCGCGGTCCCCCACGGTCGTCGAACGGCTCGTACTTCGACCCGAAGTTTTTGATCTCCGGCGCGAACACTTCGCCGCCATCTCTGTTCCGACTCCGGACAGGTTCCCCCCGTCGACAAGCACGATGCGCGCGGATGCCGACGCCAAGGCGCCCGTCGCGGATAAGCTCTCCGCGTACCTCGCCGTGCTTAAGCGCGAGGCGGAGGTGTACGGCGCGCGCCCCAAGGTGGAGATCAAGTGCGACTTCTCCTACACCCTGTCGCTCCCCGCGTCGAAGGTGGACCGCGACATCGTGACCGTCCCCGAGGCGTTCGCGGGCGCGGCGGTCGCGCCGGTCAAGGCCCTGGCGCGCGCGGTGGGCGCCGCGCCCGAAGAGGAGGGCAAGAACGCCATCACCGAGTTCCCCGTCCTGCAGGACGTGCAGTGCGCGTTCAGACCGGGCGAGATCACGCTCGTGCTCGCGCCCCCCGGCCACGGCAAGACGGCGCTGCTCAAGGCGGTGGCCGGTTGCTTGCCCGCCGGCGCCGTGCCCGACGACGCGGTGACGTACGGCGGCCTCACGAAGCAGGAGCTGGAGAACCGGGGCGTGAGCGTCAACCGCCTCTGCGCGTACGTCGAGCAGGTGGACACGCATTTGCCGTTCCTCACCGTGCGGGAGACGGCGGCGTTTTCGCACGACAACTCGTGCCCGTCCCCGCCCGACACGACGGAGGGGCGCGCGCTTCACGCGGACAAGCTCGAGGCGGTGACCTCGCTGTTAGCGTTGGAGGGGTGCATCGACACCATCATCGGCGACGACTTGGTGCGCGGAGTGTCGGGGGGGGAGAAAAAGCGCGTGACCATCGCGGAGACGCTGGTGACGAACGCGCGCGTCCTGTGCATGGACGAAATCTCAACCGGGCTCGACGCCGCCGTGACGTTCAACATCATCGCCGCGCTACGCGCGTGGGCGCGGAGCACCGACGGCACAGCCGTCGTCGCGCTCCTGCAGCCCACCCCAGAGGTGTTCGAGCAGTTCGACCACCTGCTGCTGCTCCGCGAGGGCGCGCCCGTGTACCACGGGCCCCGCGCGGAGGCGGCGGCGTACTTCGGCGCGCTCGGTTTCGCGGCGCCCGCGCCCGGCGGCGGCGAAGACGTCGCGGACTGGCTCGTCAACTTAGTGGCGAGCCCCGCGAAGGCGCTCGCCTCCTCGGGGAGCGCCGCGGATTTGCCAAACGTGCCAAAGGGAGCGCCGCTCACCACGAAGGCGTTGAAGGAGGCGTGGCGCGCATCCGGCGCTCCGTTCGAGAAGTCGACCGCGACGTTCGCCCGCGACGGCGGTCGCGACGTCGAGCTCGCCACGGATTTCGCGAAGAAGCAGTACGGCGTTTCTTTCCCGCACGGCTTTTACGAGCAGTTCCGTTGGGTTCTGAAGCGGCAGTATCAGATCACGATCCGGAACAAGCTGTTCATGACCGCGCGCGTGGGCGCCGCGGTCATGACCTCGCTGATCCTCGGGTCGGTGTGGTTCGACCTGCCGGCGGAGCGCGGGTTCGAGAAGCTGGGCATGCTGCTCTTCTGCGTGCTGCACATCTCGTTTTCCAACTTCTCCGAGCTGACGTTCTCGGTGGAGCAGAAGTACGTCGCGTACAAGCACCTGGACAACAAGATGTTCCCCGGGGTGGCGTACATCGCGGCGTGGGCCATGGTGCACCTGCCCATCGCGCTCATGGAGACCGCCGTGTTCTCGTGCGTGCTCTACCCCATGGTGGGCCTCAGCCTGACCATCGGCAACTGGGCGTTCTTCTACCTCAACTTGGTCCTGGCCAACATCGCCATGGCGTCCTTCTTCCGCATCGTCGCGCTCGTCGCGCCCGACATGGAAGCGGCGCAGACGTTCCCCGGGCCGGTCATCGCGGTGTTCATCATCTTCGCCGGGTTCCTGATCACCCCGGACAAGATGGGCGCCCTGAAGTTCGTGTACTACATCTCGCTCTTCGCGTACTCGCTGCGCTCGCTGTGCCAGAACGAGTTTTTGTCCGACTCGTACGACGCGCGCGTCGCGATCAACCCGATGGTGCAGATCGAGTACCTGGCGCAGAACCCCGCGGATGCGACCACGCCGGTCGCGACGCTGTGCGCGAACGGCGCGTTCCCGTGCACGACGATGGGCAAAGCCATCATGGCGCAGATCCAGATCGACGACGACACGCGGTGGCTGTGGGGCGGCGCCGCGTTTTGCGCCGGGTTTTTCCTCCTCACCTTCGCCGGCGCGACGCGCGCGCTGGCCAAGATCCGGATCGTGATGAACGTCGGGTCCAGCCGAGCCGGCACGGACGAAGAGACCGCGCGCGAGGCTGGCGAGACCGCGATCGCGATCAAAGCCTCCGGGTCCAAGGCGAGCCTCGCGGACCCGAGCGAGGTGGACCTCGAGCAGCACGCGGTGAAGTTCACGGCGATGTCCATCGCGTGGCGCGACCTCGAGTACTCCGTGAACCTGCCCAAGGAGGCGGGCGGCGGCACCAAGCAGCTCCTGCAGTCGGTGACGTCGGCGGCGCGCCCCAACCGCATGCTCGCGCTCATGGGCGCCTCCGGCGCGGGCAAGACCACGCTGCTGGACGTCATCGCCGGGCGCAAGACGGGCGGCGTGCGCAAGGGGACCATCACGCTCAACGGCCACGAGGTTGAGAAGGAGACCTTCGCGCGGTGCACGGCGTACTGCGAGCAGATGGACCTGCACAACGAGTTTGCCACCGTCGCCGAGGCGCTGGAGTTCTCCGCTAAGTTGCGGCTGGGCGAGGGCACCACCGCAGAGGCCAGACACGGGTTCGTGTCCGAGGCGCTGGACATCCTCGAGCTGCGCCCGCTCGCCGGGCGCATGATCGGCAGCTCGGGCTCCGCCAACGGCCTCTCCCCCGGCCAACGGAAAGTTCTCACCGTCGCGGTGGAGCTCGTGTCCAACGCGCCCGTTTTTTTCCTGGACGAGCCCACCAGCGGTTTGGACTCGCGCGCGGCGCTCGTCGTCATGACGGAGGTGCACAAGGTGGCGAAGATGGGCCGCACCGTGATCTCCACCATCCACCAGCCCTCCACGGAGATCTTCCTCATGTTCGATGACCTGCTCCTGCTTCAAAGAGGGGGGTGGCAGGTGTACTTCGGGCCGCTCGGCGCCAACCGAGCGTCGACGTTCGTGGAGTACATGGAAACCTTGCCATTCGCCGGCGGCGGTCAGTTCGCGCTGCCCCGAGGCATGAACCCCGCGTCGTGGATGCTGGATGTGCTCGGCGGCACGGACTCGTCCAACGCCGGGGGCGCGACCGCAGACTCGAAAGCCACGGGCGTGCTTCTGGACGGCCTCGAACTCGAGACGCACTTCAAAAACTCCCCCGCGGGCGAAGCCGCCTCGAAAACGGTGGCGCAGCTCTCCGTGCCGGCGCCGGGGTCGGAGATGTTCAAGTTCTCCTCGCCGTACGCGCGTTCGTTCGCCACGCAGCTGGCGACGATCCTCGCGCGGTCGCACCTCGGTCAGATGAGGGACGTGGGGTACAACTGCGGCAGAATCGGTGTTTTGTTCATCCTGTACATCCTGTTCGGCGTGATTTACGTCGACCTCGACACGTCGGACGAGGGCGGCGTGCAGAGCATGGTGAGCGTCGTGTTCATGACCACCATCTTCACCGGGATCATCTGCATGAACGCCGTCATGCCCGTGCGCGTGCGCGAGCGCGCGGTGTCGCACCGCGAGCGGAGCTCGTTCATGTACGACGGCGTCCCGTACGCCATCTCGCACGCGCTCATCGAGATCCCCTGGATCGCGCTCATCGCGATGGTCACCGTCACGCCCCTGTACTTCCTCGTCGGCATGGTCCCCACCGCCGAGGCTTTCTTTTTCCACGTGCTGATCAACGTGTTGGTGAGCTACGCGTTTCTGTCCGTGGGCCAGACCATCGCGTGCATGTGCTCCACGATTCAGACCGCGCAGGCGGGCACGGGCGCGTTCATCCCCATCGCGTTTCTGTTCGGGGGGCTGTATTTGCCGTTGCCCCAGATCCCCGTGTACTGGAAGTGGGCGTACTACATCAACCCGGTGGCGTTCGCCATCCAATCCGTCGTGGCGCCGCAGTTCCAGCGCAGGAACGGGTGCTCGGCGTACGACCCCGCCACCCAAACCGGCACGTGCCCCACCATCGTCGCGTTCAGGGGCACGTACTTCGAGGAGGTGGACTCGCTGCTTTACGTGGAGGACAAGTACGACGTGACCTACGCCGGGCGGTGGCTGCCGGCGGTGTGGCTGGTGTGCTTCTGCGTCGGCGCGCAGGCGCTGCACGTGGCCGCCGCCAAGTTCGTCAACACCGTCAACAGATGAAGGGGTTTTCGCGAGTCGTTTTACGTACTGTAGTAGAGCGGGTTTTATTATGCTAACATACGTACGAGTATCGCTTCCTTAAGGAAGCGCGTTCAATCAAACCGATCGTCCCCCGTTAACAAACGCATTACTAAGACGCGTCAATCTCGTAAGACCATCCGCCGTGACGCGACAGGCGCGCGTTCCTCAAACGTTTAGTCGAAGAGGTCGAAGTCCGCCGCCTCTTCCTCCTCCTCCTCCTCGGGCTCGGGAGCCTTTGCGGCGGCGCCGCCGCCGCCGCCGCCGCCGCCGCCGCCCGCGGGCGCGGCGAAGGCGCCGGGGTTGGCGAGGTACTCCTTGACCTTCTCCGCGAGGGGGAAGGTGTAGTCCGTGCCGATGGAGAGCGCGAGGATGTTCTTGTAGCCGTTGATGAGCGCGTGCGGCACCGCCGCGACGGTGGGGTAGTTGGACGCGAGCGAGAGCGCGGCGATGTTCTTGACACCCGCGCCGAACATCGCGGTGATGTCGTCGTCGGAAATGTCGAGCACCTTGACGCTGAACATGTTGCCCTTGTCGTACACCTCCATGGTCTCGAGGCCGTAGAAGAAGGGCGTGAAGCCCATCTTACCGAGCAGCGTCGCGGCGGAGGAGGAAACCTTCTCGCCCTTCTCGACGACTTTGACGTCGGAGAGGATCTCGATCGCACCCTTGTTGATCTTCGTGGCGATGTTCAGCACCTGGAAGAAACCCGTCTGCGAGGGCTCCATGCCGGTGGGACCGGCGGGCACGATAACGTCGAGGGGCGCGACGGCGTTCACGCGCGCGGGCGCGGGGACGACGTGCTCGGCGATCTTGGCGCGAACCTCGGAGAGCTCACCCGTGGTGAACACGATGCCGACGTTGCCGACGAGCTTCTGCTCCAGCACATCCCAGGCGTGGTTGCCCGTGCGCTCGGCGTAGTCGCGGAGGCACTTGCGCATCATGGTGTTCTTGCCCATCAGGATCTGGGACTCGGGGCGGAGGGCCTAGGGTGGTGAAGGGGGATCGAGACGCGGAGGTCAGCGCGGGCACGGCGCGCGGAGAGGGCGCGAGGGCGCGCGCGACCCGAAAACCCTAGAAAAAAGGGTGGGGACGGTTTTCGCAGTGGGGGGGTCAGTAGGGCCGCGGCACGTACCGTACGGATGTCCATGAACTGGCGGGAGCCGACGTTGTCGGCGTGCACGAGGAAGGCTCTCTCGTGTCCATCGAGAAGCTTGCAGAACCTATCGTTGTACTGCTGCTTCGACTTGAGGGCGGAGGCGGCAGGCATCTTGCTGGTGAAAGATGGAGTGAGTGAAAACTTTAGAACGGCGGTACCAAGCGGATCAGAGTCCAACAAGGGTAGACTGCAGGTTTCAGTCTTTTTAAACCGTGTGCCGTTGAGGGAGCCGGTCCTTAAAGGATCAGCGGAGGCGGTTGACGCGCGTCGGAACGCACGAAAAGAGGGCGATGCCGGGCGAGGGTCGCGCTATAAAACGAAACCGGGGAAATGATGAAACAGTGGCTAACTCGAGTCATTTTGGGCCCATAAACTATTGATAGGCTCGCGTCGGGGCTCGGAGCCATCGACGAAGCCGCATCGTTGTTCAACCATAATCGCCGATGTTTGGGGCCGCCGCGGTTCCGCCTCGCAGTGTCACGCGCGCCCTCAAGGCGACCATGACAGTCGCCGCGTCTTCCAAGATCGAACTCGCGCTCTGTTTCGAAGATGTCGCGAAGAACATCTTCAAGAGCCCGGACGGAACCATGAGCGGGTGCGTGCGCTCGCGGACGCCATCGGACGACCGAAACGGATCCCCGCTCTTTTCGTCTCACGCGCTGACCCGACCCCGCGTCCCCCCGCGTTTCCCTTCCGTCGCGACAGGCCCCAGCTCGCGGCCGTGCTCGCCGCGGACACCGGCCTCGGCCTCGCGCCGTGGGAGCTCAAACTTTTCCTCAAGGAGCTCGACCTGGGGGACGACGACCGCGTCTCCGCGGACCGATTCTGCGGGATATACACATTCCTCGCGTCGAGGCCGCCCACGCCCGCGGCGCCCCCCGCGACGGCCCCGTCGACCGAGCCCGTCGAGGCGGCGGCGGCGGCACCCGCCGCGCCGGAACCCGGTGTGACGACCGAACCCGTCGTGACCACGAGCGCGCCCGCCGTGCCGGGCGACGAAGCCGCGAAGACGCGCGAAGAGCCGCGAACGCCGATCGGCGTTCCGTTTCCCCCCGAGTTCGTGCTGGACCCCACGGGCGTCGTCCCGGTCGAGCGCGCCGACTGGAGCTTTTGCGTGACGGACGAGCCGCCGTCCGTCGAAAGCAGATGGCGCCGCGCGGACGGCGCGGGCCAGTGCGCGGCGTACCCCTTCCTGGGCGCCGCGCGCGCGCCGCAGAGCCGCGCGGTTCGCTCGGATGCGTCGTCGTCGTCGTCGCCGCGCCGCCTCCCCGCGGCGAGCGCGCTCGCCGCGCTGCACGCCGCGCCGTCCACGGACGGCGTGGACGCGTTCGCGGCGCACCCGAACGAGGTCTCGGGCGTGTTCCACGCGTTCCACCAGCTGCTGCGCTTCGAGCTGGGCGTCGACGCGGCGGCGGCGGACGCCGGCGCCGGCTGGTGGCGCTGCGACAAGAGCGCGTTTCTGGACCTGCAGTCGGTGTACGGCGCCTCCGAGGACGAGACGAACGCGGCGCGAATCGATGAATCATCGATCGACGTCGCGTTCGTGATGCGACGCGCGGACCTCGCGAGTAGGCTCGCGGGGGACCTCGGCGGGTCCGGCTCGGCCACCGCCGCGCAGGCGCTGCTGACGCTCTTTGCGAAAAACCACAACCTCCTGGCGGCGCGCGTCGCCGAGAAGATGAAAGATGAAGATGCGGACTCGGTGTTTCAGGTGGCTCGGCACGCCAACTGCGCGGCGTTCCGCGCGGTCGTGCTGAAGGATTACCTCCCGTTCATGCGCTCGGGGCAGCACCTCGCGCACGTCCCGGAGGATTCAAACGAAGCGCCGCGCGGCGCGTGCGTGTCGGTGGAGCTCGACCTGCTGATGCGCGCCGTGGCGTCCGCGGCCCCGCGGGAGACGGAGACTGACGGCGACTCACACGAGGAGGCTTCGTCGAGTGTGGCCGAGGCGCTGGCGCGTGCCTCGGCCCGGCGGTGCGGCCTGGGCGCGCGCCGGTCCCTGCCGGCGCGCATGGCGCCCTCGGAGGCGGCGGCGGTGCGCCGCGCGCGCGCCGCCGGCGCGTGCACGCTCAACGCCTTCCGCGCGGCGCACGGCTTGGCGCGCTGGGTTGATTTCGACGAGATGACCGCCGGGGAGGAGGCTCTTATACAAACGCTCGCCGATCTGTACGGCGGGAACGTGGACGACGTCGAGCTGTACACCGGGTTCATGTGCGAGCGGAACGTGGCGGACACGGGCGCGTGCCTCACGGCGACGGCGCGCGAGACGGCGGGGAGGATGCTGCGCGCGCTCGTCTCCGGCGACGCGTTTTTTAGTGAAAAATTTCTGTCGGGCGACGACATGGCCGCCGCCGCGGAGGCGGCGGAGTTCGGGAAGGACGCCACGCTCGCGGGGCTACTGGAGGAACACGCGGGCGTGACCGTGGCCGGCGCGAGCGCGTTCGAGGTGGGCGCGCTAGTGATGAAAAACCTCTAGGCGCGCGAACCGAAAGAAACGCGCGAGAGGAGTCAGTACGTAACGTAACGCTTTTTTTTTATACCATAAGCATAAGTGAACTGAACGAACGTAAAAACGGAGGGAGCTCTTCGCGTCGCTCGCCGCGTCGGACCGCGTCGCTTCGTGGGCGTGTCGTCGACGACACGCCCTCACGCCTTTCTTTCGTTTCGTTTCGTCACATCTCCATGCCATCGGCGGCTGGGACCTCGTTGAACATGAACTGCTCCTGGTACTCCACCATGAACTGCGTCGAGCGCTGCACGTCCAAGAACAAGCCGTACACCTTTGAGATGTCCTCCACCTCCACCTCGGCGCTTTTGCGTTTGTGCGCGACGAGCGCCGCGGCGGTGATGAGGTGGATGGAGTAGCGCAGCGACGTCTCGTGCCCGATCTTGCACAGCAGGTCCTTGGCGTCCTCGCTCATCTCGACATCCTCTTCCTCGCACCGGATGTCGAGGATCAGCCGCAGCTCGCGCTCGGTGTACGGCTGCGTGGTGACGATGAGAAGCCGGTCGAGCAGGTCGATGGGGATGCCGTGCGGGGACTTGTAGTTGGTGCCTCGGATCTTGGTGATCCCGCGGTTGGTCGCCACCACCAGCACCGGCGCCATGTCGTTCTCCAGCGCGCGGTTGAGGAACGAGAAGCACTCGATGTCCAGCATGTGCACCTCGTCGATGAAGAGCACGCCCGGGACGATCTCCGCCTTGCCCTCCTCGCGCCACTCCGCGACTTTGCCGTCAATCTGCTCGCGCACCTCCGGCCGAATCTCGCCGGTGTCTCCGGCGAAGAGCGCCAGGAACCCCTGCGTGCGCGAGTTGATCACGTCGATCTCGTGCAGCGTGACGACGTGCACCACCTCCTTGCGCTTCTGCAGCTCGCCCTCGGGGCACTGCACGAACTTGGTCTGCGCGCCCATCGCGTCGTAGTCGCGGCTGCGCGCGAAGCTGCGGCCGAGCTTGGTGATGCGGCCGGACGCCTTGTCGATGGTGATCACGTCGCCTGCGGTGACCTTCTCCTTGTCCAGGCTCTCGATCATCTTCTGGCCGAGGTCGTACACCGTCTCCATCTCGGTGGTCTTCAGCGTCAGCTTTCCCGTCTTGGGCGCGACGCCCGACGTCGCCGGGCGGTCAATCTCAATCTCCACGACTTCGCCCTCGATCATCTCCGTCTCCTCCTTGATCCGGACGCCGATGGCTTTGCGGAACGCCTGCGTCAGCGCCTCCGTCTTGCTCATCTCCATGGAGAAGATCTCCGAGCCCGCCATCATCGCGAACGGCGTCTCCTCGCCGAGCGCCTTCGCCATGCCCATGGCGATGGCCGTCTTCCCGGTGCCGGGCTGGCCGGCGAGCAACACGGCGCGCCCGGCGATCGAGCCCTCGCGGATCATGGACAGGATCTGACACCGTACCGGTACCGGTTTTTGAGTTCGGACGGAACGGAGGTGGACGGGACGCGGTCAGGTCGGAGTGAGCGACGACGACGCGTGGCGACGACGAGACGAACGACGAACGAACGACGAGATTCGTCAAATCCTTCTCCGAGAGCGGAAGAGGAAAAAGCGCGCGATATTTTGACCGATCCGGGATCGGCGATCGCGGCGCTCGGGCGACGGCGCCGACGGTTTTTCGATCGCTACGGGCGCGCTCGGCGCGGTCGCCGCGCGCGCGCGCGAGAGAATACCGCGGGAGAGCCGAATCGGGGTCGTGAGAGACGTCGCGTCGTCGCGATCGACGGTCGTGGAAACTCAAATCGAGCACGCACCACGCCGGCGGCTTTACGCGCGTTCACTTGGCCCACCATCCCCTGGGACACTTTCCTCGCCTCCAAGGCATCGTCCAGGCCTAGGCCTCGGATGTGCGAGTGCGCGCCGATGCGCTCGATGCGCGTCAGGTCCTTGACCTCCGCCACCTTCACACCCTCGCCGCCCTCCGCCATCGTGCTCGTGCGGGTGACGATCCGACGCTTCGAAGAATGGCCAGATCGCGTTGACTGCGCGACGAAGCCTTCGCTTCTTCGGATCGAGGTTGAAAGGAGACGACCGGTTGGATTTCGCGACGCTCGCTCGCCGACGTTTCGATCCCAAGCTTCGCCTTTGAAATTATAAAAAAATCGCGGTGGCGAAACTCAACAACGTTCTCGTTGGGAAACGCGATGGGGAGCCCGCGCGTGTCAACCCTCGTCGCGCGCGGGCGCGCGGCGGCGATGGAGGAGGAGAGCTTCTTCGTGTCCGCGGACGAGGCGGAGGAGGGCGAGGCTGCGCATCGGGACGCGAGGCGGGTCGGGGACGGGAAGGGGGATGGCGCGAGACGCGCGGAAACCGGACGCGGCGACGACGACGCGTTCGAGGATGCGTCGGACGCGGCGGACGACGCCTTCGAGGACCCGATAGACACGTCCAACGCGCCCGCGGCTTCATCGGGGGGTGAGTTCGTCTCCGGGACGGACACGGACGGCGGCGGGCACCGCCGCGCGCCGCGCGCGCCGCCGCGCGCGCGCGCGGCGCTCCCCGGGGTTGCGACGTCGAGGGTCACGCGAGGAAGCCGCGTCGACGACGTCGAGGATGACGCGTCGCTCGCGCGGCGCGGCGGCGACGTCGCCGTCGACGTCGACGGCGTCGGATCGACGGCGCGGCTTTCTCCTCCAAGCGCGGACGACGCGATTCGGTCAGGACGCGCCGCGCCGACGAGCGGCGACGCCCGGAGACTCGCCGCGCTGGCGTTTGCGTCCGCCGCGGCTGGCTCGGAGACTGACAGCCGCGACGGAGGCTTTGCGAGCGCCGGCGACGCGGCGACGGAGCCCGAGGACGAGCCACTCGCCACCGACGCGTCGGATGGATTTAAGACGCGTCGACGCGCCGCCGTGACGTCCGTGACGCCCGACGCGCCGACCGACGACTCGTTCGCCGACGCGGGAGCCCTGGACGAATCGACCGTCGTCGACGTCGACGACGAGGCGTCTCTTTCCGGATTCACTAAAGAAAAAAAAAACCCCGGGGTTGGCGTAAAAAGCGGCGGGGTCGTAAAAAGCTCGCCGGAAACGCCGACGCGACCGCGACTGGACCTGGCGCGGCCGCCGCCGCTGGCTCCGCCTCTCACGCCGCCGTCGCCGCTCGCGCCTGGGTCGTCCCGCGCGCGGTCGTGCCCGACGCGTTCGGACGGACGAAAGGATTTGACCTCGCCCGCGACGGCGTTTCGACGAGAAAGAAAAAGCGCCCCCGGTTTCGACGAGAACGCGCCGGACTCGAACGCGCCCCTCGGCGCGAGCTGGGGCGACGAGAACGACTCGGCGCCGCGGAGCGCGCGCTCGAGCCGCGCCGAGGCGCTTCTACGCGACGCGCGGCGTGGCTCCAGCGATGACGCGAGCGAGTCCTCGCTCCAGGAACGCCCCCGCTCGCGGGCGCTCGCGGAGGGAGGTTCGGGAGGGTTCCAAAACGAATCCCGGGAGAGACGTTTCTCTCAGAATTTCGGAAGCGCCTCCGCGTTGTCGCCGGTCGCGACGTCGCCGCCGCGCGGGGGCCCGGGCTCGCCGTTCGCCGAGGAGGACGCCTCCGCGCGCCGCGCCTCGCGGCGGCGCGCGCAGCGTGAGAAGTACATGGCGAAGCTCCGCGACGGTTTCGCGGAGGACGCCTGGATGAGCCCGGAGGAGGCGCGCCGCCGCGCGGCGACGGCTCGCCGCAACGCGCACTCGGAGCCGGAGGCGCTTTTTCGGCGGTTCGACGGTTTCGGCGCGAGAAGAGGCTCTTCGGCGAGCGACGACGCGTTTTCGTTCGCGTCGCGAGCGACTCGCGCGTCGATGAGCACGTACGAGCGGGGAAGCGCGACCGGCGGCGAGCGCCGCGGCTCGAGCCGGTTCACGGCGCGCGCCGCCGCGGCGGAGGAGGCGGCGCGAGCGCGTTTCAGTCGCTCGGAAGCGCCGGGCGCGCCCCATCCGCCTCCGGGGATGGTCTCGGTTCCTCCCCACGCGGTGGGCGTGGGTCCCGAGGCGATGCTGTGGCAGCTGCAGCAGCAGCAGCAGATGGTGTTCCAGCAGATGCAGCAGCTCCAGCTCGCGCAGCAGCAGCAGCAGCGGCGGGCGCACGCGGGATACCTCCACGCGGAGACAAGACAATCGGCGAACGGTTTAATGACGGCCGACGACGGCTCGCGTCCGCCGCCGGATGCGTTCGACTTGGTGCGCCGGAACGCGGTCGAAGAGGTGACGCGTCTCGTGGAGACGCGCCTGGTCTCCGTGCACCAGCTCGACGCGGACGGGAACTCGCTGCTGATGTGGGCGTGCGCCCGGGGGCACAGGCGCCTCACGAAGTTCCTCCTGAAACGAGGCGCCGCCGTCAACGGCCGAAACGCGGTGGGCGACACGCCGCTGCACTTTTGCCTGGCGGGGGGGCACGGCGAGCTGGGCGCGTACCTCGTCGCCAAGGGCGCGGACGAGGCCGCGGCGAACGACAGGGGCGCGACGCCGTACGAGGGGATGTAGGGTTTATAGTGATGTGCGCGCTCCCGAACG
>Ga0181560_10004191_pt1 | contig 13142 bp, 13 predicted proteins | sample 011ome_20_FD_133751 | JGI IMG/M metagenome (GOLD analysis project Ga0181560, IMG submission 133751) | Coastal salt marsh microbial communities from the Groves Creek Marsh, Skidaway Island, Georgia - 011509CT metaG (megahit assembly) | ecosystem: Environmental > Aquatic > Marine > Intertidal...
AATGCACGCTTTGCCCCTGCAGCCTTCAAGTCAACCATGGCTTGCTCAACGGCGGCCTTGGTACCCGCAATCACAGTCTGCATCGGGTCATTGAAATTCACGGCTTGCACGACTTCGCCTGCGCCCGCACCAAAAGTTGCTTGCGACTGCGCGCATACCTCGATCACTTGATCTGAAGCCATACCGAGCACAGCGGCCATCGCCCCTTGACCCACAGGCACAGCCTCTTGCATCGCTTGAGCGCGCAAACGCACCAAAGGAATGGCTTGTGTCAGCGTCAACGAGCCAGCCGCAACCAAAGCTGCATACTCGCCTAAGCTATGACCAGCGACCACACTAGGGAAGCTCCCCTTCGCGTCAATCCACGCTCGATAGGCAACCACCCCTACCAGCAACATGACAGGCTGCGTGTTGGTGGTCAGGGCCAAGTCTTCCTTGGGGCCCTCAGCGATCAAACGGCCCAAGTTCTCGCCCAATGCGTCCGAGGCCTCTTGCACAGCGTCACGCACGATCGGGAGATCACCCCACGCGTCGAGCATGCCAACCGATTGAGAGCCCTGTCCAGGAAATACAAATGCAAATTGTTTCATCGTTGAAATTCACCCACAAATTCACATGCGAAGCAAAACAGCACCCCAGGTGAAGCCGCCGCCGACCCCCTCAAGCAACACCGTTTGTCCGGTTTGAACCTGTCCATTGCGAACGCCATGATCCAGCGCCAACGGAATCGACGCTGCAGACGTATTGCCATGCTCATGAACGGTCACAACCACCCGCTCGGCCGGCAACTTGAGCTTTTTCGCCGTGCTTTGCATGATGCGGATATTCGCCTGATGAGGCACCAGCCAGTCCAGTTCGTCCAGGTCCATTCCAGCTTTGTCTAAAGCTGCACGGGCGGCGCCATCAAGCAAGCCAACGGCCAATTTAAAGACCGCCGGGCCGTCCATTTTTAACGTTGGATCGCCCAAAATTTGCCCCCCAGAAACGGTACCCGGGGTGCACAAAATGTCGCGGTGTTTGCCATCGGCGTGGATGTCTGTCGCCAAAATCGCACTGCTCTGACCGTCATGCTCAGTAGCCTCTAAGACCACCGCACCTGCACCATCGCCAAAAAGCACGCACGTGGTGCGGTCGTTGAAATCCAAAATACGAGAAAACACCTCGGCTCCAACAACCAAGGCACAAGTCGCGGACCGCGCCCGCACCATGGCATCGGCTACGCTCAGCGCATAGATAAATCCGCTGCAGACTGCCTGCACATCAAACGCTGGGCAGCCTGCTGCGCCTTTTTCGCAGCCATCAGCCAACGCAGCCTGTGTGAGTTTGTGCTGCAAAATCGTTGCCGTCGATGGGAACACCATATCGGGCGTTGATGTGGCCACGATGATCAAGTCGACATCCGAGGCACTCCGACCAGCAGCCTTCAGGGCCCGAACGCAGGCCTCAAACGCCAAATCACTGCTGTTGACATTTGGTTCAGCAAAGTGCCGCGCCGAAATGCCCGTGCGCTCAACAATCCACTCGTCACTGCTCTCGATTCCCTTGGCTGCCAATTGATCAACCAAATCTTGATTGGTTAAACGGCGAGGGGGCAGAAAACTGCCCGTGCCACTGATGCGTGAGTAGATGGTCATGCGTGCTTGTGCGGGTTTATTCAGCTTGTGGTGATGCGTCGGCAGCAACCATACCGCCTATGGTCAATAAAGCAGGTGAGGCTTGGGACTCAACGCGCTCGATTAAACGGTGTTGGGCCGCATCATATGCCTTGACCAGCGCATATCCAAATGCCACCTCGTCAGCAGAACCATGGCTCTTGAAAACCAAGCCGCGCAATCCCAACAGGGCGGCGCCGTTGTAGCGCTTGTGATCAACCCGCTCTTTGAAGCGAGCCAACACCGGCAAACTGATGAGCGCGACCAACCGCGTAAACCAATTTCTCGAAAACTCTTGCTTCAAGAGGGTAGAGACCAGTTGAGCCAAGCCTTCGCTGGCTTTGAGGGTCACGTTACCCACAAACCCGTCGCACACCACGATATCTGTGGTGCCGAGAAATATGTCATTGCCCTCAACGTTGCCATGAAAACGGATATACCCGCGCTCAGCGGCCTGCCGCAACAATTCGCCTGCCCGCTTGATGTTTTCCCCGCCCTTGATCGCCTCCTCACCAATGTTCAGCAACCCCACTGAGGGCGAAGAATTGGTGGTGGTGCACTGCACCAACGCAGAGCCCATCACCGCAAATTGCAACAGATGTTCTGGGCTGCACTCGACATTCGCGCCCAAATCGAGCATGGTCGTACCGCCGCCTTTGACGTTGGGCATCTGTGAGGCAATGGCAGGCCGGTCAATGCCGGGGATGGTCTTGAGAACAAAGCGCGCGATGGCCATCAGTGCGCCGGTGTTGCCAGACGAGACGGCGGCATGGGCATGTCCGTCGCGGACTTGCTCAATCGCACGGCGCATGCTCGAGTCTTTTTTACGGCGCAATGCAACCTCGATGGGGTCATCCATAGAAACCACTTCAGTGGCTTCGATGCGCTCCACGCGAGGGTGACTCAACAATTGGGGGACAGACGCCCACACATCAGCCAGCCCGACGAGCTTGAGTCGGACATTGGGATGGGTTTGTAAAAAAGCCAAGCAAGCGGGCAGGGTTGCGCGCACCCCAGCATCGCCGCCCATGCAATCTACAGCGATCACCACTTCGTCGAGAGGTGAAAGCGCTGGGCTCAAAGCTTCAGACATGCAACTGGACAAAACACGCGCTCACCGCTTCACGGGCGAGCACCTGACGTCCTCAGAAATTAAGCTTCAGACTTGGTCTTCACCACTTTGCGACCACGGTAGAAACCTGTGGGGCTGATGTGATGGCGCAAGTGCACTTCACCCGTGGTGGGCTCGAGCGCAATACCAGGCACGTTGAGTGCATTGTGTGAGCGGTGCATACCGCGCTTGGAAGGAGATTTTTTGTTCTGTTGGACGGCCATGATTGGTCCTCTTCACGTTTGTGGGTATGTTTGGCTGCGGCACCATTGCGCTCAGCTCAAACGGCACGCATCGGCAGTTACCAATGCGCGAAACCTTGAATTATAGCTCGCGAAAAGCACTTTCTTCAACCTTCCCCCAACAGCAAGCACTTGAGTTGTACAGGCGCGTCAGTGGCGGGTTTTGATTTGTTGCAAGACAGCAAACGGATTTGCAAGTGAAGACTTACCCTCAACCAAGTCATCATCCACAGGCTTGTATTGAGCAATGCACCCGCCATGTCTGGGTGCCAGGGGCAGGGCCAAAATCAACTCGTCTTCTAGCCACGCAGCCAAGTTGAAGTCTTCTATGCCGGTTAAGACATCTTCCTCCGATTCCTCGTCTTGCTCCTGGGCTAACTCCTCGTTTTCGACAAAACGAAATTCTCGGTCGATCTCAAAGGAGACATCCAAGGGCTCTAAACAAGATTGGCATGTGACCGCAACATTGGCTAATACATGCAAGTGCAGCCAGTCCTGAGGTTTTGCTGCCCCGGGCAGGGCTTTCTGCTCAAACCTCATTCGCCACACGACTTCGTATTCAGAGCTATTGGGTAACAGGTCTGTCATCAATCGATCAAAAACACCGATTCGTGTGCGCCCCTCACGCACAGCCCCTTGCCGAGTCAATGCGCTCACGTCTACATGGTGCAGGTTTTGCAACTCTTTCATGCGCCAGAGTGTATGACAATAACAAGCATGCACACACCAAACATTCCTCTCGTTTTGGGCTCGACGTCGGTCTACCGCCGTGAACTCCTTGCTCGCTTAGGTTTGAGCTTTTCGGTCGACAAGCCAGAGGTCGACGAAACCCCACACCCCAATGAGAGCCCTCGGGCCTTGTCCCTGCGCCTGGCCAAGGCCAAGGCCCAAGCCGTTGCTTCCCGCCACCCGCACGCGGTGGTGATTGGTAGCGACCAAGTCGCGGACTTAAACGGAAAGCCGTTGGGCAAACCCGGGACGCATGCCAAAGCCGTCGCCCAACTTCAATCCATGCGGGGACAAACCGTCTTTTTTCATACAGCACTCGCGGTGGTGTGTCAGGACACGGGCTTTGAGTGCAGCGACATCGCCACCATCCGGGTCGTTTTCCGCAACCTCAGTGATGATGAAATTGAGCGCTACTTGCAACGAGAGCAGCCCTATGACTGCGCCGGCTCAGCCAAGAGCGAAGGTCTGGGCATTGCTCTGCTGGAAACCATCGAGAGCGACGACCCCACCGCGCTGATAGGCTTGCCGCTGATTCGCACCTGCCAGCTTTTGCGTGACGCCGGAGTGCAAATACCATGAGCACAGGGGTATTGTGGCTTGTGCCGACACCATTGGATCACGGTTACCCAGAAGCAGAGCGCTGCGCCATCGAGTCAACACTGCCACTGAGCACACTGCAGCAGGCCGCAAAAATCAGCCACTGGATCACCGAAAATGCGAAATCCACGCGAGGCTTTCTCAAGCGCGTGCATTCGGTCTACCCATTGCCATGCGAGTTACAGGCGATGCATTGGCTTGAATTGCCGCGTGAAATCCAAAAGAAGGGGGACCACCTGACGCAAGACCTGTCGCAAGTGCGCGACTGGCTCAGGCCAGCCCTAGATGGTCACGATATGGGGCTGGTGAGCGAGGCTGGAATGCCTGCCATTGCTGACCCCGGCTCTTCTGTGGTTCGCGCAGCCCACGCGCTTGGCATCCAGGTTCGGGCCCTAGATGGCCCCGTCTCACTGATGCTGGCATTAGCCAGCAGCGGTCTCAATGGTCAGGCTTTTGCCTTCCATGGCTACCTCCAATTGGGAGAAGCACGCATTGAGCAAATTCGCCAATTAGACCGAGCTGCCAGGCAAACAGGGCAGACACAAATCGTGATCGAAACACCATACCGAAATGCAGCATTGCTTGAGTTACTGGTGCGCACGCTCTCGAGTGACAGCCGCCTTGTCACCGCCAGTGGCCTGAGCGTGAGTGATCAAGTGATCAGCTGCAAGGTGAGCGAGTGGCGCAAACGCACGCCGCCCACCCTAGATGGGCCGACGGTGTTTTTGTGGGGACCGGTCTGAATTCATGCGCCCTGGCTGGCGGCCTCTCTGCGCAGGGCCGGAAACAAAATGACATCGCGAATGCTGGCACTATCGGTGAGCAACATCAACAACCGATCGATGCCCACCCCGCAGCCGCCTGTGGGAGGCATCCCGTATTCAAGCGCTCGCACGAAGTCATGGTCAAAATACATGGCCTCGTCATCGCCACTCTCTTTGGCTGCAACTTGATTGTGAAATCTGGCCGCCTGATCTTCAGCGTCATTCAATTCTGAAAAGCCGTTGCCGAATTCACGCCCTGTGATGTAGAGCTCAAAGCGCTCGGTCACCTCGGGGCGCTCGTCATTGGCTCTGGCAAGCGGTGAAATTTCAGTGGGGTGCTCCATGATGAAAGTCGGGTTCCACAGCTGCTCCTCCACCACCTCTTCGAAGTACATCACCTGCAACGCCGCCAAGCTGCGGTCAGCAGTCAACTTGGGGGCGACGCCGAGTTGACGCAAAGCTTCACGAAGCCACTGCGCGTCATCCGCGTTCGCACCAGCGTCGCTGTACCTTTCGATGGCTTGGCGAATGGTGAGTCGTTCAAAAGCGGGCTCTAAGTCGACGGCCTTGCCGCCGTAAGACAGCTGCAGCGAGCCCACTGCAGTTCGAGCCACATGGCGAATCAGTGTTTCGGTAAAGTCCATCAAGTCCAAGTAGTTCCAATAGGCAGCGTAAAACTCCATCATGGTGAACTCGGGGTTGTGGCGAACCGAGACGCCCTCATTGCGAAAGCTTCGATTGATTTCAAATACCCGCTCAAAACCGCCCACGATTAAGCGCTTCAGATAAAGCTCTGGGGCGATCCGCAAGAACATCTCTTGATCCAGCGCGTTGTGGTGGGTTTGAAATGGCTTGGCATTGGCGCCCCCTGGGATGGGGTGCAGCATAGGCGTTTCGACTTCGAGGAACTGGTGCTCAAGCATGAACTCGCGCATACCGTGCAGCGCCTTGCTTCGGGCCACAAAGCGCTGTCGTGTTTGCTCATTGGTCATGAGGTCGACATAGCGCTGGCGGTACTTGAGCTCTTGGTCATGCACGCCATGAAACTTATCCGGCATGGGGCGCAAACTCTTGGTCAGCAAACGGATGCGATCCGCATGAATGGTCAACTCGCCAGTGCGGGTCTTGAACAATTTCCCTTCCGCGGCAACGATGTCACCCAGATCCCAGTGCTTAAAACCATCATGGGCCTCTGCGCCAATGCTGTCGTTGTTGACATAGACCTGAATGCGCCCGCCAGATGGTCCAAACGATGCATCCTGAATGGTAAAAAAGCTCGCCTTTCCCATGACCCGCTTGAGCATCATTCGGCCTGCAACACTGGCAGGAATATCTTGGGCTTCTAGCTCCTCTTTGCTCATCTCTCCGTACTGGCTAAACAACTGCTCAGCCCGGTGTTCTGGCTTGAAGTCATTGGGAAAAGCGACACCAGCCTTGCCCTGCTGATGCGCAATGCGAGCAGCTTTGAGCTTTTCTCGGCGTTCAGCGATCAGCTGGTTTTCGTCTATTTCGGGTGTGGGCTGGGCTGCAGAGTGGGTGTCAGGCATGAATGGGTCTCGGCGATGAACGAACACGGCGACCGCCGCCATTTGAATCAACGCCAGCGGGCCAATCCGACATTTTACTTGGGGTTACAGGGCGCCGTGATTGCCTCAGACCTTGGCCACCCATTCGCTACCCACCGCGAACTCACGATCCAGTTCGATCGAGTCGCGCGAAACAAATGGGCCCGCCGGATCCATCAACAAATCGAGTGGGTACCCATCACGCCGAACGAGCGCAAGCCAGCTCGCTAGCTTGACCCAGCCTCCTCGTCCCATTGGCGCAGTTTGGCCAGTTTTTCTGCAATCTGACTCTCCAGGCCTCGAGGCACCGGCTGATACCACCGAGGCTCTTGCATGTCATCGGGCAAGTACTTTTCGCCTGCGGCATAGGCGTTGGGCTCATCGTGTGCATACCGATAGGCGCGACCATGTCCAAGCTCTTTCATCAACGCGGTAGGCGCATTGCGCAGATGCACAGGCACCTCTCTGCTTTTGTCTCGCTTTACATACTCACGTGCCGCGTTGTAGGCGTTGTAGCCGGCGTTGCTTTTGGGCGCGACAGCCAGGTAAATCACCGCTTGCCCAAGCGCTAACTCACCTTCTGGACTGCCCAGTCGCTCGTAGCTCGAAGCTGCATCGTTGGCAATTTGTATCGCCCTAGGGTCCGCCAAACCAACGTCCTCCCACGCCATGCGCAACAGACGTCTCGCAAGGTAGCGAGCATCGGCGCCGCCATCTAGCATTCTTGCGAACCAGTACAAGGCGGCATCAGGATGGGAGCCTCGAATGGACTTGTGCAAGGCGGATACTTGGTCGTAGAAATTGTCTCCGCCCTTGTCAAACCGCCGGGCATTGATGGTCAATGCACTTTGTAAAAAATCAGCCGTGATCTGCTCAAGCCCGCTCGATGAAGCCGCGCTGCTGGTTTGCTCTAGCAAATTTAAAAATCGCCGCGCATCTCCATCTGCATAACCGACCAAGGTGTCTATGGCCAACTCATCAAACTGCAAGTGTCCAATGGCTTCTTGCTGGGCGCGCACCAACAATTGCCTCAGCTCTGCTTCTGACAACGACTTGAGCACATAAACCTGTGCGCGCGAAAGCAACGCCGAATTGACCTCAAAAGACGGGTTCTCTGTCGTGGCGCCAATGAAGGTGACCAATCCGTTTTCAATGTACGGCAGCAGGGCGTCTTGCTGAGCCTTATTGAAGCGATGGATTTCGTCTACAAACAGAATCGTAGACCGCCCATTGGACAAATGGTGTTGAGCCTGATCCATCGAAGCCCGAATATCTTTGACCCCAGAGAAGACCGCGGACAGGGCGATGAACTCGCAGTCAAATGCAGACGCCGTTAGCCGAGCCAACGTTGTTTTGCCAATACCCGGTGGCCCCCAGAAAATCATCGAATGGGGTTTGCCCGACTGAAACGCCAAGCGCAAGGGCTTGCCAGGTGCAATCAAATGCGACTGCCCCACCACCTCGTCTAAATGGGTTGGGCGCAACAGTTCAGCCAGTGGCGCCGCGGGCTTCTGCTCGAACAAGTCAGACATGTCGGTCCAGGCTTACAGTGCGGTGAGCCCATGTCTCTCGGGGTTTCACATCTTCTGGGCTTGGCTGAAAGATTGACCAATCTGGCAGGTGGACTTGTGTCAGCATCACGGCCTCAAAATATCTGCACCAGGTGGTGGAACAAATTGAAAGACTCGTGGGTTCGGCTCTGCCGCACCCTCGGTCGGTTCAAACTTCAGGCTGGAGCTCTGACCCATGGCGTCCAACATTTTCAGCGCCTTGAGCTGACCTGCTTGCAGCCCCATTTGAACCTCGGTGAGCACCGCCTGCTCATTTTTGGGTATGGCCTTGACCCAACTCAAACCATCGCTGTTGGGTTGCTCAGTCAAAATAAAATGTTGACGCAGCTCATTCAGATCGGTTGCTGTTGCCAGCAGGCCGGCGGGCGCATCTGCCAATGTTTCAGCCTGATTGCGCACACTCACTTGCATCAAGTCAGGGTCATAAAACCAGAGCATTTGACCGTCTGCCACGATTTGCTGCGGAAAAGGTGTCAGGTAGTCAAAACGAAACAGGCCGGGGCGCACAAATCGCATCCGCCCCATTTGTACTTGAGGCTGCCTCGCTTGATTGTCTGGGCTGACCGTGGTTTGCTCAAACCTGTAGTCTCCGCTGCGCGTGGATTGCAAATAGGATTGCAACTGCTCAAGGCCCGATCCCCAAGCATTTAGGCTGCAAGTCAACACCCCCAGTAAAGCGACACGGCGCCAAATTCGAAACATCATTCTTCCCTCACTGGAATCATGATTTCTCGCTGGCCATTGGTCCCCATGGTGCTCACGACCCCTGCGTTTTCCATATCTTCCAGCATGCGAGCGGCGCGGTTATATCCAATTTTAAGGTGGCGCTGGACCAGTGATATCGATGCCTTTCGGTGCTTCAGTACCACTTCAACCGCTTGGTCATACATCGGATCTTTTTCTCCACCATCCTCACCTCCTGCGCCCTCCACCATGGCATCCACGGTGCCGCCTTCAAGGATGCCCTCGATGTAGTTGGGCTCACCGTGCTCTTTGAGGTAGGTCACAACGCGATGAACCTCTTCGTCACTGACAAATGCTCCGTGAACCCTTTGAGGAAAACCAGTGCCTGCAGGTAGATACAACATATCACCCATGCCTAGCAAACTCTCAGCCCCCATTTGATCCAAGATGGTCCGGCTGTCGATTTTCGAACTGACTTGAAACGACACGCGCGTGGGGATGTTGGCTTTGATGAGGCCAGTGATGACATCCACGCTTGGGCGTTGGGTCGCCAAAATCAGATGTATGCCTGCCGCGCGCGCCTTTTGCGCAAGGCGAGCAATCAATTCTTCGATTTTCTTGCCCACCACCATCATCAAGTCGGCTAACTCGTCGATGACGACCACGATATACGGCAGCGGCTGCAGCGGTTCTGGGGACTCTGGCGTCAGCGAGAATGGGTTGGGCATTAGCTCACCGCGTGCCGTCGCCTCTTTGATTTTTTGGTTGTAACTGCCTATGTTTCGCACACCCATTTTGCTCATGAGTTTGTAGCGTTTTTCCATCTCGGCAACACACCAATTTAAGCCATGCGCGGCTTGCTTCATGTCGGTAACAACTGGCGCCAACAAGTGCGGAATACCCTCGTAGACGCTCATCTCCAGCATCTTCGGGTCGATCAGCAAGAGCCTGACATCTTGAGGGTCAGCCTTGTATAGCAAGCTGAGGATCATGGCGTTGATTCCGACTGACTTACCTGAACCGGTGGTACCAGCAACCAAGCAGTGGGGCATCTTCGCCAAATCTGCGACAACTGGATGACCCACAATGTCTTTGCCCAATGCGACCGTCAGCATGGACTTCGCGTCGTTGTAAACGCTTGAGCCCAAAATCTCACTCAAGCGGATCATTTGGCGCCGCGCATTGGGCAACTCAAGTGCCATAAAGTTTTTGCCCGGGATGGTCTCAATCACTCGAATCGACACCAAACTCAGTGAGCGCGCTAGGTCTCGGGCTAAGTTCACCACCTGCGACCCTTTCACGCCCGTGGCGGGCTCGATTTCGTAACGGGTAATCACAGGACCAGGCATGGCGGCGACGACATGCACTTCCACCCCAAAGTCGCCCAACTTTTTCTCGATCAGGCGACTGGTCATTTCCAAAGTCTCGGCCGACACGCCTTCTTGCTGCCCCGAGACTCGGTCCAACAAACTCACCTGGGGCAAGGGGCTTTGCGTCCCATCGTCAAACAGCGCTTGCTGTGACTCTTTGGCGATGCGCTCGCTTTGAGGGACTACGGCAATTGGCACCTCGATGTTGACCGCCACCGGCGGCAACTTGACGCTGTCCACTTCTTGCTCGAGTTGAGCCTCGCGGGCCTTGACCGACGCCTGACCTATCGCTTCATCTCGCTCGGCTTCACGCCTTTGTCGCCAAGCTTCAAAGCTTGTCACAATGGTTCGACCCACCGCTTCGGCGACATTTCCCCACCCAAACCCCATCACGACGGCCACGCTGACGACGCCAATCACCAAAGCCACCAACGCCGAGCCCAAGCTACCAAACGCCAAAGTTGCGAGCTGCCCTAGTACGCTACCCAGAGCGCCGCCTGTTTGATCCGGCAAGGCCATATCCCAACGAGAGAGGCGTGTCCACTCCAACACAGCGCTCGCACTCACCAAGCCCAACAGCGATAACCACCACCCAAATGATGACCAATTAAAGCGCCTTGGCGTGGGTGGTGGGGCTTGGACGCCAACGCGCTTGCGCTTAGGTGTTGGCGGCTCTGCAGCCTGGTTTGACTCCCCAGCCAGCCAACGGCGCGCACGCCCCAACCAAGCCGTCGCGCCAGCCAGCCAAACCCACCAGATTGACCAGCCACATAAAAAATAACTCAAGTCCGCCAACCAGGCGCCAAAAATACCCAGCCAATTGTTGACCTGGGCCGAGCCACCGGTGGTGGACCATGCTGCATCATCAGGTTGGTAGCTGAGCAAAGCCAAAGCCCAGAGCGTGAGAGCCACAGCGGATACCACCAGCATCAACTCTTCCGTCACGCGCCTACGAGCTGCGTTGGACGGCTTGGTCGATACATTGCGATGGCTAGAGCTAAATAAAGTTTGAAGTGAAAAAGTCATCCATCCGGGGCGGGGGCGACCCCGGAAAGGTCACTCCCATTTATGTGTTTAAAAACAAGCGCTCATGCACCCATACCAAACCATCCTCACGCGTACCAATCAACTCGCGCTGAGTGAACTCTTTCATGACTCGGCTCACCATTTCACGCGACGCGCCGATCATTTTCGCGACATCTTGCCTCGATACTTTGGCATGTGTCACACGCAAGCCATCTGGCGTTGGCGCTGAGAGCTCGAACAAGGCATCTGCCACCCTACCGTAAACATCTTCAAGCGCCAAGGTCTCTATCTTATGGGCAGCTCGCCTTTGTCGGCGAGCCAGCGATCTCAAGAGCTCATTCACCACGCCCGGGCAGGAGGGGAGGCAACCCATGAATACCTGATTATCTAATGTCAACGCGTCAGTCTGGGTTTCGGCAAGCACCGAGGCCAAATTGGGTTGGTCATCAAACAATGGCAATTCTCCGGTGAACTCACCAGCCAAAAGGCGATCGACGATGACCTCTCGTTGCTGCTTGTCGGTCATCACTACCCGGGCTCGCCCATTGAGCAATATGACCAACTGAGGGCTCATTGAACCCTGATGCACCAAGCACTCGCCCTTTCTAAATCGGCGTTTCCTCACGGCATTGGCAATCACAGCCAAATGAGGCTCTTCTAGGGTTGCGAAGAGTGGTACGCGTAAAATCAAGTCTTCGTTTGAAAGTATGGTCATCATGACGTCCTTTGTTCAAAAGCCCCGTGCTCATACAATGACAAAGTAAATAAGTAGCAAGCAAAGCTTTTATGTATTAAGAAATCACACTTTACGATAAAAGATTTACTTTTGGCTTGCTAGCAAAAATATTTCACAGCAAAAGGTTTATTCCAGATGAAACATGCAAAAGTTCTGATACTCGGATCTGGTCCTGCGGGCTACACAGCGGCCATCTACGCCGCACGCGCCAATCTCAAGCCGATGCTGATCACAGGCATTGCCCAAGGCGGGCAATTGATGACCACCACTGAGGTCGACAACTGGCCAGCAGACACAGACGGCGTGCAGGGCCCAGACTTGATGCAACGTTTTTTGAAGCACGCTGAGCGCTTTCAAACCGAAATGGTTTTCGATCACATCAACCAAGTTGACTTGAGTCAGAGGCCCTTCCGCCTCAAAGGCGACTCGGATGAGTACACATGTGACTCGTTGATCATTTCAACGGGTGCTTCGGCGAAGTATTTGGGTCTGCCTTCCGAGACCGCATTCATGGGCAAAGGTGTTTCTGCTTGCGCAACCTGTGACGGTTTTTTTTACCGCGATCAAATTTGCTGCGTCGTCGGGGGTGGCAACACAGCCGTAGAAGAGGCCTTGTACCTGTCAAACATTGCTAAAAAAGTCTATTTGGTGCACCGCAGAGACAGCTTTCGGGCCGAGCCCATCATGGTTGATAAATTGATGGAAAAGGTCAAGGAAGGCAAGATTGAGCTCAAAACACACCAAGTTTTGGACGAAGTTCTAGGCGATGCCTCGGGCGTGACGGGTATTCGCCTTCGACACACCGAAACCGACGCCACTGAAGAACTGGCCCTGGCCGGATGCTTTATCGCAATTGGACACCACCCCAATACCGAGATCTTCAAGGGGCAGCTTGAAATGGAAAACGACTACATCGTGACCCAAGGTGGCTTTAAAGGTTTTGCAACACAGACCTCTGTTCCTGGTGTATTCGCTGCTGGCGATGTGCAAGATCACACCTATCGCCAAGCGATCACCAGTGCGGGAACCGGTTGCATGGCGGCGTTGGACGCCCAGCGCTTTTTAGAGCAACAAACCGACTAAACCGAAAAGCCA
>Ga0181560_10004203_pt1 | contig 13125 bp, 8 predicted proteins | sample 011ome_20_FD_133751 | JGI IMG/M metagenome (GOLD analysis project Ga0181560, IMG submission 133751) | Coastal salt marsh microbial communities from the Groves Creek Marsh, Skidaway Island, Georgia - 011509CT metaG (megahit assembly) | ecosystem: Environmental > Aquatic > Marine > Intertidal zone...
AGACGATGCGACGGAGGAACCTGCCGGGGAGCTTCTCGCGCGGGTTCGACTCGCCGATGTTCGCGGACAGTAACGTCACGGGGGAGGTGTTTAACGTGGAGTGGAAGGACGCGACGGAGTGGGCGGTGTGAAGAGACGAAGCTAGTACAAAGTACTGTACCATCTTTTGTTTCGCTCTTGAAACGGAACCGCCAGCTATTCTATGTCGTCTCTCACGCTCGCATCTCAAAGTCCGGCCGCAGCCCGGTCGCGACGAGGTCGGTGGTGTACGACGATGACCGCTCGATCCCCCCCGAGCTCTTCTTCGCGAGCTTGCCACCGCTCGACCGACCGCCTTCGCCTTCGTCGTCGTCGTCGTCGTCGCCGTCGCCGCCGCCGCTCGGCTGACCCGTCCGCCCCTTCCACCTACCCTCCTCGCTCCACACCTCGTGCGCGTCGAGCTCGTCCAGTAACAAGTCGTACACGTCGTCCGCGCGTAACTTACACCGCCGTTTAAATATCGTGACGTACGCGCTCAGCAAGAACCCGTACCGCTCGTCCACGTGGAGGTCGAACCGCGGCGGGACGCCCTTGAACCTCGCCGCGTCCGCCGCCTCGGTCCACGTGTACTTCTTCACCGTCGTCTTCTCGTCCTCGACGACGTCCACGGCCTCGATCTTCTTGGTCTTCAGGTATTTCTCGAGTTCATTCATGTCCACGCGTCCGTTTATCGTGATCTTCTTGTTGTCCACCGCGCTCAGGGAGTACTTCTCCTGGCGAAGGAAGTAAATTAAGCCGCCGCCGAGGACGCCCCAGAAGCACATGTTGATCGCGAACCACACCGCGGGGAGGGAGACCAAGTACGGGTTCACGAAGTCCGCGACGTACGCGATGTTCGACGCGACGCCGAGGTACCCTCCGAACGCGCGGTCGACGATGTCGAACGCGAGCTGCCCGGCGAAGATGACCTGCATGATCTCCAGCGAGGCGTGATTTCTCGCCTGCGCGCGAAACGCGTCTTCCAAGTTTTTGGTCGTCGCCTCGATGCCCTCGTTGATGTCTCCCTTGTTCGTCATCCCGATCACGTGCGCCATGTCGCGAAGCGCCTCGAGCTCGTTCGCGCACCCGACGATCGTCTTCTTCATGTCGATCGCGCGCCTTCGAAGTTCGTTCTTCTGCACGTCGAGTCGCAGGACTTCGCGCAGCGCGAACGACGCGGGGTCGCCTTCGATCGGCTCGGGTAAATCCACGCCGTCCATGCTCTCGGCTAAGAAGGACTGAATCTCGCCCAACGTGATGACGTCCTCGGTGCACGTGGACAGCGTCTTCCGAACGATCGCCATGTTCTCCGGGTTGTTCTGGTGGTGCTCGATCAGACCGCGCGTGCGGCGGAGGATGTCCGCGAGGATGAAGCAGCGGTTGAACACGCGTTTCATGAAAATCGAACGCGCGTGGAAGCTGCCGTGACACACGATAAACGCCTGGTGCCTGAGCGAGTTCGACCCGGCGAGGAACACGCCCATCTTGCCGATGATTATTACCTCGTCGTCGCTCAGGTCGTGCCCGCTGTACGTGTCGCCGATGACCTGCTTCAGCTCGTTCTCGTAGTCTTCTTTGTCCATGTACTTTTCCGCGGGCATCTTCGGTCGCACCGCGTCCGCGACGATGCAGTTGAACTTGTCTCTGTTGTCCGAATCTCCTAAAAACGTCAGGTCTAACATCGCGCGCTGATGCGCGGCGAACAAGTTCGACACCACGGTGCTGCTGTCGTCCATGACGTCCACGAGAAGACGCGACATGAGATCCAGGGATAGGTTGACTTTGATGCGGTCCATGATGGCGTCGATCTTCAAGCCGTACGCTACGAGGCCGTTCTCGTCGAAGTGCACGCCGAAGTTTTCAATCTGCAAGATCCCGTCGTCGTTCTCGAAGAACACCTCCGCCTCGAAGTTGATGTACGACGCCTCGTCGTAGTCGAGCAACCGCACCGCGGTCATGCCCTCGTTCTTCCCGGTGAACTGCGTGCTGTCCGGCTCGGCGTCGATCGCGGCTGTGAAAAAACCGCCCTGCACGCGCTCGCCGCTCCCGAGCTTGTCGTTCAGCGCCACGATCTGGTTCCCGCCCATCGGCACCCACTCGCACGTGAGCAAGTACACGTCGTCGATCAAAATTTTCTCCTCGAGGCGGTCCTTGATGTTCGACGCGGCGAACTGCGCGAGATCCGCGCATCTCGCGGAGTTGTCCACGAGTTCCAAGTTGGCGACTCGAAGCGACGCGGGGACGAACGGCGACGAGACGTAGGACACCGTCTCGATGTCCGTGATCGTGCTCGTGCGCGCGTACCACCCGCTTCTCGTGTAAATTTTGAAGCTCTGCGACGCGGTCTGGTACGCGACGTCGACGAGGTCGCCCTCTTTGAAGATGAGCGCGTCCACGGCGTCGCGGCTCGCGTCGTCCAAGTTCGCCTTCAGGTAACTCAGCCCCTCCTCGCTTATCCGCAGCGCGACGCCGCTCTGGTAGCTCTCGGACGTGAGTTTCAGGTTTTGCACGAACCCAAACTCGCACAGGTCGTCGATGTCGTCCTGCCCTTCCTGCGACACGTTGACGTAAATTCTCTTCCCCATGACGATCTGCGCCTGCGGCGCGTAGTCGTAATCGAACACCTCGTCGATGATGCCCTCGTAGATGAGCACGAGCAGCGGCTGGATCCGCACCCATCTGGTGCCGGGGGCATGAGGAGGAGTCGTTCCGCCGGGGTCTTTTATGGTGTCGTCCGTGTATCGCTTGATCATGTAGAGGAGGCGGAGCTGTTCGAGGGTGACTTCTGATGATTCCGACGATGAGGAGGAGGAGTTTGAACCCCGAGGGCTGCCGCCGCCATTTCCGTCGTTGTCGTCGTCTTTGTCGTCCTCCTCCTCCTCCTCTTCCTCCGCGATCCCCTTCTTCTTCTTCTTCTTCAGCATATGATTCATATCGTGGTGGTGCGTCCCCGAGAGCCGTCGCCCGGTACCGGTGCCGTCGTCGCCGGTGAACTCGACCCTCCGCCTTATTCGCTCGCCGCTGTCGTTGAACGCGAGCGGCGTCTCCGGGGACGACGACGACGCGCTGCCTCCCAGGTCGCGCCTCGGGGAGAGGCTCTCGGTCACCGCGCGCGGGCCGCCGCTGCCGCCGCGCGTGAACGTCAACATGCCGCCGCCGCCGTCGTCGTAAGCCGGGGACGACGACGACGACGCGACGACGACGTCGCTCGCGCTGCTGCCGCCGCCGCCGCACAACCACGTCGGAGCTCCTGCGAATTTCCGTCGTCTCGCGCCGAGCCGGGACGCGCCTCGCGATCCGCCGCCCCCCGGCGCGACGGTCCCGAGCTCGCGGTCGCGCGGCGTCAGCGATTCGTCGCTCCTGCGTCCGAGGATACCAGAGGAGGAGGAGGAGTCCCCGGACGAGGACGACGCCATCGATGAGCGCGCGACGCGCGAGGACGACGACCGGGCGTCGCGAGGAGCTTTGTCGTCGTCATCATCGCGATTTATTATTTTTTCTGGTCCGCCTTTTCTCACGAGCCGCATCTTTCCTTTCCGGAACGGTCGACGTCCCGGACCACGCGGACGCGCTCGGGTGTACCACCGAGAAGAGCCCGCGACGCCCGCGGCTCACCTAGGCGCCTATCGCCGCTCTCGCCCGTGCACCACCACTGCACGGGGGGAGCGCGCGACGCGCCTGTGAGCATTTGGCAATTATTTGGCAGGGACCAAAAATAATGTGACATGCACCATGCTCGATTGACGCGACCACCACCGCCTCAAAACTGCTCCGATCGACCTGAAAATCTGTGGAGAGGTTCCTTACATCATGTAGATGATGATCCCGTTGTGTAATGCAAAAAAAACTCATCCTGCCGGGATCGAACCGACGACCTTGCGGTTGATGTATTGAGGAGGCCTCAAATGGTCATCCGTTTGCGCTGTCTAGTTAACAGCCGCACGCTCTACCAACTGAGCTAAGGATGAAACCTGTTCCGATCTTTCGATCGGAAGGTCCGATGATTGGTGTCCTGATTAAGCGAAAGAAAAAAATATAAACCACTTTGTGGTCGGTCGGCACGTGGGAAAAACAACGACATGAGATCTGACGCGACGTCGCGCGGGCACCTCGACCGCGCCGCGCGACGGACATCGCACGCACTAAGCCGTTACGACTTGAAGGTGCGTCTCACCCTCGCCTTTCCCCTCCGCGCCCACCCGCCCGCCCGCGCGCGCGCGAGCGAGCGAAGCGAAGAAGCGCGCGCGCGACGGCGCGCGTTTTCTCTCAGGAAGCGAAACGCTTTTTTTTTTGTCGTCCCCAATCTGCGCGCGTCTCCCCTCCGCGCCCGCCCGCCCGCCCGCGCGCGCGCGCGCGAGCGAAGTGAAGAAGCGCGCGCGCGACGGCGCGCGCCGTCGCGCGCGCGCGACAGCGCGCGTTTTCTCGGAGAAGGCGAAACGATTTCCTTTTTGTCGTCGCGGATGATGAGATCCTCCCCGCGTCGTCGTCCGTCCCCGCAGCGCAGATGGAGGCGGCGGCGATTTTCGGACCGGCGTTCCCGCAGCCGGTGGGTGGTGTTGCCGCCCGGGTTCCACCCGTGGATCGGCGATGCTGATGACGACGATGATGAACAGCGTATTCACTGCAGAGTCGTTAAATGCACGTGCGGCCTCATCTACGACCAAGATTCGCCTGGCTGCAGGTGCGTCCCGTGGTGCTGTCCGCGTCCGGTCCCCGTCCTCGAGTACTTCACCGAAGCCGTGAAGACGGCTGTCGGTGAGAAATTCTTCAAGAAACAGAAGTTCAAAGAGAAGATGCGTTGCGGGCCGAATGGCGGCGCGTTGTGCGATTGCCCGCTCTTCTCCGTGGAAGAGATTCAGAGGTGGAACGACGACTTTTACGCGAGACGCGACGGGGTGAATCAGTTCTGGAAACTGATCGTGTACGTGAGGCACGCCGCCGCTCTGTGCGAGCGCCTGTGGCGGGAGGTGCAGGACCGGCGCGGGGCTGGCGCCGCGGTGGACGACGACGACGCGGGCACGCTCCGTCTCCTCGCGTTGGGGCGCTCGAGAATCCGGGGCGCTGACGCTCGGCTCCATCGCGTAGCTGAGTACCGTGCGGGGGTCCAGGTCGATGACGACGACAAGAAGACGAGACCCGCGCTCGAGAAGAATCTCAGGGAAGAGAAAGTGAAGCTGGCAGCCGTCCGCGTTCACTTCGAAGACCCGCCCGGCGGCGCGGCGGCGGCGTAATTTTCTTTTTAACGGAAGTACACAACAACGACGACATCTCTACTCACATCAACCTCAACACGGCTTCGTACACGGCGAACGTGATCGCGCTCGCCGGCGCGCTCTTGATCAACCCCGGCGTCAACCCCTTATAAAACCCCCCCACCCCCTCCTTCGCGAGTATCCGCCTCATCGCGCCCGCGATGCTCTTGAAAGCCTCCCCATCCATCGCGACCCGCTCGCCGTACCGCAGCGACCGCGCCAGCCCGGCGACCTGAAACCGCTTCTTCACGACGTCCAACGGGTGGATGATCAGACGCGCGACGACGCCCGCGCCGAACCCGCACGCGCCGTTCGCGAACCCGCTCAAAGAAGGTTGTTGACCATGGTCGGTCTCCTCCTTCCCATGCTCCCATCGCATCGCCGTCCGCTTCATCGCGGCGTACGACCCGAACTGTATCGCGCTCGCGGGGATGATCTCGATCAACGTCACGCCCACGCCCGCGTATAACCCGCGGACGCCGCGGTCGCGGACGATGCCGGCGGCGGCGTCGGCGAGCGACGCGTACACCCGCGGCGACCCCTGCGCGGCTAAGACCGTCCGCATGACGTCGAACGGGTACGTCGCGACCGTCGCGGTCGCGCCCGCGATCGCGCCGCCGGCGAACGACATCGCCGGCGACGTCGGGTTCTGCCCCGCCGCGGACGCGACCTTGTGGAACTCGCCGAGCGCGGCGAACTGAATCGCCGTGTACGGCACCCACAGAAACAACGCGGGGACCGTCCCCGCCCACAGCCCGCGGAGACCCTCCTCGCGCAAGATCGTCCTCGCGCACTGCGCGATCCCGCGGTATTTTCCTCCTCCGCCGGTCGCCGTCGCCGCCGCGTTTGCGTTCAACCCCGAGAAACCGACGGGCTCGACCTGGACCTGCATCCGGATCTTCACGACGTCCAACGGCGCGACGGCGACGCGCGAGACCATCCCCGCGAACGCGCCCGCCATCGCCTGCGTGAACGTGCTCGGCGGCGCGCGCCTCGAGTCCCGTCGATCTTCTTCGCGCGAGGACGACGACGCCGCCAGGGCGGCGATCTCGCCGCCGCCGCCCACCATCGCGGTCGTCCCCGTCGCCGCGTGCGCTGGATGCCGGCGCTGGATGCCCACTCCCACTCCCGCGGCGACGCCCGCGCCGACGGAGAGGACGACGAGCCGACGCGAAGTCCGTCGCGGGAGGCTCGGCGGGAGGCTCGCCCACGGGAACGTGAACGCCCCGCCGCCGCCGATCATGGGGGGACACGCGGCGACGCGCGCCTCCAGTCTCTCTGCGCGCGCGTCGCGTCGTTATCGTCGTTCGAACCAAAAAGTAAAAGCGCAACCAAAAGATTTTTTGGCGGCGGGGCGGACGACGACTCGGATGCTCGTCGACGACCGTCGTCGTCGTCACACCGACCGCGCGCCGACGACGCGATGGAGGCGCCCGCGCCGGAGCCGCCGGCGCCGCCGCCGCCTCCTCCCGCCGCCGCGGACGCGGAGAGACCAAAAGATCATCAGTCGTGGGCGCGCCCGCCGGACTTCGACGCGCTGTCGAGATACGGCTGGCGATGGCGACCGTCGGACACCGTCGACGAGAATTACGTCGACCTCGTCTCGCTCGTGTCTCGGAACAGCACGTGCGCGGACGGGCACATGGGATGCGCGCTCGTGCGCGGCATCGCGCGCGGCGGCGGCGGCGAGCGACGCGAGACCGCGGTGGGCGACGTCGTGCTGACGACGATCAACTCGCCGCTGTTCGGGGCGCTGCGATCGGACTGCCACGCGGAGGCGAACGCCGTCGCGGAAGCCGCGGCGCGCGGGATTTCCCTGCGAGGAAACGGCGACGACGCGACGACCGTCACTTCGTGTTACGTCACGCGCGCGCCGTGCCTGAGCTGCTATAAGCTCCTCGCGAGCGCGGGCGTCGGGCGGATCGTCGCGCCGCGGCTCATGGACTCGGCGGACGCGCGCGCGTCCGCGAAAAAGCTCGACGTCGAGTGCGTCGCGTGCGAGGACACCGAGGAGAGGAGAGCGCACAGGTTAGGCCTCGGGAAGACGCACGAGAACATGGACGAGATACGCGCGAGGAGGGAGGAGAGGAAGCGGCTGAAGAGGGAGGGGAAGCTCGGGAAGAAAGAGCTCGTGCCGATCGAGAAGAAGCGCGAGCGATCGGGGCGCGGCGGCGACGACGACGAGCGGAGCGAATGATGAAGCGGAGAGGCGCGCGTCGAGGTATTAGGTGCGTTCTATACACTGGTTCCCATACGATCGCGTCGACGTGGTGAACGCCGATCCTTAAGGACTTTGCCCGGCGCATCTCTCCGCCCACCCCTCGCTTTCAATCCCCGCCCTCGACGCCTTTCAACGCCAACTGACGCCTATGAACTCCACCCCGACGTTCGCTTGTATAGAACGGCCCTTATTAGAACGTGAGCTTATTAGAAACGACAGACGCGCCGATCGCGTGGGCGGGTGGCTATCGTCGTCGTGTCGTGGTTGAAGTACATCATCGCGATGACGATCATCAGCGCTGGCTAGCTAGCGTATCCCCCCTCCCTCCTCCCGTCCGTCCGTCGAACGACCGATCGGTCACGCGCTGAACCGCTTCGGGTGCGTCGCCGCCCCCTTCGGGAGCCGGGACGTCGCCGCCGCTCTCGTCTTCCCCCCTCTTCGCTCGTCCGGCGCGGTCGCGTCGAACGCGCGCTGCGTCGGAACCTGCTGCTCTCTCGGGATTTCTCTCCACTCGCCGCGGGAGTTGATCGTGAACTGCCCGCACATGGAGAGTCTCTCGCCCGCGTGCATCTTCGGTCCGGGCGCGCGCTTCGGCGCGGACGCGAGCGACGACGCGTTCGCTCCGCTGATCGAGAGTCCGCCGAAGGGATCGCACGGCATGGTGCGAGGACGGCGGCGGCTTCGCGCTCGCGCTCGCGACGACGACGACGCGAGAGCGCGTCGCGGAGTGAAGCGACGGCGCGCGCGTCGACGGTTCGTTTCCGTCGTCCCCCCGTTCCGGAACCTGTTTTCAGCCGCCCGGACCAGACGGATCGTCGTTGATCGGGCGATTCCTCGGTCGTTCCGGTGAACGTCGTCGTCGCTCATCGCGCGATCGACGAAAAACCACGCTCGACGCGATCGAGGCGAATGATCGCGCTTTTCGCGATCTTATCGTATCCGTAAAGCGCGCCGACCCCGGGGCTGCTGTGCGTCGTCACTCGACGCGCACTCGAGAGCGCACCGCGGCCGCCGCGATGCTCTCGCTCGCCGCTTCCGCGACGACGCTCGTCGGAGCCAACGCGGGCGCCTCCGCCGCCGCCGCCTCCACCCGCCGCGGCGGCGCGTCGCTGAGCGCGCGCGATGCGACGGCGACGACGAAACCTTTGCGATTCGTCGCGCGCGGGGCGTCGTCCGATCGCGGGCGAGCGCTGACGACGCGCGTGAACGCGAAGTCGCTCGAGGAGAGGATCGCGTCCGGGGAGTTCACGCAGAAGCGGAGCACCCCCGCGGAGAGCGTGCTGAACGGCATCCGCGACGTGATCAAAGACGTCCCGCAGAGTGCGTCCCGATCCCGTCCGATCGATCGGCGCGACGATAGGTTTTTCGCAGGAGGAGCGCGAGAGACTCGACGTTCGATCGCTGACCCCCCGTCCCGAACCCCATCCCGCCCGTCCCCCCGTCCGCTCGCCCGCCACCGCCAGGTCGAGGCCTGTCCTACCAGCTCGCGAAGCTGTCGAGGAAGTGGAGGAAAGAGAGCATGTCCAAGATGCCCGTCGCCGCCGGCGACATTCGAGAGATCGCCGGGCAGCCCGTGTTCGTGCCGCTGTACAAGCTCTTCCTCGCGTACGGCGAGATGTTCGTCCTCGCGATCGGGCCCAAGAAGTTCGTCGTCGTGTCCGACAACGACGTCGCGCGCGAGATGCTGAAGGATCAGGCGACGTCGTTCAGCAAGGGGCTGCTCTCGGAGATTCTCGAATTCGTCATGGGCACCGGGCTGATCCCCGCGGACGGAGAGACGTGGAAAGTGCGAAGACGCACGGTCGTGCCGTCGCTGCACAAGAAGTACGTCGCGAGCATGGTCGACATGTTCGGCGACTGCGGCCTGAACGGATCCGCGCAGCTCGCGCGGTCGGAGATGAACGGCGACACGGTCGAGATGGAAAACTTTTACTCGCGGCTCGCGCTCGACATCATCGGCAAAGCCGTGTTCAACTACGACTTCAACTCGCTGAAGATGGACGACCCGGTGATCAAGGCGGTGTACACCGTCCTGCGAGAGGCGGAGTACCGCAGCGTGACGTTCATTCCGTACTGGAAAGTGCCTCCGCTGAGATGGCTCGTCCCGAGGCAGAAGGCGTGCCAAGAAGCTCTGGTCGTCGTCAACGACACGCTCAACATGCTCATCGCGCGGACGAAAAAACTCGTCGAGGAGGAGGACGAGGAGTTCGTCGAGGAGTACCTGAACAAGGCGGACCCGTCGATCCTGCACTTCCTCATCGCGTCCGGAGACGACGTCACGTCTAAGCAACTCCGCGACGACCTCATGACGCTGCTCATCGCCGGCCACGAGACCACCGCCGCGGTGCTGACGTGGACGACGTACCTCCTCGCGACGCACCCGGAGATCAAGGCTCGCGTGCAGGCGGAGGTGGACGAAGTCTGCGGCGATCGTAACCCGACGATCGCAGACATGATGGACCTGAAGTTCACGACGAGGGTGATCAACGAGTCCATGCGGCTGTACCCGCAGCCGCCGGTGCTCATCCGCCGCGCGTTGGAGCCGGTGACGCTGGACGGGTACAAGATCGACGCGGGGACGGATTTTTTCATCTCCGTGTGGAACCTGCACCGCAACCCGCGACTTTGGGAGAACCCGGATAAGTTCGACCCGGACCGGTTCCCGATCGATCAGAAGATGCCGAACGAGATCACGGAGAACTTCGCGTACCTTCCGTTCGGAGGCGGGCAGCGGAAGTGCGTCGGCGATCAGTTCGCGCTGTTCGAGAGCATCATCACGCTCGCGATGGTGTGCCGCAGGTGCGTTCTATACACTGGTTCCCATACGACCGCGTCGGCGTGGTGGACGCCGTTTCTTAAGGACTTTTCCCGGCGTCTCTCTCCGCCCAGCCCCCGCTTTCAATCCCCGCCCTCGACGCCTTTCAACTTCAACTGACGCCTTTCAACGTGCCGCAGGTTCGACTTCGAGCTCGACGCGAAGTTTCATCCCGACGGCGAGTGCGGGATGACGACGGGGGCGACGATTCACACGACGGGCGGTCTGCACGTCAAGCTGAAACGTCGCGACGGCGCGGGCGGGAACGAGATGCTCGGTTCGATTGACTGCGGCGACGGCGTCAAGTGCGCGTCGCTCGGCGAGCTCTCGGACGTGAACACCGGCGACGGGACCCCGGAGAGCGGCGCGGCGAGCTTCGACGAGGCCGAGCGCGCGCAGGCGAGAGACTTAAAAGAAGCCGCGGTCGTTCTCGGCGCGAAAACCGCGGGCGCGAGCGAGCTGAAGAGCGGCTCGGGGGGTGCGAAGGGCGAGAAGCCTTCGATCGACGGCGCGGCGTTGGAGGAGGCGGTGAAGGAGGCGGAGGCGCTGTACGAGGCCGAGGCGGAGCGCGAGGCGGCGATGAAGAAGGAGCTGGAGCAGAGTCTTTAGACCGAGATGCACGGCGCGCGCCGCGCGCGCGCGGGCGGGCGGTCGCGCGGGGACCGGTGTGCGGGACGCGCGGCGGCGGCGACGGGGGAGAAGTGACGCGACGATCGACCGAGGGTTGGTGGTTCATCAGACGTCTTCTTTCGTTTAGATCAACACCGCAACTATCAACTTCAACTTCAACTTCAACATCAACTTCAACACAAATAGTGACGGCGACGCGCGACCGACGCGCCTCCAGGTCCGTTTCGAATGCTAAACGCGTCGTGTTATTAAAACTCATCCTAATGATCAAGGGTGCGGCGCGATTTCGCCGCGCCCTTCCTCTTCCTCGCGATCGATCCCGCCCAGCCGGTCCTCGAGATCGTGCGCCTCAACTTCAACGTTGACAACGTCAACATACAGTAAGATTACGCTGACCTCCTCGTTCTCGTCGCCTCTCACACGCCGAGCTCGGCGGCGGCGTCGACGAGGTCTTTCAAGTTGACCCCCGCGCCCTCCATCGCGTCCCACTCGAACCCGGGGAACAAATCCTCGATCGCGAGCGAGCCGCGACGGGTGCGGAGATGTATCGCCGCTTTCGCGAGCGCCGCGTTCGCGAACCGCAAACCCGGCTCTTTCTTCGTGTGCCCCGCGCGCACTTGCCTTCTGACGAGCATCCAGCGCTCCGCGGCTTTCGACGGCGCCGTCGGCGGCATGGGCGCCTTCGCCGCGCTCGGCTTTGGCGTGAAATACGCGACGACGCACGTGACGTCGTCCGCTCGCGTGTCCTCCTCGCTCCAGGACGCGTACGCGGCGCGCGTGATCTCCTCGCACGCCCCCAGCGCGTCGCCCTCGTATCTCTCGCATATCGCGAGCACGGTTTCATTTTCCATAAACTCAAAGACGCCGTCCGACGCGATCACGAGGCACCGGCTCGCGTCGTCCAAGCGATACGACAGCGTCTCCGGCTTGGCGCTGATGCCGAGGCTCTTGCCTATTGTGTCGCCTAAACTCCGCGTGAACGCGCACCCGGGGTAGTGCTCATTGTTCTTGAACACCCGCGGCGGGTCGTCCGCGGCCTCGATCGTCTCCTCGCCGAAGTCTTCGCTTAACGGAACCTCGCCGAGGATCATCCCGAGCGTCGCAAACATGACGTCCTCGGTCGCTTCTCTCTTCATGCGCACGCGCTCGTCGTGCCGGAAGCACGTCTGGTCGTGCGTCACGGGTAGGACCTTCCACCTAGGACTGGCGTCGTTCTCGTTCGTTGGCGTCGCGATTCCAAAGATCGCCCTCGAGTCCCCGACGTTCGCGACGTGCAGCATGTCCCCGATCAAGTGCGCGACGACCGCGGTCGTTCCCGACAACTTCGCGTCCTCCCCGAGCTCGCGCACGATGACGTCGTTCGTTCGCTCGAACGCGGTCGCGAACGCGGAGGGCGCCGCGTCGTCGCCGTCGAGCGGCGACGCGCGCTTGTGGTCGCCAAGATGGTTCTCGAAGGCGTCGTCCGCCCGCAGCTCCTTCAGCGTCCTCGGGAACGTCGCCGCCGCGATCTGCGCCGCGTCCTCGCCGTGGACGCTGTGGCCGTCGAAGACCCCGAGCAAGCATTGGTTCGCGTCGCCCTCGAACGCGACGTTGAGGACGAAGGTGTCTTGGTTCACGTGCGCGCGCGTTTTGTTCGGGTAGCAGCCCTCCTGGCACACCGCCGCGGCGACGACGCGATGATGCGCGAGGTCCGCGGTCGCGATCGGCATGATCTCGCGGCGGGTGCGGTCCATGAACAGCTCCGTGGGTTTCTCCTCGGGGGGTTCGCGCGTCGGCCACCATCGCGCGGACATTGCGGAGAAGCGTGGATTTTCGAACGCCTGTGATTGCTAAGCGATGAGTGCCAGCCAACGGTCAACGCACGCGGACGTCCCGGGCGAGGGCTCGCTTCGCTCGCGCGCTCGCCCCGAAGCGCGCAGCGTCGGCTCGCCGACGCGCGGCGACGCCGAGCGCGTTCGACCGCGGCGAAGTCCGTGGCCCGGCGTCGGCGTCTCTGCGCGCGCGCGCGGCAGAGATCTAAATGTGTGATAGCATTGTGTGTGTGTGATCCAATCATAAGCTTAGTTGTCTCCGTCGCAGTGTCCGTCCGAACAACACAATCTGGATCTGACTGGACAACTTCGTGACATGCTACACGTGTGTACACGTAGCCCTATGGCTTTTTAGTCAGGACAAACGTAAGACAAAAC
>Ga0181560_10004217_pt1 | contig 13103 bp, 10 predicted proteins | sample 011ome_20_FD_133751 | JGI IMG/M metagenome (GOLD analysis project Ga0181560, IMG submission 133751) | Coastal salt marsh microbial communities from the Groves Creek Marsh, Skidaway Island, Georgia - 011509CT metaG (megahit assembly) | ecosystem: Environmental > Aquatic > Marine > Intertidal...
GGTCTGACGCTTGTCGTAGTCCTTCTTACCCCTTGCAAGACCAATCTCAACCTTGGCGTAGCCGTCCTTGAAATAAAGGCTTATCGGCACCAGGGTAAAGCCCACCTCCTTGGTCTTTCCGGCTAGCTTCTCTATCTCTTTCTTGGCAAGCAGCAACTTGCGCTTTCTGCGCGGAGAATGGTTGTTCCAAGAGCCCTGAGAAAACTCAGGGATGTAGGCGTTCTCGAGCCAAAGCTCTCCCCCATCTACAGCCGCATATGAGTCGGTCAGCGAGGCCTTTCCTTGCCTAAGGGCCTTGACCTCTGTCCCGGATAGGACAATGCCAGCCTCATAGACATCGTCTATGAAGTAGTCATATCTCGCTCTCTTGTTGTTAGCAATGAGCTTTTGACCACGCTCGCGTGGCATGGGAGTCTCCTAGGTCCTTAGGTGCCTGAAGGTAGAAATACCCGAGGCTAGGACAGCGAGAATAGCACCGAGGCCAAGAACGTAGGGAGCGACTTGGAGCACCTCCTGGGTAGAGACCAAATTAGTGAATGCCAGCTCAAGTGCAAGCGAATCAGTTAGGTAATTTTCAACGACGAAGACATTCAGGGCGATGGCGAGGCCACCACCTATGAGCGCTGCCAGCAACCCCTCCAAAATGAAAGGGAGTTGAATTGACGCGCTTGAAGCCCCAACCAAGCGCATGATGCCGATTTCACGACGTCTGGCAAACGCGCTCAATCTAATTGTCGTTGTGGTGAGAAGCGCTGCACTGAACAGCATGATGGTTGCGATACCACCCGCTGCGAGGCTCGCTCCATTCAAGAGTCCGATGATGGGATCAAAGTAGCTTCGTTGATCAGCTACAGAAGCAACTCCTGCCTGTGATTGAAAGGCCTCCACTACCAGCTGCGCCCGCTCTGGGTCCTGCAGGGAGACCCAATAGGTTGCGTTGAGTTGTTCAGGGTTTAGGTAGCTGGCCGCTGTCAGAGATCCACTTTCGTCCAAGAGCCTCGCGTATGCATCTTCTTGGCTTTCAAAATTGTATTCAGCAATGTAGGGAGCCAAGGCAGAAGACTTAAGTTGACTAGCAACTGCTACCTGTTGAGCCTCGGTTATTGCACCAGTAGGGCAAATTAGATCACTCTCAAAATCGCTGCACAGGTAAACGGCAATCTGAGCCTTGTCATACCAATAGGTTTTGAGATTGGAGATTTGTATCTGCAATAGGGCCGTCACCGCAACAAAGCTGAGTGAAATAAAGGTGACCAGGACAATTGATAGGACCATCGAGAGATTTCCGCGAACTCCCTCCCAAACTTCTCTGAGAACAAAGGACAATTTCATGATTCGTCCTCCGAAATCCAAAGCGGGCCACTAGGCACCTCTCGATAGCTTGCGGTTTCGGCGTCCCTGATTACCCTTCCATCCTGAATCTCAACAACTCGTCGTTGCATCTGATCAACAATTCCGCGGTCGTGCGTCGCCATAACGATGGTTGTTCCGTTGAGATTGATGCGACTTAGCAGGCTCATAACTTCCCTGCTGTTATCCGGGTCAAGGTTTCCGGTCGGCTCATCTGCCAACAGCAGCTCGGGGCGATTCACTAGTGCCCTAGCAATCGCCACCCTCTGTTGCTGGCCCCCAGAGAGAGTGGCCGGAAAGCTGGACGACTTGTCCTGAAGGCCAACCAGCCTGAGGACATCCGGGACACTGGTCTCAATAAACGCCCTAGATTTGCCAATCACATGGAGGGCAAAAGCGATGTTTTGGTAAACAGTTTTGTTCGGAAGCAGACGAAAGTCCTGAAACACCACCCCTAATTTCCGACGGTAAGACGCCACGCGGCGCTGTGGAAGGGTCCTTAGATTTTCGCCCAACACAAATATCTCGCCAGAGTCTGGTCTTTCCTCGCGAAGCATGAGTCTCAGAAGAGACGATTTTCCCGACCCCGAAGAGCCAACTAGAAAAACAAATTCACCACGGGCAATTTGCAGGTGAACTTCTGTCAGCGCTGAAGCGCCTGGACCCCGGTAGGTCTTGGTTACACTTTCTAGGCTAATCATCTCTAGCCAAGCCTAGGTAAGAAGCTGAGAACAGCAGCTGTAGCGGGCAGAGTGTTAGCGGTTTTGCTGGGCTCGCCACTTTAGTCCAGCAGAGATAAAGCCGTCCAACTTCCCGCTGAAGACGTCGTCGGGATTGTTTTCCTCGTGTTCGGTTCTAATATCCTTGACCATTCTGTAAGGGGCTAGCACGTAAGAGCGCATCTGCTCCCCCCAGCTGGCCTTCACATCGCCAGCGAGTTGTTTCTTTTGGGCTTCCTGTTCCATGCGACGAGCTTCAAGGAGTCTCGATTGGAGAACTCTAATGGCCTCTATCTTGTTCTGAAGTTGCGACTTTTCGTTTTGGCACGAAACAACAGTGCCAGTTGGTAGGTGGGTAATTCGAACCGCGGAGTCAGTTGTATTTACGCTCTGCCCACCAGGACCTGATGATCTGAAAACATCGACACGAATATGACTGTCGGGGATTTCAATCTCATCTGAGGATTCGATAAGCGGGACTACCTCAATGGCGGCGAATGATGTTTGACGCTTTCCGGCTGAGTTGAATGGGCTCATTCGCACTAGTCTGTGCGTTCCCGACTCCACTGATAGCTTCCCATCGGCATATGGTGCCTCAAACTTGATGGACGCCGACTTGATGCCTGCCCCCTCGGCGTATGAAATTTCCAAAACGGTCCACTTGATCCCGGAGACCTCGGCGTAACGCAAATACATTCGCATCAACATTTCGGAAAAGTCCGTCGCATCGTCACCTCCAGCTCCACTTCGAATCGACATAACTGCAGACCTGGAGTCGTACTCACCGCTAAGAAGTGTCTCTGTCTCGAGTGATGTCAGCATTGCCTCGATCTTGGCAATGTCGATGTCCACCTCGGCCGCCGTGGACGAATCACCTTCCTGGGAGGCCAGCGACAAGAGTTCGGCAGTGTCTTCGAGGAACCTCTCGATTTCAACTAGATTTACTAGAAGTTGCCTTTTTCTCGCGAGTTCAGAGGTTACTTTCTTTGCTTTCTCTTGGTTGTCCCAGAGGCCTTGATCTGAAACCTGACGCTCTAGAAGCTCCACCTCCTCGCGAATTTGCGTTGGACCCAGGACGATGGACACTTGACCGAAACGAGTTGCCAAGACCCTTAGGCGCTCACTGGATTCCATTTGACTCAAGGGAGGCAAGCCTTACTCTTACTATTCATGTCTCGAATTGGCGGTGACGGTGGGATTTGAACCCACGGTGGGCTTTCACCCACACAACTTTTCGAGAGTTGCACCTTCGGCCGCTCGGACACGTCACCGCTCAAGACACTACCATTCAGACTTGACGAGAGCGAACCTGCTGAAAAAAGCCGTCGAGGAGGAGTTGGCATGACTCGGCCATTTTGCCCCCAATAACCTCTATGGGAGGTCCTAGCCGCTTGTCCCTGAGGAGATCATAAACGGATCCAGCGGCGCCTCGCTGCGGATTATGGGCACCAAAGACGACCGTCGAAATACCTGTCTCTCGAATCATTGCTGCGCACATTAGGCACGGCTCCAGAGTGCTAACTAAGGTGAATCCCTTCAGGTCTCCGTGTTCGGGAGATCCCCATAGCGCAAGGACTGCATTTGCCTCTGCGTGGCCAATCAAATTTCTCGAGACCTCCCTGGAGTTAGATTTGCGACAAACGACTGCCCCTGATGGGTTCGCAATTACACAACCTACAGGGACGTCGACTGATGCTCTCTCTGCCTCAAGTAGGGCTGCCTCCATCCATATTTCGTAATCGTTAGACATCACAACAGTCTTTCAGATTAAATGAAACCGGGTGGGGCACTTGGCCCCACCCGGTTCGGTTAGTAAGAGGTAACTACTTGGTAGTTACTACCTCACTGCGAACAAATGCACCATCGATGTAGAGGTCAACCGTAATGGTGTAACCCGCTCCAGTCAGGCGAACAGTTCTGCTGTAATCGTTGCTCTTGTAGGCAGCGATTGGGTCAACCACTAGCCACTTGCCAGCCACCTTTGCAGATAGCTTCTGGCCCATGTAACCCTTGGTGTAGATAGCAACGTAGCCCTTGAAGGTACCAACGGTAATCTTCTGGTCAGCAGACGCAGCTTCGGCTCCAACAGTAATCACGTGAACAGTGGACAACTTGTCGGCCGCAGCCGTTGAGCTGCCATCCTTGAGGTAGGTCGCTGTCAATGTCATAGACCCTGCATCAGCAGTGGAGGTCAGGATCGAGATCTTGAACTCACCATCAGCGTTAGTCTCAGTCGGCATTGTTCCTACAGGAATACCTGCGGTACCAGTGTAAGTAACAGCGATAGTTGCATCGCCATCCTCACCGGTGGTATCAACAGGGTTGCCGTTGGCATCAACCAGCGTTCCAGTTACGATTGCCGTCTTGCCGGGGACGATGTTAGTGACATCGAATGTCATGGAAGCCCCATAGTCATCAGACACGGGGTCAACGACTAGAAGTGATGTCGTTGTCGCACTGCCATTAGTCAGTGTCATCGTGTGCGTACCTGCCTTCAGAGATGCAACCTGGAATGAGTAGCCCTGAGTAGAACTTGCTCGCAGGTTTAGAGCTCCTGAGTAGGTTGTTGCAACGGCAGAGGAAACTCGGAAGATCAAATCCGAAGGACCCGTAATTGCTACAGCCGAGCCAGAGTTAGCAACAGCACCTGTCACTGTTACCCAGCTGACCGTGTTTGGCCAGTAGCTGACCGATGCGGCATAGCTGGCCGCTAGACCTGCTCCGAAAGCATCGGTTGCAGAACTCACGTTGATGTTCGACGTTACGCCTGAACTTCCAGAGTCAGCCACGTAGACACCGTTGTTGGAATTCAACCTCTGAAGAGTCACTGCAACGGTCGTAGAACCGGTTGCGGTGGCTGGCTGTCCAGTGTAGGTGAACGTAGCTGTACCACCAGAAACTGCAACGTAAGAAGTAGTCTCCGAGTAGTTGAAGCCTGTGGTTGTCGCCCTTACCAGCTTCAGTCTCTGGTCAGTTCTAGAGCTCAACTCTCCCCACTGGTCCTTAACCTGATAGGTCAGGTTAGCGGCTGTGCCAGGAGTAGTTGCGTAGAACGAGAAGTCGTCTGTAACCGTGTAAACAGGGTCATACGTGGTAAATGTAAGCGACTTCTGAGTCACAGCGGCCTTCTTTACCGTTACGGTGAAGGCGTCTTCGTTGACAAAACCGAAGGTCTTCACCGTGAAGCTTGCGTATCCGTCAGCTCCGGTAGTTACGGCAAGTGCAGTTGGGTAAGAGGTGGTTGACGCAGCGCCGTTAATGCTGATCTCCTTGGCTCCCAATGTCAAGCTTGCACCTGTCATTGAAACGTTCAGAACAGCACCGCTAACGCTAACGCTTCCAGTCTTGGCGTGAACCTTGATGGTGTACGTCTGGTTCGGACGAACCTTCTCATCATCAGAAATGTTGGCTCCAACTACTGGGGCAATTGATATGACGCCCACTGATTCAACGGAAGAATCAACATTTGAAACTGCAATCTGAGTTCCCTGAGCAGCCGTTCCGTAGAAGAGCCTTGCGGAGTAGCTAGTTGCGTCCGCTGGCGCTCCAGCAACGAGGCTGGCTGAGAGTGACAAAGCCGTCGAGCCATTCTGGGCAATGTGATTTCCAGAAACGGCACTCGACGCTGAGGCACCACCATACGTAGTGAGAGCCTGAGAGTCTCCAACCAAATCTAGGGTGAAGTTGCTATTCAGCTGCTGCAAGTTGACCGTACTTGGAATTGTGGCGGACACTGTTGCAGTGGTTGCACCTGCAGTAATTGGAGTCACTGCAAGTGTTGCTCCCAAGGTGGCCCAAGGCACGAATGTAACTGTCCTTGTTGTACCTGCTGGCTCGCCTGTGTCAAGGTCACCGTCGCCGTTCACGTCGATAAACGCAGTTACGTTGATTGTGACTGATGCCGACAACGAGGTGACGGAGGTGGCCGAACCGTCAGATGTAGACCAGACCTGGAGTCGAAGGACGTTATCTGCATTGTTGACTCCATCACCTGGAGCAATGTATGAGACGGTGGTCGCTCCCGCTATGTCGGTGAGCGAAGAGATGCTGGAACCGCCTGTCAAAGTACCAACCGACTTCTGAGCGGAGTATGAGACGGCAAAGCCGGCTGCCTTCTCCACCTTGTAGGTCAAATTGTCAATGAGGCTGGAATTCATAGAAGTTCCGAGCCTTGTATTGAGCTCGAACTCTTCAGTGATCAGCATCGTGTAAGACGTACCTTCAAGGGGACTCGTTACTGGCACTGTTTCGTCAGCTTGCGCAGGTGATACACCAAATGCAAGTGAAGATGCAATGAGAGCAATGATCGCCCCAAGAGACACGCCCTTGCGATTTTCTCTGTTGATCATTTCTTACTTTCTTTCTTGGTTTACAAAAGAACCGTCGGTTCTCTCGGAGCCGAACCTTCGCTACCTCCAACCAAGCAGGACATAACTAAGTCGACCCTAATAAGTCTATACGGAGTTCGCCCAAAAACATTACGGCGCGAAGGGAAAAAGATTTACGCTCTTAGTTCCAGGTTTAAGAGAACGGGCCCACTCCCTCGAACCTCAAGCTCAAAGTTCAGGTACCTAAAGGTTGCCAGGCCCTCAACTCTAAGGGAAGCGTTACCGTAGTTGCCACCAAAATCCCCAACCAGGAAATCAGTCGCGACGACAGCAAAGCCATCACTCGACAACCCTGAATTTACCACTGCGAAATTGGTAGACAGCCAAACGAGATTTTGCTTGCGACGAGTGTCGTTTAAGAAGATGCTGCAAATTCCATGATTTTCAGGGCATTCACCAGTCTGAGTAACAAGGAATAATCCTGGCTCAACTTCCCACCGATAATCCGAGCCTTCGACAAGTGGCTCTGATTTGGCTAAATTCGGCTCCAGTGCTAGGCCAAAAGTTCGAACTTCTTCTTGCAGAAAAAGTTGCGAAGCGAGTGCCTGTTCCCCGTTGTCCGTGTAAGAGGCCTCTGAGAATTGCTCAGAACCCGATGGAGCTTCCTCACTAGTGATTGACAAAACCTGTTGTTGAGACACAGGCGCAAGCTCGATAGATGGAGTGACATTTGAGGTCTGCGGCTCAACCCCTGGTACAGCTGTTGTTTCCGGAGCGGGATCAGAGTTCTCGACTTTCAAAGCGCCTTCGAGCATGGCACCCGCCTCACTCTGAGAAGGGGTGGCTAGGTAAGCAGGCGACTGGGGAGACGAGTCAAATGGATGGGCATAGAATGCCCAACCCATAAAAATCAATGTCAGGGCGGATGCACCAGAGAGGATGCCCGCCCGATGCCTCCTCGCTGCTACGCTCAGTGCTTCGCTGACAGTGAGATCCAACTGGCTGGCTTCGCCGACGAGCGCAAGTTTGAAGGCTTTTTTTGATCTATAAAGCAGTTGTCCGAACGCGTTTTGGCTAAGGCCCATTTGCTGTGAAGCCTCTTCGTAAGATTTCTCCTCATAGACGGTTGCAATAAGGGCCTCTCTCTGCCGCTGGTTTAGTTTCGCAAGAGCTAGTCGAACAATAGCTGCGTCATCTGCTCTTGAGATTCGTTCGGAAACTTCAAGCTCTTCGGAGGGCAAGTCTTCATCCAGAACATCGGCCCCCATTGGATGGTGCTTACCTTGTGATCTAATCAGGTCAAGGCATAGGAGCCGCGTTTTCCACTTCAAGAACCGAAGTACGCCTACTTCGCTATCTATTGATGGCAGGGCAGTCATTAGGTAAAGAAAGGCATCTTGAACAACCTCTTCCGCATGACCACTGTCGAACAAAAATTTACCTGCGTGATCAATCAAGTGTGGACGGTAACGCACATAAAGGTCAGCAAAGTCTTGAGCGGTCCAGTCCCTCAAGACCAACGGAATCGGATCCTGAAGTTGATCGCTCCCTATAAGAGCCTCGAGCTTGGCGTCAGGCCCCGCCGGGTCTCGGTCGTGACCCGCGGCAAATCGGAGCTCGCGCTTTGGACCCATTCTTCCAAGAATAGACCGCCACAAGTTTTCTGTCCACATTCGCAATCAGGCTGGAACGATGACTAGGCTTTTCGTCGTGCGAGTGGCAGTAATCGGTTTGGGCTATCTGGGAACAACACACGCCATCGCAATGGCAGAAATTGGCCACGACGTTGTCGGAGTCGACATCGATCCCGTTAGAGTCGGAGCACTGGCTTCCGGCCGAATAGATTTTTTTGAGCCTGGCTTGGAACGTGCACTCTCTCGTGCAGTTAATAGGCACCAAATAACATTCGATACGGTGTTACCAGACCCGCATAGCACCGACATCATTTTCATGTGCGTGGGAACTCCCGAACTCTCCACCGATGGATCGGTGGACTTATCTCAGGTTGTCGCTTCGGGAAGACAGATTGCCCAAAATTTGCATCGCCAAACCCTGGTAGTTGGAAAGTCCACTGTTCCAATCGGAACCGCAGCGGTATTGAGAGATCAAATGTCCAAGATTGCGGGGTTTCGCGTGCATCTTGCCTGGAACCCAGAGTTTCTGCGAGAGGGTACAGCTCTTGAGGACTCGCTTAATCCTGATCGCATAGTGATAGGCAGCTGGGACAACTTCAGTCGAGAGAGGCTAAAAGAGGCTTACAAACCATTCCTAAATAAAGGAACACCACTTGTAGAGGTAGACGTTGAGACAGCCGAACTAGTGAAGGTAGCAGCAAATGCATTTCTTGCGACCAAGGTCAGCTTTATTAATGCCATGGCAGAGATCGCAGAGGTATCGGGAGCAGATGCAGTCGAGCTTGCCAAAGCCATTGGCTATGACGAGCGCATCGGCAACAAGTTCCTGAGAAACGGCATCGGCTTTGGAGGCGGCTGCCTCCCGAAAGACATCCGGGGGTTTGTGGCAAAAGCAGAAGAGCTAGGTGTCGGTGAGTCAGTCAACTTCCTAAAGGATGTGGATGCGATCAACCAGCGCCGAAGGACCAAGGTGGTCAAGTTAGCCAAGGAGGAACTCGGCGAGCTCAATGGCAGAAGGATCTTAGTGCTTGGCCTATCCTTCAAGCCAGACTCTGATGACATGCGTGACTCTCCATCGCTAGATGTTGCTCTGCGATTGGCCACAGCTGGAGCGAAAGTAACTGTTCACGACCCAGTCTCATTAAGCGCTCTTGGTAAGAAGCATCCTGAACTGGTTCGGGAGCAAGATCTCCATGCAGCAGCCGAAGGGCAGGAACTGGTCATCCTTGGGACGCAATGGTCAGAGTACAAAGCCATAGATCCAACGGTATTTGGCGAACTTGTCACAAACAAGTTAGTCATCGATGGGCGGAACGTACTCGACGTTGCGTCGTGGCAAGCAGCTGGCTGGAGACTGATAGCCCTTGGTCGCAATGTCCACAACTAGGAACGTCGGCATCAGCTTCGTAATGCCCGTACGAAACGAAGCTAAGCACCTTGCCACCGCAGTGCAGGCAGTTCTTTCTCAAGAACACAGAGGCGGTCAAGAAGTAATCTTGGCTGTAGCTCCCTCAACCGACTCAAGCAAAGAGATTGCCGCTGAGCTGAAAAGGCAGTACAAGTCAAAGTTAGTCGTTGTCGACAACAGGAGAGGTGACACCGCAACTGGACTGAACCTGGCTATTGAGCAGGCAAGGTTCGAAACCCTAATCCGCGTCGACGCCCACAGCAAACTCACCGAGGGTTACGCCTCAATGGCTCAGGAATTGCTGGCGGAAACAGGTGCTGCAAACGTGGGTGGCGTAATGGTCGCCGAGGGTGAGAGCGAGTTTCAAAATGCAGTCGCTTACGGATACAACAATCGCATTGGTCTAGGTGGAGGTGCATTCCACCTTGGCGGCAAGGCAGGTCCTGTGGACAGCGTCTACTTAGGCTGTTTCCAAAAGAGCTGGCTCAATAAAGTTAGGGGTTTCGATCCAAAGTGGGTTCGAGGTCAGGACTGGGAACTCAATAAGCGAATTCGCGAGGCCGGTGGAACTGTTTGGTTTGACCCAAGACTGAAGGTGTACTACTACCCCCGAGACAATTGGCGCGCACTTGCCAAGCAGTTTTTCAACACGGGCATCTGGCGCGGAGCGCTAACCAGAGAGGCTCCTGGCCAATCGGCAATCAGGTATTGGATTCCGCCTTTGCTTGTTTTGTCGACAATCCTTTGGCTTCCAGTGACGCTTTATTTGTTGGTGATTGCCTTTGCCGCGATAAACGCGAGTGAGCTAAAACCAGGAACGAGGCTATGGCTACTGGTTGTGCTTCCGACCATGCACTATGCCTGGGGCATCGGTTTTTGGTGGGGGTTGGCTAGGGGTGCCAGGTAGCGCCTACTGGTAGTTTTTACCCGTGACCAGCCAAGGCCTTATTGTCTGCAGTTTCTATACCCCAGACGCTTACTACTCATCTCATGCAAAAGCATTGAGGGCGCAGCTCGATGAACTTGGCATTGAGCACAATCTCCTGGAGATAACAAAGGCTCCGGGGGAAGACTGGGCCGACACCACAAGACGCAAAATTGGTTTCATCAAAGAGGTCTGCGATCAGCACCCAAACAAGAAAGTCTTTTGGGTGGACGTTGACTGCCGAATCAACTACCTGCCTGACTACGTCACAAACTCAACAGCCGACCTAATTGGCTTCCAACGCAGCTTCGGTTCTCCTCTGCAAATCGGCTACGGCAACAGAACCAGATTTTGGGAACCGAGCTTCTGGGGACTTGGCACCTCGCCCCAAGCTCGAAAACTGATTGCGGATGCCTACGAGCTCGAGCAGCGAGCAGAGGTGAAGGCAACCGACGATTACTTCCTGGAGGAGGCTTGGAGAGCAAATGCCAAACACCTAACATTCCAGATGATTCCCTCAACAGACATCGTTCGCGAGCGCGCTCCGCTGGAACTGGGCCAGCGCCAACCGTTCTTTGTGTTCGGCAGCTCAGGAAACGTGGCCGAGTTTAAAAACAAAGTTGTCCAGCATGGATCTGGCAAGCAAGTGGGGATCAAGAAAAAGGCCTTGCAGCAGGCGAAGAAACTCGAGCGGAACCTTCCAGATTCAATTCGCCGACCACTAAGAAGGATTGCGGACAGTAGCGGTGTAACCGGGGTGCTGACCTCAGGGCAAGCACGAAGCATCGACCCAGAACGTGCAAAGGCCATGGGAGAAATTCTTGGTGGTGCAATCAAGGGTAACCTCGGACTCTACAAAACCGCTAAAGATCGCTTCAATAAGAAATACATCGCGTCTCAAGGCGAGAGTTCAAACATGGAGGCCGCGGAAACCTTCGCGCACTACTCTGGAGAAAAATCGCCACAAACCCTGCGGCTAACTTGGTGGGCAAAGCCCTTCCCCGGAAACTTTGGCGACTGGCTTTCACCTCTGATCATTTCTCACTATTCGAAAGTCAGGGTTCTGATACAGCCCCCAACCAAGCCGACTGGAAAAAGGCACCTAATCGCACTTGGCTCAATTGGCAGGTTTATCCAATCGAGTGCTGTGGTGGTTGGAACCGGAATTTCAACCGATGATGTTCAGCTCAGCCGGAAAGCCAAATACGTTTCCGTTCGCGGGCCACTGACAGCTAAAGCATTGAGCGCATCAAGGGGGCCTGAGATAACCGCCTTCGGTGATCCCGGGATTGTTATTTCAAAAATCTTTCCGGTAAAGCGCAGCAAAACTAACGGCAGAGGCGTGCTCGTCAGGCACTTTTCTCACAGCTCAGCACACCTGAAGCTGCCAAGCAAGATTGACGAGCTTTCGGTGATGATGTCAAGACCAAAGGACATCAAAGAGTTCGTTACAAAGCTCAACGAATATGACTACGTGATCACCTCTGCGATGCACGTGATGATCACGTGCCACTCGTATGGCATCCCGTGTGCGCTGGTGACCTTTGAGGGCTACAAGGAAAACGTCCACGGCAGCGGGATCAAGTATGAGGATTACGCGCTGGGAGCTGGGGTCGAGGTCCTGAACCCCATTGTGCTCCCAACTGACCTGAGAAAAACCAACCTCAAGAAACTAGCCAAGACCATCAAGGTCCCTAGCAAGAAAATCAAAGAGGTCGAGGGCCACCTCCGTCAGGCGATCGCGATGGTGCTCAAATGAAGCGCATGACTTCTCTGCTCTGGAAGTCAGCAAGACAACTTGTGCCGAAGGGCAAATACCGTTGGCAGCTGATACTTCTTGTCCTGATAGCCTCGGCAATTCCCATGACCGAGCTGTTGGTGGCAAAGCTGTTCACCGACCTGGTGGTCTCTGGTGCTGGCTTGCCTGTAACTGAGATTGTCATCTCCGTCATTTTGTTTGCGCTGCTTTTTGCAACGACGCGGATTGCCAACTATCTGCAGAAGACCTACAGGGTCAAGTTCTTTGATAAAGCCTTCGGTTCAGACGAGAGAGAGAAGTCTTCTCACACCGAAAGCTGGGAATGGGCAATGGCCCTGGAGCTAGTAAACGTTCTGTCATTCCTGACTCAAATGCTCGTGATTGCTGCCTTCTTCTTTTTCCTAAGCCCCGGCTTCGCTGCTCTGAATCTGGCGTTCATCCTGATCGTGCTCCAGGTAATGGGCGTGCTCTTTGTCAGGCAGTTCAAAACTCAACGTGGATTTGTGCAGAAGCGTAGAGCCAAAGAGACCGTAACACCGGCTGAGCGACTCGGCACGCGCATTCAGCAGGCTGAGTTTGGAACGCTTCTAGCAAGCTTCGGAGTGGTGGTGCTATTCGCGATTCTTATCTGGCTAAGCATCGAGGGTCAGATCAGCCTTGCAAACACCATCGTCTTCTTCCTCGGGCTCAGGCTGCAGAACACCACCTTCAGCTCTGTCTCTTCATCTTTGATGCGCTTTGCAAGGGCAAAGGCCAACAGTTTCTAATGAGCACAAAACTCACAATCGGCTATTCGGTTCTAGTCGATCGCGTTCAAAACATTCGGCCGCCTGAGGTGCGTTCCGATTGGGAGACGGTCATTGTCGTTCAAAACCCTCAGGAGACACGTTGGTCTCTAGACGATTATCAGCAGCTATGTTCACGAAGCGATTTGCAAGTTGAGGAGCTCCAGTCAGTAGGAGTTGCAAAAAGCCGAACCA
>Ga0181560_10004232_pt1 | contig 13084 bp, 9 predicted proteins | sample 011ome_20_FD_133751 | JGI IMG/M metagenome (GOLD analysis project Ga0181560, IMG submission 133751) | Coastal salt marsh microbial communities from the Groves Creek Marsh, Skidaway Island, Georgia - 011509CT metaG (megahit assembly) | ecosystem: Environmental > Aquatic > Marine > Intertidal zone...
ATGGCGCGCCGCGTCTTCATTGCACCGCCTCGATGATTTCGCTCACGCGGTCCCGGGATCGCTCTGCGCGCTCGGGGACAGAGGACAAACGGGTGCGACGCTCGATGACATCCTCGGCGTCGAGTGCGCCCTCGGCGCGCACGGCGTGCACCACCTCGACGCCGAGCACGGGCACACCTGGTGCCACAGGCTCGAGGAGCCTGGGATCGCTCTCGGCGTACGCCGCGACGCGCACCGCCTCGGCACCGAATCGATTCACCAGTCGCCGCGGCACGCCCGCGGGAGGGCCGGTGCGCTGCGGCTGGGCACCGACGAGGGGAAGCGCGTGCGTGCGGCAGGGCATGTCCGGCAGGTCGAGGGCGTCGATCGCGTCCTGGGCCATGCGCCGGTACGTGGTGAGCTTGCCGCCCGTCACCACGACGTGGCCCTCGGGTCGGCGCTCGATCAGGTGGCGCCGCGAGATGTCCGCACTGCTCTGAGCGCCGGGCTCGCCCACGAGCGGACGCAGGCCCGCGTAGGTGCCGATCACATCGTCAGGGCCGAGGGGTCGCGCCAGCGCGGATGACAGATGTCCGAGGATCCAGTCGATGTCGTGCTGCGGGGCCAGGGGGACGTCCGCGACCGGGCCCGGCACCGGCTCGTCGGTGATGCCGGCGATCACCGTGCCATCGAGGGTCGGCAGCGCGAAGACGTAGCGACCTCGCTCTCCGGGCACCGGGGCGGTGAGCGCCGCGCGCGGGGTGCCGAGGGATTCGGGGCGCAGCACGACGTGCGATCCGCGGGAGGTGGTGAGGCGGGTGTGGGGATCGAGTTGCTGCGTCCACACCCCGGTCGCCACGATGACGTGACGCGCCAGGAGGTCCCACTCGGCGCCGTCCTCGGTGCGCACGCGCGCCCCGGATCCGGTGACGTCCGATGCGGCCGCGCGGGTGATGACCCGGGCGCCGTAGCGCGCAGCGGTGCGGGCCACGCTCACGGTGAGACGCGCGTCGTCGACGAGTTGACCGTCCCAGTGCACTGTCGCGCCAGCATCCCCCGCGCGGCCCAGTGCGGGCACCAGCCGCCGCGCCTGAGTCGCATCGACCGAGCGGGGGCGCGGCAGCACGGAGCGCGGCGTCCCCGCCGTCGCGCGGAGGAGGTCGGCGGCACGCAGACCCGCCCGGACCAGCGTGCGCTGCCGGGGATCGGGGTCGAGGGGCATGACATGGGGGAGAGGTCGGATGAGGTGAGGTGCGATCGCCGTCATGAGGCGCGAGCGCTCCACCGCGCTCTCCCACGCCACGGCGACGTCGCCGTGGGCCAGATAGCGCAGGCCGCCGTGCACGAGCTTGCTCGACCACCGGGAGGTGCCAAAAGCCAGGTCCTGGGACTCCACGAGCACGACGTCGAGGCCGCGGGTCGCGGCGTCGAGCGCCACCCCGCACCCGGTGATCCCTCCACCGATGACGAGGACGTCTGGCACGTGGCCGGCTAGGAGCGACTCCAGGTCACGAGCCCGTCGCGCGGCGTCGAGATCTGCGGTGGGCACGGGCACGGCCACAGTCTGCCGGGTCCGCGGTGCCAGACTGTGGCCGTGCCTGCCTCCGAGGAGTCCCTTGCCCGCTGGGGAGCTCCCGCCGATGCCCCCGATCTCCCGCCACGGGTGCGCGACTACCTGGTCCGGCAGGTGGGCGCCGCCACTGCGTGGCCCGCGGCCGCCCCGGCCACGTGGGAAGTGCCACCGACGCGCATCGCGGCGTCCGCGGTGGCCGCGCTACGAGCCGTCGTGGGCGACGAGCACGTGAGCGACACCCGTGCCGCTCGCCTCGCTGCCACCGGGGGCGCGGCGTTCATCGACTATGCCCGGCGCAGGGCCGGGATCATCGACGATGCCCCTGACCTGGTGGTGAGCCCCGCCAGTCACGAGGAGGTCCTCCGCGTGCTGGGCGTGGCACGCGATCACTCCGTGGCCGTCGTCCCCGTGGGCGGTGGCACCTCCGTCGTCGGTGGCGTGCGTTCGCCCGCTCCCGTGGTCGCGCTCTCCCTCACCCGCCTGGGGCGGCTGCTGCATCTGGACGGCGTCTCCGGCATCGCCAGTGTGGGTCCTGCGGTGACCGGTCCTGTGCTCGAGGCGTTGTTGCAGGCTCGCGGCTTCACCCTGGGGCACCTCCCGCAGTCGTGGGAACGCGCGACGCTCGGTGGCTACGTCGCGACGCGATCCGCCGGTCAGTCGTCGACGGGCTATGGCCGCAGCGATGACATGGTCGAGTCGATCCTCGTGGCGACACCCGAGGGCACGCTGGAGCTCGGTCGCGCACCGTCGACGGCTGCGGGGCCGGACCTGCGCGGCATGCTCATCGGGAGCGAGGGTGCCTTCGGTGTCATCACCCGCATCGCGGTGCGGGTGCGCCGCCTCCCGGACGTCCGCATCTACGACGCCGCGATCCTGCCTGGGTTCGCGGCCGGGGTCGACGCCTTCCGCGATGCGGCGCAGTCGCGGGCCACCGCCGATGTCATGCGGCTGTCCGATGAGGCCGAGACGGCCACGACACTGCTCATGTCCGGGCCCTCGGGCATCGCTGGCGCGGCGCTCGAGCGCTACCTGCGGGCCCGCGGCATCCAGATGTCCACCGCGTCTCTGGCGATCCTCGGCTGGGAGGGGACCGATCGCGACCTCGTCCGCGCACGACGAGCAGCGACCTGGCGGGCCCTGCGTCGCCACGGTGCTGTGTCGCTCGGCCACGGGCCCGGGGAATCGTGGCGTCGGCATCGCTTCGACGGCCCGCACCTGCGCGATGCGCTCATGGACGCGGGGTACCTCGTCGAGACACTCGAGACGGCCACGCACTGGTCCGACTACCTCGACCTGCATGGCACGGTCACCGACACGTTGCGGGCGTCCCTGGGTCCGGCACCCGGCCCCTATGTCATGTCCCACCTGTCGCACACCTACGAGACGGGTGCCTCGCTCTACACGACGGTGATCGCGGTCGCCGATCGCGCCGATCCCGTCGCGCAATGGCAGCGCGCCAAGACGGCGACTTCCGACGCCCTCATGTCCTCGGGTGCCACGATCACCCACCACCACGCGGTGGGCCGTGATCACGCCGCGTGGCTCCCGCAGGAGGTGGGACCGCTCGGGATGGCGATCCTGCGCGCGACCAAGGGAGCTGTCGATCCCACCGGCGTGCTCAATCCCGGAGTGCTCCTGGCCGAGGGCGGCGCGCCCTGATCGGTTGGGTGCCGGCGGTCACGCGGGGCAGCGCCGCCGCCTATGTCGAGCGCGGGTTGGCGATCTTCGCCGTCCTCTGGCAGTTGGCCTGGTCCCTCACGGATGTCGCACCGCGCGTCATCGGCAACGGCAGCACGCTGCTCCTCGGCGTACTCGCCGTAACAACGCTCACCTGGCTGGTGCTCGTGGCGACGATCTGGGGACCGGAGTCCTGGCGGCGAGGACGCCCGGTGGCGATCATCCTCGACATCGCCGTCCTGGGACTTGCGGCGGCGATCTACTCCTTCGTGGTCCCCGAGTCCGACACCTGGCCGCTCGGCACCATCGCGGCTGTGCGCGCCTGTGTCGTCGCGACGCTGCTCCTGCGCGTGGTCCCCGGGGGGATCGTGGCGGGGGCGATTGCCCTGGCCACAGGCGTCATCGCGGTCGCGGGTCCCGCGGAGATCGGCCCGGTCGATGCCCTGCTCGAGACGCTCTACGCCGTCGCCCTGGCCCTGGGAGCGTCGGTGCTCGCCGACGGCATGCGACGCAGTGGGCGGCGCTTGGATCGAGCGCATCGCGCGCTCGCCGAGGAGGAGGCCGAACGTCTCGCGCGACAGGAGGTGGCACGCGCCACCGCTGATCATGAGCGACGTCTGCACGATCAGGTGCTCAACACGCTGGCGGCGATCAGCCGCGGAGGTCTTGCGGACGTGCGCGCGGCCCGTCGACGCTGCGCAGAGGCAGCCCGATCACTCGATGCACTCGTGAGCACCTCGGAAGAGCGCGCGGCTGATCCGTGGGCGCCGCTCTATGCGGAGTTGGGCGCGCTCCCCGGGGGCTGGACTATCGACGCGGCGGACCTCGCCTCCGCGCTCGCGGATATCCCGGTCGACGTCGCGAGTGCAGCGGGTGCTGCGGCAGCGGAGGCCGTGCGCAACGCGGGGAGGCACTCCGAGGGCTCCCGCGTAGGCGTCGCGGTCCATCGCGAGGGAGGCGCCTGGCGCATCACCATCGACGATGACGGCCGCGGCCTTGCCCCTGGGGCGCGCCCCGGACTGGGGATGACGCGATCCATGCGGGACCCGATGGCCTCGCGCGGAGGCGCGGTGTCGTGGTCGACCTCGCCCTGGGGCGGAGTGCGCGTGGAGATCTCCTGGCAACCGCCACGGCACCGCGAGGCATCGGCGAGCGTGCGGCTCGTCGAGTCGGACACGATGCAGGTGCTCCCGCAGATTGGCCCGCCCTTCCTTCTCACTTTCCTGGGCTACGGCCTGCTCGTGGTCGTGGCCGGCTGGTCGTCCTACGAGCAGCCGCTGTGGGCGCTGGGCTGGTTCGTCGTCGCCGCCACGATCGCGCCGTTCATCGGCGGTGTGCCCGCGTGGGCGAGTCGGCTCGGCCTCACGGGAGGGCCGACGTGGGATGCGCGCGTCATCGCGGGCATCGGGCTCGCCCTGCTGAGCACCCCGCTCATCCTGCGCATGGAGATCGCCGCGGTGGGCGGCGCCGATCCGCCGATCTGGGTCACCTGGTCCAGTGAAGTGGCGCTCTCCCTGCTGTTCGTGGTCATCCTGCTGGGGCCGTGGTGGACGCTCATCCCCGTGCTCGCGATGTGGGTCTACGCGCAGGACGGGGGATTGCTCGAGCTGGTCCAGCCCGGCACGTTCATGCTCCTCATCGCGGCCCTGTTCGCCGCGAGCATGAGGCGCAGGGCCCGCGACTACGCCCTTGCCCGCGAGGCGGTCATCGCGGAGCGAGCGCTGGCCGAGGCGGATGACATCGATCGCGTACGCCGCGAAGCGAGGTTCGCGCCTCTGGTGGAGTCCGCGGGCGTCCTGCTCACCGCGCTCAGCACGGACGCGGTCGATCTGGATACGACCGACACGCGAGCGGCCTGCCTCAGGGAGGAACGCTTCGCTCGCTCCCTGGTGCGCATCGATCGCACCGTGGGGCCGATCGAGGGGCTCGTGGTCGACCTCGTCGAGTGGGGGCGTGCTCACGAGCGCTTCATCGACGCGGAGATGGTGGGCGATCTGGAGTCCCTCCACGCCGTGGTTCCCGTGCCCGGTGATCTGCTGTCCGTGCGGGCCGGGATGGAGTCCGTCCTCCTCGACGAGGTATCCGAGGCAGCGGGCGTGCGACTCACATGCGGCTGGGAGGATGGCGAGATCGTCGTGCGTCTCCTCGCGCGCGAAGGCAGCGAGGAATCCCTGTGGGAGTGGGTGATCGGCAGTGACTGAGCCGTCCTCGACTACCCGCGTCGCCATCCTCGACGATCACCCGCTCGTGCGCGAGGGACTGGCGGCGCTGCTGCGCGACGCCCAGCCAGGTCACCTGAGGGTCGAGTACGCCGGCGAGGACATTGCGGAGGCGCTGGCAGGGCCGCCGGATGTCGTGCTGCTCGACATCGTGATGGAGGACGGCGTACCCCTCGCCGACAAGGTGGCCGCCTGCCGTGCGAGGGGAGCCCAGGTCCTCCTGCTCAGCGCCACAGCGAGCGCTTCGGTCGTCCTCGCCGGCTTGCGTGCCGGTGCCCTGGGATTCCTCCCCAAGACGGCCACGGTCGAGGAGATTCGCGAGGCCGTCGCGGATGTCGCGTCCGGCCATGTCCACCTCACCGCGGACCTAGCCGCCGTACTCACGGCCGATCCCGCCCGCCCCGCCCTGAGCCCGCAGGAACTCAAGGCGCTGCGTCTGTATGCGGCCGGCAGCAAGATCGCCACGATCGCCCGCAGGATGGATGTCTCCCCGCACACGGTGAAGGAGTACCTCGATCGCGTCCGGACCAAGTACGCCGCCGTGGGGCAGCAGGCCCGGACCCGCACCGAGCTCTATGTCGCAGCGGACCGGGATGGATTCCTCGACGGGACGGACTCGGTCTAGGACTGTCCCCCCGCGGAGGGACAGTTCCCTCGTTGCCCCTCCGGCCGCGCTCCGGTCCAATGGAGTGCTTGGCAGCTTCGGGGGGGCTGCCAAGCCGCGAGCCCCGCGCTCGGCCTAGGCGCCAGCGTCGTCGGCGATGATCGTCACGAGGCGCACTTCGCGCAGCACATCGTCTCCGACCTCGCGGTCGCGGTACGCAGTATCCGGGCCCCACCCGGCCGACTGGAGGAAGCCGCGCCGGGCCTCGTCAGCCAGGGGCACCCAGGTGGTCGCCTCCCGGTAGCCGCTGCCGACCAGGTGGTCGACGCTCGCCTGGAGCAGCCGCGATCCATGCCCCTCGCGCCAGTGCTCGGGATCGATGACGAAGAGCGAGATCTCCCCGGAGCCTGCGGCGTCGGGATCGGTGCACGGCCCCACGGCGGCAGCGCCGACGACCTGACCCTCCCGGCCGATGGCCACCAGGAGCCGGTGCGGGCCCGGCTGCAGCAGGGCGCGTCCCCACTCCCAGGCAATCTCGTCGGTGTCGAGCGAGGCGAGGACCGGATCGGGGAGGACATCGGTGTAGGCCGCGCGCCAGGCAGCCACCTGCACGCGCGACACGTCGTCCACATCGGAGGTGCGTGCCAGGCGCACGGAGTCGGGTGTCGACGACATGCCTCCTGCCTATCACTCCGGCGCCGTCCTCCTTGGATAGGGTCCACGCGAGAGGAGACCGCGTGTCCGAGTCAGAGGCAATTGAGTTCCGCAGCGATGTCACCGTCGAGCTCGTCAAGGCGGCCGCGCGCGACTCCGACGTCATCTGGGCGGCTCGGGTGTCGACCAAAGGCGAGCAGTCGCTCGACGACGTGGACTCCGACGCCGCGGCGGCCCGGGGCCTCATCAACTACCTCATGCGCGACCGCCACGGCACGCCCTTCGAGCACGCGACGCTCACCTACTTCGTGTCGGCGCCGATCTTCGTCTTCCGCGAGTTCATGCGCCATCGCATCGCTTCCTACAACGAGGAGAGCGGGCGCTACCGGGAGCTCCGTCCGGTCTTCTACGTGCCTGGGCCGGACCGCCGCCTGGTCCAGCAGGGCAAGCCGGGTGCCTACGAGTTCGTGGAGGGTACGCCGGAGCAGCACGCGATCGTCGTGGAGCAGACCGAGAGTGCCTGCCGGGCCGCCTACGCGGCGTACCAGGAGATGCTCGCCGCGGGTGTCGCACGCGAGGTGGCGCGGATCGTCCTGCCGGTGGGCACCTATTCGTCGATGTACGTCACGATGAATGCCCGCGCGCTGATGAACTTCCTGTCGCTGCGCACCAAGCACCCCGACAGCCACTTCCCGTCCTTCCCGCAGCGCGAGATCGAGATGGTCGCCGATCTCATGGAGTCAGAGTGGGCCGCGCTCATGCCGATCACGCACGAGGCGTTCGTGGCCAACGGCCGCGTGGCGCCGTAGAGGTAGCCTGTCGCCATGCGTTCCAGCGGACCCGTCGGGGTGATGCTCACGGCGATGGCGACCCCCTTCGCCGCGGACGGCTCCCTCGACCTCCCGGGCACGCAGCGTCTCGCGGAGCATCTGGTCGACACCCTCGGCAATGACGGGCTCGTCGTCAACGGCACCACGGGGGAGTCGCCGACAACCAGCGATGCTGAGAAGTCCGCGGTGATCCGCGCCGTCAAGGAGGCGGTCGGCGACCGCGCCCGTGTCATCGCCGGAGTGGGCACCTACGACACCGCTCACTCGGTCCACCTGGCCCGCGAGGCTGCCGATGCCGGGGCGGACGGCCTCCTCGTGGTGACGCCGTACTACAACCGGCCTCCGCAAGAGGGCCTGCTCCATCACTTCCGCACCGTGGCCGATGCCACGGAACTCCCCGTCATCACCTACGACATCCCCAAGCGCACGGGCGTCGCCATCGAGGTGGACACGCTCGTCCGGCTCGCCGAGCATCCGCGGATCGTGGCCAACAAGGACGCCAAGGGCGATCTCGAGGCGGCGCAGTGGGCGATGGCGCGCTGCGACCTCGGCTGGTACTCCGGCGACGACATCCTCAATCTGCCCCTGCTCGCGATCGGGGCGCAGGGCTTCATCTCCGTGGTCGGCCATCTCGTCGCGGACCGCATCCGTGGGATGGCCGAGACCTTCCACTCCGGCGACGTGTGCGGAGCCATCGCGGCCAACCGCAGCCTGCTGCCCGTCTACACCGGGATCTTCCGCACGCAGGGCGTGATCCTCACCAAGGCGGCGCTCACCCTCCAGGGCCTGCCCGCAGGGCCGGTGCGCGCGCCACTGGTCGACGCGACCGCCGATCAGATCGGTCAGCTGGAGCGCGACCTGCGCGCAGGGGGAGTCGACCTGTCGTGAGTCACCCGCATCCTGAGTTGCCGAGTCCGCCGCCCCTGCCCGACGGCACGCTGCGCGTGGTCGCGCTGGGCGGACTGGGTGAGATCGGCCGCAACATGACGGTGTTCGAGTACGGCGGCCGGCTCCTCATCGTTGATTGCGGCGTGCTCTTCCCCGAGGAGTCCCAGCCCGGCGTCGATCTCATCCTCCCGGACTTCTCCTATCTCGAGGATCGCCTCGACGACGTCGACGCCATCGTCCTCACGCACGGGCACGAGGATCACATCGGCGCGCTGCCCTTCCTCCTGCGTCAGCGGGCCGACATCCCCCTCTATGGCTCCCGCCTCACGCTCGCCTTCGTCGAGGCCAAGCTGCGCGAAGCGCGCATCAAGCCGGTGGCTCACGTCGTGACCGAGGGCGAGCGCCTCACGATCGGGCCCTTCGACCTGGAGTTCCTCGCCGTCAACCACTCGATCCCCGATGCACTCGCGGTCGCCATCCGCACGCCCGCGGGATTGGTGCTCCACACGGGCGACTTCAAGATGGACCAGCTCCCGCTCGACGGCCGCGTGACGGACCTCAACGGCTTCGCACGTCTCGGCGACGAGGGGGTCGACCTCTTCCTCGTGGACTCCACCAACGCCGAGGTGCCGGGCTTCATCCCGAGCGAGCGGGAGATCTCCCCGGTCCTGGACAAGGTCTTCGATCGTGCGCGCGGTCGCGTGATCGTCGCGAGTTTCGCCTCCCACGTGCACCGCATCCAGCAGATCATCGACGCCGCGGCCGAGCACGGGCGCAAGGTCGCCTTCGTGGGCAGGTCGATGGTGCGCAACATGGGAGTGGCGCGCGATCTCGGCTACCTCACCATCCCCGGGGGAGTGCTCGTCTCGGTCGACGCACTCGACGACCTGCCCGATGACGAGGTCGTGCTCGTGTGCACGGGCTCGCAGGGCGAGCCCATGGCGGTCCTGTCGCGCATCGCCAACAATGACCACCAGATCAAGGCAGGGCCCGATGACACCATCGTGCTCGCGTCCTCCCTCATCCCGGGCAATGAGAACGCCGTCAATCGCGTCATCAACGGTCTCACCCGCAGCGGCGCCGCCGTCGTGCACAAGGGCAATGCCCTGGTCCACGTCTCCGGCCATTGCTCCGCGGGAGAGCTGCTCTACGCCTACAACATCGTCAAGCCCCGCAATGTCATGCCGGTGCACGGCGAGTGGAGGCACCTGCGAGCCAACGCCGCGCTCGCCGAGCGCACGGGAGTGCCGCGCGACCGCATCGTGCTCGCCGAGGACGGCGTCGTGGTCGACCTCAAGGACGGTGTCGCGCGGATCGTGGGTGCGGTCCCCGTGGGCTACGTCTTCGTCGATGGTGCCAGCGTGGGAGACATCACCGAGGCAGCGCTCACCGATCGACGGGTGCTGGGCAACGAGGGCTTCATCTCCATCTTCGCGGCGGTCGACATCACCGGGGGCAAGGTTGTCGCGGGGCCCGAGATCGAGGCGCGTGGCTTCCACGAGGATCCCGAGGTCCTCAAGCCGGTCCACGACGAGGTGCGCAAGGAGCTCGAGCGAGCCCTCGCCGACGGTGTGGTCGACGCCCACCAGCTGCAGCAGCGGATCCGCCGGGTGGTGGGTCGGTGGGTCTCCCAGACCCACCGGCGTCGCCCCATGATCATCCCGGTCGTGGTGGAGGCCTAGACCCGGTCTCCCCACGACACGCGTGGCTGCTGTGACACCAGGGATTCCTGGTACCCACGGGTACTCTCGGGACATGGCGAGTCGATCCAGCGCGCCCACGCGCACCCGCACCTCCGGGAGTGCGTCCCCGCGCAAGCCGGCCTCCGGCACCTCGTCGACCCGCACCCCGTCCTCCCGGTCCTCCGCCTCACGCTCCACCTCATCCCGCTCGACGGGGACCAAGGCCTCGCGTGCCCCTAAGGCGCCGGTCAAGTCGTCGACCCGCCGCGCTCCGGCCCGCTCCGGCCCCGGTCCCGTGGCGCGGGCGATCACGGGGTTCGGTCGGGCGCTCCGCTCGCTGTGGCTGGGCGTGGCCCACGCCATCGGGGGAGCGGCCCGCCGCGTCGGCCATGGCGCCCGCGATCTCGATGACGTCCACCGCCGTGACGGTCTGGGCCTGCTCTTCGTCGCCCTCGCGGTCATCGTCGCCGCCGCCGTGTGGTTCGGCGTCGACGGCTGGTTCACCGCGGGACTGGGCACGGTCTCGGCGTACCTCCTCGGTGCCTTCGATATCGCCGTACCCGTCCTCCTCCTCGTCCTCGGCTGGCGCACGCTGCGCCACCCCGAGGATCACGTCACCAACGGGCGGCTCCTCGTCGGCGGCCTGGCGCTCCTGCTCGCCGCCGCGGGCCTATGGCATCTCATCCAGGGATCGCCCACCCCGAGCGACGGCTTCGACGCGCTCGCGTCGGGCACCGGCATCACCGGCTGGGTGACGACGGCTCCCGTTTCCGCGGCGCTCGGACCCGTGGTGACCGGCGTGCTGCTCGCGCTGCTGGCGCTCTTCGGCATCCTCGTCCTCACCGCGACCCCGCTCATGGCGGTGCCCCAGGCTCTCGGACGTGCCTTCGGCCACGTCCTGCGCCCCGGATCCGGGGGGCGCGGTGTCGATGTCGAGCTCGACTCCTACGCGGCCGACGAGGTGGACGGCTTCATCCTCGACGATGACTCCCACCCGGTGGCACACGACGACTTCGGCATCGACTCCGACGCCGAGGCCGAGTTCCTCGTCTCGGCCGCGGAGCCGGCTGGCGCGGCGCTCGGACTCGCCGGTGCCGCCCGCGAGATCGCCGACGCAGCGCGCTTCGACACGGCGGCGCACGAAGTCACCCCGCGCGATGAGACCAGCGAGATTCCCGTCGTCTCTGCCGACGGCCCCCCGCCCGCGGCGGAGCCCCAGCCCGCACCCAAGCCCAAGGCCCCGTCCGCTCCCGCGGGGCCGTCGGAGCAGCTCCCCCTCGACCGCGCGATCGACTACCGCCTTCCAGACGCGGGGATGCTCAAGGCCGGCCCGGCGCCTCGTGCGCGGACCAAGGCCAACGACGCCGTGGTGGCCTCGCTCACCCAGGTGCTCGACGAGTTCAACATCGACGCGCGCGTCACCGGATTCACACGCGGCCCGACGGTGACGCGCTACGAGATCGAGCTCGGTCCGAGCGTCAAGGTCGAGCGCGTCACGGCGTTGAGCCGCAACATCGCCTACGCGGTCGCGAGTCCCGAGGTGCGCATCCTCAGCCCGATCCCGGGCAAGAGCGCCATCGGCATCGAGATCCCCAACGTCGACCGTGAGCTCGTGAGCCTCGGTGACGTGCTGCGCTCGGGCACCGCCGTCGACGAGCACCATCCGATGACGGTGGCGCTGGGCAAGGACGTCGAGGGCGGGTACGTCGTCGCCAACCTCGCCAAGATGCCCCATCTGTTGGTTGCTGGAGCGACGGGCGCCGGCAAGTCGAGCTGCATCAACTCGCTCATCACATCGGTCCTCATGCGGGCCACCCCCGATGAGGTCCGGATGATCCTGGTCGACCCCAAGCGCGTCGAGCTCACGGCGTACGAAGGGATCCCGCACCTCATCACGCCGATCATCACCAACCCCAAGAAGGCTGCGGACGCCCTGCAGTGGGTCGTCAAGGAGATGGACGCCCGCTACGACGACCTCGCCAACTTCGGCTTCCGTCACATTGACGACTTCAACAAGGCGGTCCGCACCGGCAAGCTCACGCCGCCGCTCGGGAGCGAGCGCGTCCTGCGCCCGTATCCCTACCTCCTCGTCATCGTCGATGAGCTCGCCGACCTGATGATGGTCGCCCCGCGCGATGTCGAAGACTCGGTCGTGCGCATCACGCAGCTCGCACGCGCAGCAGGCATCCACCTGGTCCTCGCGACGCAGCGTCCCAGCGTCGACGTCGTGACCGGCCTCATCAAGGCCAACGTCCCGAGCCGCCTCGCCTTTGCCACGTCGTCGCTCGCGGACAGTCGCGTCATCCTCGACCAGCCCGGCGCCGAGAAGCTCGTCGGACAGGGCGATGGACTGTTCCTGCCGATGGGAGCCAGCAAGGCCCAGCGCATCCAGGGCGCCTTCGTCTCCGAGTCGGAGATCCGCGGCGTCGTGCGCTTCGTGCGCGAGCAGATGGATCCGGACTACCGCGATGACGTGACCGCGCCCGTCGCGGCAGGCCGCCAGATCGACGAGGAGATCGGGGACGATCTGGACCTGCTCTGCCAGGCCGCGGAGCTCGTCATCACGACGCAGTTCGGATCGACGTCCATGCTGCAGCGCAAACTGCGCGTGGGCTTCGCCAAGGCGGGTCGGCTTATGGACCTGCTCGAGTCCCGGGGCGTCGTCGGTCCGAGCGAGGGTTCCAAGGCGCGCGAGGTGCTCCTCAAGCCGGATGACCTGCCCGGCTTCCTCATGGACGTCCGCGGCGGGTCCTGAGTCCGAAGTCCCGCGATTCAGGGACGCTCCGGCGGCATTCCGCATCTGGGAGGTGAGCGCGAGCACCTCTAGCCTGATCGTGTGTCCGATTCGACCGTGGTCACCCCGGGGACCATGATCCGGGTGGCCCTGCGCGAGCGCGGCCTCACCCTCGACGACCTGGCACAGGCGACCCGCCTGCGCCGCGGACTCCTCGAGCAGATGGAGTCCGATGACTTCGCCG
>Ga0181560_10004233_pt1 | contig 13084 bp, 10 predicted proteins | sample 011ome_20_FD_133751 | JGI IMG/M metagenome (GOLD analysis project Ga0181560, IMG submission 133751) | Coastal salt marsh microbial communities from the Groves Creek Marsh, Skidaway Island, Georgia - 011509CT metaG (megahit assembly) | ecosystem: Environmental > Aquatic > Marine > Intertidal...
GGGGAGAAGGAAGGAGACGCGGGGGACGCGTCGTTGGACGACGACGCGAAAACGAACGAGGGGGTGATTGTCGTGGCGTGCACGCCGGAGCGGTTTTCGTCGCTCTTGCTGTGAGTTCGCATATGTACCGGCTGCAAACGTACCGTACATAGGAGTTTTTAGTCTGATGTGAGGCGCCTTTTTTTTTGGGAGTTGGGGCATCGAGCGTTTTTCCGGTTTCCGAAACCCGGAGCGGACGTTTCCCGCGCACCTCCCGCGCGCATCGAGTCTCCGAAAATGTCCGAAAATGGCCTCGAAAAGCCCGCGAAAAGACGGACTGAAGGGTCGCTGAGAGAAGACGAGCGGTCGCGTTCTGGGAGCACCCGAAAGCGCGTCATCGCCGCGCGCGCCAAACCGCGACGCGCACCACGCGCGTCTCCGAGCCCGCGCCGTCGCGCTCGAGGACCGCGACTCGAGCCGCGCCCGTCGCGAACCGCGCGGCGCGAGACGCGTGTCGGCGTCTCGTGACGGTCTCTCGCGCGCGCTCTAAAAGGTCACTTCACAATGTGCGCGGAAGCGGACGAAGGCGGACGGACAGGTTCGCCGCGCGTCTCGGACGCGGGTCGCACGCGCGACGGCGACACGCGCGCGGCGTCTCCCGAGACCCCACCTTGTCAGTCTGAGTCCACGTCGCGACGCGCGACGCGCTACGCCGCGCTTCGTCTGCAGGCGGAGGTTGTGCGGGCGTGGCGCGCCTGGGAAACGACTCGAGGGACGCGCGGACGGTGGAAGATGACGCTTCCCGAGCTGTACCTCGCGTACATCGCGGACACCGGCGAGGAGCTCCGGGACGCGTTGCTCCGCGTCGCGGGCGAGCCGCGCTCGAACCCGAACCGCAGGAACGTGCACGAGTTGCTCGCGGAGCATCTCGGCGACGTCGCCGCGGTGACGGCGGGACCGCCGGGACGCTTCGGCGAGAAGATGTTTCACGTGCACTTTTTCCGCGAAGACCGAGAAGCGCCTCTCGGCGGCGTCGCCGCCTCCTCGCCGACGCCGGAAACTCGTCTGTCATCCGAGCGGAGAACCCATACGGGAGAACCCCCCTTGGCCGATCACGCACGTCTCGTTTCCGTGCCTCCGACGGCGAAAACGCTCTGGTCCCCCGAGCCTAAAAGGCCGCGCGCGTCGTGGGGACCATAGGTAGATAATAACTGTGTCGTCATAAAGAATATCGGCAAAAAAAAAACGCGCAAAAATCGGACAAAAAAAAAATCAGTCGAGAGAAATCTTCCCGAGCGTTTTCCGCACTCGCCGGTTCGGGTCGCGCGCCTGAGTCACGAACCCGCGTTTCGCGCGACCGCAACACCAAGCATCACGATGTATCACCCTCTGTCTGTGTCGGTCGGAAACGTCGAACTGTGTGACGACAAAAAAAATAGACGACACGACACGCGCGTTCACGTGTTGAACGCGCGCACTTGGTGCAGACGCGTTCGGTGCGGACGCGCTCTCGGCAGTTGCGATGGGCGCGTCGACAGAGGCGCCCGTCGTGGTGGAGGTGTCTGACGTCTCGCTCGAGCGCGGACCGAACGGCGAGCCCGCGAGCTCGTCGGGCCAGAGCCATCTGGCTTTTCGCGACGTCTGTTTCGAGATTGCCGTGCGCAAGGGCCGGACGGGGGAGAAGGAGAGGAAAACGATCCTGTCCTCGATCAGCGGCGTGTTCGCCTCCGGGAGCATGGTCGCGCTCATCGGCCCGAGCGGGTGCGGCAAGACCACGCTCCTGGACATCATCGCCGGGAAAAAGACTGCCCCGCACAGGGGGGAGGTTTTTCTAAACGGGCGCCCCCGGAACCGACAGTTCTCGCGCATCACGTCGTACGTCCCGCAGCAGGACGTGATGCCCTCGTACTGCACTGTTTCCGAGGTGGTGGAGTTCAACCATAGGCTGCGGGTCGATTTATCCCACCTGGGACCCGAGGAGACCGCGGAGCGTCGACGCGTCTGCGATGAGGTCCTGTCGAATTTCGGTCTGTTCGGGGTGAAGGACCAGATCATCGGCGACGCCTACATGCGCGGGATCAGCGGGGGCCAGAAGCGACGCACGACACTCGCTCGAGGATTCGTGGGCGGGGCGCAGATCGTGTTCGCGGACGAGCCTACGTCTGGCTTGTCCGCCACGGACGCGGAGCTGTGCGTGCGCGCGATGCGCTCGGCGAGCGAGGGCAAGGGCGTGACGTTCGTTGTGGTGATTCACCAGCAGCGCGTGGAGGTGGGCGCCATGTTCGACCACCTCGTGCTGATGACCTCCAACCCCGGGCGCGCGGTGTACAACGGCCCGTTCGCGGATGCGGCGCAGTATTTCGCGGACGCGGGTCACCCGCCCCCCAAGGCGAGCAACCCCACGGACTTCTACCTGGACATCATCACGCCGGACGTCCCGGGGAATAAAGCGGATTTCTTCGCCGAGCGGTACCTGGAAGGGCAGGCGAAAACCGTGTCTCGCGCCGTGGAGGCCTGCTTGGCCGCGGGGGGCAAGGATCCGATGCAGACGATCCAGGTGGCGGCGATGCGCGCGGGCGCGACGAATCTCGGTTCCGAACGGCACATGAGCGTCCACTCCGTGAGCATGGGCACGCAGATCGCGACGTTATTCAAGCGGCGCGTGACGCTGACGCTGCGCGACAAACGGCAGCTCAAGACGCGGTTCGGCACGGCTAGTGTGCAGGGTTTGATCATCGGGCTGGCGTTTTTCAACATCGGCGACAAGCTGCCGGTGCAGCAGCTCTCCTTTCTGTTCATGCTCCTGCAGATCGGCGCGTTGTCCAACTTTTCCGTGATGCCCGAGATGATCGCGCAACGGTTGGTGTTCAAGTTCGAGAGCTCCGACGGGCTGTACAGCACGGTGGCGTCGTTCATCGTGGACACCGCCGTGAACAACACTCTGGCGGTCTGCGGCAACTTCCTGACGACGTGCATCATGTACGCGCTCAGCGGGCTGACGTGGTCGAACTTCGGGCAGCTGTACTTCTGGTCCTTCATCTGCTTCTTTGTGATGATGAACTTCTTCAAGATCATCGCCGCGGTGGCGCCGAGCCACGCGGAGTCGATGCAGGTGGCGATGCCCGGCCTCATGTTGTTCATCCTGTTCAACAACTTCTTCGTGAACCAAGCCACCGCGCCGGTGTTCATGCGCTGGGCGCTGTACATCTCGCCGATGGCGTGGACCATCGAGCAAATCATCACCGGCTTGTACCCCGCAAACGACGACATCAGGGCGCTCTACGGGTACGACGACAGCTCCGCGCAGAGCGTGCGCGCGTTCATCGTGCTGCTGGTTGAGGCCATCGCGTTCCAGCTCATCGCCATCGTGTGCCTCGCGAAGCTGAACAAGATACAGAGGTGAAGACCACAAAAGGTGGATAACGCGCGAAGGTGTCCTCGAGACGCCCGCGACGAAACGCCAAACGCGAAACGCGCGCGAATACGATTAGAACAGCCGCGGAATAGCCGCAGATCTGTCATAGATACACGAGAGCAACGCGTACGGTCACTCTTTTCGTAGTCTAATGTCCGTCGTTTTCGAAACCGCGACGTGCTCGTTCGGTCACCCGTCACGTCTCACGCGCTGCCGCACGTCTCACGCTCGCGTCGTCAAGAAAAAGGAAAGCTACCTCGCCTTGCGTTTCGCGCCCGTCGTCTTCGCCGCGTTCGCCTTCGGCTTTTTGGATCTCGCCGCCTCGGCGAAAATCGCGCGCTCCACCTCGCGAGGCGACACCCCGACCTTCTTCGCCTTCGCACGCGTCACCTCCACGAGCGCCTGGAGCCTGGGCATGGAGTACATCTGCGACGACGTCGCCTGCGGCAGGGCCACGGCGATGAGCTCATCGGACATCATGGGGATGGACGCCGTGGCCGCCGCGAGCACCGCACTCGCCGTCGCCGGGCCGATCCCTTTAAGGCGGACGAGAGGCTCCAAACACGCGGCGAGCCAGTTTTCGTTTTCTCCTCCGTCTCCGGAAGCCTTCGCGAACCTCGCGAGCGCCTCGCCCGTGGCCTTCCCGGCGGTCGCCTCGGTGTGCGCCCGCGCGAAGTTCAGCAGGTTGGGGCGAAACTTGCCCCGCGCGAGTTTCCACGCCACCACGCGGACCAGCTCCTCGGCGGTGAGGCGGCTCGGGTCGCGCGCGCGAATCGCGTCGCCGAGCGTTCCCCAGAACCACGCGTCGAGTTCCAGGAGTTTGGGATCGTTCAGCGCCGCGAGCCGGGCGGGGTACGCGTCCAGAGCCTTTCTCCACTCCGCCGGGTCGTCGCTGTTCCACAGCCGCCTCGTGTCGACCGTCGCCGTGGGAGGCATGTCGCCGTCGCTCGTCTCGCGCTCCTCGCACCTCCTCTACTGCGCGGCGGTGTATTGGCTCCGCTGCAAAAACTTCGCGACTTCGCCGCGGACCATGTCAACCTTGTCCGGTTGCACGAGCAGGTGCGTGTCGTCCAGGTCCTGGATCACGAACCGCTCGGAGGGGAGCTGCTCGTCGTTTAGGTGGAGGATGAACACCTTCGTGGGGATGTCGCACTCGAGAAGCGTGCCGTGCACCGCGCTCACCATCCGCGCGATGCGAACATTGCCGCCCGGGGCGAGATCGCCGGCTCATAACGAAAGTTCGACTCGATCAGCGCGCTCTCTGACACTCTGAGCGATCCACTCACCGAAATATTGAAATTTTTGGCAGCCGTCGAGCGCTTGACAGAGCACGCCATTCGAGGGTGCGCGTCCGCAGGAGCGCAGGTCGAGGTCTCGGGTGCGCCATGGCGCGGCGCGGCGAGACGGGTGACGACCCCGCGAGCACGATGTCTGCCGGAGGGTCGCACGGCGAGTCCACCGGCGCGACCGGGCTGTACAACGTGAGCAACACGTGTTACTTGAACTCCGTGCTGCAGGCTTTGAGTCACGTGAGGGAGTTCCGCGAGTGCTTGCTGAGCGACGAGGCGGGGGTGAGCCTGTACGCCGCGGGTCCAGGGCGCGGGCGCTCGCCCGGGCGAACGCCCGTCCCGACGCCCGCGGAGGAGATCTTGTCCTTCCCCGGATTCAAGAAGAAGCGCAAACGCAAGAAAGGAGACAACGGAGACGAAGAAGAGGAGACCACGGTGGTCCCTGTGTGTACGTGCCACCCTCCCGCATCCCGCCGCTCGCGGTCCGCGGACTTTGGCGCGGGAGACCGCGACGTGACGACCGAGACGCGTCGATCGATGCCGCGCGCCGCGCGTTTTTCCACGCGAGCGCGATGAAGACACATCGGCGCGCGCGCGACCGCGCGCGGCCTCGCGCGCCGGCTCACCCTTCCCCCGCGCTTCGCTTCGAGCGCGCGCACCACGCGATTGTGTCACATGGTTTTATATTTTCTCCTGCCCTTTCGTGACTGACCGTGGCCACCCCCGTCCGACGCAGTGCGACCGCCCGCGATGACCCGAACGGGCAGGGCGAACATCGCGGACGCGGACCACGCGAGCCTCGGAGGTCGGTATCGCTTCGATCTCTCCCCCGATACCTGGGCGCGTCCCCCCCGTCGCCGCCACGCGCGAGGACACGGAGCCAGGTCTTTCTCCGAACTCGCACCGCGCGCGCGTTCCCGCGCCGAAAACCGCCGCCCACGCGCCTCGCCGTTTCACTGACGCCGAAAACCTCACCCTCGTCCATCCGACGCGCAGGCGAGCTTCGCGCGGTGCTTCGCACGCTCTGGTCGGGCGAGTACGCGGCGTTTCCGGTACGTCCGTCGAGCGGTCTGCTCGACCCCGCGCCCGTGAGCCGGTCCCGCGCGCGCCGCCGGCCGCGCCGCGCGCAGATCTCGCGCCTCCCTCGCGTCTCGCCGCCGCCCGACTTTTCGGCGTTTCAACCGGCGGCGGCATCCCTTTCGCGATCGAAAAACGCGAACGCGTTTTCTTCCCGGAACGACGCCGCGCGCCTCCCGCGCGCGATGCCTTCCCGACCACGTTCTCACCGCTTCTCTTTACGCGACACCGACACGCGAATACCCACGCGAACATTCACCGACGACACCGACGACGCGCCTCCCGAACGCAGCCGTACCAACTTCTGCGCGCGGTGTGGACGTTGGTGCCTTCGTTCGCGGGGAACCAGCAGCAGGACGCGCACGAGTTCACGCGGTTCCTGCTCGAGCGGCTGCGATCGGAGTTCGTGCGCGGCGACGCGCTCGCCGAGAAAGCGCGGCGCGCAGCGAGCCTCAGCCTGAGCGCGGGCGCGAAGGACCCGCTCCGCCGGAACGTCACGCCGCGCGGCCGCGAGCACGGGGAGGAGGGCAGCGTGATGCACGAGCTGGGCATCCCAAACCCCATCCGGCGGTCGCGCAGCGCGCGCGCCGGCCAGCGCGTGGGCGGGAAGTGGACGGACTCGCCGGGCTCCATCTCGCCCAGCGGCGCGTCCGGGGACGCGTCTCCGGGCGCGTACACACCGCGCGGGGCGGCGTCCCCGACGGCCATCGCCGCGGGGCTCACGGCGGCGGCGATGCGGGGCGCGGCGGGGGAGGCGGAGGCGGGCGAGGAGGGCGGGTTCATGATTGTCTCGCGCTGGGGCGCGGTGCGGCACAAGCTCGGGTGCTCGTGCCGCCCTTGCAAGTCGCGGCGCAAGGCGGAGGGGGGCGACGCGCCCGGGCCGGATGCGCACGCGCTACCGGGCGTCCCCGCGGACGGGGGCGGGTTCCCGGGCGTGGCCCTGCCCCGCGCGCAGGCGGAGGCGCTCCTGGCGGCGTCGGCGAGTCCGCGCGCGCCCGGCGCCGGATCGGAAGAAGAGACGCCGCTCGAGACGCGGACGCTCTTTCAGACGCCGCTCTTTCAGGAGAAAACGCTCGCGCGCGCGCGCGACGCGAAACGCGAACCGAAAGACAGCTCTCCGACGTCTCCGACGTCACCGACGCTCGCGAGCGACGTGACGGACGTGACGCGCCAAAAAAGTCGCGCGAACGACGCCGACGCGAACGACGCCGACGCGAAGGACGCGTCCCAGACGCCGTCCCAAACGCTGGACGGCGCGGGGCTCCCCACCGACCCGGTGTGGCGCCTGTTCGGCGGGATGGCGCTGAGCCGCATCTGCTGCACGCGGTGCGGGCACGCCAGCACGCGGCGCGAGCCGTTCCTGGACATATCCCTGCCCATCCCCACGGCGTGCTCGTCCCCGCTCTCGTCCCCGCGGGGCGATCGCGGCGACCGCCGCGACTCGGCGGGCGCGTCGTCGCCCCGCGCGCCGACGGGCGAAAAAGCGCGCGAACGCGTCACGCTGCAGCAGTGCCTCGCCGCGCACACGCGCGACGAGACGCTCGCCGGCCAGGGCGCTCGGTTCTACTGCGAGCGGTGCGGGGACGTGGGGGGTGCGACGAAGCAGAACAAGCTGCAGACGCTCCCGCCCGTGCTCTGCCTGCACCTCAAGCGGTTCACCTGGCGCGGCTCGGGCGCGCGCTCCAAGCTGGACGCGCACGTCGAGTTCCCGCTGCACTCGCTCGACTTGACGCCGTACATGGAGACGGCGGATGGCGAGGGCGCGCCCGGGCCGCGACTGGGGCGCGCCGCCGCGGAGACCGCGGCGGCGGCCGCGGAGGCGGCCGCGGAGATGGCGGACATGGCCTCGGAGATGGCGGAGGGCGCCGTGAAGCGCCCCCGGCGCGCGAGCTCCGGCGCGAGCGCCTTCGGCGAGGCGGCGGCGGCGAAGGCGGCGGCGGCGGGGCGCGCGGCGGCGCAGGCGCGCGAGGCGGCGGCGATGGCCATGGCGACCTGGATCGACGCCGACGAGGGCGGGAGCAAGCGCGACGAGGCCGCACACATGTACGACCTCGCGGCCGCCGTCGTGCACCACGGCGCCGGCGCCGGATCGGGGCACTACACCGTGTTCGCGCGCGAGGGCGACGCCGAGGATGACGAAAACGACGAAACCGAAACCGAAACCGAAAAGCGCGACGGCGTCTGGGCGCAGTTCAACGACGACAAGGTGATCGCCGCCGACCCGGAGGAGGTGCGAAACGCCGGCGGGTACCTGTTCTTCTACACGCGCCGCGAGACGCGGCGCGAGCGCTCGCGGAACCCGCGCGGCGCTCCCGGGGAGGGGGCGAAGGGGAAAGGGGGAAAGGGGAAGCGGTAGGCGGTTTTGACCAGACGCATTTTCACCAGAGCGTTTCGAAGCGTGCGTGGACACGAAAGCACGAGTCGCGGCGCACCCGACTTTTATATTCTGTTTCGCTTCCGTGAAAGCGTGGCGCTCACGAAAAGGACACGTCACACTCCTAGACCGCACCGCCACGCGAGGATGGTGCCCGACGTCGCCGCGCGCGTGGCGCCCGCGCGCCCCGCGGATGGTTACGGTCGGGCGCGCGTCGCGCCGCTCCGCTCCGCGACGTGCCGCGGCGTCGCCGTCACCGCGCGCGCGTCGACGTCGGGTTCATCTGCGCCCGAACCGGCGCCCGGTGCCGTCGTCCGCGCGGTGTTGGGCGCGGACGACAAGGCGTGGACGCACATCGTGAGCTCACCCGAGGGCCGCGAGATGGTGGAAATGCGTCCGCGCGCGCTGACGATGCGTCTGCTCGCGCTTCGCGACGCGCTCACGTCCATCTCGCAGACGCATGACCTCGACGTCGCTGGCATGGTGATGGAGCAGCCGTCGCTCGCCACCCTCCCCGGGGACGCCGGCGACGCCGTGCGGCGCGCGTGGCGCGTCCTCGAGGCCACCTTTCCGGAGGTGGACCTCGCCGAGCGCGCGCAGGCGTGCCCCTGCGCGTTCGCGCACGTCCTCCGGCGGAGCGTCGACCTCGTACGCGAAGACGCCGAGGGCGAAGACGCCGCCGCCGACGACGTCGAGAGGCGGCTCGGCTCGACGCTCCGCGGCTGGCTCCGCGGCGACGCGTGGTTCGGCGTGTTCTCCTCGTGCGTCGGCAGCGAGTGGGGCTACCTGCGCACGATGTCCGCGTACGCCACGAAGTCCGTCGAGGGCACCACGCTCGAGTCCTTCCGCAAGGGAAGCGCGTACAAGGCGAAGAACAAGCAGCTGCGGCCGCTGACCAGCCACATCCGCGAGCCCGTCAGAGCCGCGCCGAAAGCCGCGCCGAAAGCCGACGCGTCGCGCGGTTCGGCGAGGTAAGTCTTTAGAGTCGCGCCGCGTCGTCTCGCTGTCATACGTAGTCTACGATCATAACAAGTCCACAGTCCACTCTGATGGTGCGTGCGCATCCAGACGACGCGGCTCACGCCGCGTCCGCCTCGAGGTCGGCGTCGGCGCACTTCACGGCGCGCGCCATCCTTCCCTGCGCGATGATCACGAGCCCGGTTTTGCGGAACTTGCGCGCGCGCACGTACGCCTTGATGGACTCCAGCGTCTCCGGCAGCTCCGCGGTCGAGGCCTCCTTGGCGCACCACGCGTCCTTCAGAGCCTCGGCGACCGAGACGCGCTTGTCCAGGTCGGGCTCCATGAGCGCCTTGATCAGGGCTTTGGCTTCGTCGGAGACTTTTTTCCAGCACGGCTGGTCGAAGGACCAGTCGTTCATGACGATGTGGTCGAACAGCCGGCGCTGGTTGTCGTCGTACCGCCAGAACGGCGGGTACCCACCCAGCAGCACGTACAGGTTGCACCCCAGGCTCCACGCGTCCGCCTTGATGGCGTCGTACGAGCCCCCCGCCGTGAGGGTCTTCAAAATCTCCGGCGCGACGTAACTCGGCGTGCCGCACACGGTTTTCTCGCCATCCTCGCTCTGGTCCAAAATCTTGGACAAGCCGTAATCGCACAGCTTGGCCACCGCGTCGGTCTTCTTGCTGCTCAGCATGAAGTTCTCGGGCTTCAGGTCGCGGTGCGCGATGGCCTTGCCGTGGAGGTACGCCAAACCAGACGCGAGCTCGACGAACGCCCTGCGCGCGCGTTCCTCGTCCATGCGCCCGGCGTCCACGATGCGGTCGAATAAAGTGCCGCCGTTCACGTACTCCAGCACTAACAACACGCGCTTAGGTTCGTCGAACCACTCCTTGAGCCCGACGCAGTTCACGTGGTCCACGCGGCACAGGATGTCAATCTCCGTGCGCAGCGCGTGGTCCCCGGGGTCGATCTTGCTTTTCTCGATGATCTTCACCGCCCACTTGGTGTTCTCCGCGCGGTGCGTCACCAAGCGCACCGTGCCGAACGCCCCCTCCCCGATCACCGTTCCCACCTTGTACAGTTCCTTGAACGGGGACCGGTTGAGCTTCTTGGGGCCGAACTCGCCGCCGCCGCCGGCGGGGTCGAGCACGAGGGACGTGCGTGACATGACTGGCGACGCGCGGCGCCTCGAACGACCTCGATCGCGACACTCCGGGCGTGCGCGTGGTGAATGCGCGACGGCTCGGTTCTGGCGATTAAACTTCGAACTTCGGAAACAGCGCTTTTTACTGGCTGAGTGTGCGTCACTCTTCTTCCGAAATATCGAGGCGCGATTTCGTCGGACGAGGGGCGGCGGCGTCGTCGCGGCGCGGAGGAACGAACGCGTACGCGCCCTCGCCTCGCCACGTGATATTACGAAGTATCGACACGACTCTCAATCGACTTCCGGGGTCATGAGCGGCCTCGGCCCTCCCTGAATTTCCTCCACGTCGTCCTCCCCCTCGTCCACCACCTCCACCCGGCGCAGTCCGTCCGCGGGTTGCAGCTCCGCCGGCACCATCCCGAACCGAAGGAACTTCTCGGCGGCGATCTCCATCGCCTCCGCCGTCTCGCCGTGGTCCTCGTCCGCGTACCCCAGGCGCATCAGCCTCGGCGCGTCGCACTGCACCAGCGCCGCCCTGCCGCCCTCGCAGTCCGCCAGGCACGCCACCGCCTCCGCGCAGCTCTGCCGCACGGCGTCGCACCGCTCCTTCCCGACGCCCGCGCCGCCCGTCCCGCCGCTCACGGGCGCGAGCAGCGCGCGAACGACTTCGAGGCCGCCCTCGGTCGCGCCGGAGGCGCCCACCTTCGCGAAGCCGGCGACGGACGCCTCCGCCGCGACCGCGGCGGCGTTCCCCGAGCCGACGGCCGCCAGCACGCTCTCGCAGCCGCGCGCGTCCGCGCAGCAGTTTCGCAGCGCCGCGGCCACGCCGACGCGCCGCGTCTCAGGCGCCGACGGTTTGAGCGAGGCGAGCGTCGCGCGCACCAGCCTCCGGGAGGGCTCGAGGAAGTTGCGGCGGCCGGCGGGGTGGCGGCACACGTTCGTCAACACGGAGGCTGCCCTGTCGAACTGCGCCGCGGGCGTGCCTTCCGCGAGCATCTGCACGAGCTTCGCCACGAAGAAGCCCTCCAGGCTCTTGCCCTCCTGCGCGAAGACGTGCACGCCGCCCTCGGTGTTGGTCACGTTCACGAGCACGGAGAGGAGCAGGTCCGCGGGGCACCCCGCGGAATCCTCCCCGCCGGCGCCCCGGAGGAACTGCATGGCGCGCTCCACCGCGCCCTTCTCCACCGCGAGCGTCGCCACCTCGGAAGCGCCGGTCAGGTTCACCAGCGCCGTCGTCGCGGGGCGGGACTCAGCCGCGGGCGCGCCCATCAAGTGCAGAAGCTTGGGGATGAGCGTCTCAGCCTTGGTCGCGAGCTGCGCGATGCCGTCGTCTGTGCCGGTCAAGCCCTGCACGATTTCGGCGGCTTGCGCGCGCGCGTCCGCGCGCGTCGCGCCGAGGAACTGAATGAGTTCATCTAACTCATCGGACATGGTCGCTGAGCGTGCGAGTCAACAGCCCGGCGCGTCTTGGAGTGGCGGCGGTGCTTGGCGGCGGTGCGCGCATTTTTTCTCGGGAGGTCCGTCACCGCGGGCAGAGATGATGCGACTCGATCGCGCTCGCCGCGATGAGCTGGCGGGGTGCCCATTTCTTGGCCTTCGGATCGCCCCCCCCACCGACACATCCAGCCTCGCGGGCGGATTCCCCGGTCACTTCGCGGCCATGGCGCACTGCGCGGCTTTCGTGGGCATCGTCCGCGGCGTCCACGGTGTCCCCCCACGCGCGCGCGCGGCGCGCCCGTCCCGCGCGGCGCGGATGTCAGTTCGCGCGGGCAACAACCCATTCGACGCGACCAGCGGCGCCGCGAAGCGCGCCGCGGACACCGTCTCCGACAAGGCCAAGAGCTTCTGGAACGACGAGGTGCTCGGCGCGAAGAAGGCCATGGAGAGGGACGCGTCCAAGAACCCGGGCGCGGACGTGCGCGCGACGGTGGACGTCACGCTGGAGCAGAGCGTCCTCGGCGCGGAGGTGCCTCTGACGTACTCGCGGCGACGCGTCTGCCCATCGTGCGGCGGCGCCGGGAGATTACCGCAGACGTTCATCGACTGCGACGCGTGCGAGGGGAACAGGGGTACCGTCTCCGAGGACGTCTCCGTGATGGTCTCCGTCCCCGGGGGTGTCTCGAACGGCGCGACGCTGCGTCTGCGCGACCAGGGCGACGAGGGATCTCCGCCCGGGCAGCTCTACGTCACCGTGCGCGCGGCGGCGATGAGCGACGGCGCCGCCATCGTGCGCGACGGATTCGATTTGATCTCCCGGGACATCGTGGCTCGGTTCCCGAAGAAGGGCGCGTCGACGTCCGTGCGCGTGCGTACCGTCGAGGGCGAGTGGGGCACCCTGAGTGTCCCCGCGGACGCCAAAGTGGGCCAGGCGCTGCGCATCCGCGGCCGCGGCGCGCCCGCGAAGCCCGGCGGGGACGAGCGCGGGGACCACCTCTTCGTGATCGGCAAAATCGTGGTGGAGGAGCCGAGAGGAGGGGACGAAGAGGACGCCTCCGAGGAGTGAAAGGCGGGGAGCGAGCGTGTATTCCGTGGTCCATCACGCGGTGCTCTGTGTGTGTGATGTGATACCCCGTACCGTGGTAGACTATCTATCTGTAGCTATAATAAGAACGACCTTTGAAGGCGCAGTACGCGCGTACGAAAGGAGTCAACTAGTAGTCCGCTTCATCCCCGTCGCCCTCCCCGCCGGAGACCGCCACGAGCGCGGCGCGCTCGTCGTCCCCGTCCCCGTCCCCGTCCCCGGCGTGCCCGCCCCCCAGCGCGGCGTTCGCCCGCGCCACTCGCGCCTCCTCGTTCCAGTCCAGAAACACCTGCGCCCTGCCCAGCCAGACGGCGCCGCCGGACAC
>Ga0181560_10004236_pt1 | contig 13079 bp, 9 predicted proteins | sample 011ome_20_FD_133751 | JGI IMG/M metagenome (GOLD analysis project Ga0181560, IMG submission 133751) | Coastal salt marsh microbial communities from the Groves Creek Marsh, Skidaway Island, Georgia - 011509CT metaG (megahit assembly) | ecosystem: Environmental > Aquatic > Marine > Intertidal zone...
ATCGGCTGGAACAGAAAAGAAGCACAAGTTGGCTGCTTCGACTCTCAAGGAACACAAGAAAACGCTCGCACCCGGTCTTGGCGAAGCGGAGATGAAGGTTCCTGCGCATTCTCCGCGGTTGGTATCAACGCCGACGATATTACTCGTCGCAGTTATCATCGCTACGCTTTCTTCTATGTACACAGTCAAGTTGACGCGCAAACTCCGCGAAGTTGAAGCCAAGCTTGTTAGGGACGAAGGCGACAGCATGTTACGCGGCGTCGATTGCGAGTCGGAAAAAATCCATCCGCGTTCTTATGGCGCCATTTTATGATAGTATCTGGTACATGTTTTTAATTTCATTTTTATAATAACATCGCAAAACACGTCGTGAGATGATTTTGAGCGCTTTTTTCGTTTTCGTTCTCTCTTTTTTGGGGCAAAATTTACGTAATTAAGTTCCCACACTCTTCAACCGCGGCACAAATTTCTGAAGTGCTTTTGCGCGGCTACGCGTGCACACTTACACACACACGCAGACGCAACAACGCGCACACGCATGAATAAAAAAAGCGCTAAGACTCACGCGATGATGCGCGAGCGCGAGAGATAACAGAGAGAGAGAGAGAGGCAGCGACGAGAGGCTTTCTTTTTCCCCGCGTCTGTTTTATTTTTGAGCTCATCATCTCTGCATTTCCCCCCAAAGACGACGCCGCGCGCGTAAAGTGGGGTGTGCGTGTCTTTTGAGAGAGAGAGAGAGAGAGAGGGAAAAGTGAGACGCCAGGGAAGCGAACCTCGAAGAAAAACGATATAATCATCATGGGCGCGTCGATGTCGAAACGCGGGAGCGTGCCTCGATGGAACACGATGCACGAACGCGGAGGGAAAGGAGGAGGAGGAGAAAAAGTTGAAATATACGGAGGCCCGCCGGACGACGACGACGTCGAGAAAGGCTGTTGCAAAAAGAAGAAGAAAAATACGAGTTACGGAAGCAACGCGAACACGGACAAGAAAAAGAATAAGAACAAGAAGAATAAAAGTTACGCAAACGAGGACGACGCGGAAGATAATTACGTCATAGACGCTCTTCTGGACGATGGCGTGGACGAAGACCGACGCCGGCGGTCGCGGTACGACGGACAGAGTTCGGCGTCGGTTTCGAGCGAAGACGAGGACGAAGTCGCGAAACGATTGCAGTACGAAAGCGCGAAGCCGTCGAAGAAGAGCGGCGGAAGTAAAGCGAGTTCGTTGAAAAGCAGTGAGACCAAGAGCAGCAAAAAACAACTCAGGAAGGAAAAAGAGCAGTTGGCGATGAACGCAAAGTTGTACGATCTCGAGAAGCAAGAAATTCTCACGAGGAAAAAATTAGCCGACGAAGAGGAGTTGGAAAAAGGCAAGAGAATGTTCTTGTGTTCTGGAAGCCCGTGGGTAGCTAGAGTGGCGATTTGCTTTTTATTAGTATTAGTGGTGCTTTTAGCGACTGTTTTAGGCACCGAGTTGCATTATTACGAGAGAGGCTTGGCGTATTTCAGAGGCGAGGAGTACGTGCCTCCGATGCCATACGACGACGGCGGGAGGAAGAGAGTGATCGTCCACGCTGACGAAGACGACGACGAAGGAGAGTTGGGAGAGGACGAAGACGTGGAAGATGACTCGGAATTTGATGACAATTTTGATGCAGACGGCGGCGCTGGAGCGGCGCTTTCGGTAAACGAGCGCGAGATCAACATGGCAAAGAAGTTGATGCAAAAAGTGAAAAACTCCAAGACGCTTCCTCAAAACCGCAAACAAGTCGAATTAAGAGGATTGAACGAAACGCTGACAAATTTACAAATTGAAAGAGTCGAACTTTTGAACGAATTCGATGGAAGCAAGTCCCCGGCCGCCAAGGTTGGTTTGAGCAGCGAAATGTCAAAGAAGATTGCCAATGAGAACAAAATTCTGGAAGATAACGATCGAGACAGAACGGGCGCGTATTACAACGCAAACACGCCGTTTAGGTACCCGTGGGGAGGCACTTCTCCTGGCACGAGTCATTCAGACGCATCGTCGTCCAAGCACGGAGGGCTCACCGAAGACGTTTCAGAACAGGACATTCTTCGCGGACAACGCTTCGACGCGGATTTGCGTGGTAACACGATGTCGCCCGAAGAAGTCAAATTGTCCGTCTCAGATTTCATCACGCGCTTAAAGGAGAAAGAAGGCGTGAAAGGATGGTCGAGAAATGTCCGAGATACTGTCGCTTCGGACGATTTCGCGCACAGAATCGCGAGATCGATGGTCAATGATGTCCGAGGCGTTTCGGACGACGAAGACATTTTGTGGTCGCACGCCGACGACGTGGCGTTGCCGGAAGATTCGGAAATCACCGAGGACGACGTCTTATCTCGTTTAGAGTTGGAAAAGAAGCTCAACGCGGTGGAACAAAGTCTCGCAGAGGAAAAAGGTAAAGACGAATGGCTCGCGAGAACTGCGGCGAAGAATTCCGTCGATAAGTTCCTCAACGAAGCCGATTTGAGAGGACGCATCGAGAGCGGCGAGGTCGATCCGGAAGTTTTGGAGAACTTGATTGAGGCCGTGCAGCAAAGCGAGAAGTCAAACATCGATACCGTGAATACTGTCGAGAACGACGTCATGAAAAAGCTTCATCCGGCGAAGAAGTCAAAGAAGAAATCAGCCGCGAAGAAGGAAAAGAGTGGCGTCCAAGAAGAAGAAGAGAAGCGAAAGGAAGACTCGCATCCGATGTCTCTCGATGATTTGTTCGATATTCCCACGGATGGGTTGGACACCGGCGACGTTGACGACGGCGGCGACAAAACGACGAAGAAAAGCAAGAAGAAAAATGGTAATAATAGTAGCGCTAAATCTAGCAGCAATGATAGCAGTAGTCTTAGCAGTAGCAAAAAGAACGCGAAGAAGAAAGGAAAAGAGGAAGAAAAAGCAGACGCTTCTTCTCCGCCCGAGGAGGAGAAGAAAGGTTTATTGGACGAAATCTAAGAAAAAGAATTGTGATATTATACCGTGGCGTCGCGTATACGATTCGTCGTGTTTATTTTTCTATATGTGTGCGGTCTCTACAATAACAACAACATACTCTAAAGGACTTTTTTTTTCATTCATTTCATTTTCTCTCGCCTTATTACATCTCGCGAGAAGAAAACTTTTCGTATTATTAGTATCGTCTTCTGTTTATTTTTTTTTCTTCACTCGTGCGTCGTCATCATCCCTGCTCCCTCCTCTCAACTCCCCCGAAAATTCAATTCTTCTGACTTCGTAGTTTACATGACAACGCACCCTTTCTTTCCTTCCTTAACCCCGTCCAACCTCTTCGAGGATCCTCCTTTACCAAACAACTTCTTAATTCCTGCCTTTGATCCTTGCGCTAACATCTCGGCGGTATCGCCGTCCGAGTTCTTAATATCCGTCTTCGCCCCGGCCGCTAACAACGCCTTCACCGAACTCGCCGCGTTCGCCATCACCGCAAAGTGCAACGCCGTCCAGCCGTCCTCATCTTGCGCGTTCAAATCGACTTTCTTGGAAATTAAGTAATCCAAAACTTCCTTGTATCCGTGCACGGCGGCGGACATCGCCGGGGTGCCTCCGTCCGCGGCTTTCAAGTCGAGCATGGACGGACCGCGTTGCATGGCTTTGAGCACGTCCACGTGGCCGGCGCCGGCGGCAATCATCGCGGCTGTTTTACCCGCGTTTTCTGTTGTTGTTTTTTTAAATTAAAGAGAAAGAGGAGGAGGAGGCGAGAGAGACGGACGGTTAGTCTTTGTTTTCAAATCGAGAGTTTTGGCCTCTTTTTCGAGCACTTATTTCTTTCCTCCTCTTTATCGCGCGATATACACACCAACACACGGAGAGAAAAAGAAGAAAAAATGAACACAAAACACGCGTAATCGGCGCGCCGAAATACCCATCTCCTCGAACGCCGTTCTATAAAAAGAGCGAAAATCTTTACTCCTCGTCGTTCGATCGACGCGAAAACCAACGCTCCTCGCGCGTTTCTCCTTCGCGAAGGATCAAACGGGGCGCGTAAATGCGAGGAAGAGGAGATCACATTTTTCTCTCTCTCATCGAAGAAATTCGGTTATAAAAAAAAAGCAATCGCGATGTAAATCGCGCACCTCCGAGCGCGGGAACGTCCAACTCGGCGCCGTCGTCCATCAACTCGACGAGCTTCTTCACGTTCCCTTCCGATGCGGCGACGTGCACCGCGTTCAAACCCGTGAATTGATCGTGATCGTTGATCGTCATCTTTGAAAAATAATATGTGCGTGTGTTAAGTTGTGTTTTTCTCTGGGGCACAAAAGAGAAAAAAACTGACTCAGCACTCGCTGGTGAGCTTTTTTTTACATATTAGGGTTGGAAACCCTAAATAAATGGCTCGCAAAAAGTTCTCTTCGCGATTCCTTCTCACCGTCACACCGAAAAGAAAAAAAGAATGCTCTCGACGACGATACCGACGACGTCTTCTTCTCTCCTCTTCGCGAAGACTTTGAGACGACCTACGACGAGAAATTACAAAGTCACTCGCAATCACGATGCGGTGGTGGTGAAAGTGATGGCTTCTAGCGCTGGGGACGGTGGACCGAACGAGGTATTTTCATCAGCATCGCTCTTCTCTCCGATTTCTTTTTTGCTTACGTGTTTGTTGTTTTGAATCGAGACTCGCGCGGAGCGTTTCGTCGTCGTCGTCGTCGTCGTAATCGCTTCGAGCGTCTTTTGGCGAAAGCGCGGGGACCCCGGGGCGCTCGGTAGTTTTCTTTTTCATCTCGTTTCTCTTGCATTCCGTCGCCCGCGCGCGCGCTGACAAACGACGTGCCTCTCCGTTAAAAATTATCGATTGATGCGCAAAAGTCCATGGACGACACGATGAAGTCTCTGGACGATTTGCTCCCACCGCCGCCGAAACCGAAGCGAGAGTTCCCGGATTCCTTCTACGACGACGATCCTTCCTCCTCGAAACCACCGCCAGCGAAAACTTCCGGAGGCGTTTCCAAAGAAATGCGCGCGAAATTGCTCAACGAATCGGTCGGTTTAGGCGGCGTGCCAGGGAAGGCGATGCCGTCGAACTTGTTCGCGAACATCATCTTGTTCGTCTTGGCGCTCGTCGTCGTCGCGTACGTCGGCGGGATCAGGCCGTGAGAAAAAGAAGAAGAAAAGAAAAGTACACAAACAAAAAGTATTATCGCTCATAATAACACGCGCGTTGTAACAATCAGTCGGCTATTTTTAAACATGCTACCCGCACGAACGTTCGTCGCCGTCTCGTATCATCCGCGCGAGACGGAGAGAGAGGCAACGCATTTCACATTCTCTCCTCACTTTTCTCACGCATCGTGGTGATAAAATAAACAGAACGAAAGCGACTCAAGCACACCATGACGCTGAACGAGAGCAACGGCGCAAACAACGAACAACAAAACCCAAACCCTCCACCTCCTCGCGCGTCGAAACGAGCTCGACGCGCGCCGAAAGCGGTCTACGATAACGACTTTGAAGCGCACGAGATTCAAAATGTACGAGAGACTTTTTCGCCGCTTTGAACGTCTCTTTTCTCTCTCTCTCTCCCCGATATGAGGACGACGAACTCGATGATTAAAAGCGCGCTCGTTCATTTTATATCGTCGAAAAGAACTCACCTCTCTCTCTCTCTCTCTCTCTCTCTTTCTTCCTGTCTTTGTGTGATACAAAATACAAACAGGCAATCAAAGCGTCTAAAGTCATCACGCACTCGCGAACGGACGGGACGAAAATCCCATTCGCTCCGATTTTTTACCCGACCGAGGAGGAGTTCGAGGACCCGATCGCGTACATATGCTCGATACAATCGAAAGCGGAAGAGTTTGGAATTTGTAAAATCGTTCCTCCGGAAGGGTACAGACCGAATTTTAACGGCAAATGCTGCTTTGGAGAGGATAGTATGGTGGAAACGAAACATCAAAACGTGAACAGGTTGCAACAAGGCGAGAGTTTCCCGCCGGGGAAGACGTACGCCGGGTTGGAGAAGTATAAAGAAATGGCGGATACGTTCGAGGAGAACTATAAAGCGGCGCACCCAGAGAAGTTTAAAGATATCAAAGACGAGGACGATTTACTCAAAAGAATGGAAGACGAGTACTGGAGGATTGTGGAGACGAATCCAAACGAGGCGAAGGCGGAGTGCGGGAGTTTGATTCAGACGAAAAACGTGAATAAAAAAGGAGAGGTTTTAGTAGAGTATGGAAGCGACGTGGACGCGAGACGATATCAGAGCGGATTTGCGGCTGGCATTAGCGGTGATCCAGAGGATACGGAAAAACATCCGTGGGATATGTTTGAGTTATCGAAGCATCCGGATAATTTGTTACGGTTCGTGGATGACGATATTCCGGGTTTGACCACGCCGTGGGTGTATTGCGGAATGCTGTTCGCGACGTTTTGTTGGCACGTTGAAGATCACTATCTAGCTAGCGTGAATTACGCCCACAAAGGGTCTGCAAAAACATGGTACGGGATTCCCGGAACCGACGCGGAAAAGTTTGAAGCCATCGCAAAAACAGCCGTCCCTTCGTTGTTCAAAGAAAATCCAGACAAGTTACATCACATCACGATGTTAGTCCCTCCCGGGCAGCTGATTGAGAATGACGTTAAGATTGTCAAACTAGTTCAAAAACCCGGAGATTTCGTGGTTACGTTTCCGAGGGCCTATCACAGTGGTTTTTCGCACGGCTTTAACGTCGGCGAAGCGGTGAACTTTGCTCCGGTGGATTGGATCGAGATGGGTCGAGTCGCGTGCAGGAACTACGTCAAGGGTAACGGGAAACGAAACGCAGTTTTCGCGCACGATCGCGTCATCGTCACCGCGGCTAAAAGTTTGAAGAAAATATTTGAAACGACAAAATCGAGAGGCAAATGGATGGCACACATGTCCAGAGTTTTACGAACGGATTTGGAAACGTTGGCGGACGAGTTGGAGAATTGGGAATCGATTTTGAATGGGAAACAAAGAGGCGATGGGTTTATTAAAGGCGATCCGTTGCGCTTTTACAAGTGTCAAAACATCCCTGAAGTCGATGGGCCGGAAGATTGTTGCGTGGTGTGCAAAGCCATGCCTTTTGCGGCGGTCGTGAGGTGCGAGTGCGAGTTTGGGAGATCGTTCGCGCGATGTTTGCAACACTGGAATCGCGGGTGCGATTGTAAACAGAGACACCGGAAAGTGGAAATGCGCATGGAAGTGGATGAACTGAGAGCACTCGCGAAGAGCTTGGAACTTTAACTAAGTCTTTTTCGTAAGCTTTCTTGATGTATAGTTATATATATATAGAATTACAAATGATGATAAATTGCTTTATTTGGATGTTTTAGAAGAAAAGATTATCATCGTCGCCGGCCGCGTCGTCATATTTTTGCGAATGGTTTTTGATTGAGAGACACAAAACACATTTACACAAAACTAAAACAAACACGCGCAACATTTTTCCAACAAAACTTTTCTTTGTGCGGCTAATGAATGACCTGTTGTTTTCTAGCATCTTTTCTTATTATCTATAACTTCAAATTTTCTGGGTTTGGTAACATGTACTCCGTCCCTGGGTTTCCATCGTTATCGGAACCAACGTCAAACTCCCAGTCGTTTCTTTTCCCATTGATGTCTTCGGTATACACGGCGTCGTTGAAAGTGTCCGCAATCTTTTGCACTTTTCCGACCGTTTTCGCCTCGTCAGAATTCTCCTTGATCCAATCTACCATAAACGCGGAATATTTGATCGTTTCGCGTCTAAACGTGTACGCGACGTGAATAAGTCCGTCGTGAATGGCGTCTTCTTGAATGGAGGGATAGGAATACTCGCCGTCGCCGTCGTTGGTATGTTTGTCTCTGTTCGGTTGCTCGTGGTCGAAATCGACGTCGGGTTCCAAATCACGAATGTGGTTCCACGATGTGCCACCGTTTTCGGACAACGCGATCGATAACGGAAACCTGCCTTCGTTGCAGTTATTAAACACGAGTACTAACATGTCTTTGCTGGAGTTTCTCAGCTTGATCATTTGTATCCCAGCGTTGTTGTTCGGAAACTTGGTCGCTTTCGCTGTACTCCACGTCTTACCATCGTCTGTCGATTTCGACGCGTAAATGAAATCAGCCTTGCGAGATCGAAAAAAGCTCAACAAGTCGTTGTTATTCAATCTCACGATGGTTGGTTGCACCAAATTCCCTCTCGTCCCGGGCATCTCCACCAACGGATGCCAAGACGCCCCGCCGTCTTTAGAGGTTTGTATCTCGGAATACTGCGTAGACGCGTCAAAAAATCCACTCGGAGTGTAATACATTGGCAACATCAGTTCCCCGTTCAACGCTCGAATCGCGCTGTTCTTCGGGAAAGCTCCGTTCTTGTGGTCGACAACCACCGGATGCGACCACGTCTCTCCCCCGTCGGTGGAAAACAACGACCTCATGTCCGACGTCCCTTGCCCTTCGTACGCGGCTTGACTCGAGTGCACAATTCTCACGTGATTCGAATCGTTTTCGTCGTTCGGATCATTATTCCTCATCAACACGGGGTTCTGTGCCGACCTGCCTTTTGCCCTGCTGACAAACTTCGCCTCGCTCCACTTCGTCTCGCCCTTCTTCAGTTTACTCAAGACGATGCCGACGTCGTCACCGCCTTCGCCTTGCCCGCTAAACCACGCCAACAAAATGTCCCCATTCGGCAGCGCCAGTAAACTCGACGCGTGCGAGGTCTCCGCCGGAGGGTCCATGATCGCCGACACTCTCTTCGACCCCTCCCGGTTTTTCCGAATCTCGTTGTCCATCGGCACTTGCTTGTCCCAATACCTCCCAAACGCGGAGATGGTTTTCGACTTTTGACCACCGCCGAGACTACCGCCGGCTCTCCGACCGCCAAACTCCGCGGAGGGTTCTTCTCTCTTCACCGCGAATTTCCCGAAATACTCGCTGATGCGTTCGTATTCTGATTGTTGTTGTTGTTGTTGTTCCTGTTGCTGTGTCGTCGTTCCCAACCGCGGAAACGAGATCGACGATCTCTTCATCGCTCGCAAAGGCCCGTCCGGTCCTAACACCGCCACGGAAAGAAATAAAGTCACGGATAAGACGAGAAAGAATACGGTCGGGGATTTCCTGTCCTCTCTCGCCAAGCGCGGGTTCATTATAATCGCTCTCTCTCTCTCTGAGAAGAAGAAGAAGAAGAAGAAAGACCGGGTCCAATTTGGGGGAGAAGAGCCGCGTACGTATTAGTGTTGGGGAAGTGAAAATTTAGAGAAACTTCCTCTCTTTCTCTCTTTCTCTCTCTCTCTCTCTCTTTTGGAACGAGGACGACCGCTCTCTGTTGCTTTCGTTGCGTTTGTTGTTGTTCTCTTCCTCCCGCGAGCGAGCGTGTTGTTCCTTTTTAGATAAAGAAAAAGCGCGCGTGGGAAGGAAGGTTGTGAAACTGACGAACTTTTTTTTGACTTTTGTGCGCGTGTGAGCTTTATCTGATATCTCACGTATACATGCTCCAACACACGGTTTCGCTACGAAACGCCGCGCTACTCTACTTCATATTTACATTTCGCTACTCACTATAACTAATTACTCTCTTTTTTCTACACGCACGCACGCTCTAACACAACACGGCGTTCATGGTATCCTCGTCGACGGTGTCGTCGTCGTTGATTCCGGCGGTGGTGGCGCACCTGTTAACAAACGCGACCAACGCGGCGGCCATTTTTTCTTTGTGGTCGTCGTGGACGAGAAGCGCGTGACAGCCGCTCTCGATTTTGAGTATTTCACACTCTGGAGCGATGTTGCGGATGGTTTGTACTGTTTTTTCTGTCCTGACGAGCGTGTCTTTCATGCCGACGACGCACAAGAGGAGCGGCCGGTTCGAGACGGACGAGTCTCCGAAATATTCTAGAATATCCAAACCGTCTCTGGTGTGCGCGTCCACGAGAAACGAGAGGTACGATCTCGCCTGAACGCGTCTGGCGTGCGCCCAAAAAGGTTTAAAATTCTTTGCACTCGCTCTGACGAAATACGACGCCAACAGAGACGAGACGAAACCGTTCAGAGAGAGTAAAAGCATGCCTATCCGGATGCAAAACGCGACGAACCGTTGGAACGAAGCGCTCCGTCTCAATAAATACACTATACCATCGCTCACTGTTTCAGACCTAAACAATCCGTAGAAAGCAGGTTCTAAGGTGCCATTTATTATTCCAATACCGTTGACTCTGTTTTCCTCGCTCGCCGCGAACCGCAGCGCCACTTGCGCGCCTAAGCTGTAACTAATCAGAGTCACTCTGTCGTGTCTCGCTTTCTTCCTCAACGTCGGGTGCGTCCGGTAAAAATGCGCCAAAACTCTTTTCATGTCCGATACGCAAATATCCACCGTCAACAATTTATCCTTCGGCGCGTCGCTCGAACGGCCGTGGCCTCGATAATCGAAACGAATCACGGCGTGAGAGCGGGTTACTTTGTTTATGAAAGTTGCGAATTGGAAGCCGTCGTTGCAAACGCCATCGACGAGAAAGACGATGCCATTCTGCGTTTTGGTCTTGGTGTCGTAAAAGTATTCGCAGTAGATTTGACCTCGGTCGCCGTTATCTAAAGAGTGTCTCTCTGTCACGTACGATGGAGACATTTTCGCGCGGCTTTGTCTTGTTTGAGATATGACGAATTTGACAGTTACGACGTTGCGTTAAGATATTTCGCGAGAAAGCCACGCAAGAGCGAGAATGTATCGAAACTTAAATAATCACGAAAACGACGATGATGACGAAGATGATGACGCGTCAAAAGTACAAAAGAACTTGGCGCTAGCTCGAAGTGTGTGTTAAATAGTATTATTATTAATGTTATAATGCACAAAAGTAAAGTCGCAGCAAAAATCAAACGTTTAAAAACGTTTTCTCTCTTTCTCTACTTTTTATCTAGCCGCGCCAGCCGCAGCCTTCGCCTTGGAGGCAAAGATCGCCTCTAACACGTCCTCGACAACTTTATCCGGCGTACTCGCGCCACTGGTGATGCCGACGGTCAACTTACCTTCCGGCAACCAGTTTTCAGTCTCACGCATTTCACCATGCGAGGTTCTCCAGGAGATTTTGTTGTTTTCGGTATCGATTCTATCCGCGGTGTCCACCCAGAAGGAGGTGATGTTGGCGTCTTCGGAGATTTCTTGCAAGTGCGAGGTGTTGGAACTGTTGAAGCCACCGACAATCATCATGATGTCTGGCTTTTCGTCCACCAACTTGTAAATCGCATCTTGTCTTTCTTGCGTCGCGTCGCAAATGGTATCCGTAACCAAATAGTGCTCGCCCAAATTTTGTACCCCGTGCTTCTCCATCATCGTTCTTTCGAATAACTTCCCGATCGCTTCCGTTTCTCCTTTCAACATGGTCGTTTGATTCGCAATCCCAACCGCGTCCAAATCTTTCTCCGGATCGAACCCTTCGGAGTGCGCGTTTTTGAACTTCTCCATAAACTCCTCCTTGGTCGCCGTGCCGTTCAAAATGTAATCGCACACCCAACTCGCTTCTTTCATATCTTTCACTACCAAATACGTCTTGGCAAAACTCGCGGTCGCGACAGTTTCTTCGTGCGCGTATTTACCGTGAATGATGCTCGTAAACTCCTTCCTCGCGTGCGTATCCACCGCGTTCCAAACTTTGGACACCCACGGACACGTCGTATCCACGATCGACACACCTTTCTCCGCCAACAACTTCATCTCGTGAATAGACGCACCAAACGCCGGCAACACGACGACTTCCCCGGATTGCACCGGCTCAAAATTCTTCACGCCGTCCTTCTCCTCGATGAAGTTCACGCCCATCTCGCTCAATCGCATGTTCACCGTCGGGTTGTGAATAATCTCGTTCGTAATCCACATCTTCTCCGTCGGGTACTGCTTCCTCGCCTCGTAGCACATTTGCACGGCGCGTTCAACGCCCCAGCAAAAACCGTAGCTGTCCGCGAGTTTCACCGTCACGTCTCCTTCCACGTGCACAAAGTTTTTCTCCTTCATTTGCGCCACTAAACCCGTCATCGAGTACCCGATGCCTTCCTCTTCCATGGTTTGCTTCGCCTCCGGATCGTTCAGAAACTTACGCGTGTACTTGTCCGATTTCCCGAGCTGACGACGGTACTCGCGCGGATCGAAGGATTTGTCCGTCGTCGACGCCGAAGAAGAAGACGCGCGAACTAGTTTCGAGATCTTCCTCCCCGATTTAATGTTCTTCTTCCCGTGAATCGTCAAACAACGCTTGGAAGCAGCAGCAGAACAAGAAGCTGTCGTCGTGAACATCGCAACGCCGCTCATTTTCTCTTGTAATAATAAAAAGAAGAGACTTTGTGAAAAACGAAGTGCGCGTGAGAGTGTGAGTGTGTGTGTGTTCGTATTTCTGTGCGAGTGAGCGCGCGTAAATAGCGAACAGATGCGACGGAGAGATTAGTGTCGGGAAATTTTATCTCATCTTCTTGTCTTCGTTCGAGGAGAAGAAAGAGATCTTCAGGAAAGTGATTAGGGTTTAAAACCCTAAAATGTCTCACAGTGCATTCTAAAAGTAACTACATAAGTTCTATCTAAACGCGCGCGCGCGCCGCGTCTTCGGTCACCTCTTTCTTTCTTTCTTTCTTTCTCTCACGACGGTCCAGCTAAAGGAAGAATCTCCGCCTCGCTGACTTCACTCTCGTCTCTCCGCGGACGCGTCCAAGTGACGCGTTTCGTCGCCGGGTGCCAGTAATATTTCGCCGCGCGCGTCGTCTTGTTTTTATTCTTCTTCGCTCCGCCTTCTTTCTCTCGTTTTCGTTCTCGTTCTTCTTCTTCTTCGTCGTCGTCGTCGCAGACGGGCACGGAGGTCGTCAGCTCTACCCACCCGCTTTCTGGCATCGTGTTTTGCGCCAGTAACGTCGCTTTGAGCGGGCATATGCGCAGGTTTTTTTGTAAGCCGCCTTTCAGCTCTTTCGGCGTTTCCCACTGGCACACTCTCTCGGCGCGCGAGTCTTTGCGGCTGCGAAAATACGCGGCGGTTGACGAGAAAGGCGCGCGGTTCGAAAAGAAAGGACATTCGAGGGGTCAGTCGCGATAAACAGAGAACAAAAACAAATAAAAGAGAGC
>Ga0181560_10004237_pt1 | contig 13079 bp, 11 predicted proteins | sample 011ome_20_FD_133751 | JGI IMG/M metagenome (GOLD analysis project Ga0181560, IMG submission 133751) | Coastal salt marsh microbial communities from the Groves Creek Marsh, Skidaway Island, Georgia - 011509CT metaG (megahit assembly) | ecosystem: Environmental > Aquatic > Marine > Intertidal...
AACTTCAAACTCTACTGCCTGCCCATCATTTAGCGTCGCATAACCACCGCCGCTCTGAATTTCAGAATGGTGGACGAAAAGATCTTTGCCTCCATCCTCTGGGGTAATAAAGCCAAACCCTTTGTCTGCGTTAAACCACTTAACTGTCCCTTTGCTCATGATGTTTTCTCTGTTTTGATTAAAAGTAATTTTTCGAATCCAAAATTCGAAATTAGAAATCGCGGTACTGCATTTTCCCTATTGGAACTACTGTGAAGAAGCTTCATCATTCACTGATGCGCTCTGGTCTTCATCCGCGTTTTTAGCGAGTTTTTTCTGACGCTTCTCCTCCTTTTTCTTTCTTTTTGCTATTTCTTTCTGCCGTTTTTCAAACGAGTAGTTGGGTTTTGCCATTCGTGATCTCTTGTTCTGTTCTGGACAATGGTAAAGCTCGCAGAATAAGAGAGGGAAGACCAGTCTAATTGCCAAGTATTTCGGGAATTTGAGATACGAAGGCAGGGGTCAGGGCCAAGGCTATTGCCATTGCCGCTGTGAAAGGGCCAAACCAGATTTGCGTGCAAAATGGCAAAATTGCCGAATTTCACTGCAGATGAACGCAAGAAAGCGCATTATAAAGGATATGCGACCCTATTGCAGCAGTGTTTTTGGTCAATAGTTAACTTCAGGGCGCGATACCTCGCGATTGCGGCTGTAATCATCTCACTGGCAGTGTCAGCGTTTTTCCATCCTCAAATCTTGACCACCTTGTCAGGTTCGAGGTTTTTATAGTGCGCAAACAAATGTTCTTTTTGCTTGAGGCTGATTTCAGGCAAGTCAGTATGGTCATGGGTCAGTATGGTCATGGATAGATTCGTAGCGCCCAGTGATATGAGGAAGCGGGACGGCAATGACCTTCTCATCCATCCCTGAGCCATCTTCCATAATCAGCACGCCAATGGGGCGAATACTGATGACACAGCTTAGGCAACCCTTGGCGTTGCCTATTAGTTTGCACGGTATCATGCCTTAGTCGGGTTAGAATTGCGGCAATCAATGAGGATGTCAGGCTGGTTTGAGCCATCCGACTGGCAGTGTCGCCCCGGTTTGCAATTGATCGCTACAAGATATTTAGCTTTTATTCACAGGTATAAGCGCTATGACTCTCTATCCCGCATCTATTGGCTGCGTAATCATCACTCTGGTCGCAATTTCCACGGGATATGCTGCTGAATCTGATCAGGCCTTTCTAACCTGTCCAACCTTCTCCGATGACCAGGTTCGGCTTGCTTGCTATGACAGCTATGCACCTCGGGAAGAGAGTATGCAGCCTCTGTTAGGTAATGGAGTTGATGGGCTTACCATGCATGAGCCCAATAAGCTGTTGGCTAGGTTGGATTCACAGGATGAGCGCGTGCATTACATGGACGCTACCCTGTCAGTGAAATACCCTGTGCTAAATCCAGTAGTCGATGCGATTTCCTCGGTGATAAACATCGACCGGGTCCGAAATACGCCGCGTCTATATCTTGCCTTCACGACCCGTTTTTCTCAGTACGTTGCAACCCGGCAGTCGTCCCCGGTTGTGGCTCGGCGCTATAACCCAGAGTTGTTTCTGCGGGTGTGGCGGGACGGTGTCTATGATCGGACTAACCCGAGTTACTGGGACTTTGGTTATGGACATGAGTCCAATGGGCAGCGCATTAGTGACCCGCAGGGATATAGGCTGGCCGCAGATGCGGCTGATCTGCGGGGTGATCCTGAGATCACTGCGCGGGAATCCATAAGCCGTGGTTGGGATTACCTCTCGATTGATTGGGTCAAGGAATGAAATACTCCGTTTCTCGCAAACTTAGCGGGACGAACTGAAACTCAATTTGAGTATCGACATTACCTTGACCATGGATTGTTTCAGGGTGACCCGGAAGAGTACAACGTCTGGGAAGGGGATGGCGCAGAATCCAGGCCCCGTGCTAACTATTCAGGCCTTCAGTTTGCCCTGGCCTACACGCTACAGGATGAGCCATGTTCAGATTGGGTTTGTTTTGAGAGGGTCGAGCTGGAGCACACAACTGGCTATGCGCGACCGTTCGATAACAATAGCACGAGCCTGGAAGTCACTACGCAACTTGCCGGTATACCTTTGTATTTCTGGGCGCGTACTGGTTACAACAGCGATCTTGTAGATTATTACAAGTACACCAATAGCTGGGGTATCGGTATGGAGTTTCTGCGCTAGCTCAACTCGTTCTGGCCAATGCTATACAGCGGCTCGACGAAAGATTCATCAAGCCGCTGTATTGTACTTATCAATTAACTGCTTCAAGTTGACCACCGCTGGTTTGATGTTTTTCCTTAGCCGCGTTAGCACGGCAATCTTTTTGAGATGATAAGGCTTCACTCCTCGACTCACTCTGCCGAAGGCGTCGAGCTGGCAGCTGGCGACCCACTTTTTGAGTATGGGATCGCGATTGAAAGCGCCTTGATTCATCATATTGCCCAGCTGCGAAGTCAACCAACCCGTTGGGTTGTCAGGCAGTGGAATGGGTCGACAGGCCTTATTGCGCGCTTCATCATCCGGGTAGTTCGCCTCAACAAAGGCGGCCATCGCGGCGCTAAAGCAGGGGTTGGGAACTTGGGTAGCCTGGGGTGTGATCAAGCCCGGCTCGAAGATTGGTTTTAACTTTGAGTCGATAAAATTGACGGCGGAGGCGGTGCAGTCGATGTAAAGCGTATTGGCAGGCATAGGGACTCGCGAGCCATCCTGCATCAAAAGCTGCTCCTGTTCGATAGCGCTGACCCTGCCATTTTCAATCAGCTTGCTTATTTTTCGAAGTTGTTCAACTTCGCCTTTTGAGATCACGGCGTAATGGAACATCGATGGTGTACGGTCACGGTGAATACGCAGAAGAAAGCCGCAGGCTTCCAGATCTTTGAACAGTTGGTCCACGTCTTTCGCTCGCGCAATCGCTGCGAGTTGCTCGGTTATGCAGTTCATGGACTCGAAGAAAAATTTTTCGTGGCCCTGCACGACTTCGCGATTAAGCAGCCAGGAATGGCGGGGGCACACCCAGCTAATTGCGTCTGGTTGAGCGCCTGAGCCAAGCAGCCAGATACCAACATCCATGGCAGTCTTGCCTGCACCCACGATGCAGTAGCTATCAAATTTTTCTGCAGCCAGCGGCAGTTGGGTCGGCGTCACGCAGGCAACACCGTCGCCCACATCGTAAGCACGTTTGTGTCGCGAAGGCACAGTGGTGTTGAAGTAGGTGGTATCAACCACTTTCTGACTTACTGAAACCTCGTATTTTTTGCCCGACAGTGAGTTAGTAAATCTCGTGATGCCGGCCTCGGAGGATTGCCATTCGCACATGGGGAAATAGCGCACGCGTCCAGAAGGCAAAAACCGCTCGCGCATGACTTTCTCAAAATAGCTCTGGACCTCATTGCCGGTGGCTAGCTCAAAGTAGCCTTTGTTAACACCCGTCTCATCTATTCGCATCGAACCCAGGGGCGTAGAGGCGACACCATAAAAGTGAGAGGGCTGATGCAGGCGCACGAATGAGTAGGCATCGTTCCAGTGGCCGCCTGGCTGATGGTGATTGTCCACCATAATGATATTGGCATTGCTTTCGTCCAGCAGTGTATCGACAAAAGCCATGCCCACGGCGCCTGTGCCGACCACAAGGTAGTCAGTTTCCATCTTCTCAAGCATCGATTTATTCCGTATTAAATTGGCATTTTAAGGGAGAGCAAAAAGCGTCGACCGCTTGGATTGTGCATCGCCAGAGTAGGAGTTTCAATTGCTATTTACCCTGAAGAATTTGTCAGATTGCGGTGAATGAAAATTTTTGCGAGTCACGAGGAAACTATGACTAACTTCTATTGCCGTCATCTGTGCGCTTTATGTAAGCCAGGCGCAAGCAGGGTTTAACCAATGCTATGAAATAAGATTGATTGATAGAGTTTGCTGCAGGGACAACAGGTTCGGATGCGGACGGATAGGTCTTTTTTCAACAATTCTTCAGTGCTGAGTCCAGCCAAGCAGCAGCAACAAAACAAGGGTCAAGGTGATGAAGACGGCAGGGAAGAATTACAGAGCCAGAGAAAGGCACAAAAAAGGCACAGGGAATTTAGAGAAATAAAAAAAGGGGCGGAGTGACTAGATCAAGTCTCTCCGCCCCTTACTGTGGAGCTTTCCTGCTGCTGCCTGAGTCAGGGCCAGATGTTGGTCTGGCTCATTACATCAAGCAAGGCGGGATCTAGTGACTGCCGCCACCAGGCTGTGCCGCGGGCAGGGCTATGGCGGTCAGCTTAGCACCGGTCTGCAGAATGATGTACTGGTGCCCATCATGCATCCAGGAGCTCATGCCGTAGCGGCTCTGCGCTGGCACTTCGATACGCCCCAACTCTTCACCGCTCTGCTTGTCGATTGCATAAAGCAGGGCAGTTTCGCCATCATGATCCATATCTGAATAAACCAGCAGGTTCTGAGTCGCTACCATGGTAATGGCATTGCCGGTACCGGTATCGCCTATATCAACGCCTTCCAGCGCAGGATTGTTGCGAATGCGATCAGGAGTTTCGCCTGTCGGAATCTGGAACGCGATGTCCCCAGTATTCATGTCATACGCAGTAATCGTGCTGTAGGGTGGCTTGAAGTAAGGCAGGCCAGATCGCAGTCTTGGCGGGCGACCACCTGCACGATCGTTCGCATACAGAGCGAAAGTTGCACCGGTTGGATTGGGGATGGCTGCATCAGCCTCTTCACCCGGGATAACGCGCTGCCAGCTGCAGGCTTTTCGGGATGTGACATACAGAAAACCAGTAGTTGGGTCAGCGACCGGTGGGTTATTGATGTTGGCTCCACCACCGTCACCAGGACACATGGCTGCAGCGATCTTGCCGTCAGGGTCAGTGTCATGGATTGGCGGATTGAAGAGCGGGCCAAGGTCATAATTAGCCATGACTTCGAGTGCTTGTCGACGCAGTTGAGGTGTGTAGTCGATCAGGTCTTCTTCACTTAGTCCCTGCATTTCGAATGGTGCCGGCTTAACCGGGAATGGCTGTGTTGGCGACAGTTTCTCGCCAGGCACATTGGACTGCGGCACGGGTCGTTCTTCCATGCCCCAGATTGGTTCGCCAGTCATGCGATTGAATGAGTAAACAAAACCCTGTTTCGTTACCTGATGGACAGACGGCACGACACCCTGGCCGGGCACATTAATGTCCAGCTGAATGGGCACGGCTGGGTTGTCATAGTTCCAGACATCGTGATGAACGGTCTGGAAGTGCCAGCGGCGCTCACCAGTTTCGGTATCCAGCGCAATCAGGCTGGTACCAAAGAGTCCGTCGCCGGGGCGGAAACCACCGTAGTAATCGATTGTGGGTGGGTTGGTTGGCACATAAACGATATTGTTTTCTGGATCAGCCGACAGCGGGGCCCAGGATGAAACATCACCGGTGTACTGCCAGGCATCATTTTCCCAGGTCTCATGACCATACTCGCCGGGGCGAGGAATCACGTTGAACTTCCACTTGAAGTCTCCAGTGACGCGATCATAGGCCAGGATATCTCCGGGCACGTTCTCAACCCGTGCCTGCAGGTAGCCTTGCTCGGCTGAGTTACCGACAACAATCGTGTCGTTTACCACGATAGGTGGTGAGGAAGCCGTGATGTAACCCACTTCAAGCGGGATGCCTTCATAAGGGTCATAGGGGTGACCCAGATCCGCAAGCATATCTACGACGCCGGTTTCAGGGAAGCCTTCGACAGGTACCTGACCACCGAAGCCCTCAAGCGGGGCGCCAGTCTCAGCATCCAGTGCCACCAGGAAGAAGCCAGGGGTAGAGATATAAACCACACCGCGGCCATCAATTCGGGAGTAGGCGATACCCTTGCCGTAAGAGGCGCGCATGGAGTATTCCCAGCGTGCCGTATTGGGCAGTCGGTAGGACCACAGAGTTTCACCGGTCTTGGGGTCAATGGCGACCACGTTGCGACGCGGGCCAGACACTGTAAACAGCTTGCCGTCTACGTAAGTAGGAGTTGCGCGACCGGAATAACCTCCGAAGCTGGAGCCATCCCATTCCCAAGCGACTTCCAGTTCATCAAAGTTGTCAGCGTTGATTTCATCGGCATGGGAAAAGCGCGTGCCGGCGTAGTCGCCACTCTGGGTGTACCACTCAACGGTATCGTCGGTGACCAGATTTTGACTAAAGCCTAGCTGCGGCAAGAGCCCCACGATGGCTGCTATCGCGCTGAAGCGAACAAGTTTTTGGGCAATGGATCCGGTCCCTAGTAGAGAACGTTTTTTCATTTTTATGGCCTTTTAAGGTACTAATCCCCTAGGAGGGTACCACAGAGGGCAAAAAGTAGTGATAAGGCAAGTTGTAATAAAATGTGATAAACCCTGGCGTGTCCATGGCTGAGGAATAATTGGTATTTCCCAGGCGCTTGCTGGGCCTGCACTTAGTCTTCAACGCTTTGATTCTATTGGAAAAATTCACCTATCCGCACAGTCCACGAGCTTGTCAGGGGGATGACTAGCGAAGGAAATAATGCGCCAGCCATCGCTGGTGGTGCCGAGCATATATGAGACGCCACCAACGGACATGATGCTGCCGTCTGCCCGCGAGCGTGTGTTGGTGCCGCTTACAATGGCTGAGCCCGCGTTCAAGACACAGACAGTCTTGGTCCTGAAAGTCGATTTGTCCCAGCCGCGATCAAGCAGCCCAGCGATCGCCGATGAAAAAAACGCCAGATTCTCTGCCTCGGTTGCTCGCGCGGTGATGCCATTCGCGCCCAAGGTGTACCACGGCAGGGTAAAAATTTCCGTCGACAGGGCTTCCGGATTCCGCTCATAGTAGAAGTTGTAGTAGCGCTCAACGTGGCGCTGTGCCTGTGCCTCAATCAGGGCGATTTGCGCGGCGGATAGTTCCTGGCCTGCTGCTGGTGCGCTGCTTAATAAAGAAAAGGAGATGGTGAGTAAGAGAGTAGCAAATAATGTTGTGCGATCAGGGTGCTTCATGGGTTCCTCCTGGTGAGAACAAGAGCAGCTTTTTTGTTTTAGAACACGAAAGCAGTGTATCCCAGAATGGGATTTCAGAGTTACTATGCGGCAGCTGGAATCAGCCCAGACTCACTGCAAATGGGTCCGCTCCTGCAACAGGGGAGAATAATGAATCAGGCGATAGAAATGCTTACAGTCCTTAAAATAGCTGTCTTTCTTATAGGCGGGTTGTTTTTGCTAATCGGCGTGGCCGGTCTGTTCACTCCGGAAGAATTCGCAAGCGGGCTGGGCTTGAGTCTGGCCAGTGCTGAAGGTGCAGGTTCAGTTCGCGCAATGATTGGCGCGCATTATCTGGCGATGGCAGCAGTAAGCTTTTTTGCCATGCTGCGGCAACAGCCGGTTTTGCTCTTGCCAATCGCGGCAATCGAATCGGTGATGGTGATCGCACGAGGTGTTGCGGCTGTGAACGGGGAATTTGGTTCCGCCACCATAGTGCCGACTGTCATCGAAGTGACGGCGGCCGCTTTTCTATTCACGGCGGCATTGAGACTGCCGACTTCTAAATGACCTGGAAAGGCCGTGGTCTAGAGATTTTTTAGGGTCTCGTCCAAACGGAATGGCATGGTTAATTGCATGTACAGAGACAGCTGCTCTCCAGAGCCATTGCCCACCCGGACAACATTCGGATTGCCGTTGAAGGTACCGAACACTCGGTCCCAGATGATCAGCGCACAGCCAAAATTTCGATCGCTTTCGTCGCGTTCCAGGGAATGGTGCAGGGCATGCCATTCGGCGGTGGTGAAAATCAAACCAAACAGACCAGAACGTAGAGGTAAGTTACAGTGATTGAAGTAGACTGTAGTCAGGCGCAAGGTAATGAACACTGAGATCACGTCCCCGCTGACCTGGAAAAAGGCCAGGATGATCGCGGGCCCAATACTTAAAGCCATGAACTCCAGCGGGTGTGTTCGGTCAGCCCGGGCAGCGCTCATCTTGGTAATATGATGGTGTGTGGCATGCATGCGCCAGAAAAACATGTAACGATGCTGAATGCGGTGCAACCAATAGTAGATGAACTCAGTCATCAACATGGCCAGGAAGGCCATGGAGAGTAGCCCAAGCGTAGTCTCTGCTTGAATCGTCACAGGAAACGCAGAAGCTTCTCTGAGCCAGTCAAAGGCGTTGGAAATTGGTGTGTCGTAATACTCATCGTAGAGCGGCACCCAGATCATGTAGGTGGCCAGCACCCACAAACTGTCTTCCAGAAAATCCCTCCAGTTTAGCAGCCAGTCGCCCCGTCTTGGCGTGAGCCGCTCCCAAAGTAGTAGCGTTGGAATAGGCAGCAGCAGAATGATCGAAGTGAGTTGATCGGCATCGGTCCAGCCGGTGGTGATGGCGGTAGCCACAAGCACGGCGCTGCCCAGCACAACAAATGGCTGAGGCAAACTCCACAGGAGATCTTTTAAACTGTCGTTTTGAGAGGAAACTGCTTCTTGCATAACGATTCCATGCTATGCCATTTAATTTGGCCGCGCTACTAGTAAATAGGGGAGAATTATTTTCTGACCCGTTCCGCCTCGGCTAGTCTTCTTCATCGTCCTCATCCAGTCCGCCTAGCCAGTCCCTGCGCATCTGGCTCCTGCTTTGAGCGGCATCTTCATTGACTGTTATCTCGTGGTCAGCCAGGGCAGGGTCCAGTGTGACGCCCAGCGTCTTTAGTTGGCCATCCCTGAATAATGCCAGCTCTACAGTATCTTCAGGTTCATAGCGACGCAGCAGCGTATTCAGGCCACTGCCAATCCGCACGCCGTCCAGAGCGAGGAGCTCGTCACCGGCGTTCACGCCTGCACGCCATGCCGCACCATTGAGACGTGGTGCGCGCACCACAGGAGGATCGCCGCGAAGGGATACGCCAAGGGAGACCTGCACGGGGTCCTCGCTGATGTCTTCACGGTCAAGTGACCAGCCGATATTTTCCAGGGCTTGCGCAACAGGCAGTGGTTCGGTGCCATAAACCCAGCCGTCCAGCCGCTCGGCCAGATTTGCGTCCCCCGCTGCTGCGACCCGCACGCGAAAATCTGTGTAAGTAAAACCGCCTCCGCCGAGGGGGAAGTCGTCATACAGTGCGCTCATCACCGTATCCAGGCTGCGCTGGCCGCTACTGATGCGTCGAATCTCGAGGTCCAGCACTAGCCCTACAAGACCGCCTTGACTGTAGAATGAAATAGTTCGATTGGCCTTATCCGCAGCGCGGTCGGCACCGCGATGGTAGCCCTTGGTCCAGGCTTCGTAGCTGGCCCGGGCGAGGGTGTCCTGGCCATAACCGGGATTGTCGACCACGCCGCCGATGGTATCCGCGAGCTGCTTGCGATAATCGGCAACGGGCATCAGACCTGCCCTTACCGGCAGCAGCTGGTCGTAGTAGCTGGTCAGACCTTCGGCTACCCAGAGTAACTCGGTGTAGTTAACATTCTGGTAGTCATAGCGATCGATTGATGCGGGGCGGAAGCGCTTTACGTTCCAGGTGTGAAAAAACTCATGGGCCATCAATCCGAGAAAACCATCCCAGCGCTCGTCGTCCCAGAATGACCGGGGGTCGGTGTGAACGACGGTACTGTTGTAGTATTCCGTACCGCCACCGAGGCCGGGACCGCTATGCAAAAGGAACAGGTAGCGATCGGTAGGCAATGACCGCGAGGCTGACTCGAATACACCGGCAGAGGCTTCCACAATGGCGCTGATGTCGTTGGCAAGGCGTTCCTCGTCCTCGTCCCAGGTGCCATGGATCAGAAAGTCGATAGTGATGCCGCCAGCTTCGAAGCTGACGAGATCGAAAGTTCCGGCTTCGATGGGTGAGTCTACGAGACGATCATAGTGAGGGGCGACAAAATGGCCTGGCTCAGGCTGCTCCATGCCGCTCTCTGCGCGCCAGCCCGCGGGCAAGTCCAGGGTGATATCCACTGGCTCGTCCCGGAATCCATCGGCATAGACAAATACGGCAGCTGGATTCAGAAATGCGTGCTCGGCATCGACATGGCGGGTTCGATCGGTAAGGCTGTCGGCATAGAGTCGATAGCGAACTATGACGTCGCCAGTGCTTGAGTCAGGCCTTTTTACCTGCCAGGAAGATTTGGCCGTCTGCTCAAATGGCAGGGCCAGGCCATTTTCATCCATCACCTCAATGCCCGACATCGTGCCGACAAAGTCCAGCACCAGGTAAAGACCGGAGCGCCATACTGGCAGATGGAAATCCAGGTTATCGCCAGTAACCTCACTAAAGCGCGCCTCGATCGTGACCTGCTGAACCTGTCGCTCGCTAAAGTCGAGCTGATAATAGGTTTTATTGGCGCCAGCTGAATGGCTCAGCGCTCCAACTGCCAGCGACGTGATAAGCAGCAGCGCAGGATACAGTTTGCGGGCATAATTGTTGATCGTGTTACTCATGGGATCTCCTTGGTGAATGCGGAAAGCATACCGTAAAACGAATTCGGGTTAGAGGAAAAAGCAGGATTAAAAGACTTTGAACCGCTTGCGGTTCGAAATTCAGTTACAATGATTGGGCGTGAGTCTTGCCGTATTATTCTCAACACATCGCTTATTCATTTTCCCTAGTAAACTAATCCCTAAAAACCTATGAAGGTGAGAAATCATGAGCAAGGTTGGAAAAGTTCTGCTAACTGTTGGCATCCTGCTGTTCGGCGCGCTGCTAACGCTGCGTATTACCGGGCTAGATCCAGAGTATATGGACTACACCACTGAGGCATACACCGAGAGAGGTCGTATGACCTATCCCGGGTTGTGGCTGAAGGGAGAGTTGGTCCAAGAGCCAGTGGCCAACTGGGATTGGGTTTATGACGTGGATCACCCGGTACGGGGAAACACGATCATGTTGGAAACCCGAACCTGGTATGGCATTCCCTATTCGGTCACCATCCTGCCTACGGCTCGCGGTGACAAACTGTATATTGGTGGCAGTGCCAGAGACGCCAGACTGGAACGTGAGTTCCCCAACTATAAGCAGTGGTGGGCTAACGTCGAACGTGACCCCCGAGTGCGGCTAAAGATCGATGGCAAGCTCTATGAGATGACTGCAACGCTGGTTAGTGATCCAGCTGAGTTCGTCAAAGTCATTGGCAGGGAACCAGTTACCACGACGATAGCCGAAGATGGAACGGAACAGGTCGTCGCGAAATGGTATTACTGGGAGGTTACGCAGCGAAACCTGGCGCAATACTAGATTTGATCCGTGCGCATTAGTGCGTGCTGTTAAGACAGCAGGCTCAGCTTTAGCTCTATTATCTGGCGATACCGACGCATCTTGACACTATCCAACATCCACCATTTTCCATGAACACCAGGCCAGAATAACTATCCAGCGCAGGGTGATCACTCTGATGCGCTTGCGATGAACGATTCCCTAATCATTGGGGACAGGTGTTTTTACGGAGTACCTGATATGAAGGGCAAAAGCCAGCGATTCCAGTGCTCAGAGCGATGAGGCCAAAGATGGAAAGGAAGCCGAACCCACCCAGCCCGATCAGCACTATGCCGAGAATTACGCGCATTATTCTGTCGTCACGGCTTTCTTTGATTGTCATCAATTGCCAATGCATCACTAGAAAGGCGTGTCAGGCTTAGCCCCAACACAAAATCTAAAGTCTATTCTGGTTTCGCGAGCTTAAGCACAAACCTGTCGGTGCGTCTTTCCAAACTCGGATCAAATGGACCGAGCGTATGGTCGTCTTCCGGGTTTTCCAGCAAGTCGCTCGCGCCGACTAATATGAAACCTGCACTGAGGGCGGCTTTAACGGCATCCTCAAAAGCGATACGGTGAAGTGTTGCGTTGTCCGCACCTTCCGTGCCCTCGTGATCCAGGATGGCCAAGACCCCGCCAGGTTTTAGGGCAGACAGTATACTTTTGAGCATGCTGTCTGCTTGGGCTGGTGAGCGATTGTAAACATCATGGAAATTCAGTGCCGTCATCGTAAAATCAATCGAGCCTGGCGGAATATCTGCGAGTGAGCCGATCCAATTTTCGACATTAGATAATCGACTCAAGCGCTCGTTTCTTTCTTCGGCACTGTTTTCAGTTATGGGGATAGGGTTGTTGTGCATATAAACTTTTCCGTTATCTCCAACAGCGTAGGAAAGCACTTCCGTATACCAACCCCCCATGGCGATGACGTCCAGCACAGTGTCACCTTGCTTTACGCCCATAAACTGTAAAATTTCAGGCGCTTTGCGGATGCTATCCCGGGTTCTGTCTTGCGCCGGTCTATCAGCATTGCCCATAGCTTGTTGCAGGGCGCTGACACTTTGGCTGCTGGCAGTGTTGCAGACCAACAAGAGTGCGATGATGGTTAGAACTGATTTCATAGCCTTTCCTCTAGCTTTGTCTCGAGAGATGCGGTCCGAGTAAAGTTAGCACACTCATCTAGTAAGCTGCTACGGAGTAACCTGAGCCTAGAAGCTGACTCTGTTGATCGAAGATTCTAATAGTGCCTGCTGAAAGTTTACAACCTGAGCAGGCTGGAAATTTTGATTCATATAACTTAAATGTTTTAAAGTTGGACTTACTTTCTTCAACCCTGAGACTTTTTGATTAACTGAAAATGGCTGGAAAAATGATTCGACTATGCTTCGCTGCTGTACTGATCGTGAGTATGCAGATCGCAATTGCTGCTGATAACCCAGACATTCGCGTGTTGATGACGACTGAGGAACTTACTGCCTCTGGAATCCGTCGCCTGTCGGATGACGAGATAGAGGCCATTAATCGCTGGCTCGTGCGCTACACCGCGCAGGATGCCGGAGAAATCATGGATTCTAGTCCCGCCGTCCAGGAAATTTCCAACGCGCCGATTCGCACTGCGATTGACGGGCAATTCAACGGCTGGGATGGTCCAACACGTTTCCGTCTCAAAAACGGGGAAGTGTGGGAAACCAGCAGCACTCGGCGTTACAGCTATTCTGCAATCGATCCCGAGGTTGAGATCACCAGAAATTGGATGGGAATCCACAGGATGCGCATTCTGGAAACTGGCCGGGCTATTAATGTAAGACTGGTGGAGTAGACAGGTTCAAGAATGT
>Ga0181560_10004238_pt1 | contig 13079 bp, 7 predicted proteins | sample 011ome_20_FD_133751 | JGI IMG/M metagenome (GOLD analysis project Ga0181560, IMG submission 133751) | Coastal salt marsh microbial communities from the Groves Creek Marsh, Skidaway Island, Georgia - 011509CT metaG (megahit assembly) | ecosystem: Environmental > Aquatic > Marine > Intertidal zone...
CGAGCGCGAGCGCGTCCCCGTTCGCGTCGTCGTCGTCGTCGTCGTCGTCGTCGTCGTCGCGGAGGAGCGCGTCCGAGCAGTAGAACGCGTTCACGCCCGGGGATAACGACGGGAAGAGGATCCCGCCGCCCGCGCGCGGAGACGGCGGGCGTAGCGCGGCCGCGCACGCGCAGTCGCTCGGGAGCCGCGCTTCGAAGGTGCAGAGCGTGGTGGTCGTCGTCGAGTCGCCGCGCGCGGTCGTCGAGCGCGCGGTCGCGCCGGTGAAGTCGTCGACGCCGGTGACGCGCGTGAGCGCGCATGCTGACGCGATCGCCGCCGCGGCGGTGAGAGCGCGCGCGGTGAGGAGCGCGCTCGGCATGTCGCGCGAGGCGTGGAGTGCGGTCGCGAACGCGAAAGAAGGCGGGAGGGAGATTTTGATGACAGTTCAAACTGAAAGAAGAGGGGCGCTCCGTCGTCGACGCGCGCGCACTCCTCGCCGCGCGCGCCGTCCCACCCCGCGCGTCATGAACGCGAGATCTGCGCTCCGCCGCGCGTCTCGTCCTGATCCGAGCGCCCCCACCAGCCTCGACGACGTCCTCGGCGAGCCCGGCCTCGCGTGTCTCGTCTTCTCGTTCCTGCCGAACGCGCGCGACCGCCGCAACCTCGCGCGCGTCTGCCGCGTGTTCCACGACGCGTCCACGCGAGTCGCGTCGTTGCCCGCGGCGTTCGACTTCACCGGCGTCACGACACGATTGGATGCGCGCGAATTCTACAAGCATCTGATGCGCCACGACGGCGTGCTGGACTTGCCGAAAGAGCGCGTGCACGAGCTTCTCGCGTCGCTGTCGCACCCGTTGCCGAGAAGAACAACAGACGCAGAGACGTCCTCGCAGGGCAACAAGTCCCGCTACTTCTGTGCCAATGCCGCTTACGTCGGCGATCTCGAGCTGCTCAAGTGGCTGCGTGAGCACGGGTATCCTTCGGGCGGTGATCTAGATGGCAGCGCAACGTGCTATCATGCCGCCCGTGAAGGTCATCTGCACGTCCTCAAGTGGGCGCGAGCGAACGGAGCTCCGTGGAACGAGAGGACTTGCACCGGGGCTGCGGCTGGCGGCCACCTCGAGATGTTGCAGTGGGCGCGCGCGAACGGCTGTCCGTGGGACGAGTGGACTTGCTACTGTGCCGCGGATGGCGGCCACCTGGAGGTGCTGCAGTGGGCGCGCGCGAACAGCGCTCCGTGGGACGAGAACACTTGCGCCAGTGCCGCGGGTGGCGGTCACCTCGAGATGTTGCAGTGGGCGCGCGCGAACGGCTGTCCGTGGGACGAGAGGACTTGCGACGGGGCTGCGGCTGGCGGCCACCTGGAGGTGCTGCAGTGGGCGCGCGCGAACGGTGCTCCGTGGGACGAGTGGACTTGCGCCGGTGCCGCGAAAGGCGGCCACCTGGAGGTGCTCCAGTGGGCGCGTGCGAACGGCTGGCCGTGGGACGAGAGAACTTGCTCTTGGGCCGCGGACGGCGGCCACCTGGAGGTGCTCCAGTGGGCGCGCGCGAACGGCTGTCCGTGGGACGAGATGACTTGCGTCTGTGCCGAGAGAGAACGTAACCTGGAGGTGCTACAGTGGGCGCGAGCGAACGGCGCTCCGTGAGACGAGTCAGGTAGGACGACGCGCTCTTCTGTAGGCCAACACGAATACGACGCGGAGTTTGTAACGCGAACGAACGACACGACTATTCACTCTTCGTCCACCGCGGGTATGAACAGCGGCTCGCGCCCGCCCCCGAGCACCGCCGCGAGCTGCGCCTCCCTCGGAACCGGCGGCGGCGTCTTCGCGTCCCCCGCCGTCCCCCCGAACCGCGGTCCCGGCGGCGGCGGCGGCGGCGTGAACACCAGCCTCGGCGGCGTGACCGGCGCCTCCCGCCTCCTCCGCCGCTCCCTCTCCGCGTCCGCCTCCGCGAGCCTCCGCTCCAGCGCGAGCTCCGCGAGCGCGGTGTCCCTCGCGGCGGTCGCCCTGGACAGCTCCGCCTCCGCGGTGGCGGCGCGCGCGTCCGCTTCGTCGACGCGGAGCTTCAGCTCGTCGTTCTCCATTCTCAGCGCCCCGACTTCGTCCTCGTGCGCCGCGCGCGTCTCCGCCGCGGCGCGCTCCCATCGCTCGCACAGCGCCGCGACGCGCGCGTCTCGCGTCTCGCCGTCCTCCTTCGCGCGCGCGAGCGCCGCGGCCGTCCGTCGCGCCTGCGCTTCCCGTCGGAGGAGCTCGGTCTGGAGGTGCTCGATCGCTCGAGCGCTCGCGATGGCCGTCGCCGCGTCTTCTTCCTCCCTCGCGCGACGCGCGGTCGCGAGCGGGGACGCGACGAGCGGGCTCGAGAGCGGCGTGTTCGCGACGGAAGGCGGCGGCGGCGGCGGCGGCGGCGGCGGCGGCCGCGGCGACGTCGACGCGTCTTCGCTCGGCCTCGCTTCAGACGACGGCGATTTCGCTTCGAATCTCACGCGCGACGAAGCGCCGACGAGCGCGCGCAGCAGACGCAGCTCCGCGTCCTTCGCGTTCGCCCTGCTCCGCCAGTACAGCTCCCCGGCGCCGTCGTCCTCCCCGGCGGGAGGAGGTCCTCCCTCGGCGTCGACCGCCATCCCGTGGAGCGCGCGCGAGCGGAATGAAAGTAACAACGCGAGCCCGCCCGAGTCTTCTCGAGTGTGAATCTAAAAATAATCGTCTCTACTGTTCGTACACCTCCTCCTCGTCGTCCTCCTCCTCCTCTTCGTACGCGCACGCGTCCTCGGCTCCGGCTGCTCTGGACGATCTCCTCCCCCTGATCTGGTTCCGAGCCCCCAGCAGCGCGCGATGCAACGCGTCCGCGGTCGCGACCCCAACCGCCGCCGCCGCCGCCGCGCCCGCCGCCGCCGCGCTCCTCGCCACCTCCGCCGCGCGCGCGCCGTCGCGATACTTCCTCACCGGGCCGGACTTCACCCCGCGCGCGGCGGCGTCGACGCCGAGGGAGAGACGGGCGGCGGCCTGGACGAGCCCCTCGCGCACGCCGGACGGCTCGGGGGGCGTCGGGGAGACGGCGAGAACGCCCGCTCCCGCCGCGCCCGCGACGGCGGCGGCGCCGCTCGCGACTTTCGCACCCGCGCCCAAAGCCTCCACGCTCACCGCGCGCACGAACCTCGCGACGCCCACCGCCGCGCCCGTCCACGCGCCGCCGCGCTTTCCCGCGCGTCTGAACTCCAGAGGGGTCGTCACCAGCGCTCTCGCGCCCTCGCCGATCGCCGCCGCCGCGCGCACGGGCGCGAGCGACGACGCGAATTTGTGCGCTTGCGTCGCGCTCACATCGTCGAGCCAACGCGCCAGGACGGCGTCGAGCGCCGCGTGCCAGCCGCTCAGGCCGCGCGCGACGACGCGCGGCAACGACAGCGAGACGTCGCCGCTCAGCGGGAGAAGGTTTAAAACTTCCGCGATCGAGCCGTTTTTCAACGCGATCACGTCCACGGGCTGGGGCGCGTATTCGACGCGAACGCCGGGCGCCTTGACGTCCACGACTTGGAAATACGGCCGCGGCGGGGGGGCGCCGGACGCCGTTCCGGCGGCGACCTCGTCGCCGTCCGCGGCGCTCGGAGCCTCCGACGCCGCCGGTGACCTAAACCCGAACCCGCGCGCGAACGCGAGGACGCGCTGGTCGAGCCTCGCGTGGAGCGGCAGCGACTCGACGCGGAGGCGGGCTTCGAGCTCCGCGTCGGCGCACGGACGCACGAAGGTCAGTCCCGCGCGCAGCGTCGGCGCGCCGTCCTCGCGGGGGATCGACGCGTCGACCGCGATGACTTTCCTCCACAGCGCGCGGTCGGCGGCGTCGGCGTCGGCGGCGGCGTCGGTCGTCGCGAGGTGTAGGACGGAGAACTCCGCGATCGATACCGTCGCGCGGTTCGCTACGACGGCGGCGGCGGCGCCGGCGGCGTCGGCGGCGAAATCCTCCCTTCTCGCGACGACGCCGGCGACGGACACCTTGACGCCCTCTCGTCCGCGCGACGGTTCAGTTCCGTCCGTCCCCCACGCCGACCCGCTCGCGAGGACGCACTCCGCGCGAGCGACGCGAACCGTCGTCGCGGTCGTCGCTTCGCCGCCGTCGCCGGCGCGCGTGCTTCGCGCGTTCTCCGCGGCGCGCTCGAAAGGCGCGTCGACGTCGACCGCCGACGGCGGGCCTCCGTCGAACCACGTCGCGCGTTGCTCGTCGTCGGCGTCGCGACCCGGCGGCGGCGGCGCGCGTTTCCACGCCACCGGAGGAAGACGAATACGCGCGATGTCGACGTCGTCGCAGAGGAGGACGGACGCGGACGTGCGACGCGACGCGAGGACCGACGCGTGGAGCGCCGTCGCCGTCGCCGCCGCGGGCGCGACGACGCTCACGACGACGGAGGACTCGACGACGCGCGCGGGTTCCGGTGTTCCCACTCTCGCGTCTTCGCCCGCGCCGCCGCCGCGCACGATGCACGCCGCGGCGGGCGGGGTTTCCCCTCGAAGCGTCGTCGATCGCGCGAGCCGCCGCGCGCGTCGTTCGCGCTCTACGCGGCGGAAGCGCTCCGCGCGTTCGCCGCCGTATGAGTAGTAGTCCTCGATGATGGCGTCGTCGCGCGTCTTCGCGGTCCGTCCCGCGCGAGAGCGCTCGGCGACGACGTCGCGGTCGGACCAGCCTCTCGCGAACGCGTCTTCGACGACGTCGGCGTCGCTCGGTCGGACGCGAATCTTCGCGCGAGGGCGCGCGGGGTGCGGACGCGGCGGCGGCGTCTCCGGCTTCGTCGGCGACGTCGATGCCATCGCCGCCGCGAGCGCCGCCGCGGCGTCGAACGAGTCCTTCTTAAACTCGCACTTCAGCCGCGTCACGCGCGCCGCCGCCGCGGAGACGGTCCCGTCGGCGCGGACCGCGAGATCCGCTCGCGAGGCGCGCTCGCGCGCGACCTGAGCCATCCCCGCCGCCGCGAGCGTCGACGGCGTGCACGGGAACCCGGGGATGTCGACCATTCGCGTCGCGCGCGGTGCCGAGGCGCCGACGTCAGTCTCCGTCGGCGACGCGAGGTGGACGCTGAAACCTTCGATCGAGAGCGAGCGTCGCGTCGCGCCGCCGTCGCCGTCGGGCGCGATCGCGAGACGCGCGGCGTCGACGCGCGCGACGCCGAGTCGCGTCGTCGTCGTCGTCGTCCCCTCGCCGGCGAGGAACGCCGCCGCCGTCTCGCGAATCTCCGCGAACGCGTAAAACGGTTCACGTTCGCGCGTTTCATCCACGTCGTCATCGTCATCATCGTCCGCGCGACGCGCCCGCGCCGCCGACGCGACCACCTCCGCGACGACGGCGTCGATCGCCTCCACCGCGCGCGCGAACGTCCGCCGCGCGTCGACGACCGCCTCGCCGTCGCCGCCGCGGAAGAGCGCGGCGCCGCCCGACGCGATCGCGTCCACCGCGCGTCCTCGTCCCGGCGCCCTCGCGTACCTCACGACGACGCCCGCGGTCTCGACGTGCGCGTCGTGCTTCGCGAAGACGACGACGTCTTCGTGCGCCGCGTCCTCGTCCGCGGGCTCATGCGACGCGCGCGCGTCGAGGGCGCGCAGCGAGACGAGGTCAGCGCCCTGGACGCCGGCGAGGGAAGAAGCGAGAAAAAAATCGACGTCGCGGAGCCGCAGCGCCGCCGCCGGGGAGGAGGTGGAGGACGACGACGGCGACGACGCGCGCGCGCGCGCGATGTCCTCCTCGGGAGCGAGTATCGTCGACGACGACATCGCGGACTGGAACATCGACGACGCGGGCCCTCGCCACGCGGCTTCCGGGGAACCGCCGTCGTCGTCGTCGATCCCCTCGGCGTCCGGGGCGTCGAAGGAGAGGACGAACTCGTTCGCGCGCCATCGCGCCGTCAGCGGCGGCACCGTCGCCTCCGACGGCGGCGGCGCGATCTTAAACGGGTTACCGTCCGGAAGCGACGACAGCGCGCTCGACAGCGACGCGAGCGCGCGGGCGACGCCGGCGCGAACGCTCGCGGACGCGGTCGGCGCGAACAGTTCCGCGCGCGCCGCGGACGCGGCCGTCGCGCGCGTCTCGAGGTCGTTCTGTAGGAGCGAACGTCGGGGTGGAGTTCAAAGGCGTCAGATGGAGTTCAAAGGCGTCGAGGGCGGGGATTGAAACGCTGGCAAAAGTCCTTAAGGATCGGCGTTCACCACGCCGACGCGGTCGTATGGGGACCAGTGTATGGGACGCGCCTCCGTCGCGGTCTCCTCCTCCTCCTCCTCCGGAGACGCGCGCCGCGAGATCTCTCGCAACGCCGCGTCCGCGACGCCGTCTCCGGTCGCTCGTCGCGACGCGGACTGGAACCGCGCGCGCGCGCGCACGACGTCGTCGCCCGCGCCCTCGAGTCGCAGCGCCCTCGCGCCCGCGTCGGCGCCCGCGCCGCCGCCGACGCGCGCGTTCGGAACCACGTGCACGTCGATCGCGTCGCACGCGAGCTCGACGACGGGCCCGGACGCGCCGCTCGTCGCCGCCGCCGCGGTCACCAGCGCCGCGCGCGCCGCGGCTCGCGCGTCGACGACGACGGACGCGATCCGCGGACCGGTGGCGTCCGTCGGCGGGGCGGGGGCGGCGAGCGCGACGCGGACGCGCGCGCACGTCAACGCGAACTCGAGATCGAGCTCCAACCCGTCGCCGTCGATCGCGCCGGACGACGCGGTCGCGTCGCCCTCGCGATGCCGCGTCGCCGCCGCGTCGAGAAGCAACGCGAGGCGGTCGGGGAGCGTGACGTCGACCCAGAAAAATGACGGCGCGAGCGCGACGTCGACGGCGGCGGCGACGCGCGACGGTGACGGACCCCGGTCTTCTCGCGTCGACGCGACGAGCTCTATCGCGCGGCCGCCGCCGCCGCCGCCTCTCGCGACGCACGCCACCGGCGTCTTCACGAGCGCGCCGCGTCGCTCCGGGTGGAACTGCCACCGCGGCGTCGCCGCCGCGCCGCCGCCGCCGTCGTCGTCGTCGTCGATCGGGACGGGGACGGCGCGCGCGACCGCCGCGACGCCGCCGCCGGCGTGCCTCAGCGCGTCGCCGCCGTCCGCGAGCGGGTTCGAGAGGTACTCCGCGACGTCGAAACCCTCCGCGACGCACGTCAGCGTCGTCGTCGTCGTCGTCGCGTCGTCGTCGTCGTCCACGGAGGCGAAAGCGAGCGAGACGCCGTCGACGGCGACGTCGAGATGCTCCGTACGCCGTTCGCTTTCGACGAACGCGACGTCCCACCCCGCGTCGTCGTCGCTCTCGCCGCGCGCGTCGTCCTCGTACAGCGCGTGCAGACTGACGCGCGGGAACGTCGCGGAGACGCTGAGGGAGCGGCGGCGGCGGCGGCGCGCGCGCTCGGATCCGGACGCCGCGTCGGTCGACGTTCCGTCTTCCCCCGCGAGGGCTCGAGAGAGCTCGTCCACGCTCTCGCGCAACGCGTCGGAATACGCGTCTTCGCCGTCGTCGTCGTCGCACACGTCCTCAAAGAACGTCGTCGAGCGGCGCGTCGCGGTCGCGGTCGCGGTCGCGGCAGCCCCCGCGCGGCGGGTCGAGGTCGTCGTCGTCGTCGTCGTCGTCGTCGTCGCCATGGCGACGACGCGCGCGAGCGCGGCGACCTCGGCGGGACCGAACCGCGCGCGAAGGTCCGTCGTCGCCTCGACGCGCGCGGCGACGGCGCCGTCGACGTCGACCGACGCCGCGGCGGAAACATCCAACCCGAGGCCGTTTTCACCCTCCTCCTCGTCGTCGTCTTCGCGGACGCCGCCGAGGACGACGCGGCCGTTCGCCTCGAGCACGAGACCTTCGCACGCGATCGCTTTGTCTTTCGTCGTCGTCGTCGACGTCGTCGTCTCGTCCGCGGCGCGGTCGCCGTAATCGACGACGTCGGCTCTCAGCGTCGCGAGCGCGCGCGCGTCGTCGTCCTCCACCGTCACCGCGACGTCGACGACGCGGACGCGCACGCCGCGTAAGACGGCGTCCATCGCGCGCTTCACCATCTTCGCGCCGTCGTTCGTCGCGCCGCGCGAGGCGCTCGCGTCGTCGTCGTCGTCGGCGTCGTCGTCGTCGTCGGCGGCGTCGGCGTCGTCGTCGTTCGCGTCTCCGTCGCGTCTCGGCGCGAGCGCGACGTCCACCTCGCCCAGCTCGAACACGCACGGCTTCGCGCCGAGCGCGTGCCACGGTATAGTCGCCTGGACCCACCCCAAGTTCGCGCGCTTCGCGCGCAGACCGCGTCGTCGCCGCGCCTCTCCCGTCGCGCGCTCGAGGTAGTCGCAGTCGACGGCGACGCGCTCGAGGCGCACGACGCCGTCTCGCAGCGCGATCTCGAGGTTATCCGCGTCCAGGTCGGACAGGAGGAGCCTGCCGAGCGCGCGCTTGAGGACGAACGTGAAGACGCGGCGCAGCGCCCACGCGTACGTCTGACCGAGCATCGTCCTCGCCGTCGCGGCGGGATGCTGGCCGCGGACGGAGCCGCGCGCGTGCGGACGCGACCGAGAAATCTACTGTATCTGGCGGTGGTGGTGCGGCGGTGCCGACACGCCCGCGGATCTCGCGCGTCTCCTCTCGCGCGATGCGACGCGACGACGCGCGCTCGCCTACGCGACGTCCGCGCGTCGTCTAGACGCGCGCGCGGGCGTCATGACGAGTGGTGTTCCTCCGGGGGGTCAGCTCGCGCGCGTCGCTCGCGCGTCGGTCGCTCCCCGCTTAGTGTCGCCGTCTGGTCGTTTTGAACGATGAGGAAAGGAGATTCATTGAGTTCCCGCGAGTTTTTTCACGCGGGCGGCTTCGCGGGGCGCGCGCGCGCGCGTCGAGTCACTCCCGCGCGCGCTCGACACGACGGCTCGTCATGTCGAACACGATCGTCCTCAAGGTCGCGATGATGTGCGGAGGGTGCTCCGGCGCGGTCGAGCGCGTCCTCTCGAAGATGGAGGGTGCGTCTCGGCGCTCGGATCGCGCGCCGTCCCGTCCCCTCGACGCCAGCTGTGCGCGCGGCCGACTGATCAGATCCGATCCTCCCCGTCTCCCCCGCCGCCCCGCTCCGTCGCAGGCGTGGACGCGTTCGACGTGAACCTCGAGACTCAGAAAGTCACGGTGAAGGGCTCGGTGACGCAGGAGGAGGTCATCGAGAAGATCGCGAAGACGGGCAAGGCGGTCGAGCCCTGGGCGGACTGAGCGACGTCCCGGGGTAACAATCAAGACTCAACTCTTCACTGCAAATTAAAATCTAGGGTTGCCCACCCGTCAATCGCTCGCGACGGCGTCCCGCTTCCCCCCCCCTCGAACCACCTTCCCGAACCGCGTCGCCTCCTCCGGCTGCGCCGCCCACTCGTCGTCCTCGTCCGGCATCTCCCTCCCGTCGCACGCGTACACGGCGACGAACGTCCGGCCGTACCGCCGGTCCCGCAGCCGCCGCAGTCGCCGCCCGATCGACGCCTTCATCTCCGGCTTCTGCGACCGCGCGTACTCGACGACGAGCACCGTGTGCTCCGCGAGCAGCGGGCTCGCGTCGAGCTCGAGCAGAAGCTCCGGGTACGACACCTTGTAGTACGGCGGGCAGAACGACACGAAGTCGAACGCGCCGCCCGCGGCTTTCGCGCTTCGCTTGTGCGACGCCAAAAACGCCTCAGGGTCGTTCCATACAAAGCGACGGCGGGGTGGAGTTCATAGGCGTCAGTTGGAGTTGAAAGGCGTCGAGAGCGGGGATTGAAAGCGAGGGATGGGCGGAGAGACACGCCGGGAAAAGTCCGTAAGGATCGGCGTTCACCACGCGGACGGGGTCGTATGGGGACCAGTGTATAGAACGCGCCTCCACGCTCGACGTGTGCACGCGCGCGTCGGATCGCGTCAGCCCCAACGATTTGATGTTCTTCTCCAGGACGTTGTTCGTCACCCACGGGTCCATCTCCACGAAGTGCGACTCCACGCACCCTCGCGACATCGCCTCGAGGCCGATCGCGCCGGTACCGGCGAAGAGGTCGAGCCACCGCGACGACGGATCCGGAAACTGCACGTTGCTCGCCGAACCGATCAACGCCATGACCATGTCGAACGTCGCGCCGCGCACCATGCCCATCATCGGCCGCGTGTCCAACCCGCTCGGGGACAGAAGTTTCCGTCGCGCGTACGTCCCCGCGACGATCGTCATCCGCTTGTGCGTCTTGCGCGCCTGCTCCGTCTGCTTCCGCTCGTTGAACGACGCCACCGCCGCCTTCTCGCTCTCGAGTCGCCGCAAAAGCTTCTCGGGGACGCCCATGGCGACCATCCGCGCGACGTCCTCTCGTTTCTTCCGGTCCGCCTTCGTCTGCGCCGCGTTCGGGAGCTCCGTGGCCTTCGAACCCGAGCCGCGGTCCTCCGCGGCGGCGTCGACGGCGTCGCGCCGCCGCCGCGCGCGGTTGCTCTTGTTCCGCGTCCGCGTCGCGGCGTCGTCGCTCTCGTCGTCGTCGTCGTCGTCGTCCCCGTCCAGCGTCGTCGTCGTGAACCCGGTCGCGAACCCGAAGTCGTCGTCGTCGTCGTCGTCGCCCTCCGTCCCGATCTGGAACAGGACGTCGTCGCCGACGTCCACGCCCGCGCCGTCCGGGACGAAGAACCACGCGTCGTCGTCGTCGTCGTCGTCGTCGTCCAGGTCGAGGTCGTCCACCTCGATCAGCGGCGGGTCCTCGTCCTCCAGGTCCGCGGGGTCCCAGTACAGCTCGTCCTCCGCGCGCGGCGAGGTGGACTCATCCGGGCGCGCGAACCCGCCGCCCGGGGCTTTCGCGCGCGCGACGGCGACGGCGGCGCGCGCGCGACGCGACGGGGAGGCGCGTCGGGACGATTGTAATTGCCGCTCGCGCGCGGCGGCGGCGGCGCCCGTAGCTCCGGACGCGCGCGCGAGCGCGACCGCGCGCGTCGGCGCGCGCGTCGGGGGACGCGCGACGACGCGGGCGCGCGTCCCGCCCGCGCGCGAGCGCAGCGTCGAGGCGTGCATCGTGGCGCGCCGGCGAAGGCGGGCGCGGACTATGGGTTCCTCCGCGCGCGCTCGCTTTTTGACAAAAGCGCCGGGCGGATGGAGAGATTTTTGCTGACGGCGCGTCGACCGAGTCCGGCCCGCGCGCGCCTTCAAGCCGCGTCGCCAAATGCCTTCAAAAAGCGAATCAGCGAATCCGTTACCGCCAGCGTGGCGGACGAGGCCGCGAAGGGACGCGCGGGCGTGCCGTGGCGTTGACCGATGTGTCCGCGGTGAGAAGATGCCGATCAAATGTCGAACGTCGGCTTCGAGAGCGGTCAGCTGCCTTTGAAGCGGTTTCGACAAATCACGACGTTCGGAAAAGGCGCTTCGCGACGGTTGTGTACTACTCGTACCGTCGTATGAGCAATCACACTGAAAATATATTTAGATTTTTAATGCCGATTCGGCTTTTTGCCCGAAAAAGGTTATCTGCTTGCCGCCAAGAGCGGATTTTTTGCGTATCTTGAGCCAGCGGGCGGCTCAGAGCCACCCGCGGTCCAGGGGATACGCTCGCGTCGCTAACGAAAAAGGCGAGGCGTCCGCGCGCGAGACGTCATTGCCGCGCGACTGAAGCGAACGACGCGCACGGCTCGCGACTCGATCGGCGACGTTTCTTCCTAACGTCGACGCTCGACCGATCGCGCGCGAACGCGAAGCGATACCACCGCGCACGGCGCGCGCGCACGCGATCCCGGCCCGCGGAGGCGAGATCTTTACGAAGACCTTTTCTTTCGCTTGAAAGCGGGAGATATGTCCCCCCCCGCGAAGGGCGACGTCGCGTCCGCGCGCGGCGGACGCGGCGCGAAAAACGACGGGGGTGATCCTAACGCGGCTTCTACGCAATCGAAGCGCGGCGGCGTGAAGAAAGAAGTCCCGCTCGGCCTGGTGCGCGCCCGCGCGCGGACCCCGCATTAGATAGAATTGTGCGCTTTTATCGCGCTGTCCGCGTGTGCGCACGCGCGAACGGGTCCTTTTTTCCCCGCGTCGCGAGACGGACGCGCGTCGCGCGCGCGCGACGCGACGCGAACGCGCGTTCACATCCGCGCGTATCGCGCGCGGACGCGGTCGAACGCGCCCGATGCCCGGTCCGATCGGTTCGTCTCCCTACCGCGCTTCCCGCGCGCGGCTGGCGCGCCAGAGGCTCATTTTGTTTATTTTTCCCACCCTCACACGTCTCCTCCCGCTCTCTTTACTCGCTCAGGATGCGATTCTCGCCGCGGCCGCGGACGAGCTCCGGAGCTCTTCCGGCAGCGCGAACGGGGACGAGGACGATCACGCGGGGAAAAAGAGCTCGCCGACGAGCACGATCAAGGGGAACTCGAACGCGAGCGGCAAGGGCGGTAAGGGCGGCAAGGACGCGGGCAAGTCCGGGAAAGCGGGAAACGACGCGAAGCCGGGAAAGGCGAAGGCGGAGAAGAGCGTCGCGACGGTCGCGTCGAGAAAAAACACCACGGGCGCCGACGGCGGCGGCGATAAGGGCGACGACGCCGCGAACGGCGGCGACGACGCCGAGCCCGCGGTCGAGCTCGAGGCGAACGGCCGCCCGAAGCTCCCACGACCGGAGGGGATCACGCCGTGCCCGCGATGCGCGTCCGAGGAGACCAAGTTTTGCTACTACAACAACTACAACATCAAGCAGCCGCGGTATTTCTGCCGCGGATGCCAGCGGTACTGGACCGCGGGCGGGATGCTCCGCAACGTCCCCGTCGGCGCGGGCCGAAGGAAGAACAAGAACGGCGCCAGGCATGCTGCGGGTCTCGGCGCGCACGACGAGGACCCTTCCGTCGTCGCGGGCCGCATCCTCGCGAGCGCGAGCGCGCGCGGCCACGGCGCCGGCGGCGCAGCCGGCGCCGGCCAGCTCGGCGGGTTGGCGCAAGCGGCGGCGGCGGCGGCGGCGAAGGTGGCGGCCGCGTACGCGATGGGCGCCGTCGGCGCTCAAGCTCGGGACCGCCGCGACGGCTCCTCGGACGGCAGCGCGACGGAGGCGGAGGACGGCGCCGCTGGCGCGGGTCCGAGGAGCGACACGGGTGGATTCCCGAGCTTGAGAGCCGGGAGCGAAGTCTCCGGCGCGGAGCACGCGAGCGGCGTCCCGTTCGCCGCCGCCGCG
>Ga0181560_10004240_pt1 | contig 13078 bp, 10 predicted proteins | sample 011ome_20_FD_133751 | JGI IMG/M metagenome (GOLD analysis project Ga0181560, IMG submission 133751) | Coastal salt marsh microbial communities from the Groves Creek Marsh, Skidaway Island, Georgia - 011509CT metaG (megahit assembly) | ecosystem: Environmental > Aquatic > Marine > Intertidal...
CGTCGCGCGACTTTCTTCCTTTTCGAGACCTCGTCACGAAACCCTCGACGGTGACCACTGTCACATGCGCGCGCTCCGTTTCGCGCGTCTCCTGACCGACCCCGGTCTCCGCACGTCCCCCCTCGCGCGCCCCGCGCCCCGCGCCCCCGCGCGCCTCGAGCGCTTCCGCCCCGCGCGGTCCCGAACCCACGCGGCGACGCGCGCGATGAGCGGCTCGACCGTCGTCCGCAAGGTGAGCGGGCTGCAGTTCCCGTTCCAGACCCCCGACCCGTTCCTGTTCGCGGTGTACCACAACGACGAGTACCCCGCCGGGGACGACCAGATGCGCGCGCCGCGCCGCGGCAACGGCGCGGACTTCGACCCCGCCGCGCCGTACCGCATGTACCACGGCGAGCGCGTCCCCGGGTTCCCACAACATCCCCATCGCGGCTTCGAGACGGTCACCGCGACGATGCGCGGCATCGTCGACCATACCGACTCCCTCGGCAACGCCGGCCGGTACGGCCACGGGGACGTGCAATGGATGACCGCCGGGTCGGGCATCGTGCACGGCGAGATGTTCCCTCTCGTGCACGAGGACGCGCCCAACCACCTGCGTCTGTTCCAGATCTGGCTCAACCTCCCGTCGCGCTCGAAGATGACGGAGCCCGCGTTCGTCATGCACTGGGCGCCGGACGTCCAGACGGCGCGCGCCGGCGACGGCGGCGTGGACGTCGTCGTGTGGGCGGGCTCGCTGTTCGGCGCGAAGGGCCAGCCGCCGCCCCCGGACTCGTGGGCCACAGATCCGGCGAACGACGTCGGGATCTACTTCCTCACCGCGAAGCCGGGCGCGTCCGTCTCGCTGCCGCCCGCGGCGGGCGGCGCGAAGACCAACCGCACGATGTACTTTTTCGAGGGCGACGGCGTCGTCGTCGGGGGGCGCACGCTGAGCTCGAAATCCGCCATCGAGCTGGACGCGAGCCAGGCGTGCGAGATCGCCGTGCCTTCTTCCGCGTCCACCGAGACGCTACTGCTCGTCCTGCAAGGCGCGCCCATCGGCGAGCCCGTCGCGCAGCACGGGCCGTTCGTGATGAACACGCGCGCGGAGATCCAGCGGGCGTTTGAGGATTATCAAAAGACGCGCTTCGGGGGCTGGCCCTGGCCCGAGGACGCGATGACGTTCCCGAAGGACAAAGGGCGGTTCGCGCTGGTGAACGGCGTGGAGGAGCCCGGGCCGGGGGGTGTCGCGGGGCTCAGGGGGAAACGCACGGAGCTCTGATAAAATATGGGCGTACGTAGTCTACTGTTATACAGCCGGTCATATCGTCATATCGTCCAGTTCATCTTGTTCTTCCCCGTCCCGCGGTCGCCGCGGTTCCCCCCTGAGGCCGCCATCCTCCCCGCCGGCTGCTTGCGGTGCGTGCGCGCGGCGAACGCTGCCGTCCCCCGGTTCCGCGGCGGCGCGTGGAACGCGTCGAGGCGGCCGTCCGTCGAGCGGCGGCTCCGCGCCCTCGGCGCGCGCGAACCGATCTCGCCCTCGATCCGGTTCCCGAAGCGGTCGCGCTCGGGCGTCTCGTAGCACCCTGGCCCCAGGGCCTCCGTCGTGGCGGCGCCCCTCGTGCGCCTCCAGTGGTCCGCGATGATCCCCGAGGAGGTCGAGGAGCCGAAGCTCAGACCCTTCCGGTTTTCCGAGATGCGGCTGAAGTTGGACTTGATCCGGCCCTCGGGGTCGGGCAACAGGCGCGCGGTGGTGGACCGAAACGCCGCCACGCGGTGCGGCGAACGCACAATCTGGTTCCACGAGGACGTCTTGGCGTGGTTCCCGCCGTCCAGGTCGTAAGGGGCTGCGACGTGCGCGCCGTCGAAAGCGGTGTAGAGCGGTGCGTGGGTGTCTGGGGTGAGACGCGCGCCGCGGGAACGAGGCGAAGGCGATAGCGCGTCGCGCCGACGCGAAGAAACAAAACCGTTTTCGTTTTTCTTTCGGGCCGCGGACGCGAGTTTCCAAAAAGAGGCGGTTTCCCGAAGACAATCCGGACGTGGTTCGCGTCGGTCGCGGGCGCGGGGATGACTCGATGTCGGGGACGCACCCGGCTCCTGCATTCGCTGGAGGTCGTGGTAGTGCACGAGGAAGCCCTCCGCGGTCTTGATCGTCAGGTAGTTCGCATCGACCGCGTCCAGCTGAGACACCACCGGGAAGAGCGACATGCCTGGCGCGCGCCCTGATAACAACAGCGCCACCGAATCGAATGGCAAGGACACGGCAGACCCCGGGATCCGTGTGCGCCGCTGCGCCTCACAGCTCTATGTGCGCGCAGACCCCCCGAAAAGATCGCGGTGGAGGACCCCAGTATCAATCCCAGTGACCGTGTGACCCCACCCCCGCGTGGCCGCGCACGCGGCTCTGCAAAAATCGGAAGTTCGCGCCGTTTGCCGCTGTACAGTCACCGACTCGGGTTTTTTCATCAACCGATCCAAACCGCCACGTGCCAGAGCGCCAACGGAATGACCCGCATCGATGGACGTGTCCAGTTTGCCCGACGCCCGAGACGGATAGGCATACAGCAGCGGCGCGGTTGGCCGCGACGCGAAGGCGAGGCGTCGTCACACCCCCGCGTGAGAGATCGCGGATGCTCTTGGCGTGAGCGTGGGCTGTGTGTGATGTCGCTTGCGCGGGCCGCGTCGTCGGCGACGCCGTCGACGTCGACGTCGGCCGTGGCGAGAGGATGCCACCGTGGCGGCACCGCGCGATGCGCCGGGATGGCTGGACGGTCACGGGTCACGCGCGGTTCGGGGCTCGGTTCGGCGGGCGTCTCGTGCGCGCTCGGGCGGATCCCGCGCGGATACCGACGCGCGACGACGACCGCAGCGTGGCGTGCTTTGCCGAGGCGAACGCTCGACGGCGCGTGCGCTGCGGCGACCGCAGGGTTATCTGAGGGTCACGATTACGGGACGTCTCGACGCTCGAGCGTTTGGCGCGCGACGTCCGCGTCCCTCGCGGGCCTGCGATCGGAGCGTCCCGCCCCGACGCACGTCGCGCGCGCGTCCACCGGCGTGGAGACGACCACCGCCGAGGCGGTCGCCGCGGCGGCCGCGGCGGACGTCGCGTCCGGCAAGTTGGCCTCGTTGCGAAGCAGAGAGCTGAACGAGGCGCTCCAGTACCTGGGCAAGGGACCCAACTGGCGCCTGGTGTTCGACGTGTTCGACCAGCTACGGGACGCGAACGACGCGATCCCCAACGCGCACGTCGCCACGACTGTGCTCTCCGTCGCGGGGCGGCGCGGCGAGCTGAGGCGCGTGCGCGACGTGATGGATTGGATGAAGAATCAGGGCCCGGGGAGAAGCGCGCCGACGGCGTACACGTACACGGCGTACATACAAGCCGTGGGCGCCGCCGGCGACTGGCGCGACGCGTTCGCGGCGTACGGCGCCATGCGCGCCGCGGGGATCACGCCCACGTCGCACACGTACTCGGCGCTGATTCGCGCCGGCGCGAAGGGGGGTAAGGTGGGCGCCAGCGCGGCGGCGGAGCTCGTGGAGGACATGCGCGGCGACCGGCTGGTCCCCGACGTGCCGGTGGCCTCCGCGCTCATCTGCGCGTACGGCGTGCTCGGCCAGTTCCAGAACGCGGAGCGCATGCTGCTCGCCGCGGAGGCGGCGGTGCGCGCCGCGCAGGCGACGAGCGCGGATGCTCTTTCGAAAAAACCAGACGCGCGCCTGTACACGGAGTTCCTCATCGCGTCGTGCCGCTGCGCCCGCCCGGACGCCGCGGCGCGCGTGTTCGAGAGCGAGCACTTCCCGCGCACCACGTACACGTGCACGGCCGCGATCAAGGCGTACGGCGAGTGCGACATGTGGCAGAAGGCGGAGGAGCTCTACGTGCTCATGACGCGGTCCGGCGCGAGCCTCGCGCCCACCACCGTGACACACACCGCCATGCTCTCGGCGTACGAAAAGTGCGGCGAGTGGCGCCGCGCGGTTTCCCTGCTGCAGCAGCTGCGCGAGGCGGGCGCGCCCCCCGAGACGCACTACAACGTCGCCATGAGCGCTTGCGGCAAGGCGGGCGAGTGGCGCGAGGCGGAGGCGCTCCTGGCGCGCATGCGCGAGGACGGCGCGACGCCGTCGTCGGTGACGTTCAGCGTGCTCATCGCCGCGTACGGCCGCGGCGACGAGGAGGACTTGGCGAACATCTCGTTCAAGGAGATGCTGGACGCCGGTTTGCGACCCGACGACTACACGTTCGTGGGTCTGATGCTCGCGCCCGCCACTCGCGGCGACCTCGCGACGTGCATGGAGATCAAGCGGTTCATGAAGAACAAGCACGGCATCGAGCCCACCGTGCACGTGTGGAACGAGTGCGTGCGCGCCGCCGACGCGTGCGCCGCGTACGAATCCGCCGTGGACATCTACCAGGACATGGTCGAGGCGGGCGTCGAGCCTAACGAAACGACGAGGGAACTGCTGAGACGCGTCGGGAAGAACGGCGTGGAGTACTACGAGGACAAGCGCATCGCCGCGTCGTTCGGGACGCTCGTCGCCAGTCTGGTCGGGGTGGCGGGAATGATGGCGGGGCGGTGGTGAGTCGCGGAAGTCGCGCGTAGATTGCGAAACGCGAAAACGATGAAAAGCGCGTCGTGAACGTCTGATATGACATAGGTGCTTAAGCGCTCACCACCCCCCGACGCGCGTTGTGATCGTGTTTGACCACCCCGCCGTGGGCGAACCCGGGGTTTCTCCTCTACTTGAGTCCGACGCTCTCCTGCACGGTCTTCACGCCGTCCTTGTCGAACGGCAAGGTGAAGATCTTGGTGAAGAATCCAAAGTTTCTGGTCAAGGTGTACTTGAGCTCCGGGGGCAGGGGGTCGAACATGACCAGCGGCGAGAACACCTTCCCCAGGAACGCGGACTTCTGTTTCAAGTCGCGCTTGAAGTTGGGGGGATAGTCCAGCCACGGGTGCAGCGGAGGGGTGGGGCGCTTGCCGTTCGCCCCAGCGCGCACGGTGGTGGACTGCTTCGCCTCGGACGTCTGCAGAGGCGCGTCGCCGCCGTACCCGTTGAACTGACCCTTGCTCTTGCTCGCGGGGGTCTTGCTCCCGGAGCGCATCCCGACCTTAGAGCGCTCCTGCTGCTCGGCTAAGTTAGCAGCCTGCGCCGCGCCTTGCGCGTTGCCGTGCGGCATCGTGTGCTTTCGTGTGCGCGAAGGAAAAGCGGTGGCGGCGAGCGATGCGCCTCTGGGACTGCGGCCGTGAGGCGGTCGGTCCGAACGAGTGGTGTCGCTCGTCCGGGTGAGCGGCAGAGGTCGCGACGGGTGAGCGTCGGCGACGGCGGAACAACGAGCGGGCGTCGAGCCGCGTCTCGGGGAGTGTCGCGGCACCGCCGCACCGGGGAGAGCTTGTTCTATCCACTCGCCAGGAACGAGATCTGCGGAACGGGCCTGACTAAATGCCCATACGCGCTAACCCATGGGTCCCTTCAGATTTTCGGGCTTTCGCGTTTTTCGACACCTTTCTCGAGCGCCAGCACCTCTGGCCTCCCAGAAGTTTCGGCACGCGAGGCGCGCGAGGCCACGATGCTGTTCCAGGGGAAAACAGCGCTCGTCACCGGCGCGGGATCGGTAAGCCCTCTACGAAACCCCGAATGAACGCGAACAGCATCTCCGCCCGCCCTTCGGTCCTCGCTCCCCGCCCACCCGGTCGTGGCGGGTCGGCGTGCCATCTCGTCGATCGTCCATCTTGTCGATATACCACCCGGCGCGACGTCAGACGCTGACACCTCCTCCCTCATCTCAGGGCATCGGCCGCGGGCTGTGCGTGCGCCTGGCGCGCGAGGGCGCGTCCGGCCTGACCCTGGTGGATGTCTCTCCGGAGGGCGTCGCGGAGACGCGCGCGCTGGTGTCCCGCGCGAACCCGAGCTGCGTCGCGCTCGTGCGCGTCGCGGACGTGGGCGACGCCGGCGCGCTGGCGGGCGCGTTCGCCGCGCACGTGACGCGCTTCGAAAGCATGCACGCCTGTTTCAACAACGCCGGCATCGGCGAGCGCGCGGACTGGAGGCAGGTGGTGAACGTGAACCTGTGCGCGGTCGTGCAGGGCACGAGGCTCGCGGTGGACGCCATGGTGGCCACGAAGTCCGCGTCGCCGAGCGACGCGGCGCGCACGACGTCCGTCGTCAACGTCGCGTCGGCGGGGGGGCTCTTCCCCATGCCGCAGGCGCCCGTGTACTCCGCCACCAAAGCCGCGGTCGTGCTGTTTTCGCGGAGCCTCGAGCACCTGCGTGTCACGAAGGGCGTGCGCGTGAACGCGCTGTGCCCACAGTTCACGGACACCGCGCTGGTCACGGATCAGTTCGAGGCGCTCGGGCCGAAGCGCGCGGACGCGCTGCTGGCGCAAACCGGGGGGAGCCTGCTGCGCGTCGAGCAGGTCGTGGCGGCGGCGATGGAGCTCGTGCGCGGCGGTGGGGACGCGCGGCCGGCGGGCCAGGCGCTGGCGGTGATGAACGCGAACGGGGGATCCGCGGCGTACGTCCCGGTGCCCAACCCCAAGCGCTGGAAACCGCTGCGCGGAGTATCAAACTCTCTCGAGACTGAGTCTCAGTCTCGAGTTGAAAACCGTCCCCGAAAACCGCCCTCGCCCGTCCCCGACGCGTCGCGCCGCGTGGTCGTGCACCGGCTCAGCTCCGACTTCGCGGCCGCGACGCGCGTTGTGTCCGCGCCGACGCCCGCGCCGCGCAGAGGCGAGGTGCTGATCGAGCGCCGGTGGACCGGCGTGAACGCGTCCGACGTCAACTTCACCGCCGGCCGGTACTTCGGCGGCGCGAAGAAAGCCGCGGCGCTGTTGCCCTTCGACGCCGGGTTCGAGAGCGTCGGGGTGGTCGCCGCGCTCGGGCCCGGGGTGGCGGAGGCGCACCCCGAGCTCGCGCCGGGCCAGCCCGTGGCCACAACCACCTACGGAGGCTTCAGCGAGTACGCCGTGGCGCCCGCGAAGCTCGTGGTGCCCGTGCCGGAGGCGTCGCCCGCCGCGGTGGCGCTGCTCACCTCCGGGCTCACCGCGTCCATCGCCATGGAGCAGCTCGGCGGCGTCTCCGCGCCGGCGTCGGCGGGCGGGCGCCCGACGCCGCCGGGGAGGCAAAAAACCGTGCTGGTCACCGCCGCCGCCGGCGGCACGGGGCAGATCGCCGTGCAGCTCGCGAAGCTGGCGGGGCACCACGTCGTCGCCACCTGCGGCGGCGAGAAGAAGGCGCGCATGCTCGCCGGCCTGGGCGTCGACCGCGTGGTGAATTATAAGAAGGAGCGCCTGAAGGAGGTGTTGCGGTCCGAGTACCGGCGCGGCGTTGATTTGGCGTACGAGTCGGTGGGCGGCGAGATGTTCGAGACCGCGGTGGACGCGCTGGCGCCGCACGGCGTTTTGATCGTGATCGGCATGATGTCCCAGTACACATCGGGGGGGGACGACGCGTCCGAGGCGTGGACGCCCTCCGAAAACAAGGGGCTGCCCGAAAAGCTCCTGTGGAAAAGCGCGAGCGTGCGTGGGTTCTTTCTGCCGCAGTACGCCAAGCACTTCCGAAGGCACCTCGCCGGTCTGTTCGAGCTGGTGCGGTCCGGGAAGATGCGTGTGGAGATCGACCCGACGCCGTTCAAGGGGCTGGAGGCTGTGCCTCGCGCGGTGGCGCATCTCCAGGGGGGGACGTCAATGGGGAAGGTGGTGGTAGACGTCCGGCCGCCCGCGAAAACCGCGTCGAGGATGTGAGTCGTTTTAACGATATTCCATCGGCACCTCTCTCCCGTCTCCCGCGCGCTCGTCAACGCGCGCGCGTCACTGCTTCTTGGACCAGGTGTTGCCGTCGGGGAACAAAATGCCGCCCTCGGGGGTGAGCTTGCCGAGCAGGTTCTTGGGCCCTCCCTTGGGGGAGAAGTCGATGAGGATCTCGGCTTCTTTGCTGGGGATTTTGACGACTTCGCCCTTCAGGCTCCAGGGCTTCTGCTTCTCCCCGTTCGCGCACCCGGGGGTGCCGTCGGTGCCCGTCACGTCGAGCACGGAGCCCTCGCCGGAGATCGAGCGCAAGCACCCGGGGTGCTTGGGGTCGGCGTACTCACCAACGAACGCGGAGGGCGCGGCGCTCGCGCCCCCGGCGGTTGCCAGAGTCAGGAGCGCGCCCACCGCAGTCGCCGCGGCGATGGACTTGAAGGTGACGGAGGACGTGCAGTTGTCGTTCGACGAAGCGAGCGCGGCGACCGGACCGATGGAGCGCTTCGAGTTGATGTTGATGCGCCCGCTCGAGGGAACTCGCGTAGGGGTCAGCCCGGGTCGGGCGATGGCGTTCATGAGGGGCATCGTGCTTTGCGCGCACGGGAGTGCGCAGTCTCGGAGAAACATCGGATAATCGAACTGTGCCACGTCACCGAGTGTCAGACGCACAAGTGCCGAGTTCTCGGCGGCCCCCCGGCACAAGCACCGGCGCGCCCGACGTTTTCCGGGAGTCGCGGTGATGTCCGCGCACGCGACTTCGATGCGCGTCGGCGTCGGCGCGACGCGTGTCTCGCGACGCGACGCGTGTGGCGCGACGCGCGCGCACGCGCGCGCTCGGAGCGCGCCTCTCCGCGCTCCCACCGATCGATCGGGACGCGCGTCGTCCGCCCGGTCCTCGGTGGTGGTCCTCGCGTCCGGCGAGGACGAGCCCCCCGAGGCCTCGACGTCGTCCCACCCCCCCGACTCGGCGTACGGCGGCCCGAACATGTACGCGGACTCGCAGGCCATCGCGCCCCCCTCCCCCCGGCGCGTGTTCCTGGGGACGCTCGCCACCGGTGGCCTCGCGCTGGGCGGCAACTTCCTGGGGATCACGGGCGCTTTGCTCGGGGACTTCCCCGACGCCGCGGCGTCGCTGCGCCTGGACATCATCTACCCCGTGAACGGTCTGAAGCGGTGCTACAACCCGGAGAAGGGGTACGAGTTCGTGTACCCCGAGGCCTACCTCGGCGACGCGACGATGGCGGCGCGGAACGCGAACCGGCAAGCCAGCGCGACGTCGCTCGACCCGGGCGCGCCGTCGGCGAAGCCGCCCCAGATCTTCGGGCAGGCGGTGCAGGAGCCTCAGAGCGCGTTCGGGCCCATGGGCGGCACCGGCGAGGAGAACGTCTCCGTGATCGTCTCGCGCTCGCCGCCCGGGGGCTTCCGGCTGGACCGCTTCGGCGACGCGCGGAACCAAGCCGAGTGGCTCCTGGCCAACGTGCTGGCGCGCCCGGGCACCGGCAAAACCGCCGTCCTGTACGACGCGTACGCGCGCGCCGCCGGCTCGGGCGCCACGTACTACACGTTCGAGTACACCATCCGCACGGACACCTGGTACAGGCACAACGTCGCGGTGTTCGCGGAGTTCGGGGGCAAGCTGTACACGCTGGTCGCGCAAGTGCCGGAGACGCAGTGGAAAACACGCGAGGCGGATTTCAAAACCATCGCCGAGTCGTTCCGCGTGTTCGTGCCCACGGGGTGATTGACGCGGGCGCGCTTTTTAGCGCGCCGCAGCGGACGAAAGAAGGAACTATATACTACCTATCCTGAGGTGACTACCGAACGAAGGTTCGTGACGCGGGTCACTGCGTGATACGTAGTTATGATACTACTGATGAGGAATACGAAGAAAGAATGCTCGTTATTACCTTCATAAATAAAATGAATACAGGAGCGAGTCGCGCGTCGTACGCGCGCGCTCACCGCCGTCTCGCGCCGCGCGACGCGTTTTACGCGGAGGTGTCCGCCACCGTCGCCGCCACCTCGGCGGCGAAGTCCTTCGCCTGCACCTCGATACCCTCGCCCACCTTCAGCCGCGCGAACCGCGAGACCACCAGCCCGTTCACCTCGCCGTCCACGAACGTCTCCACCGTCTTCGCGTCGTCCATCACGAACTTCTGCTTCGTCAAGCACGTCTCCTCGTGGAACTTGCGCATCTTCCCGGAGACGATCTTCTCCACCACGTTCGCCGGCTTGCCCGAGCCCTCGATCTGCGCGTGCAGGATCGCCATCTCCCCCGAGACGACGTCCTCGGGGATGCCCTCCGGGTCCAGGAACCGGGGCGCCACCGCAACCGCGTGCATGGCCACCTTGCTCGCGACGCCGCGCGCCTTCTCGGGGTCGACGTCCCCGCCGTCGCGAGACGAAACGCGCACCAACCCGGCTTGCCTTCCGGCGGAGGCGGCGCCGGCCACCGCGCCGTGCACGTAGTGGCCCAGCACCTCGCCGGCGCCGCTGGCGGTCATGACGTACGCGCGGCGCACCCTGATGTTCTCGCGCACGCTCGCGGCGGTCGCGGCGGCGGCCTCCGCCACCGTCGCGCCGGGGCTGAGAGAGCCGGCGGGCATGGTCAGGTTCTCGAGCGCGCGCGTGTCGACGTAGCCGTCGACGTCGGCGGCACCCGTCGCGGCGACGGCGGCGTTCGAGACGTCCGCGACGAGCCGCAGGAACTGCTCGTTCCTGCTCACGAAGTCCGTCTCCGCGTTAACCTCGACGATCGCGGCGCGCTGGCCGCAGGCGGAGACGGAGACGCCGACCAGGCCCTCGGCGGCGACGCGGCCGGCTTTCTTCGAAGCCGCGGCGAGCCCGCGCGTGCGCAGCTCGGCGTACGCCGCCTCGAGGTCGAACGACGCCGCGCTCAGGGCCTTCTTGACGTCCATCAGCGGCGCGCCGGTCTTCTCGCGCAGGTCCTTGATCATCGCGAGCTCCGCGGCCTTGTCCGTGGCCGCCCGCTGGGAGGAGGCGCTGGAGGACACGCCGCGCTCGCCGGCGATCGCGCCCAGCGCGACGCGATCCACGCCCGCGCGGGCCCCGAAACGCCGGGTCCCGATCGCCGAACGCGACGCGGTGGCGAGCGCGTCGAGCAGGGACCTGCCCGATCGACGCGAGGCATGCGCGGCGGCGGCCATCGTCGGCGTGCTGCGGACGCGAGGAGACAGGAGTTCCGGCGCGCGGGGTAGCGGGGTCGCTAGTGGCGGGAGGGAGACGTCCGCGATCGATGTCGTGGTGTCCGGGCGACAGCGAAATAATTTCGAGAGTCGTTTTTTTCCAAGCTGTCTGTCGTCCCCGGTCCTCGGCGCGTCACCGCGATCGCGGCGGCAGGTACGGGTCGTCCCCCGCGTCCGCGCCCTCCTTTCGGGATGCGTCCGGGCTCGATTCTCCCCGCTTCTCCCACTCGATCGCCCGGTCCCACGCCCTGAACACGGCGTCGCGCACGGTCGGCACCCACGCCTCGTACGCGGCGGCGCTCGGCTCGAAGTGCAGCCCGTCGTCGCGGAACAAACTCGTTTTCGGGACGGTCATCCGCGCGCCGTCCTCGAACAGCGCGGGGTTCACGTCGACAAACGCGTGGGTTTCTCCGCGCGCTTCGCAGTACGCCTTCACGAGCCTGTTTGTTTCGTCCAGCGCGTCCCAGAGCGGCCGCTTCTGCGGTGCGCGGTTGATGGAGACGAAGACGATCTGGATTTGATTTAGGGCGTGTGCGTGTTTCGTTTCTTTTCGGGAAAGCGCCGCGTCGTCGCGACCGGCGAGACGTCGCGGCGACGCGAGCGCCTTTTCGCTCCACGTCGCGAAGTGGTCGCGGATGCGCCGCGGGGACTCGCCCTCGTTCAGGTCGTTGCTCCCGCAGTAGTACACCAAGACGCGCGGTTCGTGCGGGAACACGATGGCATCCATGATGTCGTCCCGCATTTGGTCCCGCGCGGTCGAGCCCCCGAACGCGCGGTTCACCGCCGGCAGCGGCGCGAGGTCCGCCGCGAAGTCGCGCGCCTCGCGCCACTCGCGGAAGATGGACGAGCCCACGAACACCACGCCCCGCCGTTCGGGCGGGTTCTCGTTGTCCAGCCGGACGAACCGGCGGATCTCGCCGTCGTACCACTCGCCCGTCGCCTCGAACGCGATCGGAGGGTCACGTGCGGGCATGGCAGCGTGTGTGCGCGTCGCCGTTCCGGGCGTCTCCGTGGACGCCGACGGTTCCTGGAACCGAAAGAAGCACGAGCCCCGCTCGGCGCGCGATCGCGACCGCCGAAGCGTCGACTTCGGGCTCGGTGCGCGTCCGAGGCGCGCGCGGGGGGGGTAGCAAGCGCGCGGCGCCGAGGACATGCACGAGCCCAGTCCACAGACGCGACCACGACACGCCCGAGGCGTCGTGTGCGTCCTGTACGGCGCGCGCGCGAGTGGAGGCGAGCGCGAGCGACCCGGGTCGAGTCAGCACTGCTTTCGGGCGACGGCACGAGCAGAAACGAAACGAAATCGCGACTGTTTCATCGAAACGACCGCCGGCTGCTTCCCCGCCACTCGCGATCGCGCGAGGATGGCGGTCCTCGAGGAGATCGAGGATGAACCCCCTGCGCGGGTGGAGGCCCCTGCGGCGGCGGCTCCCGCGGGCGCGAGTGACTCCGACAGCGACGACGAGCCCCCGCCCCTGGAGAGCGCCGCCGCGCAGCTGGAGGCGTTGAACTTGCGACGCCGAGTCGCCGAGCGTGTCAACGCCGCGCGTGCCGATTCGAGCGCACCGAGCGGGTCCGCGTCGACCGGCGCGGCGCGCGCGTCGTCGGCGCCTTCGGGCTCGGGTCCTTCCGCGAAGCCGCCTGCGAGCGCGACGAGGAAGTCTGCGCCGGCCGCGGGGATGAAGAAGGGGTTTTTCGACGCGCCTCGGCCGAAGCGCGCGACCGCGAAGCCCGACGAGCCGGAGATGGTTTTCCTGAAGGGCAAGAAGAGCGCGGTGGCGGGCGGCGCGGCGATCCCCGACTTCATGCGCGTCGAGGTGGAGGGCAGCGAGAGCGCCGCGAAGATGAAGAAGGAGCTCCTGGAGACGCTGAAGCCGGACAAGGAGACCGTGGACGAGGTGATGGGCAACCAGGCGCTGATGACCGGGTTCGATGACCCGGAGGTCATGGCGGCGGTGGAGGATGTGGCGCGCGATCCCAAAAACATGGCCAAATACGCCGGCAACGCGAAAGTCGTGCGCTTTTACCAGCAGATGGCGGGGATGGTCGGGAAGAGGCTGGAGAAGAAGGGAGACAACTCCGCGAGCGGCGTGTAGATATCTAAGCATAGAGTGAACCGCACGCGTGATGCGCGCACTAATAATAGAAGACTAC
>Ga0181560_10004242_pt1 | contig 13072 bp, 12 predicted proteins | sample 011ome_20_FD_133751 | JGI IMG/M metagenome (GOLD analysis project Ga0181560, IMG submission 133751) | Coastal salt marsh microbial communities from the Groves Creek Marsh, Skidaway Island, Georgia - 011509CT metaG (megahit assembly) | ecosystem: Environmental > Aquatic > Marine > Intertidal...
CTGAGGATCGCCCGCCCGGGGCGGGGGCGCGGCAGCGCGCGCGCGCCGCGCCGGCGGCGGCGACGCAGGTGGACGTCATGACGTTCGCGGTGGCGTTCGCGTGTGGCGGATGGCGAGCGCGCGCGAGGAGACCCGCAGCTCGGAGGGAGGGCGCGGCGTCCGCGGCAGTGACGACGCGACGAACGCGTCTCGCGACGAAGAAGGAAGAAGAAGAACCTCGCGCTATCGCGGCGCCGTCGACGTCGACTCGTCTCGACGTGCGTCCTGTTTTAACACCTATCAATCGATCTATGCGACCGCGAGCGTCGACCGGCGATTTTCTCCGTTGAACCTGTACGACCGACCATTATTTGATCGAGTTCACCGATCCACCGACCCAAAACCTGAAAACGTACCAGGTTTTGGGCTCTTTGTGGAAGTTAAAAAGGGAATAGGGATAATTCTCGCGGGAGCTCGCGAGATATTTTCTTCGGACGAAACTTTTCGTATGAGCTGGCAACAGGCTGGCACCAATCTGGCATCGAATAATTTAAAAAAAAAAATCTCGCGCGCCGCGTATGAGCAAACAGTATGAACGAAAATGTCGTCGAAAGTCTCGGAGTTATCCGAGCGGCGCGCGCTAAAGGGCGTTTCGAGGGGTTCTTTTCCGATAACTTTTTCCCCACTCGGAGCTTTTTACGAAACCTTCGCGCGATGCGTCGAACGCCTCCGCGCGCCGCACGCGCAGCGCGCGGCTCGGCGCGCGTCCCATAACCAGAGCGCGCGGACGGTCGACCGCATGGAGGCCGCGGAGGCGGCCGCGCGCGCGTTCCTCGCCCCGGACGAGACCGGTGCGCGCTCCCGCGCGCCGCTCGCGTCGCGTCGCGCGTCGCGCGTCGCGCGCGCTCGCGCGTCGCCGCGGATCTCGCGCGACCCGTTCGTTTCAAACGCGTCGCCGTCGTCGTCGCCGCGTCGTCGCCACGTCGTCTCCCGTCTCCCGTCCTCACGTCCTCCCCCAAACCTCCTCCGCGCGCGCAGGCGCGGCGTTCCTCTCCAGGAACCTCACGGATCCCATGCTCACCGGGATCCCGTTCGTGGACGCGCACGGGAGCCTGCGCGCGGGGCAGATGCTCGAGGTGTGCGGCGTCGGCGGCAGCGGGAAGACGGAGATCTTGATGCAGGCGGCGGTGAACTGCGCGCTGCCGAAGGCGCGCGGGGGGGTGAGCTTCGGCGGGTGCGAGGGCGGCGTGCTCCTGTTGGATCTGGACGGGAAGTTCGACACGCTGCGCTTCCTGAAGATCCTCACGTCGCGCGTGAAGGACGCGGTGATCAGAGGGAGATCTGCGACGATGAAACAAAATGAAACCGCAGCCGGCGCGCCGTCGCAGCCGCGGAAAACGCCGCCGCTGGACGCCGAGTCCGAGGCGCTGATCGACGCCGTGTACGCGGAGTGCGTCGGGAGGTTCCATATGCTTCGATGCCACGGCTCGCTGGACTTCTTGAAGGCGCTGACGGTCGTCGAGCGCGCGTTCGTGGAGGCGGAGGCGGAGCGCGAGCGTCGCGACGCCGCGGACGCGTCGGCGGATGATGCGGCGGACGCGTCGGCGGCGCGAACGCGCGCGCGCGCGCAAACGCAAACGCGGCGGCTGCTGCTCATAGACAACATCGCTGCGTTCTACTGGCTCGACCGCGCGTCGCGGCGGGAGCAGGGCGCGCCGTTATCCCTCCACGCCGTCCACCACGCGTTCGCCGCGAAGCTGCTGGCGCTGAGGCGCGTTCTATGTATTTCACACTGGTCCCCATACGACCGCGTTCGTGTTGTGAACGCCGATCCTTAAGGACTTTCTCTCCCGGCGTTCGTCTCTCTCCGCCCAGGGTCCCTCGCTCATAATCCCGACACACCTCGACGCCTTTCAACTCCACCCCTGACGCCTTTGAACTCCACCCCGACGTTCGCTTCGTATGGACAATTACCCTCAGTCGGAAGTGCCGCGCGCCCATCGTGGTGACCAAAGCCACCGTCGGCGGCGGCGGCACGGGGGCGACGCAGACGCACAAGGACTTCCTCCCGCCGACGTGGACGTCCGCGGTGACGCAGCGGCTCGTCCTGGACGTGGAGAAGAGTCGCGGCGGGGGGCCACACGGCGGTGGCGTGTCGTTCGTCGCGAGGTGGGACTTTCCTCGCGGGCGGTCGCGCGCGAGGTACGACGTCGACGGCGACGAAGGGATCAAGTGCAGGGCGGCGTGAGCGAGCGGTGCGCCCGCCGCGCGGAACGGTAGACGTAGACGACGAACGTAGCGAATAGGAACAGAACACAGAACACGACGACGACGGGCGGTGGCGCGGAGAGCGCGCGCGGACTGCGGCGCCGTCAGTCGATAACTTTGTCGTAAATTAAAAACTACTTTGGTGATACAGCGACGCGCGACGCGAGAGGTCACCCTTCGATCAACGCCGCCGGCTGTCGCGATGATATCCGCGACAGCCGCTCAAAGCGCGATCGATTATGAACCTCGCGCGTCGTCCACGCGTCCTGGTTGGAGAGGACGTGAAAACTTTTTCACGGCTCTCCCCCCGCCCCCCCTCTCGTACAACCCCGCAGACCTCGTTCGTCGGCGCGTGAATTCAACTCCCCGAACTCCAGACGCTTGCTTCCTTCCTTCCTTCCTTCCTTCCGATCCCCCAAAAAAACGCCACCCCACCCTCCTCTTCTATCGCGCGGCCGACGCGACGCGACGCGACCGCGACGCGGACGCAGATGATTAATCGCGTCCACCTCTCACGCGAACACCGCGTCGCGCTCGAGCTCGACGTCGTCCTCCATGAGCTCGAAGAATCCGCCGTCGAGCGGCCCCGTGGGCGACGGCGTGAGCGTCTCCCTGCTCTCTCCCGCCTTAATGGCGCCGCCCTCGTAATCCCCTCCGTACGTATACGCGTACGCACCAACAGCGCCCTCCTCCTCCAGCGCGGTGATCACCGCGTCCAGCGGCGCGCTCGGGTTCGTCGCCGCCGCGGGCCCGGCGTTGACGGCGGCGCCGGCGGGCAGCGCGGCTTTGTAGAGCGACAAAATTTTCGACATCACCGGACCCAACGCGTCGCACGAATACCCCGTCGCGACGCGCAACTCCGCGGGCCACACCGGGTAGATGTTGAGCTGCAGGCGCGCCATCGCGATGATCGACGCCGCGAGCAGCGACGGCGACGCGTTTGTCGCGACGTGCGAGTCTTGGAGGCAGATGGAGTGGAGGTAGCACGCCAGCTTGCGGAGCTGGGAGACGCACGCGGGGGTCCACGGGCGGTCGCCGATGACGTCGTGCGGCGACGTGCCGCCGCCGGTGACCGCGAGGACAGCCTCGAGGAAGTGCGCGGGGACGATCGTCGCGAGGTCCCAGTCGAGCTCGATGAGGACTGTGAGGTGGTGTGGGTTTAGGGGGGGTGGGGGGGGTCAGTCGGCGTCGGCGGCGGTCGGGGCGGGAAAACAAACGTGACAAGTGGCATCGTTTGAAAACGAGCGCGAAAAAATCCAAAAAAAGAAACCGCCCGCGTCGCCGCGAGGTCTACACGGCGAGGTGGTGAGCGGGTCGAGGGACGCGCGCTCACCCGCGAGCTCCATCTTCTTGATGATCTCCACGCTGTACACGTTGCTCGCGCACTTCCGGAGCTTCGGAAGCGACGGGACGTCGTTTTCGATCTCCTCGAATTTCACTGCGGCAGGCGGCGGGGACGACGCGGGGAGGAGAAAATATTTAACAAAGATTCGAGGGGATATTTCCGTCGCCGCGGCGCGCACGCGGGGGCGTCGTGACGCGATCGACGCCGCGGCCGTCGTCGCCGGCGCGTCGCGCGATCGCGAGATCGGCGAGTTCGCTCGCGATCGCGCGAGTTTCGGCGCCAATGCCACGTGGGTTCGCGCGCGACGCGGACGCGGGCGGCGGCGGGTGAGCCGAGAAGAGGGTTCGCTTGAAAAAAAAGCGCGCGCGTGTTTCTCACCTGCGACCTCCAGGCAGCACATCGCGACGAGCTGCAGGCTCGTCTTCGGGACGTTCACCTTGCTCAGGACGCGATCCTGCGGAGGCGAAAATCAGAGATATGTGAGTTGAGACATCGAAGAAGCGATCGCGCGGGGTGGCTGGGGATTTCGCGCGGATTCGCGCGTCTCGCGCGCGCGATTCCGCGCGCACAAAATCGCGGCGCGACGTTTCGGGGACCCGCGAGACAGAAAAAAGTTCACGAGAGCCTCTCCGTCTCCTTTTCCCCGCGAGCGAGACGCACCATGTATCGAACCGCGAGGTCTGCGGTCGTCGGACCGAACCCGAGGTCCGCGCACACCTCGAGTATCCACTCGATCAGCGTCGTCCGGTACTTCATGTGCCGCGCCGTGGACGGGTCCAGGACTTCCCCGCTCTTGGTCTTCTCGCGCTCGCGCAACGTCTCGAGCACCTCGACCCACACGTCCGAGGGCGTCGCCCACGACCCCGCGCGGAATCGCTCCACGAGCTCGCCGGGCGTGCTGCCGAGGAACGGGCCGCCGTGATGCGCCGCGCGCGTCTCCTCCTCGCGCTTCGCGGCCGCGATCGTCTCGAGCTCGCGCTGACGCGCGCCGAACCCGGTCGCGTCCGGGAGCGTCTCGTCCTCGGAGATGAACAGCGCGTCGTCCGCGTCCATGGCGTCGTCGTCGGGGAAATCGTCGTCTCGCGCGAGCGGGTACCACGCGGTGGCGTCCTCGCTGCTGCACCCCGGGGCGTCGTCCGCGACGTCGTCGTCCGGGCGTATCGGGCGGAACCCGAAGTCCACGGCGTTGAAGGAGGTGGTCATGTCGACGTTTTCAGGGAGTCCGTGCCTTTTCGCGTCGATCGCGGCGCGCGCGGGCGCGACGGAGACGGGCGGTCGCGGCGCGGGATTCGCGATCGGTCGCGGGAGCGGCGACTTCGACGAAGTCGATCTCGCCCTCCTCTCTCGCGCGCGCGTCTCGGCGGCGCCTCGTCCTTCTTCGCGGCGGCGGCGCGGGGCGAACTCGCGAGGAACTCCTCGAAGGTGCGTTCGTGCGCGCGCGCGACCCCGGTGCGCGTCGGTGTGACCCGCGCGCGCGCGTTCCCGGAGCGGTCCTCGCGTTCCGCGAATCGCAGCCGGCGGGTTGTGGACACCGTGGATACTTTTTCGCCGAACCGGCGGACGATCCGCTATGCGCTGACAGTCCGAAATCGCGTGACGTATCGTACAGCGTGTACTCAGATCGTGATTTTACGTTCGGAGACCACGTCGCATACGAAAAAGCGCGTCCCTAACTCTTTTTTTGAAAAAAAAAGAGTTTAACCAATGAACGAATTAGACCGCTGTTTCGGATTAAAGAGAGGCCATACACGATCACCTTTTCGCGAAAAGACGCAAAGACGCAGGCAGGTCTTTTCGCGTTTGATCGGTGGTATCGACGACGTTGATCGGTGGTATCGAGTTCATCGGCGTGGTATCGACGTTCATCGCGCCAGTCACGGTCAAGAGTTTCGGCGCGTGATTCCGAGCACGCGGCGCGCGTCGCTCGCGCGTGCGTGGCAAGCAAAGGTATCGAAAGCTTCGCTACCAACGCACACGCGCGCGCGTCGCGTCGCGTCCGTCGCGCGCGATGGCGACGCGGGAGCTGACGCCGATGCTGAAGCGCGCGGACGAGATCGACGCGCATCATCCGCTGATGGCGTACTACTGTGCGCGCGCGCTCGCTCGCGCGTCCTCCGTCCCTCCCTCGCCGCATATCATCGCTCCGTCCCTCCCTCCGTCGCCATATCGTCTCTCGCTCATCTTCGCCCCTCGCTCGCCGCGCGTCGCGCAGGCCGGCTGCGCGCGGTCGAACTCGGGATGGCGCTCCCGAGCGACACGCGCCCGCAGAAGCTGCTCGCGTCCGCGCTCGAGAAGCTGGAGCGCGCGAAGCCCAAGGCTGGGCTCGTCGACGCGGACGTGGTGCGCGCGGCGTCGCGTCGCGTAGCGTTGTTGACTCCGCGAGATCGATCCGTCCGTCCCTCCCGCCGCGGTCGCCCGCCATCACACTGGTCCCCATACGACCGCGTTGGCGTGGTGAACGCCGATCCTTAAGGACTTTTGCCGGCGTCTCTCTCCGCCCACCCCTCGGTTTCAATCCCCGCCCTCGATGCCTTTGAACTCCACCTGACGCCTTTGAACTCCACCACTCCGATACCCGACGTCGTCCCCACGCCGCGATGCCTAACCTTACCCCTCGATCCCCCCGACCCGACCCCCACCCCCCTCCTCAGGACTTCAAGGTGTGCCGCGACTTCGCGCTGAGCGTCTACGCGCGCGCGGACAGAGCGGACCGCGCGGGGAAGGCGGACGCGAGGCTGGCGGACGCCTTCTCCGCCGCCGCGACGTTTCTCAAGGCGCGTCCTACGTCACACTGGTCCCCATACGACCGCGTCGGCGTGGTGAACGCCGATCCTTAAGGACTTTACTTCCCGTCGTCTCTCTCCGCCCATTAGGGTCCCTCACTTTCGACCCCGACGCGCCTCGACGCCTTTCAACTTCAACCGACGCCTTTGAACTCCGCCCCGATATCATCGCTTCGTACGGAACGGCCCTCGTCAAGGTGTTGCGGCGCTTCGGCGAGCCGCTCGACGACGACCTGCGCGAGCGACAGACGTACGCGGAGTGGCGCGCGTGGGACATCGCGACGGCGATGCAAGCGGGGAGGGCGCCGAGCGTCGTGGGGGGAGGGGCCCAGGGGGGCGGGGGCGGGAGCCCGGCGTTCCGCGCGCCGGAGCCGCCGCCGGCGGCGGCGGCGGCGGCGGCGGCGGCGCCGCCGCATCCGTCCTTGGACGCTCTGCACATAGCGAGCGAGTCGCCGCCGCCTCCGCCGCCGCCGAGACGACGGTCGATGAGCGGCGTCGCGTGGGGCTCCGGCGGTCCGTTCAAAAAAGGCGACCGCGTGCTGTACCGCGGCGGCGGCGGCGGCGGCGACGACGACGCGGAGATCGCCCCGCTCGCGGCGATCGTGACGGACGTGGACGCGAGCGTCGACCCGCGCGGGTACGTGATCGACGTGAACGGCGTCGAGAGATGCACGGAGGCGAGCAGGCTCGCGCCGGCGGCGACGGGTCCCGGAGCCGCGGGGGACGACGGCGGCGCTTCGCCTAGCGAAGTCCTTGATGAGGATCGTCTTCATTCACATCGCGAACGCGGTCGTACGGGGACCGGTGTGAATACGAACGGCGGTCCCGACGAGACGGCGATGGCCGCCGCGGCGACGCGCGCGCGCGACGCCGCGGCCGCGTTGGACTCGCGCGATCACGTCGCCGCGGTGGCGTCCTTGCGCGCCGCGCTCGCGGCGCTCGTCGGCGAAGGAGACGAGAGAGACGCGCGGTGAAGCGCGCGCGAGCGACCGCGGCGGTTGAATTAGATAAGAATTCGCTCGCTTCTTTAATACACGGCGCTATCGCCGCCCCCGCCGCCGCGCCGTACCGTTCGTTTCGTTTCCGTCGTGTTAATTAATGAATGAAAAACGAAACACACCCTCCAACTCCAAACACCGCCCGTCCGTCGCGTCCGTCGTCTCGACCTCTGTCGTCGATCCGATCCGATCCGTCCGTCGATCCGTCTCGCACCCGTCGTCAATCACAGGTAGAAGTCCTTCTGTCGCGACTGACCGCCCACCTCTTTGAGTTTCTTCAAGATCTTCGAGAAGTACTCCTCCATGTACTCCTCCAACGTCGTCGTGTCGCTCTCGTCCATGCCCAAGATCTCGTACGTCTCCTTCATGTCCGCGTCGAACTTGATCCCGGACGCGAGCACCTCCGCGAACGCGAGGCGGTCCGCCGCCGGCGACGTCCACTGAAAGAACCGCGTCAGCGCGCGCGTCGCCTTCAACACCAAAACAGGCACTTTGTTCACATTCGCGTCGGCGCCGCCCATGCGCTCGCACATCGCGATCACCTCGTTCACGGAGTACGCCTTGGGTCCCGCGAGCGTGAGCGTCTTGTTCGCCGCCTCCTCGCGCCGGCACGCCGCGAGCGTCATCTTCGCGACGTCCTGAGTGTCCAGATACGCGGTTTTTGTGTCGTCGTCCGTGCCCCACACCGTCTGCTCCTCGAGCACGGGCACGGCGTAGCCGGAGATGAGCGGCTGCATGAAGCCGCACAGACGCAGCACGGTGTAATTCATCCCGCTCGCCTTGAGGTACTCCTCCACCGCGAACTTCATGTTCATCAGCGGCACCTCCTTGTGCTGCTCGCACTTGTCGATGGAGTAGAAGACGTAGCGTTGGATGCCCATGGACGCCGCGGTTTGGATGGTGGCCACCTTGGGGTCGGGTCGTGGAGTTGAAAGGCGTCGAGGTGTGTCGGGATTGTGAGCGAGGGACCCTGGGCGGAGAGAGACGAACGCCGGGAAGTAAAGTCCTTAAGGATCGGCGTTCACCACGCGAACGCGGTCGTACGGGGACCAGTGTGAATCAATCAGAACGCACCTTGGCTTTCCAGTCGATGCCGTACGTGTCCTCCTCCGGCCGCGCGGTGGACGCGTCGACGACGACGTGCACGCCGACGAACGCCGCGGGGAGCGTCTCGGGCTTGGAGAGGTCGCCGCTGACGGTCGTCGCGCCCCAGTCGCGGAGAAAATCCGCGGGGTTCATGCGCGGGCGGACGAGGCATCGGACGTCGTAGCCCTCGTCGAGCGCTCTCCGCACCACCTGACGGCCGAGCGTGCCGGTCGCGCCGATGACGAGCATCGACGTCTTGCGCACGGGCGTGCCGGAGGACGCGGCCGCGGTCTCGTCCGCGACGCATCGCAGCGGCGCGCGCGCCACGCGCGTCGCCTTCGTCGAGGAGAGCGACTTAGAGACCGCGACGGCGCGTCGCGCGGTGAGAAGCTGCACACGGCTCGAAGCGGCGGAAGAAGCCATGATGATGATGATCGGAGGAAGCGAGGACGCGCGCGCGTTCGTTCGCGTGCGGCGCGGGGTGAGCGGCGCTGCAGCGGGGGTGTCGCGTGCGAGGGTGCGCGATCGACGACGGCGAAGGTCGTGGACTTGCGCGAGCGCGGAGTGAGCGAGGACGACGCGCGACGCGACGCGAAGCGAAAGAAAAGTTGGATAGCGCCCACCGCGTGTGGCTCGCGTGCGGCGTCGGCGAGCGGCCACGTGCGCCCACGTCATCGAACTGTCGCGCGCGGGGGGTCGGTCGGTTGATCGGTCGAGGGGATCGTTTTCCGGTTTCGAACGAACGCGGTTGATCGGCGGGGTCGATCGAGCGGTGGGTTGAAACTCGGGCCGATGAGCCTTGCGAAAGCGTTCGAATAATCGCGGGTCCGCGGTCCTGTCGCTTTTTCTTCTTTGTGAAAGAGCCGGCGCGCGGAATGAATTGGCAGAGCGCGATGTCCGCGACGTCTTCCGCCGCGCGGGCTCCCTCGGCGAGGGCGGCGGCGGCGGCGGCCGCCGCGCCGCGCCGCGCCGGTCGTTCCAACGCGCCACGCGCTCGCTCGCGGCGCCTCGCCCGCGCGCGCGCGGTCGCGGAAGGTCGCCAAGAGAGCTTCAATGATGAATCCTCCGCGCGACGCGCGCCGACGCCGCCGCCGCCGCCGCCCGACAGCGCGGACTACAACGGCGTCACGCTCACGCGCGGGCAGCTCGTGCGCAAGGACGTCGTCACGCGCACCTCCGGCGTGCGCCTCGGCGTCACCTCGGACCTGTGGGTCGACACCGACGCGTGGGAGGTGGTCGCGCTCGACGTCCGCCCGTCCGGAGGCGCGCTCCTCGCGGGCGTCATCGGCGGCGCGGTCGACCACGTCCTCATGTCCTCGCTCCGGCAGGTCGGCGACGTCGTCCTCGTGCACGACGAGAGCGCGGTCGAGCGGCGATGGAGCTCGTACGGGCTGAGCACCGTCGTCGGGTGCGACGTCGTGACGGAGCGCGGGACGTACATCGGCCGCGTGCGCGATTACGAGTTCGACCCGGACGACGGACTCGTCCAACGCGTCGTCGTGGACGCGCTCGGGCTGCCGCTCGTGCCCGAGGGCGTCGTGAGCACGTACGCGCTGGACGTGAGCGAGATTTTGAGCGCGGGGATGGACCGCGTCATCGTCGCGGAGGGCGCGGAGGCGCGCGTGGAGCAGCTGTCGGTGTCGCTGCTGCAGCGGCTGCAGCTGACGGCGCCGCCGTGGGAAGGCGCGTTCTGTCATCACACTGGTCCCCATACGACCGCGTTGGCGTGGTGAACGCCGATCCTTAAGGACTTTTCCCGGCGCATCTCTCCGCCCACCCCTCGCTTTCAACACCCGCCCTCGACGCCTTTCAACTCCATCTGACGCCTTTGAACTCCACCCCGAAAATATCGCTTCGCTTGACCCTCGACCCGAAGACGATCTCGCGACGTACGGCGATTACTACGCGCAGGACTTCCAGCGCGCGCGGTGGGAGGAGGAGCAGGCGTACCGGCAGGAGGAGGAGGCGCGACGGTATCAGCAGTACGAGCGGCAACAGCGGGAGCGGGAGCGGTGGGGCGCTCCGGGGCGGTATCAAAGTCAGTACGACTCCGCGCCGCCGCCGCCGCCGCCGCCGCCGCGTCGACGGGAGCGGGAGGGCATCCCGCTAATGCGTCCGAACGAACCGTTCGAGCGAAGGGACGCGGACGGCGGCTACGGCGCGCCGCCGCCGCGATCGCAATCGCAATCGCAATCGCAATCGTCGCGCACGTTCGACGATTGGGTCGTCGAGGAGCGCCGGGAGATGGAGTACGAGATGGACGGCGGCGGCGGGGGGCGCGAGCGCGCGCGAGGCGCCGCGAACGCCGCGGGATACGGTCCGGGGGGACCCGGCGGGTACTACGGCGGCGGCGGCGCGCCGAGACCGGTGGCGTCGCCGCCGCCGCCTCCCGCGGACGCGTGGCGGCGAACCGCGCCGCCAGAGCGGAGGGAGGGCGGCGGCGGCGAGGGGGGAGGGGACGACGCCGCCGCGGCGTGGGACGCCGCGGGCGGCGGCGGCGGCGGCGGCAAGTTTGACGCCTCGGAGGACCTCCTCTGAGCGGCGACGAGGCGACGCGCCTCGCTTTGTACTATGACGACGCGTTCGTTCGTTCGTTCGTTCACTCGCTCGCGATGCTGATGCTGATGCGCTACCTACCGCGTGTCTTATTCTCGATCATCTATCTATCTATCTATCGTCGCGCGCCGCGCCGCGAGGCGTTCCGCGCGCGGGTTTCGGCACCCCGAATTCAAACGCGAGTCGCCGCCCGCGGACGGAAGGCCGTCGCCCATCGCGCCGGCGGCGAGCCTCGCCGCGACGTGTCTCCGCGACGCCGCGCGCGCGACGTCCCCCGCGGCGTGCTCGCGAAGCCCCGCGCGCGCTCTCTCCGCTCTCCGCCCCGCGTCGTCGCCCGCGTCGGCGTCGGCGTCTTCGTCCTCCTCGCTGGCGGTGTCTCCGTTTTCGTCGCGGCGTCGCAGCAAGTGTTTCGCGTGCGCGCCGGACACCTCCGCGAGCTTGTTCACCGCGTGCTCTAACGTCGGGGCCTTGTACCGACGCTCCCCGGGCGGGAACGCGCGCTGGCGGCCCCAGTGCCCGCCGACGGCGCCGATGAGCGCGGACATGGGTTTGTATTCCCACGCCGCCGACGCCCTCGAGTCCGCGACGGAGACGTCGTCGGCGGCGCCGGCGCCGGCGTCGTTCTCTTCGTCGTCGTTCTCTTCGTCGTCGTTCTCTTCGTCGTCGTTCTCTTTGTCGTCGTCCGACGGGATGAGCTGCTGGTATTCCGTGCCGTCGCTTGGAACTTCGGAGACGGCGCCGATAGACGCGCGCCGTTCGACCGAAGGACGCGAAGACGCCGCGGACGCGCGCGGCCGCGGCGGCTTCGCCGACTCCGTCGTCGCCGCGGACGTCCTCCGCCGCCGCGCCCGCGGCGGCGACGCGCTCCCGGGCGGAGACAGAATCTCGATCATGTCGAGCTCGTCCTCGATCATGTCCACGAGCGGCGGCGGCGGCGGCGGCGGGAACTCTCCGCGCGCGCCCGTGCCCTTGACGACGAGCTCGCCGACGCCGAGGTCGTAGGCGACCGCCGTCTTCGGGTTCTCGCCCGCGTCCCCTCTGACGCCGTTCGCGGCGACGGCGTACAACGCCGCGTGGAGGTCTCTCAGGTCGTCCCATCGCGCCGCGGCTCTCGCGCGACGCGCTTCGACCGCCTCCTTCGACTCTTCGTCTTCGTCTTCGTTCGCGTCTTCGTCGGCGGCGGCGGCGGCGAATCGAGAGCCTTCTCGGGGTTTCATGTCGACCTCCACGTGCACGACGAGCGGCCCGCCGCCCGCGGGCGCGTTCCCTTCCATCGCGTACCCCACGACCCTGACGCGCGCGCTGTCGATCCTCGCCTCGGTCGCGATGGCGGAGACGAAACGCTCCGTCAGCGCGCGTTTCAGTTTTCGATCCGCCTTGGGCCCGACGACGGTCGCGTAGGCGGCGCCGCGGAACGTCCACGACGCCGCGAGCGCGCGGGCCTGGTCCGCGGCGAGCGCCGCGCGCATCGCCGCGCTCGCGCGGCGTTTCATCTCGTACTCCTCCTCCGCAGCCTTCGCGTCCGTCTCGAGCTTGAGCGCCGCCGCGGCGTCGTCGTTGACACGCCGAATCTTCGCCTCGATTTTTCGAACCTTTTCGGACATGAACGACGCCTCGGAGCCGGCGTCGTCGTCGTCCTCCTCCTCCTCCTCCGGCGCAGCCTCGGAGCCGGCGTCGTCGTCGGCGGCGTCGTCGTCGGCGTCGTCGTCGTCGTCGTCGTCCTCGTCCGCGGACTCCCAGACTTGCACGTCCACCCCGCGCGCGTTCTCCGCGGCGTCGAGGTCGCGCCAGTACGATTCAGACGGCGACGGCGGCGGATCCGCGGCGGCGTCGGCGGCGGCGGCGGCGACGCCGTCCGCTCCCGCGCCCGCGTTCGCTCCCGCGCCCGCGCGCAGCTCTTTCTCGAGGTCGTGCGTCGCGAAGAGCGCGGGCGTTGACGACGACCGCGTCAACCCCGCGTTCGCCGGCGGCGGCGCGACGGAAGAAGAAGTGCCCGAGCCCGCGCCCGCGCCGAGCGCGAGCGGCGGCGGCGGCGGCGGCGGCGGCGCGGCGGCGGC
>Ga0181560_10004248_pt1 | contig 13063 bp, 14 predicted proteins | sample 011ome_20_FD_133751 | JGI IMG/M metagenome (GOLD analysis project Ga0181560, IMG submission 133751) | Coastal salt marsh microbial communities from the Groves Creek Marsh, Skidaway Island, Georgia - 011509CT metaG (megahit assembly) | ecosystem: Environmental > Aquatic > Marine > Intertidal...
ACCCCGTTCGCGTGGTGCACGCCGTTCCTTAAGGACTTTTCCCGTCGTCACTCTTCACCCGCGCTTCCCTTTCAACGTTTGACCGGTAAGACGTTCGACTGACCGATCGCTTCACCCGCGCAGGCGCCGCAAAAACCGCCGCCGATCGTCGTCGCGCCGCCCGCGCCGTCGCCGTCGCCGTTCGCGTCGCTGACCGCGCCGAGCCCGGTCAAACCACCACCGGGCGCGCGGCGGCCCGATCCGTCCATCGCGCCGTTATCGCCGGATAAGGACCGACTGAACGCGCACGCGGCGGCGTCGTTCGAGCTCGTCGGAAGCGAAGAGGCGCGCAGGGTGGACGCGGCGTGCGCGGGCGGCGGCGTGAAGCTGGCGCCGTCCCCGGATGACCTCGCCGCGTTCCTGCGCGCGTGCGAGGGCGGGGGGTTGCTCCCGAGCGGGATCGCGCGCGCGCTGGGGGAGAAGCTGACGCGCGGGAGCGCGAGCGGCGGCGAGGCTTGGCGGGGCGCGTATAAAGCCGCGAGTTGCCTCGAAGCGCTCGCGGCGGCGGCGGCGGCGGCGGGGGCGGGGGGGAGCGGCGGCGGCGGCGGCGGCGGCGCGAGGAAGGTTGTCGACGCGTTCGTGGGCGACGCGACGTGCGCGAACGCGCTGCGTGATGCGGCGAACGGAGGCGCGGGGAACGACGCGCTGCGCGAGAGGGCGGTCGCGGCGAAGCGGGCGATCGACGGCGTCGCCGGCGGCGCGACGAACGCGCAGACGAACGCGACGGATGATTTCTTCGGTCTCGGCGTCGCGTCGACCTCGCCGACGGCGACGGCGACGACGCGCGCGGTCCCGACGAGCGACCTGATGAGCGGCGGTGGCGGGTTGGACGACCTCTTAGGCGGGTTATCGATGTCCCCGACCCGCGGCGGCGGCGGAGGGGGCGCGCCGACGGCGGCGGCGGCGTATCAACAACAGCCGATAATGACGCCGCAGCAACGACAGCAGCAGCAACAGATGTACCAGCAGCAGCAGATGTACCAGCAGCAGCAGATGTATCACCAGCAGCAGATGATGTTCCAGCAGCAGCAGCAGCAGCAGCAGCAGTGGCAACAGACGCGGATGCCGCCGCCGCCGCCGCCGCCGTCGCGGCCGATCTCGACGCAACCTCGCGGCGGCGGCGGGCTCGGGAGCGGCGGCGGCGGCGGGAGCTCGACCAGCCCGACGAAGTCGTCGTACAGTCAACACAAGGACACCGCGGCGTTCGATTTCGTGAAGGAGATGATGGCGAAGAAGTGAGCGAGAGTCGGCGGAGTCGAGGACGACGCGACGAGCGTCGAAGAAGTCGGGAGCGCACTCGCGCTCGCGTCTGAAAAAAAAAATCATTACCAAAAAAAAACGCTCGTTTTATTCGTGACTACTCGCGCGACCCCTCAACCCACCCAACGACGCGGTGTCGTACACCAACACCTCGTCCGCGCACGTCACCGCGATGCGATCCTCCCCCGCGCTCAGATCTATCCCGTGCACGGGCGAGGATAGCCCGTGCAGCCGCGCCTTCGTGCGCAACCCGTCCGGCGCCGACACCGGAGCGAAAGCCTACGCGAAGCGACAGACGTCGGGGTGGAGTTCAAAGGCGTCAGTCAAAGTTGAAAGGCGTCGAGGTCGGGCGTTGAAACCGAGGGGGGGTCGGCGGAGAGAAACACAACGCGCGAAATGGCAAAGAAACTCCTCATTAAGAAACGGCGTTCACCACGCGAACGCGGTCGTATGGGGACCAGTGCGAAGAAAACAGAACGCGCCTTCCCGCCGGAGTGGTCGCCGTACCCCGGTCGCGAGATGACCCTGACCTCGTTCCCGCCGCTGCCGCCGGCGAATATCAAACCCTCGCACGGACCGCCGTCCTTCCCGAACCGCGCGGCGTACACCGAGCACGGCGTCGCGTTCGCGTTCGCGTTCTCCTCGCCCTTCGCGTCCGGAACCACCCCGAACGGGACTTCGTACATGAACATGAAGGTGCCGAGATCGAACGCTTGCAAGGGACGTCGCGTTCGCCACGACCCGCACAAAACTTGCGCGCGCGCGCCGTCGTCGTTCAACGGCGTGACGTGGATCGAGTCCCCGCACACGTGCGGTCCGCGAACGCGTCGCACGGACGTCGGGCCGGCGCGCGCGTCCCACATCTGGAGCGTGTTATCCCACCCGCCGCTGACCAAGACGTCGTGACTATCCGACGCGTACGCGAGACCGAGCACTCTGTCCGCGTGCCCGCAGTCTTTCACCGGGTTCACGATCGACTTCTCGCGGTACTCGCCGTTCCCGACGTGCACCATCTTCGGCGGGCCGGCGGGCTTCCACGGCGGGCGCGTCGGCGCGCCGGTCGCGGGGTCCTCCCCCGCGCTCCACCCTCGCAACGACGCTCTGAGCTTCCGCGTGGCTTCGTCGTAGACGCGGATGGTGCCGTCGTAGCCCGCAGTCGCGAACGTCTCGCCGTCGCCGCGGACGTCGCACGCGAGGATCTGGTTGCCGGGCTCGACGACGGGCGCGCCGATCGTCTTGCCGGACGTGCAGTGCCAGTGCCACAGCCGGCCTGAGGAAGACGCCACGAGCGCTACGTTGTCCCCGTCCCCGCCGCCGCCGCCGCCGCCGCCGCCGCCGTCGCCGCCGCCGCCGCGCGAGGGTAAGAAGCGCAGGGACGTGACGACGCCCGGGTTCTCCGCGTCGACGCCATCGCCGCCGTGCCGCGACAGGACGAACTGATGAAACGCCGCGCCCGTGCGCGCGTGGTACGCGCGCGCGGCGCCGTCGTCGCCGCCGACTACGACGATCGATCCGTCGCGGTTGAACCGCGACACCTGCGCGCGGACTCCCGCGGGAGACGCGATTCGGAGGACCGCGTCCGGGAAGTCCCGCGCGGCGGCGACGGAGGCGTCCGCGACGTCGTATCGCGACGCCTCGCGGAAGTCTTTCGCGGCGTTGCACGGCACCATCGCGTCGCGATCTGACGCGGTCACTCCCCCTCGGCCTTCGAACGACGGGTCGTAGCCGATGTTCTCGTCGCCCTCGTACTCGGACAGCGCGTCGTCGTCGTCCGAGTCGCTCGGCGCGGGGGCGCCGATGGGCATCGCGCGGGAGGAGGGAGGCGGAGGGGGGTGGAAGGAAGGAGGGAAGGAAGTGGGGACGGGGCGCGACGCGACGCGACGCGGCGCGTGCTGGGTGGGCGCGGGGTCAAACGCAATAAGCGGGCGAGCGAACGATCGCTGACAACGACAAGACATCGGGTCGGACGACAGCCGATTTCGAAAAAGTACTTTCGTACTATAGTACGGTTCGTATGAGCAAACAGTTACAGTTACGATATACGAAAAGTACCCGATTGTCCTGCGGTAAAGGGGGACGAGCCGAGGCGCGCTCGTCGTTCGCTCGCATTTGAAGCGCGCGCGGCCTCACCGCGGCGCCACACCGCCCGTCCCGCCGCCCCGCCCGCGCGTATCGCATCGCACCGCGCGCGAGCATCGCCGCCCCTCCCTCCGCGCGCGCGCAGCAGGAGTGATGGCGTCGCACGGACTCGAGGCGTCCTTAGGGATGCCGCGGGGACCACCCGCGCCGAGCGAACGCGAACGACCGCCGACGCCGCGGGAAGAGCTCGCGCAGGCGTCCGCGCCCGCGTCGCCGCCGGCGGCGGACGCCGCGACGCTGCGGCCGACGGTCGTGCACACGCGGCACGACGCGCGCGCGCTGTTCGACGGCGCGCGCGGAGGCGGCGCCGGCGCCGGCGCCGGCGCGGCGGCGAACGCGCCCGCGGCGCGGCGGCAGCAGCAGCGGTCGCCGAGCGGCGCGGCGACGAACGCGTCGAACGCGCGCGCGCCGCTGCCGTCGTCGCCGCTGCGACCGCGCGACCAGCGGCAACAGCAGCAGCCTCCCTCGAACGTCGCGGCGGCGGCGAGAGGCGGCGAAGGAGGAGGAGGAGGAGGAGGAGGAGGAGGAAGCGGATGGCGACGCGTGAAGGCTGCGGTCAGCACGATGTCATTCATCGATCGCGTCGGCAAGATGGCGGCGCACGCGCGGCCGTCCACGCTCCGCGAGCGGTCGCTCTCCCCGGCGTTCTCGTACGCCTCCGCGCTCGTGCCGACGCTCACGGAGGACGGCACGTCGATCGGGTCGTACGGCGAGAGGTTCGACCGCGCGAGACGCGCCGACGCCAACGCCATGCCGGAGTACTGGGTGCGTCCTGTTTACGCCGCACTGGTTTCATCGATCCCGACGCGCCTCGACGCCTTTCAACTCCACTTCTGACGCCTTTCAACTCAACCCCGACGTCGGTCGCTTCGCGCGATGGACCGACCAGCCCGACCTCGCGGACGCGTTCGCGCCGACGATGTGCGTCACGTTCACCAAAGCCCTGGACGTCCCGAGCGCGGGGCTGGACCGGCAGGAGCACCAGGCGTTACTCCGCGCGTGTCTGCACGACGGGCGAGATTACATAGGGAACGTGGTGACGATCCCGGGGCGGAAGACGCTCGACGCGGGGGTGCCGTCGTGGCGATTCGGAGAGACGGGACCGAACGGCAAACCCGTCGCGCCCCCCGACGCGTTTCATCTGCTCATGCGTTCGGACCGGAAGAAGAACGCGAACGTTCGCGGCGGCGCCGCGGACGTGATGCTGCACGTGGAGCTGAACGTCGTCCCCGCCGCGGGCGCGGACGACGAGGTGGAGAACGACGAGGCGAGAGCCGCGAGCGCCGCCGGATTCGACGCGGTTGACGAGTTGGCGGCGAAGCGACGATCCGCCGTCGTGGATGAAATCTGCGTCGCGTGGGGCCGCGTGCCCTGGCCGGACGACCTGAGAGAGGGGTCGAGCTTCGTGGACGTGCCGCTCCTCGGCGCGGACGTTCACGCGCCGATGCGATTGGAGCAGTCCGCGGCGGCGGGACGCGCCGCGGCGTCGATGTGGCGAAGGCAGACGGCGACGGGGAAGAAGCTTCAACGCGGGCCGACGTTGTGCGTCAAGGCGCAGATGCTCAACTTTAAGCAGTCCGAGCTCGCGAACAAGCTCCCGAGGGAGATTTTGTGCCCGTGCGCGATGGTCCCGGTGCTCGCGACGTACCGAGAGATCGCCGCGGTGGAGGCGTTGCACGCGGCGCGCGAGCTGTATTCGAACTCGTGCTCGCCATCGCTGCGGTTACTCCCGACGCTCTTCGCGGACGACATGATCCGCGACGAGTTCATGGAGGTGTGGCGGCGGATGAGCGCGCGTTGGTCCCCCGCGCAGCTTCGCGAGCCTCAGGCGCGTTCTATCTCACACTGGTCCCCATACGACCGCGTCGGCGTGGTGAACGCCGTTTCTTAAGGACTTTTCCCGGCGTTTCTCTCCGCCCAGGCGCACGCTTTCAATCCCGACACACCTCGATGCCTTTCAACTCCAACTGACGCCTTTCAACTCCACCCCGATATCATCGCTTTGTATGGAACGACCCTCAGCGCCGAAGAGACGTCCTGGAGGGTCTGTGCCTCAAGTTTTGGCCGCTGTTGCACTCGCACGCGATGCCGAAGGTGCCCACGGCGGGCAACTACAGCGCGAGTTTACACCGAAGACGCGTCGTGAAGGGGTACGCGGATCAGCATCCGGTGACGGCGATGAGTCGCGCCGCGGACGAGTGGCTGCACCGGCCGTTCGACGTCGCGGAGCTCGCGCATAACTTCTCCGACCTCGGCGAGGCGTACGTGTGAAGAAGAAGAAGAAGAAGAAGAAGAAGAAGAAGAAGAAGAAGAAGAGGTACTGTATGGTAATTTATTACGATAGCGCGACGCGATGCGATCGACGGAGAGAAGAGAAGAGAAGAGAAGAGGCGGCGAGGGGGGGGGGGGCGAAGTTGTAAAATGATCAGAATCCATCCTCCAAAATTTTATGATTACACGAGCAAGGACGTCGTCTGGAGCTTCTCCGCGAGCATCAGCTGCATCTTCGTGATGTTCGCGAGGTACCGCGTCAGCAGCACGTCCGCGACGGAGTCCCCGAACAGCTTCTCGAACTGCTCCTTGGTCAGCCGCGGCACCGCCGACAACGCGTCCGACAGATGCCGGCCAATCTCCGCATCCGCCGGCGCCTTCCCGTCGCTGAGGGTAATTGTCCATACGAGCGAACGTCGGGGTGGAGTTGAAAGGCGTCAGAGGCGGAGTTGAAAGGCGCCGAGGGCGGGGTTTGAAAGCGAGGCGTGAGCGGAGAAAGACGACGGGAAAAGTCCTTAAGGATCGGCGTTCACCACGCCGACGCGGTCGTATGGGGACCAGTGTATGGACGCACCACACCGCCGCGACGTGCTTCGCCGCGTCGTCGAGCATCCCGGACAGCTTCGCGACGGTCTTCTGTAAGCCGTCCGCGCCGCTGACGTCGTCGGACGTGGACGCGTCCGAGGACGGCGCGCAGAGCCTCGCCACGCCCACGCGCTCCGCCTCGTCGAAGACGTTTGTAAGATTGATCTCTTGGAAGTGGATCGCCGCGGGCGGCTTCGCGGCGGACGCGGAGGCGTCGTCGCCGGGCCCCGTCGCCGCGGCGTCGTCGCCGTCCTCGCCCGGCGCGGTCTCCTTCTTCTCCGCGATCGCCGCCGCCGCGGCAGCCTTGTCCCCCGCGGCGTCCGCCGCCGATTTCGCCTGGCGGGACGAGGAGGGAGGAGGTTTTCGCGAAGAGAAGAGAACGACGCGTCAGTCGGCGATTTGAAAGGAAACGTTTCATCGCGAGAGCGGGCCGTCGTCGATGAAATCGCGTCGGTCGATCGGATCGAAACGAATCGACTGATCGACCGACGCGCGAGCGAGAGAGGGGCGATCGACCGATCGAACGCTCGCGACGCGCCTGCGCGCCGATCGCGATGCTGCTGCCGGTCCACGCTCGCATCAGCTTCGCGCGATCGTTAAACCCGACGTCCAACGTGACGTGCACCGGGTTCTGGCACTCGTGCGAGTAAAACTCGTGAATCAGCGCGTCCGTGGGGACGACGCCGTCGCCCGTGCTGTACCACCCGACGATCTTTTCGCTCGGGTTCACCTTTTGGTGGAGCTCGATCATCGCGCGGTGGAACTCCACGTCCACGTACACGGTGTCGTTCTGCTCGTTGTGCGGGACCGCGTAGCAGTTTCGGACGTCCACGACGCCGTCCACGCCGACGCTGCCGAGCAGCGTGCCGATGACGCGGTCCTGCGCCTCCGCGCGGCGGACGAAGGAATCGCACGCGTTGAACACGACGACGGGGTGAACCCTAGCGCCGGCCACCTTGCCGGCGCCGGCGACGGGGAGGAACGCGACCATGAGGGATGCCGCGTTGCTTCGGTCCCTGCGTTCGGTGGAGTGCAGCGCGCGGGGGACGGCGCGCGAGGCGTGAGAGCGTGCGGCCGCGTGCGCCCGGAAGAGGGCGTGCGGAGGCGGCGTGGCGGAGCGAAAGGCGGCCACAGACAATAATTGAAGCCGCGGTCGGTTGTTTTTTCCTCCTCTCTCATGAGCGCAGTTTTACAGTTTAATCCTCTCACAGACAGACGCGAGCGCCCTTTGAGCGCGCCTACCTCCTTCTCGCCTCACGACCTCCCCTGAAGGTTCAGAAGCACCTGCTGCAGCGTCGGCTGCGACAGCGTGTACGCCTCGATCAACCCGCGAGTAGCGCCCGCGCCGCTCTTCACGCCGTCGCCCAACCCTTCGACGTCGCGCGCGTCCGCGCCCCCCGCGCTCTCGAGCTTAGGGTCGTTCCATACGAAGCGATGTCGGGGTGGAGTTGAAAGGCGTCAGGTGGAGTTGAAAGGCGTCGAGGGCGGGGATTGAAAGCGAGGGACCCTAGGCGGAGAGATGCGCCGGCGAAAGTCCTTAAGGATCGGCGTTCACCACGCCGACGCGCTCGTATGGGGACCAGTGTACAGAACGCGCCTTAGCGCACAGGCGCGCGAGACCAGGAAGCGACAGCCGAGAGAGCTCGTACGCGCATCCGACGCCGCCGTCGAACGACGCGGTCTCCGACGTCAGCGCGCTCGGGGCGACGGAGCGGACGAGCGCGTGGCACGCGGCGACGTCGTCGGGGCTCGCTGACGTGGCGGTATCGGATTGGTCGGACGGCGCCGCCGCCGCGTCGTCGCCGCCGCCGCCGCCGCGGAGAGTCACCCGCAAATGGTACGACAGCCCGTGCCGCGCTTTCATGCGACGCGGCGTGTCCACCGCCGCGACGTCGCCGTCCACGAGCGCGCAAACGCGAGTGCATATCGCCTCGACCTCGTCCATGGCGTCGGAGGACACGAGCGCGCCTCCGCCTCTCGCGGCGTGCCTTCGAGGGTCGAGGGTTCATTCAAAGCGACGTCGGGGCGGAGTTCAAAGGCGTCAGAAGCGGAGTTGAAAGGCGTCGACGTGTGTCGGGATTGAAACCGAGGGGTGGGCGGAGAGAAACGCGCGCGGGCAAACTCCTTAAGGAATGGCGTGCACCACGCGAACGGGGTCGTATGGGGACTAGTGCGATACTAGGACGCGCCTTTGAATCCGCGCCCAGATGGCGCGCCTCGCGTGCGAGTCCACCGCGCGCGTCGGCGCGTCCAAGAGAAGAAACATCGGATCTCCGAGGAGGGCGATCGCGACGGCGAGCTGCCGCCGCCGCGACGCGCTGAGCTCGCGCGCGGGCGCGTTCAGAATCGCGGCGGCGGCGGCGTCTCCCGCGCTCGCGTTTTTTTGCCTCCTCCCGAAGGTTCGCGCAAACCAGTTCCCGCCGCCGCCGCCGACGCCGTCGTCCGCGAAGCCGTCGTCCCGAAACGCTTCGCCGTCGGCCGTTATCCCGTCGCCGCCGCCGCTCGTGCCGTTCTGCTGCGCCCCTCCCCCAGCCTTCACGAGCGTCAGCCCGACAGCCTCCGCGGCGGCGTACGCGACCGCGCGCGGGCGATCCAACCCGTGAATCGTCGCGTGCAGCGTCAAATGTTCGAGGACGCTCAATCGCTCCCACAGCGCGTCGTCCTTCAGGCACACGCCGACAGCGCCGCGCTCTAACGCGACGACGCCGTTCCTCCGCAAGCTCCTCGCCCTGCGCCCGCCGATCTCAGGCGGTGACGTGGCAGATGCGGATTGGTCGACGGACGTGACGAGGACGTCCCCGCCGAACGCGTCGACGCCGGCGGCGCATCGCAACGCGGCTTCCTTCCCGGACGACCGCGCGCCGCCGACGAGAGCGACAACCTCGCGCGGGGCGACGCCGAGGTAGAGGTTACACACCGCGCCCGCGCCGGGGCCTTCCGTGACCGCGACGGGGAGGTCGCTGAAGTCATCGCTAACGTGCATCTGCCGCCGCGGCGCCGGCGCGCTCACGCCGACGGCGGCGAAGAGATACGGCGGCGGCGCGTCGTCGGAAGAAGAAGAAGACGAACGAACGTCAACCGTCCCCGCCTCCGGATCCGCGTCCGCGTCCGCTTCCGCGTCCGCGTCCGCGTCCGCCGCCTGCTGCTGCTGCTGCGCGACGGTTCGCGCGCGAACCGCCGCCGCGAGGTCCGCGGCCACCTGCGCCGCGGCGTCGTCCTCCCCGATCGGCTGCGGCCCGCCGTGCGTCGCCGCGAATCGCTGCACTCTTTCGCGCTCCATCACCGCGTCGTTCCCCGCGGCGGCCTCCGCTTCCGCCGCGCCGATCACGTTCACGCCGTCGCGCAGCCGCCGCGCGTGGTCGCGCTCCGCGTGCAGGAGCAGCGCGGCCCACAAAAACCACCCGACGACGGCGCCGCGCATCCCGACCGGGATGAGCTCGTCCTCGAAAAAGTCTGATGAGGGTCGAGGGTCCATTCAAAGCGACGTCGGGGTATAGTTCAAAGAAAGGCGTCAGAAGCGGAGTCGAAAGGCGTCGCGGTGTGTCGGGATTGATTGAAACCGAGGGGTGGGCGAAGAGAGACGATCGCCGGGCAAAGAAGAAACTCATTATTAAGGATCGGCGTGCATCGCGCGAACGCGGTCGTATGGGAACCAGTGTGGAAATAGAACGCGCCCGACGCGCGCGGCTCCCTCGGGCCGTTGTCGTCCGAGAGCGCTTTCCAGCACACCAAGTGCGAGCCGCCCAACAGAGCGTACGGCGGAAAGACCGCGCTGACGATGAGGTGATAGTGCGACGTGCTCTCGTCCTCGCCGTCGAGCGGGAGGAGTATGAGCACCGCGAACAGGGACAGGACTTGGAACCCGGTCGTCATCGCGTGCGAGGCGTTGAAGGCGTCTATACGAGCGAACGTCGGGGTGGAGTTGAAAGGCGTCAGTTGGAGTTGAAAGGCGTCGCGGTCGGGGATTGAAAGCGAGCGATGAGCGGAGAGATGCGCCGGCAAAAGTCCTTAAGGATCGGCGTTCACCACGCCAACGCGGTCGTATGGGGACCAGTGTGAGATAGAACGCGCCTTCGAACGAAAAGGACATCGCGTAGGCGCACAAGATGAGCGACGGAAACGCGCTCAAAAGGACGCACAACGCCGCGGGCGCGGCGGCGTCGTCCCACGGCGCGACGCCCACGGACGTCCCGCACAGCGCGACGAGGAATATCGACGCGACGGAGAGCGCCAGGTCGACGAGCAGACCGCCGGTCCAGTACGCCGCGGGAGAGAGTCCCGAGAGCGTCAACGTCAACCTGTGCGAGCTCACGCGTTCGTTCGTCGCCGTCGCCGCGACGCGCACGGGGACGTACAGCAACGCGACCGGGACAGCCATCGACGCGAGGTAGCTCCACGCGCTCCCGAACGGCGTCTCGTACGGTAAGTGCGCCGCGACCGCGGTCACGTTCGCGGCGCTCGCGGCGCCGGCGGCCGTCTTGTTCGCCGCGACGGCGCGAATCGCGGAGGTGTACAAGTTCGACACCTGGGGTGGAGTTGAGAGGCGTCAGAAGCGGAGTTGAAAGGCGTCGAGGGCGGGGATTGAAAGCGAGGGACCCTGGGTGGAGATAGACGACGGCAAAAGTCCTTAAGGATCGGCGTTCACCACGCCGACGCGGTCGTACGGGAAGCAGTCTCGCAACAAAACGCGCGGCGCACCGTCCTCGGAAGGACGTGGACGTCCGCGAGCGGATCGTACGTCACCGTCGCTCGCACGACGCACGCGGCGAGGTTCACTTCCGTGAACGACACGTGGAGGGCGTTCGCGCCCGGGTTCGCGACGACGCTCGCGAGCGCGCCGGTCGTCGCCGCGAGGTTCGCCGCCTCGGACGACCCGAGCGCGGCGGTCATCACCGCCGCCGCGTCGGACGCGGCGTCATGTCCGACAGTGTCGGACACGCTGTACGACACGCGCGTCGCGTCGTCGTCCGCCGCGGACCCGGACGCGGCGGGGACCCACCGCGCGTACGTCGAGACTCGGTGCTCCGGCCTCGCGTTCCGCACCGCGGTTTGAATCGACAACAGGAGCAACGCGACGACGGCGGGAAGAAGAAACAACGCGCACGTGCTCCACGGCGTGCGCACGTACTCTTTCCATCGCAGCGACGCGATCGCCGCGGTGTCGCGCGCAAACGCGGCGTTACCTCGCTTGCGCCCGACGCGCGCGCGGTGGAGCTCGACCGTGCTGGAAGATCCGCCGCCTTCGTCGTCGTCGCCGTCGCCGCCGCCGAGCCCGAGCCCGAGGAGTCCTCGCGTCAGGGAGTCATCCCCGAACGCGAGGACGCCCGCGTCGAGCGGTAAGAGCGTCTCGGACTCCTCCTCCGCCTCCTGCCCGAGCTTCGTGAAGACTTCGTCCAACGACGTCGCCTCGAGCGCGGCGTCCGCGATGTGTAACGCGTCCGCGGCGGACGTCAAGTCCGTGAGAATCTTCCCGAGCGGGACGTCCTCGCCGACGAGGGAAATCGTCGTCGTCGCGTCGTCTCTCGCGCCGCCGCCGCCCTCTCCATGGCGCGAGGATAACGGCAACGACGAAGACGTTACCTCCTGCGAGATGTCCGTGCGGTTCGACGCCGCGATCGAGGTGATCGTCGTCGCTTTCGGGCACCGCTCTCTCACTTTCGCGAGCACCGCCAGCCCGGGATCGCCCTCGCCCTCACAGCGCGACACCCCCGTCGGCTGCTGCTTAAACGTCACGTGAAGGCGGTAGCCTAGACCGAACAGCTTCGTGAGAAACGTCGGCGAGCCGACGCACTTGATTTTCCCGTGCGAGATCATCGCGACGCGGTCAGCGATCGAGGTCGCCTCCGTGACGCTGCGCGTCGCGAGCACGATGGTGCACCGCGACTTGTACCGACGAATCAACGACCACACCATCTTCTGCAACGCCGGGTCCATGTCGTCGCTCGTGGGCTCGTCGAGGAGCACGAGCGTTCGCGGCTTCGCGGCCGGCGGTGTGGTGGTGGTACTGGGAGAAGGTGCCGAGGTGCCGTCGGTGGGTGGTGACGTGGCGGGCGCGGATTGGTCGGCGTCGCGCCTGACCGCCTCCATCGCGACGCCCGCGAACGCGAGGACGACTTGAAGCGCCCGGCGCTGCCCTGGGTCCAACTCCCTGATCGGCATGTTCGGGGTCAACCCTTCCATCAACCCCGCGTGCGTCAGAAGTTCCTCCATCGCGGCGATGTCTTCGTCGGAGTGAAACGAGTGGTACCCGTTCGATATCGACGCGCTCCCCGCGGCGATGATCTGCTTATGCAGCCGCGCGAAAAACCCGAGATGCTCCCTCGCGGTGAGCCCGCCTTCGCTCACCGCGTGCTGCGCGCACAGCCCCACGGACACGCCCTCGCTCGCGGGGTCCCATTTCACCCGCGTCGGGGTCCCGAAGCACTCCATCTCGCCCTCCGCGCGCGCTCTGGACCCGGCGATGAGCTCGATGATCGCGGACTTCCCGGAGCCGCTGTGGCCGAGGAGCGCGAGAATCTGCCCAGAGTGCGCGGCGAGCGAGACGCCGTCGACGACGTTGACGCGTCGGTCCGCCGCGCGTCGGTTTGAGGGCCGTTCTATACAAGCGAATGTCGGGGTGGAGTTGAAAGGCGTCAGACGGAGTTGAAAGGCGTCGAGGACGGGGATTGAAAGCGGGGGGTGGGCGGAGAGATGCGCCGGCGAGAGTCCTTAAGGATCGGCGTCCACCTCGCGAACGGGGTCGTATGGGGACCAGTGTATAGAACCCACC
>Ga0181560_10004250_pt1 | contig 13061 bp, 6 predicted proteins | sample 011ome_20_FD_133751 | JGI IMG/M metagenome (GOLD analysis project Ga0181560, IMG submission 133751) | Coastal salt marsh microbial communities from the Groves Creek Marsh, Skidaway Island, Georgia - 011509CT metaG (megahit assembly) | ecosystem: Environmental > Aquatic > Marine > Intertidal zone...
ATTGAAAGCGGGGGATGGGCGGAGAGAGACGACGGCAAAAGTCCTTAAGGATCGGCGTCCACCTCGCGAACGCGGTCGTATGGGGACCAGTGTATAGAACGCACCTGAGTTGACATCGCGACGCGGACGCGCGCGATCGCGCGCGCGGACGCGCACGCGCGCGACGATGCGGCGAGGGAGGGCGCGTGCATGATCTTCGCGCGGGCGATCGACGCGTCGTCGACGTTAATGCGCGCGTGAGGACGCGCGCGTTGACGTGACGAGGAGGAGGACGAAAAAGCGCCCGAAAGGTCCCCTCGTTCTGCGCGCTTTTCGTCGGAATTTCCGGAAGAGGAGACGACGACGCTCGGGGTCCGAGCGACGGTCGCACTCTACCTGTAGCTAGCTAGGACGCGCGATGGCGACGACGCGCGAGGCGCTCGCGATCGCGCGGTTCCCCGCGAGCGCGCGTCCGCGCGTCTCCGCCGCGCGCTCGAGCTCGCGCCGCGCCGCGCGAAGACCGCACCGCCGCGCGTCGACGCGAGACGACGACGATTCGACGACGACCGCGACCGACGACGCGGCGTCGGACGCCGCCTTCGCCGTCGCGTCTCTCGACGCGCCGCGTCGGTCGCTCTTCGTCGCCGCGACCGCGACCGCGCTCGCGCGCGCCGTCGCCGTCGCCGTCGCCGTCGCCGTCGCGCCCCTCCCCGCGCGCGCGCTCGACCTCCTCGTCGCGCCGCCCGACATCGACGAGATCCTCGCGGGCGAGCGCGTCCCCGCGGCGTCCGACGACGACACGGTCGCGCGGGACGAATCGTCGGGGTCGGCGTCGGCGCCGGCGCCGGAACCGCCCGCGGAGCGCGACGTGATCACGACCGCGTCCGGGGTGGCGTACGCGGACCTCGCCGTCGGCCGCGGCGAGCCCGTGAAGCTCGGCGCCGTCGTCGTCGCGCACGTCGTCGGGACGCTCCCGAATTCGAACGACTTGGTCTTCGAGGACACCTACGCGCGCGGCGCGCCGCTGGTGTTCGAATACGGGATCCGACCGCCGGGGGTGTGCGAGGGCTTGGAGGAGGCGATAGGGACGATGCGCGCGGGAGGGCGGCGGCTCGTCGCGGTCCCGCCGGAGGTTGGGTTCGGGAATAAGGTACGTTCTATACACTGGTCCCCATACGACCGCGTCGGCGCGGTGAACGCTGTTTCTTAAGGACTTTTGCCGGCGTCTCTCTCCGCCCAGGGTCCCTCGCGTTCAATCCCCGCCCTCGGCGCCTTTCAACTCCAACCACCGATGCCTTTGAACTCCACCCAGGCGATGAAGGCGCCGGGAGGGAGGATACCTCCGGGCAGCGCGTTGCGATACGAGGTGGAGCTGTTGCGGTGTCTCGGGAGCGGCGAGAGCGTCGCCGGCGGGGAAGGGGAAGGGGAAGGGGAGGACGGCGTCGGACGCGTCGCCGCGGGCGAGCGCGTTTGCTGCAGCGAGGCGAACTACCCGTGCGATCCGCTGAGAGCCTTGGAAGCGGGCGGCGGCGGCTGACCCGAGTCGATACGGCCAGTCGCGGGCGGCGACGCGATATGACGTGTCCCTTTAGACCCGAGCATTTTCGTGTAGTGAACTACACACCGCCGATAAAATGATCCCGTATGAGCATTTAGTTAGAATTGGCCGGAAATATGTGTACGAAGGTAGTTAACTACACACCGGGTCTAAAGGGATAGAATACAACCGACGACGCGTCCGCGAGTCATCATACGATATCATATCATCCCCATCGCGCGACCGGCGGTCGTCACTCTATGATCTTGATCAGCTCGATGTCGAACAGCAGCGTCTTGTCGATCATCCCTTGATTCTCCAGCACGAACCCCAACGCTCTCTCGCCCGAAAACGACGACGGCTGCGGCTTCATCGACCTCCACGCCTTCCCGTCCGGATACCCCAGCGCGCGCGTCGGCGTGTTCGGCGGGACGACGATCCGCCGTATCGAGCCCACGGTCATGCCCACGATCGCCTCGTTGAACGCGGCGATGACCGAGGGGTCGCCCGGTTTGAACCGAACGAAATCCTTCTCTTCGCCGGTGAACGCGCCGCCTTTGCTCTTATTCCTCGCCTCGAACGGACGGCCGTAGTACCCGATCGTGTACCCGTCCCAGTCGATCACCACGGTCTGGTTCGCACCATTCTTCACGACCGCGCCGTCCGCCGCGCCGGGCTTCATGTCCTTGTACTGCAACCCCGACGGCGTCAGCGTGAAGTCTTCGTAGATGACGTCCTTCTTGCCGTAGTCCTTGTCCGCGATCGCGCCCATGTACGTCGTCTCGCCGTACTCCGCGCGCGCGGAGGGGGGCGACGTTAGCGCCGTCGCCGCGAGCGCCGCGGCCGCGGCGAGCGGCGTCGCGATCGCCTCGCGGCGGCCGAGGGCCGGGAGGGCCCCGGACGACGCGCGAAGACGATGATCGTCCGCGTCAGCGTCGTCGTCGTCGTCGACGCGCGATCGCGCGCGCGCGGTCGCGGTCGCGACGCGACGCGACGACGCGCGCGGTCGCGGCGCGCGACCGCGCGCGGACGCGCGCGGCAGGACGCGCGAGCTCGGGATCGCGAGGGACGTCATCGTCGTGGCGCGTGCGTGCGGTGCGCGCGAGGACGACTGCGGCGATCGTTGTCGTGGATCCAGTCACCTACTGTATGCTTCAAAATGTCAGCAAAATGTCGACTCGTGAACGAAACGCCTCGTGAATCAATCATCTCATCATCATCATCATCATCATCATCACCCACCCCCCCACCCTCCCTACACCCCTCCCTACCCTCTGTCGGCCGCTCATTCAGTTGAACACCTGCCTGAGCTCGATGATCGACGCGCTGACCGACCTCACGCGCGCCATGATCGCCTCTCTCTCGTCCTCTCCCAGCCGCGAGCCGTACGCGGCGGTGAACTTATCCGGATGCCACCGGCCGATCGCCCTCAAGATCTTCTTCTTCTTCGCGTTCGCGTCGTCCTTCGGGGTCAAGAACACCAGGTTCATCGGGTTCGGCCACGGGACGTCGCGCTCGCGGATGGACCCCTCCGGCATCGAACGCATCGCGTCGAACGCTTCGAGGTGTTTCTGGTAGATCTCCTCCGTCGCCGTCGCCAGAGTGACGCCCTTGGACTTTTGCCGAATCTTTATCTCCGCCGCCGTCTTCCTCGCCATGTGCTCCCTCTGCGCGCGCTCCTCCTCTTGCTTCCGACGCAGCTCCTCCATCATCTCTTTCTGCGCCTTCTTCGTCTTGGCTCGGCGCGCTTCGAGGACGGCTTGTTCTTTGGCGCGGCGTTTTTCCGCCGCGCGTTCGGCTTCTTGACGCGCGAGCTCCGCGGCGCGCGCGCGTTCGAGCATCTCGCGCCGCCGTTTCTCCTCCGCGGCGAAGATGTCGTCGTCGTCGTTCGCGTCGTCGTCGTTCGCGGTCGCGTTCGCGTTCTGCTTCGCGTTCTCTTTGCCGGCGTCCGCGTCCACGTCCATGTCGTCGTCGTCGTCGTCGTCGTCGTCGTCGACCACGATGGTGGGCTTCGACTTCGCCGCCGGTTTCGTTTTCGGTCTCGCAGCCGCCGCCGTCGTCGACGCGCCGCCCGCGCCGTAGAAGTTCTTCGCGTCGCACTCCGCGGCGTCGCCGTCGCCGTCGCCGTCGCCGGACGGCTTCCTCTGCGGCGCCGACGCGCGATCCGTCGCCTTCCTGCTCTTCACTTCCGCTTTCCACCTCGCCTGCGTCTCCCGAATCGCGTCCTCTCTCTCCCTCGTCTTCGCCGCGACCTCTTCCTTCCTCTTCGCCGCCTCTTCCTTCCTCGCCGCGGCCTCCGCTCTCCTGCGCTCCGCGAGCTCAGCCTTAAGCCGCGCGTCGTCCTCCTTGTGCCGTTTCGCCGTCTCCCACGCCTCGCGCTTCGCCTCGAGCGCCTTCCTCTGCTCCTCGAGCTTCACCGTCTCGAGCTCCCGGCGTTCGCGCTCCTTCGCCAGCGCGGCGTTCTCCTTCTCCACCGCCCTCCGCGCCGTCTCCAGCGACGCCGCGGTCGCCTTGGCCGCGTCCAGCTGCGCGTCCAACTTTTCGCGCTCCGTCTCCGCCGTTCGACGCTCGCTCGCGATCTTCCCTCGCATCGCCTCCACCTCGCGCTGCTCGCTCTCGAGCGCGCTCTTCTCCGCCGCGAGCAATCGGCGCTGCTCGCTGACCTCCTCCTTCGCGTCGCGGAGCTTATCCCTCTCCAAACGCGCGGCGGCGGTCTCCGACGCGACGGCTCGCGTCGTCGCCTCGACGTCCGCCCGCGCCGCTTCCTTCGCCGCGCGCATCTCCTCCGCGCGCCTGAGATCGTCCGACACCTTGCGCGACTTTTGCTCCTCGCGCTCGCGCTCCGTCTCCTCGCGCTTGCGCTTCTTCGCGAGCTCCGCCTCCGCGCGCTCGAGCTCGGCGGCCGCCGTCTTACGCGCGCGCTCCTCCAACTTTTCCTTCGTCGCCGAGAGCTTCGACGCGCACTTCGGGCACGGCGTCAGCGACGCGAGGTAGGCGTGCTGCGACGACGGCGACGCGCCCTTGAGCGTCGTCAGCGTCTTCATGAGCCTCGAGCACTCCGCCGGGGAGGCTTTGACGAGAACCTTGACGTTCGACTTGTCTTCGATGGTCAGCTTGCCCTCTCGGACGAATTTTCCGAAGATGGCTTTGACGTGCGACAGGTGCATGTCCGACCCCGCCTTGTCGCCGCCGAAGCGAAGGACGTACTTCTTCTTCGCGCACGCCGCGAGATGCGTCAGCGTGTGGTTCCCGGACGTCGGCGCGTTCTCTTTGTCCGAGTCCGCGAGAAGGCGGAGCTCGACGTGCCTGCGACGGAGGAGGAAGAACGTTGAGGAGGACGAAGCGCGATCGATCGTCAGCGGGCGAACGGTGAGACTGCTTCCCATACGACCGCGTTCGCGTTGTGAACTTCATTCCTTGAGGACTTTCTCTCTCTTCGACGCGGCGGACGAACGGGCGCCGGGGTGGGGGATGTCGCGGCGGGGGGCGGGAGGTCTCGCGACGACGTCGTGCGCGCGCGATACGCGCGGAATCGCGCGCGTCCGTCGCGAAGGAAACGAGCGACGCCGCGACGCGCGGCGACGCCGCGATGCGTCGCGGAGATTTTCAAACGAACGATTCGCGGCGACGGCGGACGCCCGTCGCGCGTCATCGTCCGAGGGACGGAACGGGCGGGAGACGCACTTGAGGGTGTTCGAGCTCGTGACGCCGTTTCGCTCGAACTTTGCGTCGACGTCGAAGCACCACATCTCCGCGGAGGGCGCCATCGTGCGCGCGTGCGGTCGTCAGTCGCGCGCGGATCGCTGTGGCGTGCCAACAACGACACGGCGAACGTTCTGTTTGTTTCAAACGAGTCGAAAATCGACGCGCGCGCGTGGACGAATTTTTAGTTTCAAATTTTAGTTTCAACGTGCCTATTTCAACGCACCACTCTTTCGCGCCTTTGAACCTGGTTGACCCATACTCGCTTTCTCTGCTCTGTACGTCTCGCGCGCGGCGCGGCGTCTGATCCACGCGCGACTGAAGCGAGTTCGTAGTCGAGGTCGTCTAAGTCACTATCAACCCCAAGTCGCGAGCGCTACTAGTGTGTGTGCTAATCGATCGATCCGATGATCCATCGAGCCCTCTCTCCGTTCCTCGGGCGCGAAAAAAGAAATTCTTCGTTCGTTCGTCTCCCTCCGTCCCCGCGTCTCCCCCTCCTCTTCCTCCGCTATCGGAACCCGCTATCGGAACGCGCCGTACCGACTCGACGGATTCTTCGGCGGAAAATTCCCCGGCGCGGGCGTCGGCGCGCCCGGGATGTGACTAAACTTGCACGCGTCGCCGTGCCGGCATCCCTTCGGGGTGTTGAAAAACGCGCAGATGCCGCCGGGCTGCTGCGGCGTCCACCCGTCGTTGAACCCGCCGCCCTGGCCCTGACCCTTTTGGCCCTGGCCCTGACCCTGGCCCTGGCCCTGGTCTCGCTGCTGCTGATGCTGCTGATGATGCGCGGCGGGGGGTCGCCCGCGAGGCATCGGCGGGTTGCCGCCGTACCCGCCGCCGTTTCCGCCGCTCGGTGGCGGCGGCAGCGGCGCCACGCCGTTGCTCGCGCCGCCGCCGCCGCCGCCGCCGCCCTTCAGCGCCCCTGACTGCACCGACGCGAGGAGCGCCTGCAACGCGTTGGCGTCGAACCCGCCGCCCTGGCCGCCCTGCTGCTGGTGCTGCTGCTGCTGCTGCGCGGACGCGTACTGGTTCTGGTGCATCGACGACCCCTGCTGCTGCTGCTGCTGCTGCTGCTGCTGCGGTTGCTGCTTCGCCGCGACGACGGGCACCGCCGGCGTCTTCGCGTCGTCGTGCGGCGCCTCCCCCGGCGCCTCCCCCGGCGACGCGGGAATCAACGACGCCATCGCGTACGTCGTCTCCGGAACCCTGGACACGCGCTGCGCCATGCGCTTCGCCTCCGTGGACTCGCTCCCGGACTCGATCTCGACGTCTTTCGGATAGACGTACGTAACGGGCCGGCGCCACGACCCGATCGCGCGCATCTCGTTGAGGCGACGCTGACGCGTGAGATTCGCCGCGCGCGCCTCCGCGGCGAGCTCGCGCTCCTGCCTCTGCCGCGCCTTCTTCATCGCCTCCGCGTCGTCCTCCGTCTCGTTCTCGTCGTCGTCCTTGTCCTTGCCTCCGTCCGCGTCCGCGCGGGAGATCGACGGCGGCGACGGCGGCTTCGCGGCGGCGTCGTCTTTGAAGAAGAACTGCACCGCCTCGAGCGCGGTGTCCGCCGCCCACGACAGCCCCTTCTTCGCGCGCGCGCTGGTCGGCTTGCTGTACTTGAACTTCGGCGGCGGCGGCGACGCCGGCTTCGCGGGCTTGGCGCTCGTCGCCTTCGACGCGTCGCCGCCCGAGGGTTTGGAAGGGAACCCGGCGCCGCGGATGTTGATTCCGCCGAAGGAGAGCGCGGAGGACGCCGGCCGCGAGATCGTCGTCGTCACCTTCGTCGTCGTCACCTTCGTCGTCGTCACCTTCGTCGTCGTCGCGGCCGAGCCAATCTTCGTGGACGACGGCGCGGGCGCGGCGATCTTCGTCGGCGCGGGCGCCGCGGGCTTAGGGTTCAGGGTCGGCTTCGCGACCGCGGGCTGCGGCGGCGTCGGGACCGCGTCGACGCGCGGGCGTTTCGCCGCCGCCGCCGTCGCGGCGGCGGCGGCGGCGGCGGCGTCGCGCTTGACCCCGACCACCGGGGGCGCCGCCGCCGCTTTCGCCGCGGCCGCTTCCTTCGCCGCGGCCGCTTCCTTCGCCGCGTTCTCCGCGGTGATCATCTTCACCCACTTCGCTTTCAACTCCATCGCGTTATCCTGGACCTGAATCGTCAGATCCTCGGACTCTTTCCCCGGCGGCGCGTATTTGCGAAGCTTGTTGACAAACTTTGCAAACTCCGGGGTCTTCTCGAGCACCGCGAACGTGACCGGGAGTTTCCGCAGCGTCTTCAAAATCTTCAACACGAGCGAAGACTTGTTCGTGTCCCTCGCGGCCGCGCACCACTCGTACAGCACCTTGACGCCGTCGGAGCCGTCCACGAACGATCGCATGATGGGTTTCGACGTGCGGTGAATCACGGAGATCACGAGCGATCGCTCCGCGTTTTTCAACGCGTTTCGCATCAGCCACACGAACCGACCGGTCATGTCGATCGCCTTGATCCCCCCGGCGTCGTCCAAGAGCGGCTCGAGGTTCCTCTCGAACACGGACTTCTCGACCTCTTCCTCGTCCTCCTCTTCCGCTTTCTTGGACTTTTCCTTGGACGATTTTTTCGACTTTTTCTTCTTCTCGTCCGCGGGCGCGGCGGCGCCTTCGATCTCCGTCCCGACCGGGTGGTACCCCGTGGCATCGACCCAGCGCTTGAAGGTCTTCCCGTTAAACGCATCGCTCGTGACCACGATGCAAGAATTCTTCCAGCTCTTGGACTTTTCCTTCCCGCCGTCGCGTTCAAACGCCGCGGGCGATATCTTCCGTCCGTCCGGATACACGACGTACTCCTGCTTCTGCTTGTACCCCTTCGGGAGGACCAGCGTGCCCCTAGCCGGGCCGCAGACGAGGTCGACCCTGACCTCGGCGCTGATCCCGGTCTTCGTCGCGAACGTCACGGTCGCGGTCGCGGGTTTCGCGGACGGGGACGACGCGGCCGCGAGCGGCTTCCCGGGGAGTCCCCCGTGCGCCGTCGCGGCGGGATTTTTCTTCGCCGCCGCGGGCTTCGCCGGAGACGCGTCCAGCACGATCGGCGCCGCCGCGCTGACCGGGGACGCGCTCGCCGCCGCCGCGGCCGCGACCGCGATTTTCTCCGCGTGCGCGTCGTACAAGTGCGACACCGCGACTTTGATCTCGTGCGGTTTCAGATCGTGCTTCGTCGCGAACGCCGCGGCGACGTCGTCGGAGACGTCCTTCGAGCCGCTCGCGAGCAAGGACCTGCGGGAGAGGGGGAGGGGTTCGGGCGGGCGCGGCGCGGTCAGCGCGCGGCGTCGATAGGGGTGAGAGAGGGGCGCGAAAGGAACGAGTCCGGAACGGAACGGAACGGAACGGAACGGAACGGAACGGAAATCCACGGCGGCGGCGCATCACGATCGGTGGACGTTGTCCGTAGGCATCTGAGATCGAAATCGAAGTTATTGAACGCCGAGTTCTTCCGTCTGTCCCTCTCGTCTTCTGTCGACGCCGCCGTCCGCGCGGCCTCTCGCCGGCGCGGACGCGCCGCGGCGTGAGCGGCCGTCGCCGCGCGCGATCGCTCTTCCCGGAGTGTGAACGACCGCGCGGCGTCTCCGCGGCGCGACGGCGTCGGCGTCGCTTGTATTTTTCTTTCTCTGGATGCGCTCGTTTCCCCGCGGCCGCCGCGGCGGCCATCGATCCGCCGCCTCCCTCGCCGACGCCGTTCGTGGATGGCTGCAGCGCGACGCCGCGTATCGCGGCATCGCGCGCGCTCTGATCCACGGCTGGTGTTTTTTGAGTTTGACTTTAAGATTGAACGCGTTCGTGACGTGAGCCGCGGGGTCCTTTCTGACTGACGTGACTTGTGACGATCCATTGAGTTGACTTGACGAGAGGCTGCGTTCTTTCGATTCTCGATTTCGTTCTACCAGACAACGTCCACTGTTTCGTTCGTTATGATGCGCGTAGACACAAGTACTATAACACTTGCGGTACGGAGATACGTCGAACGCGGAGGTTCCAATAAATAATCAACATCCGAAAGAGGTGTAGTTCAAAATCAATCGGCGGACGGGCTCTCTCGCCGTCCGAGTCGGCGTCCTGGGTCTACGAGGTTGGTACGTACTTTGCGCATGCGTCTAGTTCCTGGCGTCCGGCGAGGGAAATCTCCGCGAGTATGTCTTCCGCGTCCACGTCCTCGTTCGCGGCGTCGCTAATCGTCGTCGCGCTCGGCGTCTCTACTTTGGGGTCTTCTTCTACGTTCGCCCGCCCCGTCGGCTCGGGAGGCGCGTCTGCGATATCTTCGGCGTCGTCTTCTAATTCTTCGTCGTCATCCTCTCCCTCGTCTTCTTCCATCGCGTCCTCGGCGCGATCAGCCTCGTCGTCTTCCGAGGATTCGCTCTGCAGGCGGGAGGGGTCGACGGCGGCGGGCGCGGGTTCGGGTTCGGGTTCGGGTTCGTCGTCAGTTCCAGCGTCGCGGGGCGGGGCGGACGGACGCCGCCGACGACGATCGCTCGGGTCGGTTTTTTTTTCTCGCTCGAAGGACGCGAAGGGCGCGAAGGGCGAAGGGCGCGGCGGCTCGCGGCGTCGCGCGTCGCGCACCGCGGTGTCGCCGTCGATGTCGTCCAGATCCTCCTCCTCCTGAGGCTCGTCGTCGTCCTCGGGGCCGTCGCCGGACGGCCCGGCGTCGTCCATCTCGACGTCCGCGAGCGGCGAGGACGCGCGCGCGCGGTCGTCGTCGTCGTCGTCGTCTTCGTCGATCGCCGCCTCCGCCTCGTCCGCGGCGGAGGGCTCATCCTCGCGCTCGCGGACGGACGCCGGCGTCGTCGCTTCCGGCTCGGCGACGTCGTCGTCGCGCGTCGTCTCCTCCGCGTCCATGACGCCGCCGATCGCGTCGATCGCGTCCACGCGCGTCCACGCCGTTCGCGCGAGACGCGCGACGGACGACGACGCCGACGACGGACGCGCTCGACCGGCGTCGGTCGAGGCGGGGTCCGATCCGAGCGAGATCCGCCGGTCCTCCTCCTTCGCGCGGGAATTAATTTCCCACGAGAGAGCCCTAAATCCACGCGACGGAGTGAACGATGTACGGACGCCGCGACTGAGCTCTGCCTAACGCGTCGCGCGTGTTTCACGACGACGCGCGCGTGGGTGACGTATCAGCGCTTCCCGGGGGGCGACAGCCGCGAGTGGCGAGTGAATGGAACGAAGGTCTCTCTCGATCTCAGAAGAACGTATCGTCCGCGACGATTCCCTCGGGCGCGACGACGAGACGGAAGCGCGCGACGGGAAGGTCAGTCCAAAAGCTTCTTCGAAACGCGCTACGCGCCTAACCTACTGCGACGTCGACGCCGCTATCTCGCGAACCCGCCGGCGACGCGCGCGCTCGCGCTGCGTGTGCCGCGGGCGTCTCGATCTGACCGCGCGCGAGGGCGACGCGACCGGGAAAAGTTTGTTGGCCGATCGCGCGCCAGCTCGGCGCGCGCGCTCGAGCCTTGAGGTATCGATCAGCGCCTCCGGCGCCCGGGGTCAAATTGATCGGCGGGCTCGATCGGGGACAGTGGTTTGAAAATCTCGCGATGTGCTTCTTGGATTCAAAATTGTCGTCGCTCGGGCGCGCGTCCAGACGGCGACGCGCGCGGAGAGACACGCACCACGCGCGGACGCCGAAGAGGACGAACGCGATGTCGTTCGCCGCGCCGAAGCTCAGGGCGGAGCGGCGGCGATACGTCATGGAGCTGACGAACCCTTCGGTCGTCCCGGAGACGCCCGCGCATCTTCTCGACGACGCGGACGACGACGCGGCGTGGGACGACGACGCGTCGCCGTTCGACGCCGTCGCCGCGGCCGGGAAGGCGACGCGGCGAATGGAGATGAAGACGCCGCCGGTCGTGACGAACGTCATGGCGAAGTTCGCGGCGAGGGACAGGGACGAGGAGAAGGACGAGGACGGCGCGGCGAAGACGGTGGCCGTGACGGACGCGTTGACGCAGAGCGTCCGCGAGGCGCTGAACGACGCGGAGCGAGGCTTGCGCGCGTCCTTGGTCGTGGACGACGCGAGGCGGAAGCGCGGCGTCGCGACCCCGACCCCGGCGGGGAAAGGGAAAGGAGGAGGAAGCGGCGCGGCGCCGACGCCGGCGACGCCGCTGGCGGATCTCGCGCGCCCGACCGAAGCGTTGGCGATGGCGTCCCTCGGCGCGGACGCGCACGACGACGAAGCGCAGGAGTACCTCAAGGGCGTCCTGAAGATGATATACGGCGGCGGCGGCGGCGGCGGCGGCGCTTCCACGGCGACGACCCCGACCCCTGGCGGCGCGCCGCCGCGGACGCCGGTCGCGGACTGGCCCGAGGCGGCGAGCGCGGCGAAGACGACGCCGCGTCCCGACCCGACGGGGCGCGACGATTCCGCGCGCGAAGCCGTCGTCGCGCGGCACGTGTTTCATCACTCCCCGGCGTCGGACGCGTCGCCGTCTTCGAACGCCGCCGCGGACGACTCGCCGACGCAGATATCGCCGATCGCGGGGAAGATCGACGCGCAGGCGGAGGCGGAGGCGAAGGAGGAGGAGGGGACGGTCGAAGACGCGGTGCCGTCGACGGAGTTTGCGTTTCAAAAAGTCGACGACGCGGCGGCGGCGGCGGCGGCGGCGGCGCGGCCCGGGCCCGCGTCCAACGTGAGCTACGGGACCCTCCGCGCGTCGCTCGGCGTCGCCGCGGAGGCTGCCGCCGCCGTGCCCGCGATGCTGAGCGAGCTCAGGGAGTTGAAGAGCAACTTCGAGGCGTTCACCGGCGGCGCCGGGGGCGCCGGCGACGGCGACGCGCCGCCGGCGTTGTCCCCCGACGACGTCCCGCCGTCGATCGTCCCAGAGCTCTCTCCCGAGCCGTCGCTGTTCGCGGACGGCGCCGAGGCGGAAGAAGACGGCGCCCAGGAGGGAAACGCGAACGCGAACGCGAACGCGAACGCGCACGACGTCTCGTTCGAAGCCCCGAGGCTGATGGCGACGGTCGCGGTGCCGACGCCGACGCCGCGGACGTCGTCGAGGGAGCGGCGGCCGTCGACGGCTCCGTCGCCGTCGCGCGCCGCCGCGTCCGCGCTGCCGCCGATGCCCGCGGTCGCTCGCGCGGCACCGAGCTCGCCCGCGAAGAAATCGTATTATCCCGGTGACGTGGACGCCACGTCGGCGCCGGGGACCAATCGCGTGTCGCTGCAGCCGCGCGCCAGAGAGGCGCTCGGCGCGTTGGACCCGGTGCGCGGCGTCCAGGTCGGCGGGCAGCCGCTGTGGAGCGCGGTGATGAACGCGCAGGTGAAGGCGCACGTCGCGCGGAAGCGCGAGGCGCGCGAGAAGGTGGAGGAGCTCCTCGGCGGGCATATCGATTACGCGGAGTTACGGAGAGCCGCGGAGTCGGCCAAGGGCGACGGGCGCGGCGGGAGTACGGTCGCCGGCGCGCAGCCCAAGCCGAGGACGCCGGAGTTTTACGAAGAGATCGCGAACGCGGCGGCGGGGATTCGAAACGACGCCGCCGCCGCGACGCAGGACCCCATGGACGTCGAACTCGACATTTACGGGTTCAAGACTGCGATTCAGGCGGAGATCGCGACGAGGATATTCGCGTCGAAGACGGCGGTGCATCAGGAGGCGGTGAAGATCATGCGAACGCTCCCGCGCGGCGCGGGGTGGTCCGCGAGACACGGCGCCGCGCGCCGGCACAAGGTGGACCCGCGCGTGAAGAAGCTCCCGGAGCAGATGACGAAGGCGTCGTCCGGCGCGCCGGTGCCGTACCCCGCTTCTTCGAACCCCGGGTCGCGCGTTGGGCCCGGCGAAAACCCCGCGGCCGCGAAGCCGACGAGCTCGTTCCTTGCCGCGCCGAGGGC
>Ga0181560_10004255_pt1 | contig 13056 bp, 9 predicted proteins | sample 011ome_20_FD_133751 | JGI IMG/M metagenome (GOLD analysis project Ga0181560, IMG submission 133751) | Coastal salt marsh microbial communities from the Groves Creek Marsh, Skidaway Island, Georgia - 011509CT metaG (megahit assembly) | ecosystem: Environmental > Aquatic > Marine > Intertidal zone...
GAAAACGAGAAAAAAAAAACATCACAGAAAACACACTTTGATATATAAAAACACACAATAAAAAACAAAAACAACAAGGATCACAAACGCCACGCGCGCGCGCGCGAGAGAGAGAGAGAGAGAGAGAGAGAGAGAGAGAGAGAGAGAGAGGCTGTTGGAATTGTTTTTTATTTTGCGCGCTTAAATATAGAAAGATAGAGGAGTTTAAGAGAGAGAGCACACACGAATCATCATCAACAACTTTTAGTTAGAGAGAGAGAGAGAGAGAGAAAATGTTTTGGTGGAAAAAGAAAGAGTTGGACAAAAAAGAAGAACCAAACGCGACAAAGAAGAAGAAAAAAATCTGTTGCGCGTGCCCGGAGACGAAAGAGCCGAGAGATCAGTGCATCGGAGAATTTGGCGCGGACGACGAGAGGTGCAAGAAGTTAGTGGAAGCGCATCTGGTGTGCTTGCGAAAGGAAGGGTTCGATGTCTGAAGAAAGAAAGAACGCGCGCGCGTCAGTTGAGAATACATACGCACGTGGCTGTAGTAAAAAATCACATTCGCAATCAATCAATCAATAGTTCAATAGTTCACGACGTATTCCAACTCCTCTCCTTCTTTGTTACTATAATTATTCTTCTCTCGCTCTGCTAATTTGTTCAGCTCTATTTTCTTCATCTCTAATTGGTTCTCGTCGCACGCTATTGGGGTGGTAAATTTGCTCGAATATTCGCACCGGCTCGGTTCTTGAACGTCGAACAAGGACTCTTTGCTCCCGCAGACTAACTCCACCGTCATGGACCTTTTCGGTCCGTTCCAACACTTTTCGCCGTTTTCAAATTTCGCGAAACGTTTGCCGGTCAGATCATCGAACGTAATCTCGCTTTTCATGTCGCCTAATCGCACGTGATTGTCTTGCTTAGATTGGCCAAAGAGGCAAATTTCGTACGTGTATTTATCCGCCTTCGTAGAAAAGCACTGGTCGGACAACGCGCCGACGAGCAACTTTGTCGTTTCGTCTTCAGTCGTGGACGAAAGCTTTTCGATTTTCGCGTTGAACGTCGATAACTTTGTGTTGGATTCTTCGAACTTTTCCCTCGCCTCGCTCGCTTTCCTCGACGCCTCGTTTTTTATTTTCCGAGCGTCTTCGAGCGCGCGTTCCTCTTCTTCCAATTTATTGTCCTCGTGCTTCGCTTTCTTCTTGTCGCCGCCCATTACCATTCGCTTCATGCGACCAAACATTCCAACTTTTTCCTCCTCCTTTGTTGCTTCCTGCTCTTCTCTCTGATCGGAATCGTCGTCGTAAGGTGGATAGTACCCATCTTCCCCGCCGTAGTCGTCCTCTTCATCGTAGGGATCGTGATGTCCATCGTAATCGCCATCGATGAAATCTTCTTCTTCTCCCTCTTTTTCTTCTCCTTCACTACGATCGTTGTCGTCCCCGTGCACCCATTGCTCGGCAATCCGTCGTCCTCTCTCCTCGTCCGTCTCTTCTCTTTCTTCTATCACCTCTTTTTTCGCTTCTTCACTTTCCCTTTCATTGTTGTCACCACCGCTCGTCTTCTCCGCGGCTTCCTCTCGCTCGATTTCCCGCATCTCCTCTTCCATCTCTCGCATCTCTCGTTCCTCTTTGCTCTCGTCGTCGGGATGATGATGATGATGATGATCTCTGTTCTTTTCTTCTTCTTCTTCTTTTTCTCGACGTTTCCTCTCCTCTTCCTCTTTTACCCGGTCTCTCTCTTCTTTCAGCTTCTCGTGCTCTCGAAAAACTTCCTTCGCCTTCTCCTCTTCCGCTTCCTTCTTCTCTTTTTCTTCCCGCAACTGTTCGACGGCTTTTCGCAATCGAACGACTTCCTTCTCCGCTTCTTTCTTCGCGTTCTTCGCCTTCTTCGCGTACTCGTTTCGCTTCTTACCAACGCCAATTTCGAAATTACGAACCTCTTCTCTCAGCGATTCCATCGCTTCCCGTCCGTCGTTCGCGCACGTATTTTCGCAGTGCTTCTTCGCGTTGAATTTTTCATCCGAACCGTCGCAACAGTCGCAGACGTTGTCGTTGACGAAGGAGCTTTTAATCAGTTTCGGTTTCGACCCGAGATTTTGACAGTAAAATCCGCGCTGCTTTTGCTGCGGTGTTATTCCGCTGCACGCGTTCGTCCCGGGCTCGTCCGAGCCGTCCGTCGGACAGTCGCAAAAGTTGTCGTTTACTCGCGCGAAATCGATTTCGATTTTTTCGTCGTTGTTGTTTTCGCACGAAAACGCAATCAACTTTGTCCGATCGTATTCGTGCGCGTGGAGAGGATCTACGCCTAAAAACGCCTCCCTTTTTTGATTTTGTTGTTCAACATCATCGCGAGAACGCTCTTTCTCTTCTCCTTCTTTGGAACAATGCACCGACGAAGCGCCGACGAAGAAGAAGATCAAAAGCGAGAAGCAAAGAAGAAGAAAAAGACGGAGATTTTGATGGTTTCGCGTCTTCATCATTATTTTTTTGTGAAGATGATGCGAACAAGAAATCACTCAAAAAGAAAAACGACGTGCAACGCTCGCGTAGTCTCTTGCGGTTAGAATTATAATGTTATTATTATCATCATTATTTTTATCATTATTAGTATTAGTATTCGGAAGATCATTTCTTAGAGTTGTAGCCTGCGGCTCGTAATCGCGCTCGCAAAACCGGAACGGTTCCGGCGGCGTCCAAGTCCATCGCCTCGCACGCGGCGACGAGATCTGCTTTTTTCATCTTGGAAAGAGGCGTCGTATTCGTCGACGGCGGAACCGGCGCGTCTACCGATGATGATTGCGAGGCGTTCACAGGCTCGGCAGATGTGGTGGCATCGGCCGTGTCTGCAGCGATGGCACTTTTATTCGTCGCTTCCGTGACCGCTTTCACGGCGGCATCGAACGTCCTCGCCGAGTCGTCTTCAGCCTTCTCGGCGAGTTGTTGCAAAGCCTCCGCGCGCATCTCCGCGTCGCGAGTTGCAGCTTCAGCAATCAAAACTTTTTCTTCTAAAGCGCGCATTTGGTAGTGGAAGTCCTCTCGGACTCGTTCCACGGCTCGCGCTTCTCTTTCTTCGAATTCTGACTCCACGGTGGACAGTTTTTCCTTCTTCAAATCGAGTTCGCTGAACAAAATCGATGTTTGCTTCTTCTCGTTCTCCAACTCCATTTGTAACGAACCTAACTGCAACTCGAGCGAAGAATACGTCACGGCGCTTTCCGTTCGTTCTTTCATCAACAGCGACTCGGCTCGTTTCGCTCGCTCTTTGGTTTCTGAGACAATCTTCATCGCTTCGATTCGAGCTTCTTCTTTGACTTTCGCCAACATCTCGGTCGTTTGCAACGCTTGGTTGTCCGCCTCCGCGAGTCTGTTTTCGAGCTCATTCGCGAGCGCAGTCAGTCTTCTCACCTCATCTTTTGCCGCGCGCTCGATTTGAACCGTCTCGCTTAACTCTCTCTTCAATTCAACGTTTTCTTTCGCGGTATTTTGAAACGTTTGCTTCATAGTTTCGTAGTTTCTCTCCGTCTCCTTCAACTTTTGCTCCGTCACTTGGACGTTCTTTTGCTGAACAGAGTTTTCGTAACTTTGTCTCGTCACCGCGTCCTGACGTAACTCGCGATTTTTGTTGTTGAGGTCTCGTTTTTGAACGACTAACGAGGCGTTGACCATTTGTTGCGCCAACAAATCGGCGCGCATGTGGGAAGCTTCTTCCTCTTTTTGCATCTTTTGCGCGTTCAACAAGTCCATGTTTCTTTGCATCTCTTCGATTTCCGAGGGCTCGACCAAATTCAACGCCGCTTGCGACGCCTCGTGTAACTCTTGCTTCAAGCTTTCCACGGCAGAATCTTTCTCTTGCAAAGTTCTTTCCAACTCCCAAACTTTCTTCATTTGCTCTTTGACTTTCATCTCCGCCTCCATTTTGACTTTCATGGCGTAGTTTTGCGCCTTGTCCAGACGCGCCTTGTACTCTTCGCTCAACTCCGTTTTAGAGTCCAACTCGGTTTGCAAAGTCGCAATTCTTTGCATGAAGCCTTCGACTCGCTCTTCGGCGTGCATCAAAGCGTCTCGGAAGGTTTTCGCGTTCGATTGCTCTTTCTTCACGCGTTCATGCAAGTTGGAAATTTCTCTCTCGTATTCCTTCGCGTTGGCCTCAAACTCTTGACGCATCTCCTCTTTCTCTTGGAGTATCCCCTCCTTCTCTTGGAGCATCTCCTCTTTCTCCGCGGCAAAGTTTGCTCTTTCGATTTGAATTTGCTTCATAGCTTCCATTTGCGCTTTTTCCATCTCCTCGGCTTTCGCCGCGGACGCTTGGACTTTGTTTTTCATGTTCTCCAACTCGCTTTGCAACGAACGATTTCTCTCGTTTGCGCGCAACGTCGTCTCCTCGTAGTGTCGGTGCATCTTCGCTAACTCTTGCTCCAAGGACATTTTCGTCTTCTTCGACTCTTCGACTTCGAGTTCAATCATTTCAATTTCTTTGACGGCCATTTCGGCGTCCTTCTCGTAGTCTTCCTTTTCCTTCTCCAACTGTTGCGCCAAGTTTACGAGGAGTTGCTTCTTCTCCTCGTCGAAAGCGAGCTCGGCTTCCTTCAAAGCCGTCTCGGCTTCGTAAGCGGCTAACTTTGCGCTTTCATGCGCAAACTTTTCATTCGCGAGCTGCCTTTCAATGTTTGCAACGCGCATGTTTTCATTTTCCGTGGCTTCGATGATGGACGCTTCCAATAAAGCAATCTCGTTCTTCGCCTTGGTGAGCTCTTCTTGCATAGATTGGATTTCCTCGTCGTGAGCTTGTTCTCTCGTCAACAGTTCGTTTTGGACCGATCTCAACATTTCGTTCGCAATAGCAAGCTCTTGTTTTCTTTGAATCAGCTTCACGGAAATGTCGTGATATTTTTGTTCCAAGTCAACGATTCTCGCGTTCGCTTTCTCCAGCGGAATGCTCATTTGCACTTCGAGCGTTTGTTTCCTCTTTTCGAGTTCCTCGGCCATATCAGCTCTCATTTTTTGCTCTTGAACTTCCATGTCCGCTTTAAACGTCTCGATTTCATTTTTCGTTTCGTTTCTAACGAACTCCATTTGTTCCAGCAACGCTCTTTCGGCCAATTTCGCCTGGTTTCTGATTTCGTCGATGACTTTGGTGTTTTGCGCCTCGGCGTTGAGAAAATCTTGCGTTTGGTCGCGTTCCATGTTTTCAAATTTTTCCAAATCTTTCTTCGCGTCCAAAAGCTCTTGTTCTAACTTTTCAATCGCCTCGCGGTTATTCAAATTTTGTCCCGACAACAAGGAGATTTGATTCGTCAACGCCGAGACGGTTTGCTCGCTCGTGCGTTGTAAATCTTGAAGCTCCTTCGTGCGTTTATCGAGCGCCAAGCGCGCTTCCAACTTTGCACTCTTCACTTGCGATTCAAACTCCGCCGCTTCTTTTTGCGCTTTATATACTAAATCTTGCGCCTTTTCCAACTTTTCCGGCAACGTTTGCAACGCTTTCAATCGTTCTCCTTGAGACAGCAACTGAAAATCGGTTTCCGAGACGAAATCCGTCACGATGGCTCTCAACACCTTCGCGTCTTGACTCTCCCAATCTAATTCCCCACCATTCATGGCTTTCTTCAACCGTTCGTCCAAGTCTTTGTTCCCGGTGGATTTCAAAAAGTTAAAAATCGAATCGTCTTTTAAAACTTCTTCAATCTTCTCCGCGGCTGAAATTTTCGCCTCTTGCCTCCCGCGTTCGGTCAGCAAAGGCTTGAGAACTTCCGGTCCATACTTCAAAGTCGCGCCTAAACCGACGAGTTGTTCAAACGCCGCCAACGGAGCGAACCCTTCGATGGCGCTCGATAAAGCGGAGGCACCGAACCCAGCAGCTAAGGCTCCAATCGACGCCGCGCCGAAGAGCGCGTTTTTCTTGTCCTGTTGTCGTTGCGAAGAAGAAGAAGAAGCGTCTTCTCCTTCGCTTTCGACGACGACCGCGGCATCATTCGCGGACGACGGAGACGATCTCGACGCTTTCTTCAATATCCCTCCCGAGGTGACCGATTGGATGGAGTCGTCGATTTTCGTAAATTCCGGCGACAGCGGGTCCAGCATATTTTCTTCTTCTTTCTTCTCCTTTTTTTCAATCGCAGAAAAATCAAACTCGACGTTTTCGTTGCTTTGTTGCAACCCCAACGAGGAAGTTGAAGAAGTTTGTCCATCTTCATCGCCGTTATTAGGCGTGGCATCATCGACCGCGCGAACGATGAGCTTCTCATTCTTCTTCATCATCAATCCGGGTCGCCCTCTCCTCGCCGTCGCGAGCGAGCGGCGCGACGAAGACGAAGACGCCGTCGGCGTCGCGGAAGAAGTTTTTGCCGCAACGCAACACGCATTTTTGAATCCCGAGGAAGCCATCATCATCGTCATCGTTTTGGTGTGTCGTCTAAAGTAATAAAATAAGTTCAGATATACGCGCGCGGAAAGCGGTCGTTTTCTTCGTCTCTCTCTCTCTTTCTCTCTCTCTCTCTCTCTCTCTAGCTTTTACGCGTACTACCGTAACGCGCGCGCTTTTTGTCTGTATCTTTAAAAGTGTGAGAAGAAATGCGTTCGCGCGTTTTTTTTTTTGAAAAATTTGAATTTTGGTCTTTCTTTTCCACGTCAGCCATCAGCATCGGCATCAGCATCGGCAGCGCCTTCTTTTTGGCGCTTTCTTGCGTTCTTTCCTCCTCGTTTTCGCCACACTCCTCACTCAAAAGAAGAAAGAGAGAGAAGAGAAAAGAAAAAAAAAATGAAGAAGCGAAAGCAAGAAGACGACGACGACGAAGAGGAGGAGGAGGAGGAATTCGTTCCTCTGCCTTCGAGTCGACTGTCTAAAGAAGCGCTGCTCGAAAAGTTTAGAAACTTCGACGACGCGAAGACGACGACGACGACGACTCGCGACGGAGGAGGAGGAGAGGAGGAGGAAGAAAAAGAGTTGTTCAAGAAGATGGACTTTAACAAAGTGCCGGAGATTCTGAAAGATTTTGAGAGGATGAAAAGCGGCGGCGACTTTGACGAGGCTGGCTTTGGTCGCTTTTCTTCGGACGACGACGACGACGATGAAGAAGAAAAGGAAAAGAAAAACATCGATGATCGCGATGATATTGAAAAGGACGACGACGATATTAGTTTTGAGGAGAAACTGTTATCCAACGCGGCGGATGATCGTTCGGGGAAACTGCGAATGCGGGCAGATATTGCACTCACCGACGGCGAATACGCCGGAAAAAGCACGAGTCGAGCAAAGATGTTCGCGGAAGAGGAAGAGGAATTAAAGAAGAATAATCCGTACTACGACGAGGACGAAGAAGAGGAAGATTTTGAGGAAGATGATTACCCCGAAGAAGAGGACGAAGATTTTGAGAAGAAGAAGAAGAAGAGCAAAGGATCGATGGAGGAGGAAGACGACTTTGACGACGACGACGACTTTGACGACGAGAGCGAGGAGGGAGAAGAGGATGAAGACGATGCAAAGAAGAAGAAAAAGAAGAACAAAAATAAACATAAGAAAGAAGGCGACAGACGTAGAAATGAATACGACAACTATTCCGACGACGACGACGACGACGAAGGCGATGATGATGACGGGGGATGGAACATCTACGATGAAGGCGACGAAGAGATGCGCGCGGTGCTGGATTCAGCCATGCGGAAAAAAGGCAAACGAAGGAAGAGCGATAAAGAAGCGGCGAAGATGTTCAAGCAGTTTGAGGCAGAATTACCACGATTGAACATTTCTGACGACGAGGATGAAGATAAAGATGATGAAGAGAACGAGGACGATGATGATGATGATGAAGATGCGATGGAGGAAGATGACGATGACGAAGAAGAAGAAGAAGAAGATGAACTCGGTGGCAAAGGACGTGAAGCCAGAGACAATAGAGATGAAGATGAAGACGACGACGATGATGACTTTGACGACGAAGACGACGACGACGACGATTTTGATTACGCTGGTGCCATGGAAAAGGATGATTCGAAAAGAAAACCTTCGAGTAGAAAACGTGCGAGCGAACGAGACGAAGAAGACGATGATGAGGACGACGACGACGACGACGATGAAATCGAGGACGCCGCCGATCCCCAATTAGAAGAAGAGCTGAAAAAGTTTGAACTCGAAGAACAAGAAACGAAACGCTTGGCGGAGCAAAAAGCGAAAACGGAGCAGAAATCAAAGTCTGTGCGCATTCAGAGAGCTTTGTGGGAGCAAATGCTTCGGATGCGAATCAAGTTGCAACGAGGCATCGAAAACGGCATGAAAATGCCAGGTCCACTCGCTAATCAAGGTTTACGTCGTCTCTCAGAAAGTACGAATCAATCGCTCGACTCGCTTGCGACTGCTGCAAAAGATACGCTTCTTTCGATGTTGCACCTGCAGTTGTATTTGATGAAACAGTTTGAAAAGACAGGCGAAGTAGACACGACCGAGATTGCCGCGAAATTAAAAAATCTCAAACAGAAACGAGAAGACGAGAAGAAGGAAGGCGGCGCCGTCGATTCTACAACAACCTCCACGGAACAATTTTGGGCCGTGTGCGAAGCCATGCAAGACGAATTTGCGGAGTTTCGAGATTCGAGTTGCGATCGATGGCAAAGAAAGTCTCAAGTGTCTTCTGGAAACGCTGGAAATTTGAAGGCGTTCAATCAAAACATCTCTCAACAAGTGCGCTCGGCTATGCTTGCGCCGGAGAAAGCGATCGATAGATCCCGCCCCGCGCTGACGCGCACGAAGAAGATAGGAGAAAATGTTCAAATATCTAGACTCGGAGATAATACCAATTCGGACGACTCCGAAGATGAGCGTTTCGATGAAGATGAAGACGGCGTGCGCAAAAATGGCATGGAATCTCGCAAAGATATCGAATCATACGACGATTTCGACATGTACGAGCAGTTACTTAAAGAGTTCCTCGAGTCTGGTAACGTCGATGGCGATGCTCCGAGAAGTGCGGCAAAGCCCGCGAAAAGAAGGAAGATTGTCGATCGCAGAGCTTCGAAAGGTAGAAAATTACGATATCACGTCCAAGAACCTTTGGTAAATTTTGTCTCTTCGATTGAAGAAGAAGTGCCGCAATGGGCCGAGAAGCTATTCACGCAACTCTTCGCGAGTAAAGGTTAATAAGAACGACGAGACTGAACAAACGATTAGCGTAAATAACATAGAAAAGAACTTTAGCACGTGTACACGCGCGTAGTAGTTTTGTAACGCGTTAAGAACTGTATTTAGTAGTATAGCAGAAAACTGCAAACGTACATTATTTTTGTCTCTTTTTCTTCCTTTTTCTCTTCCAACGAAGCAGAAAAAAAAAACATCTCACATCACTTTGCCTCTTCAATTCTCTCTGCACTTTCGATCGATTTGATAGGTCCACTCACGTGTATGAAATCGTGGTGCGTCTCCGGTCTGGGCCATGGCCACGCTTTCGCGTCCAGCGCAGTCTCCCGCGCGATGTCGTAGGACGAAATGAGACCGTAAAACTTGCCGTCGTCGTCCGTGACGAGCAAGTGATGTAATTTGTGTTTTCTCATCGTTTCCGCGGCTTCGTCTTTAGACATGTGCATGTTGACCGCGATGGGATGCGAAGTCATCACCTTCTTGACCGCCTCGTTCAAAGGCACGGATTCCAGGTACCACTGCGATACTGTTTTTTTTTCATCCGCCGCGGTTGTTTACGAGTTTGTGGTGGTGGAGGTGAGTCCAAGAAGAAGAAGAGAAGAAAAGAAGGAGATGAAAAAGATGAAAAAGATGAAGAACAAAGTGAAAACACATTCTCTCACCGTCGGTGTGCGTGATGATCCCGTGGATTTTCTCCGCGTCGAGCTCGTCGATGACGACGAGCGAGCCGATGCCTGCCAATAACAACATCAATACACAACGTTTTTCATCGTATCTCGGAGAAAGAGAGAGAGAGAGATTTGAAACAAAAAAAAAAACACGGGAGAGATACACACGCGCGCGCGTACCTTTCATCACGAGCATCTCCACGCATTTTTTGATCGTGTCGTTCGCTTGAGCCGCGCACACCTCGTTCTTCTGGACGCAAAACGATGCCACGCTCGGCATCGTTTGTTTTCTTTAAAATTCGGTGTTTGTGCTTTGATTATGCGCGCGCTTTTGGAGAGAGAAAAAGCGCGTGTTTTTGTTTTTCGTTTCGAGTATTTTTTATTCACTTTTTTCATCTTTCCGCCAACACAAGACACACGAAACCACATAAAACCAACAAAGAAGAAGAAGAAGAAGATATATACACATTTATTATTATTATATAAGTCATGGCACCTTCATCGTCCACCACGCCTCCATCCGCGAAGAAGAAGACGAAAAAGAACGCATCCTTTTCATCTTCCTCTTACGACGAATCATCGATCGCGTTAACGCTCGGCATTCTCGGCGTTGGTGGGATCGGTAAGGAGTTCATCTTGCAACTGACCGAGTCGATGGTTTTGGAAAACAAGGTCGCCATCGCGTTCATCGCCAACTCGAGGAAAGAAATCCGATTTAAAACGCCGTTCGTTCCGTCCGAACACAGCAGAGAGCTGCTGGAAACGTTGTTCGACGGCACGAGCGACTTGGCCATTTGGGCGAAGAATTTATACGAGGTTTTGCACGTCGAGTTGGATATCGTTCCGTGCTCGAGTCTCAAAGAAAGACAAAGAATTGTTTTAGACGACGTGAGTCCGTCTTTGGAGGAGGAGGACGGCGACGTCGACGCAATCAAAAACGTTTCGGACGCTTTAGAAGAGGCATCTCTAGATGCACATACGAGCAAACCGTGGAGAAAAGGACGGTATTGCATCGTCGACATGACCTCGTCCGATGAAATCGCAGATTTGTACCACGTATTTTTGGCGTTGGGCGTGCACGTGGTCACGCCGAACAAGAAGTGTAACTCCGGGCCGACGGCGAGAGATCAAAAGTGCAGAGGGTTGAGTTCGATGAGCTGGTCCACGGCGAGTTGGTTTTACGAGGCGACGATTGGCGCCGGTTTGCCAATCATATCGACGTTGAGAAATCTTACGAGTAGCGGCGATGAAGTGTACCAAATCAAAGGCGTCTTTAGCGGCACGATGTCCTATTTGTTCAACACTTACGACGGGTCGATTCCGTTTTCCGAGGTTGTAAAAACAGCCAAGAAACTCGGATACACGGAACCAGACGCGCGAGAGGACTTGAACGGTCAAGACGTTGCCAGAAAAGTGGTCATCGCGGCCAGAGAGTCCGGCTGGTTGGATGCGTCCATCGAAAAGACGTCGATTGAATCGCTAGTTCCAGAAGAGTTGAGAGCGTGTTCCTCGGAGGAGTTCGATGAAAAATTTGGAAAAATGTACGACGGCGTCATCGCGCAAAAGTTTGCGGACGCGAAAAAGAGGGGAAACGTGTTGCGGTTTTGCGGAAGCGCGGATTTACGAACGAAAGAGCTGAAAGTAGAACTCATGGAGTTTCCGATGTCGCACGCATTTGCGAATTTACAAGGAAGCCAAAATGTCGTCGAGATTGAATCGAAGAGATATAACCCGACCGATTCGTGCTGCTTGACGATTTCCGGTCCAGGCGCGGGAGCTGCGGTCACCGCAGGTGGTGTGTTAGGGGACGTCGCAAAACTCGTCGCGCGATTAGGAGACGTGGAAGTTTTGGTTTAAAGTCGCCGATGCACAGCCGCTGTTTTCAATGAATATTGTACATATATTTATCACACGCTTTTATTTATTTATACTAGTACGTAACTTCTTCGCGATAACGTTGAAAAAGTACTATAGCTACTATTACTCTAAGCCGCAACATCGCTTCGTTCAAAATCTAACGGCATCAACTCCCTGTTGGACCGGGAGTTGAATCCGTCTCCTTCGTCTTCCGCTAATTCTATTCCTCCTCCCCATCTACTACTATCGACGGCTCTCTTCCGACCGTTCCCTACGAAACAATAAAAACATTTACCTAAAGTTTCCGAGACTTCCGTTTTGTTCGGATGCACGAACGCGAACACCAACGCGTGGAAAAATCCTTGTAGATTTTTCAAAATCACGTGCGTGATGGCCAAATACGCGTTCACGTCGGGCGACTCGTAATCGAATAAGTTTTCTAAACGCATGAACGTTCCCGGGATATTCGTCACGATTTGAATGATTGGATAGGCGGCCAACGCGTACACTAAACTCTCCGCTTTCTTCACCGCTCGCTTCGTGGCTGCGTGCGAGGCGGAACTCTCGCCTCTCTCTTCCTCCTCCTCTTCCTCTAAAACGTCCACTTTCGCCCAATCTCCGTCTTCTTCTTCTTCATTCACGCTGTCTTGATCCTCTCCCACGACGACGTTCGCGTTCATTCTGCTCTCCATCAAAAATGTCCTAAGCGTTCTCAGCGTCTTGAAAATCTTCACCCAAATGTACGTGTTCGCCGCCATAATCACCCAGATTGGAAGGTAAAAAAGCATAAACCTCGCCGTCACCGCCAACTGAGTGCCGTCGTTTTTGATGTGGCACTTTCCTATTCTCGCGTCTCCGTACAAGTTTCTAAAAAACGGCAAGACGGACAACGCCACGGAAGCGAGGAAAATAACCAACGCGTAAAACGTAACGTCTCTCGTCTCTCGTCCGCTTTGTTTCTTCACCACTAAACTGTACGTAAAATGCGACATCGATATCGACCACATCGCCGTTTGCATCGAAAACAACTGAACGAAGAACCCCTGCGCTCGGCACCTCCCCTCGCCAAAACCACCAGCGCCATCGTTCGCACCACTCAACTCCAATTTGGTCGTATCGAACGAAACCACCGAGACGCAATACCCGAAATCTGCTAAAGCGAGCATATAAATCAACCGAGCCGCGCGAGATCGTCTCGTCGACGGCGCCAACACGACCACGTTTAACAGTATAAACAGACATCCCACTAAACTCATCGAAGCGGTGACGACGCTCGACTCGTGCAAAACGAGTCTGGTTTTTTCGGTAAAAACTAAACCGCTCATCGTCACAGGAGACGACGACGATGACGACGACGACGACGACGACGACGACGACGACGACGACGGGCTCGATATAGGAGCAAGAAGAAGAAGAAGAA
>Ga0181560_10004260_pt1 | contig 13049 bp, 8 predicted proteins | sample 011ome_20_FD_133751 | JGI IMG/M metagenome (GOLD analysis project Ga0181560, IMG submission 133751) | Coastal salt marsh microbial communities from the Groves Creek Marsh, Skidaway Island, Georgia - 011509CT metaG (megahit assembly) | ecosystem: Environmental > Aquatic > Marine > Intertidal zone...
CGCGGCTTTTTGCTTTTGAAAGTGATAATACATCACCCGCGCCTGCCACCCCTGATACACCGCATTATTCGTCGTCATCACCACGTGAAACTTTCGCGACGGATCGGGATCGCCCCGCATGTCATCCTGCCCGTATATCGATCCGCTCGTCCACGGATTACCGCCGCCCTCCGTCCCCGTCGTCATCGTCGCGCGCGCCTGCTTCTTCAACCAACACGACTTGTGAGGTTGTCCCAGGCACCCGCTCTCGAATCCACACCACACGAACACCGTGCATCCTTCGTCTCGCATCTCCACGCACGCGTCGTGACACGCCTCGGCGCTGTCTTTCAGGAACTTGTCTCCCCACTTGACGACGTCGCCGCCGGCTTCGAAGCCTTCGCGCGGTTGAAAGCCGCTCAGCTTCAACGTCTCCGCGCGCGCGCGACGCGTCGTCCGCGCGCGCGGTCCGACGCGCGCGGTCGCCACCGACGACGGTTCGGCCTCGCTCGGCGATTCGGGCGCGTCGACGCGCGCGCTCGACGTCGATCGCGCGTCGAGCGGCGCATCGATGGATGTCAAAGTTTCGCGCGCTGTTCGCGCGCGCGACGGCGGACGAGGCGGTGATTTCACCGCGGGGTAACCCGTGAACGCGATGTACGCCAAGCACAGCGCGAACGCGGCGCGCGCGAGCCCGCGACGGCGAGGTTTCGCCGCCGGCATCGCGGCGCGCTGTGCGGCGGGACGCGCGAGACGCGAAGACTGGAGATTACACGCGCGACGCGCGCGCGACGAATCTACGACGACGATCGCGGCGACGTCGGCGATGCGATGACTGGTAACTCGACGTCCGACTCGCGACCGGCGACGCCGGCTTCGACCGCCGAATCTCTCGCGGCGGCGGCGGCGCGCGCGGCGGCTTCGTCCGACTCGGCGATTTCCCTCGCGAACGTCTTCGCGCTCTCGTCCTCGCTCACTCGCGCGTCGAAGCGCACGCGCGGAGGCCCTATTTTCGCGAACCACACCTCGTAGCAATTCTTCAACACGCTCCCGGTGTTGTACGGATTCGCTCGCCAACCGTGCGCGTCTCTAAAATTCTCGTACGTCGTCTGATTCGTCGACACTAAATACGCGTGAAAACAACTCAACGCCCCCACGAACACGAACGCCACGAACGCCACGAAGAACACCGCGATCGCCGCCCCAGATTTCTTCAACCCTCGATAGCTCACGCTGTATCCGCACGTCGTCATCGTGAACGCGCACAGCGCCGTCGTCCCGTACGTAAACATCAAAAACGCCCTATAATTTCTCTTCCCGATCGTCGTCCCCGTCCACGGGCAGTGATGATCGAACTTTTCCACGCAATCGTTGCACACGCTGCAGTGATGCGCGCGCGGCGGTTGGAAGTACCCGCACGTGTCGTTCCACCTCGTCGTCGTCGTCCGTCCCGTCGTCGCCACCGTCGTCTCCCTCGTCTTCCCTCGCATCGAGCTCGTCCGCCCATCGCGCGCCAATCGCGGCAGAATTCCGGGATCCGTCAGCGCCGTCTTCGCCAACCATCCCAGGCACCACGCCGGCAGCGCCACGCCGCACGCGAGCGTCCACGCGCCGAGTTTCCGTCGCAACAGCGGTTCGATGACGACCAGAAGATTCACGAGCGACGGCGCCGCGATCAGCGCCGCGGTGCACAGCGCCGCGCGCGGCCGCGGACCGGCGACGCATCGTCCATCGCACGCGAACGTCTCGTTTCCGGGCCAGCGCTCGTGCACGCGAGGCGACGGCGCGGCGATTTCGGAATCCGGCGACCGGGACATCGTTCGCGCGTCGCGCTGTGGCGGCACGGCGCGACGCGCGATGCGCGCCGACGCGCGCGCGGGCGAAGGCGCGAGACTGTTGGCGGCGTTCGCGACGCGCGTCGTCCCGCGATTGGCGCGCGCGCGCGCGCACAAGGGGTCGCACGGCGGGAAGATCGCCGTCGTCGGTGGGAGCGAACTGTACGCGGGCGCGCCGTACTTCGCGAGCGCGGCGGCGATGCGCGCGGGGTGCGATCTGTGTCACGTGTTCACGCACGCGAAATGCGCGCCGGTGATGAAGGGGTACGGGCCGGACCTGATCGTGCACGAGGCGTGGTCGCGGGACGCGCGCGAGGCGACGCGCGGAGCGAAGACGGAGACGGAGACGGAGACGGAGAACGAACGATCGATCGATCTCGTCGAGGCGTTCGGGAGGTTTAGGATCGATAACGCGGTGATCGGACCGGGATTGGGGCGCGGGGCGGCGCTGGAGGCGGTGGAGGCGCTGAGAGAGGTCGCGGCGGCGTGCGTCGTGGACGCCGACGGGTTGAAGGCGCTGGAACCGACGAGCGCGGACGAGGACGGCGCGGAGGCGGCGCGAGGGAGAAATCCGACGGCGCTGGCGACGCCAAATAAGATGGAACTGTGGCGATTGGTGCGAAAGGCGTCGGGGGCGTTCGAGGGGGGGGTGACGACGATGGATTTGAGCGCGCGCGAGGACAGGGAGAAAATAGCGAGCGCTCTGCGACGGTACGCCGGCTATAATTTCCTCGTCAAGGGCGAAGACGATTACTTATTCATTCAACACTGGGACGTCGCGCCGTCGGTGTGCGACAGCGAGCGCGCGGCGAGCGGCGACGCGTCGATCGTTCGGCTCCGTTTCGACGGCGTCGGCTCGCCGAAACGTTCCGGCGGTCAGGGCGACATTCTCGCCGGCGTCCTCGCGGTTTTTCTCCTCTGGTCCCAGCGCACGGACGCCACGACCGCGAGCGATCGTTTAGACGATTACGTCGCCGCCGTCGGCGCGGCGTGTTTCCTCGTGAAAGCCGCCTCGAGCGCGGCGTATCGCGAGTACGGTCGCGGCGCGCACGCGCAAGACGTCCTCGCGCGCGTCGCCTCGACGTTCATGGCGCATTTAGAACCCGATCTCTCCTAGTTAGCGTTTTGCGATAGTCATCGACGGCCTCCGCCGTCGTCCGCGATCGGTGATTCGTTCGTTTCTTCGTCTCGCCGCCGGCGCCTCGCCGCCGTCCCCAAACCTCGAAGCGCCGCCCGCCATGCCCCCGAAAAAAGTCGTCCAAGAGGAAGTCCTCGGCCCGTGGTCGCTCGGTCGATTCTCGAGCAACCTCAAGGTGCGCTTCGACGCGCTCGATCGCGCGTCGTCGTCGTCGAAAATCGCGTCCCGAGGGTGGATGCGCGTCCCGATGACGATGCGCTTTTCGCGCGCGCGAACGACGCTCGACGACTGACGCGCCGCGCGTTTCGCGCTCTGACGCCCGGCGTAGGTCGGCATCGTCGGTATGCCCAACGTGGGGAAGTCCACGCTGTATAACGCGCTGACGAACTGCGCGATCCCGGCGGAGAACTTTCCATTTTGCACGATCGAGCCGAACAGCACGCGCGTCAACGTGCCGGACGCGAGATTCGATTGGCTCGTCGAGCAAAACAAACCCAAGAGCGTGGTGGCGCCGTATTTAGAGATTGTCGATATCGCGGGGTTGGTGAAAGGGGCGTCCACGGGCGCTGGACTCGGAAACTCGTTTTTGTCGCACATTAAAGCCGTCGACGGCATCGCGCACGTGATGCGATGCTTCGAGGACGCGGATGTCATACACGTCGAGGATCGCGTCGATCCGGTGGATGATATCGAAATCATCACATCTGAGTTGCGGGCGAAGGATTTGGAATTCATGAGCGCGCTGAAGGAAAAAACGGAGAAGGAGGTCACGCGCGCGGCGAACGCGATGGCGGCCAAGGAGCAAAAGCAAGAGTTGGAGACGATTTGTAAGGTCGTCGATTGGCTCGAGAGCGGGAAGGAGGTTCGTCACGGCATGGAGCAGTGGACGTCGAATGATGTGATGTACTTGAACAAGTATCAGTTGTTGACGGCCAAACCGGTGATTTACTTGGTCAACCTGAGCCGTAAAGATTTCGAACGCAAAAAGAATAAATTCTTGGTCAAGATTCACGAGTGGGTGCAGGCGCACGGTGGCGGCACCATAATTCCGTTTTCCGCCGAAGTCGAGAGCGAGCTTCAACACGTCGCGGAAGAGGACAAGGCGCAGTGGTGCAAGGACCAAGGCGTGCAAACGATGCTGCCGAAGATTATCACGACGGCTTTCTCCACCGTGCACTTGATTTACTTCTTCACCGCGGGACCAGACGAGGTCAAGGCTTGGTGCATTCGTAAAGGATACAAAGCGCCGCAAGCCGCGGGCGCGATTCACACCGATTTTGAGCGCGGTTTCATCTGTGCCGAAGTCATGGCGTTTGACGATTTGAAAGAGCTCGGTTCCGAGCAAGCGGTGAAAACTGCGGGCAAGTATCGACAGGAAGGGAAAACGTATACGGTGCAGGACGCCGACGTCATCTTCTTCAAGTTCAACGTCAGCGGTGCGGCGAAAAAGAAATAATCGATCTATACGTACTTGAAATATTACACTACACACCGATGATGCTCTATTGCGCTATCCTACGCGCGGTGGCTAAATTTTTACAACGACGTCTAACGCCGCCTCGTCGAACGGCGAAGAAGGCTGCTCGCGACGCCGACTTCGCCCGCGCTCCCGGCGCTGCTCGAGTCGTCGTCGTACGAAACATTGAGCCCGTAGTCGACGTTCCCTGGAAATGCATCTATGAAGTCTCGTTCTAACTTCATCAACTCCCTCAGCGCTATCTCGATGGAGTTGAATCGTTTTCCCTCGTCGAACGCGACGCAACGGTTGAGCCAGGCCTGCAGGCTCGGCATCATCCACATCGTGCTCGGCACCATGCGACCGGTGGAAATCAACATCACAAGCTGCGCGTCGACGAGCATCTGTCGTTCGTTTTCGTCCGGCACGACGTCTTCGATCACGTGTTTGGCTTGCCCAAACTGCGCGTAATAGAGCAACTCCCACGCCGCCAAACCGATGCCGTACAAATCAGCCAGTCGATACTTATCGGGCGTGATTGACCCTGGCACGATGTTCAATCGCTCGGGGGCGACGTAACACAGCGTCCCGGTGAGTCGCGCGCTGGAATCAAACATCATGTTACCCGCTTTCGCCAAACCGAGGTCTGAAATCTTAATCACGTGGTTGCGGCGGCACCGCCCCGAGAGTTGCGAGCCGCGATAGCCTTGACACTCGCACGCCACGAGAAAGTTATCCATCTTAATATCACGATGCACCAAGTTTGCGGCGTGCACGTGCGCGACGCCTTGAAACATCATCTTGATGGCTTTGAAAATCGTCGCCCCGTCGCGCGGGTACGTGTTTTCTTTCAAGCAATTTCTCAGCGACCCGTGCTGACACAACTCAAACATCATCATCCACGTTCGACTTCGCGGTTCCACGACGGGTCCGAGGTATTCGCACAAATAATCGCTCTTTTTGATCGTTTCCAAGAATCCAATCTCCGCCTTGGTCTTGTACCTGTCGTGCGGTTCCTTGATGGCGACCAAAGTCGTGACGGTGAAATCGTCCGGGTCGCGCACGGACGCCAGGTACACCACGCTATTCGCTCCCCGACCGATGATGTCTATGATCGAGTACCCCGCGATGTTGAGCGACTTGTGTGACGACGTGTCCCGACCGTAAGCACCACCGCCGCTCAGTTTCGAGTGTTCGATGGAATCCGCGTCGTCCAAGTACGAGTCGTCGAGGTCGAGGTCGGAGTGATCCCGCCCGGTTTCGAAATCAAATCTACCGACGGCGTAGACGACGATGAGGACGAGAAAGCCGGCGAAGATGGAGAACGGCACGAGCAAGGTCAACTGTCGACCGTGGATGTACGAGCCGTACGTCCGAGCGACCGACGATGATTCGTCGTCGCGAATCGCCGCGCCCGCGAGATTTTCCGAGACGTCCGCGCACCGCGAGACTTTCAGTGCCTCGACGAGTTCGAAGAACGCGCGATGGTTTCGATCGTCGTCGGATGATTCGGTAACGTTTTCCCCGAAAGCGCAAATCGAATCGACCAAAGCGTCTGGCCAATCGATGTCGTCGAGGGATCGAAAAACCATCGGATTGAACACCGCGGAGAGCTTGTAATCGAGGCCGAGATACAAACCGTTGTGCCCGACCGCGGCGACGACGGCGGGCGCGGCGTTCGCCGCGCACCGCAAGGAATCGTAAAGATCACGCGAGCGTTTCCCCCACGCCCGTCGCGAAGTAAGGGCGCGGTCATCCCACGCAGAGACGACGCCGTGTTGAACGGCGGACGGGAGCCTGCGCCCGACGTAGTCGAGGACGTATTCCGGATACACGTTTTCGCTCGAACCCAAGCGCGCGATCGCCGAGGCGATCGACGATCCCGAGGCGATCGAGCCCAAGCCACAGTTCTCCGCGGTGTGTAACGCCGCCGTGGCGAATATGAACGATTTCAAACGCCCCGAGACGTCGTAATACGGCGCCGCGTCCGGCGACGGGTAATCGACGTCCACCGACGCGTCGTAAATCATCGAATACGAAAACGTATCGCCGAGTCTTTCGAGAAGAGACGACGACGATCCGCGCGGCGCATCGTCCATGCCCCCGTCATCCCGCCGCTCCAGGATCAACGTCGCCAAATCGTCGTAAAACGTAATCGGGTGCTCTTCTGACTTCTTCTCCGCGTCGTCGTCTTCGCAACTCGGAATTCCGTCGCAATACTCCCACGCCGCCGTCCCCTCGTCCACGTAACACCACGGTCCGTACCGCAGCGGGTGTCCGCGCCGTCCGTTGCGACAGTAATTACGATCCGCGTCGTCGACGACCGCGTCGTCGCCGCGCTCGACCCTCGACCACGCCGCGCACGTCTTCCCGCTCGCCGACGCGTCGCGCGTCCCCGCGTAGTCCGACCCGCGCCCCAACCGCGCGACGATCCCGCCGACGGCGTCGAAGTACGCGCACAGCGGCGTCGGCGGCGGCGCGCCGCGCGCGAGCGCGTCGGCGCACGCCGCGGTGCGCGCGCGAGGCGGGCCGTACCCGGCGCGAGGACGCGCGCACGACGCGCTCGACGCGCTCGACGACGACGCGACGCACGCGACGAGGGCGACGACGACGCGCGTTCGCCGACGACCGCGCGATCGCGCGCGCGACGGCATCGCCGACGACCGCGCGTCGGCGGGTGTCGCGCGCCGACGTCTCCGGCGCGCGCCGTCTCCGGTCGGCGAAACCCGTAACAAAAGCGTTTCGACCGCGACCGGGGCGGGGGGGGTAAATTTACGCATCAACAAGTATCTATTCAAGGGTGTGAAACGCCCATGTATGTATAAGCTCGGTTAGCTCAGCTGGTTAGAGCGTGGTGCTAATACGTTATATGTAGCATTCGATTCGAGCGCGATTCAGTTCGCGCTTCAGACACGTGGACGTTTGTATTCACTCTGATGAAGAGAAACGCCAAGGTCATCGGTTCGATCCCGGTACTGAGCAATCAGTGAACATTGTTCCCACTTTTTTAGCCTATCAATTTTTATCACTTTTTTTATTTCATCTCACTGTATTCATAACCAATTGTCCGTTTCGAGCAGCACTTTTTGCGTTGTCGCGACGCTCGATGTGCGTTCGTCGGGACCGACGAATGACTCCGGTCGGACTATTCATATCGCAATCGAATATCGTTGGCGTAGTAACTTTGTGCTCGCTCTTACAAAGGTGGTGTGGCTAAGAATGTCGGTGGCGGTGGTGGCGACGACACCGCGCGCCGACTTCGGGACAAACGACCGCGGTCGTCAATCGTTTTATCACTCCGCCGTTCAACGAAACGAACGGACGATTAGTACGGCACTTGACCCGCGAGGATTTCCCCGGCCGAGATGATCGTCGCGAACGAACCCGCGGCGAGAACGTCGACGGCGGTGAACCCCGCCGGATCGCGCGAGCCGATGTTCTTCGTGCTCGCTTGTTCCACCATCGCCGTGTGGCTCGACGCGCCGTTGTAGTTCTTCTTCACGCTCGGCATAAGGCCGAAGCGCATCGCGCCCATGATCGCGGCCGTGTTCGCGCACACAATCTAAGATTTCGAACGATTCGTCGTCAGTCAGTCGTCGTCGTCGCCTCGTCGCCCTAGCTCGAATCCTCGTCTTCTCTCGTCCCGCTCGCGCGTCGCTCGCGTCGTCTCGACGCACCATGTTCTCCGTGGACCCGAGCGACCAATCCGCGCGCACGCGCACGTCGCGCTTCGCCGCCTGTCGTCGCGCGATCGCCGCGAAAGTCAGTCCAAAGTCGCAATCATCGTCAAGATACGCGTATCGTATCGCGATCCGATCGTTCGTCGCGTTCGGGCGTCGCGCGCACCTTTGCGACGCGAGACGCGCGCTTGACGGCGGAGACGTCGGCGATGGAGGTCTTGGAGGACACGATTTGCGTGCGTTGCGCGATGGAGGCGTGCATGGCGACGAGTTTTGACGCGCGATTCGTCGCGCGCGCGGGACCGCGGACCGCGCGATGGGCCGTGTGTAATTTTGTGTGTTACTTTACTTACATGTACAGAAACGCGCGCGGCGGCGGTCACGGCGCGGCGTCGCCGGCGACTTTGATCTCGAGTAAGCTCTCCACCGGATTGCGACAGATGGGGCAGACGTTACCCGTGAGCTGCGAGCGCAGGTGGTGCGCGCACTCGGCGCACATGCACAGGTGGCGACACGGGAGCACGGTGGTGTCGCGAGGCTCGGTGAGACAGATGACGCACTCCTCGCCGACGTCGGCGGAGCTCAGCCCGACGTTGTCGCAACTCTCGATGCCGTAAATCTCTTGTAACTCGTACGACGAACCGTGGACGTAGATTTTTTGTTTCGTGACGTGGGCGGTCCACTTGCGCGGCGCGCTCGTCTCTCGGCGAAACTCGGCGTACGTCGTTTGACACTGAACCCACGGCTCGGGCTTCGCTAAGCCCCCGATCGGGTTCTCGGGAAGGTCCGCTAACGTCTTTCCATGATTCGCCTCGGCGTCGGACGAAACACACTCCAAACGAATCACCACCGGGTACGTCTTCGCGTCGACGTTCGTCGTCGTCAGCTCGCGTTCGCCGCCGAACGATCGCACGTCCACGTAATCCTCCGCCCCTTGCGTGAACCGCGCGCCGAGTCCGGCTTCCAAATGCGCCACGTTCGTTCCTTTCGGGTTCGTTCGCGCGATCGGGTTCGTCGACGCCGGTTCGAACGCTCCCCCGGGCAACTCCCTCGCCACGTACGCCACCGACACCCGACACGCCTTGTCCGCGTCCACCTTGAACGTGATCCCGAACTTATTCGCCCCCGCCCCGGACGACAACGACGGCGTTCCACCGGATCGTCCACCCGCGCCGCCGTCGCTCGTCACGCACTCGAGCGTCGATTTGTTCAAGTTGACGTGATTGCGAATCGTCGTCGTCTTGTGCGTCCTCGCCGCGCTCGTCGTCGTCGTCGTCGTCGCGCCGCCGTCGCTCTCGACGATCGCACCGCGGCCGTCATCGTTCGACGCGCGTCGTCCTCCGCGGCGTCCTTCGGCGTCGGACGCGGCGTGCGCGCGCAGATCCGCGCGCGGGTCGAAATCGACGTCAGCGCGCGAAGTCGCGCGACGCGCGCGCGAGGACGACGCGCCCATCGCGGTGCGCGCGCGAGCGCGCGCGAGCGATCGTTCGCGCGCGCGCGGCGGTCGATCGGATTCGCGGTCGCGAGGCGTCGTGTGCGGCGGAACGCGAGCGGCGCGCGAGGCACGCGAGGCGCGCGAGGCGCGCGAGGAACGAGGACGCGAGGAACGCGAGGCGCGCGAGGACGCTCGTCTCTCTCGTTCGCTAATAAATCGCCGGGAACTACTCGTCGTCGCTATCGCTGCCGCTACTTTTCAGTCGACGCCGACCGAGCGAGATCGACGGCGGCGGCGGCGGCTCGCTCCGGCGCCGCCTCCGTCGCCTCGAGAACCTTCTCGAACGCGGCGACGAGTGCCGTCCAATGGCGCTCGTCCTCCATTTCCACGGATGGCGTGTTGACGTGGGCGTGGGCCAACTGCGCGCCGCGAAACTCGCGGGCGACTCTGAGGCAGTTCTTGCGCGAGACGCCGAGATTCGCGCCGAAATACGCCAAGGCTTCGACGACGGCTTTGCGCGTCTTCAGACTCGGGTCTTGGAGCGAATCGCGCGCGCGCAATAACTCGTTGAGACGAGCTTCGAGGAGTCGCCGAAGGTCCGCGTTCCAGACGAACCGCGCGCGGCGCGTTTGTCTCGTTCCTCCGGCGTCGGCGGACGCCGCCGCGCCGTTCGCGTCGCGACCTTCTCTCGTATTCTCGTCGTCGTCGTCGTCGTCGTCGTCGTCGTCCGCATCCATTTCATCGTTCTCTTTGCTGTCGTCATCGTCGTCTTCGCTCGGCGTCGCCAAATCCCAGCGACAGATGAGGCCCGAATCGCACGCCGCGACGACGACGTCGCCGTCGCGATTGATGGCGCACTGACGAACGACCGCGAAGCCGTCGAGCGCGATTTCGGGCGCAACGTTGTTTGACGCGCTACGCCTGACCGGAAACGCCGCCAATCTCGCGGGCGCGCGCGTCAACCCGCCGCGCGCGTCCAAGCGCCACACCAGCACCAAACCTTTAATATTGCCCAAAGCGAAGGCGTTTCGCGATCCCGAGACGGCGAAGCGTATCCACCACAAATTCGCGTCTTTTTGCTCAAACGCCGACACCGAACGAAATTGGTTCCCTCGCGCGTGCACCACGCCCACGGGTTCGTCTGGCACCCAAAGCTTCACGATGCCGTCCACGCTCTTGCTCAACACCGCGTCGCCCAACCACCCGACACAATCGACGTAATCGTCGTGCACGCTGCTGCTCGAAAACATCGGCGTATCGATGACGATCGTTTTGAAATTCGCGAGTGGTTTCGTCCAAGTCGCCGCCTTCGCCATGGAATCCGCGAGCGGCGGCGTGGCCCAAACCTTGACGCAGTTGTCCATCGCGCCCGTGACGAGCTTCATCTGCCCTTTCGCGTCGATGGCGGGATGAAAATCCACGCTCAACAACTCATTTCTATGGCCTCGAGCCCCGGCTAATATCGCCATCGTCACCCCGGTGTTGACGTGCCACAGACGAACGCTCAAATCCTTGCTCGCCGTCGCCACCACGCTCGGCCGCGACGGGTGCGACACGACGGAATTCACCGTCCCTCCGTGTCCCACCAGATTCACGTGCAGCCGCCCCGTGACGCAATCTACGACGCGCACCACCGCTCCCTCCCCCGCGAGCGCCAGGCACGGCCGCAATTTCCCCTTTCCCGTCGTCGTCGCGTCGGCGCCGCTCTCCCGTCGTCCCACCGAGTCAATCGCGCACCACTCGCACGCGTAAAACGCCTCATTCGCGTCGCGCGTCTCAAACGACGCCACGAGCACGACGTTTCCCGACTTTTCGCACTCCCACACGTCCGCCCGCGTCCCCGCGCACGTGGCGAACGTTCGCTGAAACTTTCCATCGACGCCTTCGATGGCGCAAAATCGCGCGCAGTACACGTGCGCGCGCTCCTGATCGTCCCGTATCGCGCACGTCGGCGCGTACGACGCCCGTTTCGCCTCCCGCGCGCGCGCCATGTCGCGCGCGTCGCGCTCTGACGGTTTTCATTCGCCGCGAGCGCTTCATTCGTCGACGCCGCGATGAGACTCGACGGCGACGCGCTCGACGCGCTCGACGCGCTGGAAAACCTGCTGAACGCGGAGTCCGCAGACGTGGTGAACGACGTCCTGGACGACGCGTGCAAGGCGTGGTGCGACGGCGCGCGCGAGGGCGAAGAAAAGCGCGCGCAGCGCTTGCGGAAAAATTGTGAAAAAATCAAAGAAAAACTCGAAGTCGCGAGCGACGACGAGGCGCTGCGAACGACGCGGGCGTGCGAGACGGTGGTGAGGATGTCGGTCTGGGCGCTCGGCGCGAGCGGCGGTGAAAACGCGTCGATGGGGTTCGAACGCGCGGTGACGCACGAGAAGCTTCGAGCGCTGCTCGTCGAGCGCGCGCTCGAGCGAAGAGGAAAATGGCGCGAGAAAATCACGAGCGCGCGCGCGATGCCGGTGGAGGTGTTAAAAGATTTCGATTGGTGCGTGCGCGGGACGACGGGCGGCGCGGGCGCGGCGACGGGATCGATCTCGGTCGCGAACGCGCCGACGTGTCGCTTCGCGCTTCGGTTGCGGCGCGGCGGCGCTTCGGCGGCGGCGGCGGCGCGAGACGTGCACTTCAGCGTCGGAATCGATGCGTTGGACGTCATCGCGGACAAGTGCGCGGAGGCGCGCAGGGCGATCGAGACCTTGGCGCCGGGCGCGACGCCCGAGTCGTAGCGTTCGTAGCGAGCGTGTATACAGTGTAGAGTAAAATAGGGGCCCACGCTTTCACTTTTTTCCACGAAGCGAATCGTCCCGCACCGCGCGACGCGCGACGCGCGCGACGACGCGCGACGCGCGCGAACGGATCGCGATCCTCGCTGCGTCGTAAACCGACGCGCGCGACGAGCGACGACGACCGCGCGCGCAGCGACGACGCGAAACGCAAAAAGTTCAAAAACATAGAATCGCCGCCACGCTGGGTCGAGGCGATCGGCGAGAAATCAGCGCGCGCTCGCGACATGGCGCGCGAACACTGGAGCTCGGACGCGTGGACGATAGATCCTGGTATATTTGACCTGCGCGCGCTCACGCCGACGCCGCAGACGGATGGAGGAGGGAAAGAGAAACAGAAAGAGGAGCTGACGAAGAGCGGACCGTCAAAGGCGTCGACGACGACGCAGGCGGGAACGAGCTCGCACGGGAAGGCGACGGAGGATGCGCTGCGATTGTGTGAGGTCGATGGGTGCGAAGAGCGAAGGAGCTCGCACCGCGGCGCGGGACTGTGCGATAAACATCGACACGCAGAGTCGTTCGTCGTGCGAGGGGCAAACGGAGGGAAACCGATGCGGTGGTGCTTTTATTGTCATCGCGCGCACGATTTGGGAAAGTTTACCTCGGCGAGTCGGTCGATTTGCTATGAGAAATTCACGCTGAGACAGGGACGGAGGGCGGAGAAGAAGCATCAGGAGGCGCGAAAGGCGGCGTCGGCGTCGGCGGTGCTGGGAGCGTTCGGCGCGCCGGGCACGAACAGTGGC
>Ga0181560_10004262_pt1 | contig 13044 bp, 16 predicted proteins | sample 011ome_20_FD_133751 | JGI IMG/M metagenome (GOLD analysis project Ga0181560, IMG submission 133751) | Coastal salt marsh microbial communities from the Groves Creek Marsh, Skidaway Island, Georgia - 011509CT metaG (megahit assembly) | ecosystem: Environmental > Aquatic > Marine > Intertidal...
CGCCGACCGCACGAGCGCCCTCGAGACGCGACCGTCGTCTCCGAACCCGCTCTCGCCCTCGCCCTCGCGCACGTGCGTCCCCGCCCGCGCGCGTCGCGAGGAACCTCGCGCGACCTCGCGACGGACGCTTGCGTTATTTTTTCCCGGATCGCACGAAACGTCTTTCGGATTAATCATTTTCCCCGCGACTCCCCGTCTCCGCTCCGCTGACGTCCTCCCTCGCTCCGCGTTCTTCTTCCCGCGGCAGCTCGCTCCAGCGATGTTTTCAACTCGCAGCGCGCTCGCACGCGCGCTCCTCCTCTCCTGCGCCGTTCTCGCCGCCGCGCGCGGCGCGAACGCGGCGTGGGAATGGGAGGCGGCGTACGACGTGACCGAAGCCGACGAGGCGTACTCGCTCAACCTGGCGAAGGCGCCGTCGACAGAGTCCACGATGAAGTTCTGCGTGTACAAGACGACCTCGCTGGACAAGACCGGCATCGAAGCGGTCGAGGACAACTGCGACGAGGACGCGGCGACGAGCGCGATCGCCGCGAACGGCGCGGTCACGACGCTCGCGCAGGGGACGACGTACCAAATCACGATGAACACCGTCTCGTGGCTCAGCGTGTTTAACGTCCAGTTTCCCTCGAACGGGTACTACGCGATGTACACCGAGCACAAGCCGTCGGAGTATTACTTCACCGGCGGGACGGAGTTGGAGTTGCTGAAGGACGCGGAGTCGCACGACGTCGCCGCGACGTGGCGGTCGGACTACGACTACTCCGTCCCGAGTAACCAGTGGCGGAACACCATGCTCGGGTGCCTCGCCGTGTGGGTCGTCACCCTCGCCGGTCTGTTCCTGATCATCAACTCGAAGATTTGGGACGTCATCAAGCCGTACGCGCTGATGTTCGCGTCCGGGACGCTGCTCGCGACCGCGTTCGCGCTCGTGTTGTACGAGAGCAACCATCTCCTCACGGGCTCGGACGAGGGTGAGACTGCTCCCCGTACGACCCCGCACGCGTGGTGCACGCCGTTCCTTAAGGACTTTTCCCGTCGTCACCCTTCACCCGCGCTTCCCTTTCAACGTTTGACCGGTAAGACGTTCGACTGACCGATCGCTTCACCCACGCAGGCCTCGCGTCCGGGAGGTGGACCGCCATGATTCTCGCCGGCTTCCTCACGTCTCCGGTCATCGCGATCCTCTTGAAGCTCGCCCTCCCTGAGATGGCCGCCGACGACGACGACGACGACGTCGAGAAGACGGCGTCGTGCGGCAAGGAGTTGAAGCTGACCAACATCGCGGACGGGTGCTGCGACAACAACGTGAAGGACGCCAACGGCTGCGAGACCTCGCTGAAGAACAAAAACGTACGCGTCCGATTCCTCTTGTCCCTCATCGTGGGCGACTTCTTCCACAACTTCACCGACGGCGTCTTCATCGGCGCCGCGTTCCAGTGCAACGCGACGCTCGCGTGGAGCATCGTCGGCGTCACCGTCATGCACGAGGTCCCGCAAGAGCTCGGCGACTTCGCAGTGTTGAAGAACCAACTCGGGTTCTCAACGCCTGCGGCGCTCCTGTACAACTTCATCGCCGGCTCGTCCGTAATGCTCGGAGGCATCGTCGTCATGTCCTCGAGCGTGAGTGACGTCAGCGTCGGCATGCTTCTCGCGTACGGCGCGGGGAACTACATCTACTGCGCGACGGTGCACATGTTCTCGCAAGGGTCGAAGAGCGCGATTTTCGACGCGAAGCGCCTGTTCGCGTTCGCGATCGGCTGCGTCATCATCGGTCTCATCTTGCTCGACCACGAGCACTGCACGGCGACGTACGGCACCGCCACGGGGGGGGACGCGCACGCGCACTGAGCCGACCGAGCGACCATTTTTATCCGGGACGTGCGTCGGACGCGTCTGACGCGCGGAACGTTTTAATAATTTCAATAAAACGCGCGGCGGCGTCTTCGGTCGAACGAGACGCGCGCGCGCGAGCCCGCTCGCGAGACGGGCCCGCGCGGAGCGAGACGCCGCCGGCCGAGAGATGTTTATGTTATGTTTTCTGCATGTTACTTTTGTTTATTTGTAAATACGCACGCGAGGCACTTTCGTGAGCGCAAGCGAACGCGACGACGCTCGGCGGGTGTCGGACGCGTACAGTACGTGTACGCGTGCCACTGCCCGCGCACGCGGGTGCCCCTGCCGCTGCCTGGCACTCGCGGCGCGGCGCTTCGAAAAAGTTGTGATGACACACGTCGAGAGCAACGTTCACTTCTCGTCACGCGCTTCGTCGTTCGCGCGCTCCACGACCTCCGCGGCATCATGCTCGCGTCCACCCCGCGCGCGCCCGCGCGCGGATTCGCGCTCGCGTCCGCGCCGCGCGTCTCCCGCGCGCGCGTCCGCGCCGCGGCGGCGCCGTCCGCGTCGCCCGCCGCGAAGAGGTCATCATCACCAGGCGACGCGGTCAGATTCGCATTCGCGCGGGCACTCCCGCCGCCTCCGACGCGACGCGAATGGACGCCTCGCGCGGGGACCCGCGTTTTGTCGAGCGCGGCGACGCCGATAAACCTCGCCGACAGCGCCGACGACGACGCCTTCGACGACGCGCCGTCGACGACGTCCGCGAACCTCGCCGCGCAGATCCTGTCGGGAGTCACCGTCTCCCTCGCGATGGTCCCGGAGTCGCTCGCGTTCACGTTCGTCGCCGGCGTCTCCCCGATCGTCGGCCTCCACGCCGCCGCGATCATGGGACTCGTCACCGCGCTCATCGGCGCGCAGCCGGGCGTCATCTCCGGCGCCGCGGGCGCGACCGCGGTCGTCCTCGCGCCGCTCGTCGCGCGGCACGGCGTCGAGTACCTCTTCGCCGCCGTCGCGCTCGCGGGCGCGACTCAGGCGCGTTCTATACACTGGTCCCCATACGACCGCGTCGGCGTGGTGAACGCCGATCCTTAAGGACTTTTCCCGGCGCGTCTCCCCGCCCACCCCTCGCGTTCAATCCCCGCCCACGACGCCTTTCGACTCCGCTTCTGACGCCTCTTAACTCCACCCCGACGTTCGCTCGTATGGACCCTCGACCCTCAGCTGCTCTGCGGCTGGTTCCGGCTCGGGAAGTTCATCCGGCTCGTCCCGCAGCCGTGCATGATCGGCTTCGTGAACGGCCTCGGCATCGTCATCGCGCGCGCGCAATTCTCCACGTTCGCGGGGCTCGAGTCGTGGGCGCTGTGGCAAGCCGCGGCGCTGACGGCGTTCACGATGGCGATGATCAAGTTTGTGAAACCGCCCAAGGGCGTCCCGTCGCCGCTGGTCGCCATCGCGTCGTGCGCGCTCCTCGTCCGCGGGCTGGGCTTGGACGTCAAGACCGTGGGCGACGTCGCGCGCGTCGCCGGGACGCTCCCGTCGTTCCACCTCCCGAGCGTTCCGATGACGTTCGAGACGCTCGCGATCGTCGCGCCCGTCGCGTGCTCCGTCGCGGCGGTGCGTCATCAGTCGGACAGCGACCGCTTCGCGTCGTTTGATTCGCCCACCCCGCGCTCGACCCGGTCGGTTTGGTTTCAACGAACGCGACGCGACGCCCCTTTCGACTGACCGAGCCCTCGTCGCCCTCGTCGCGCTCGTCGCCCTCGTCGCGCTCGTCCGCGCGCGCGCAGGTGGGACTGATCGAGACGCTGCTCACGCAGCAGCTCGTGGACGACGTCGTCGGGACTCGCACCGCGACGCACACCGAGTGCATATCGCAGGGCGTCGCGAACGTCGCGTGCGGCTTCGCCGGCGCCATGGGCGGCTGCGCGATGATCGGGCAGTCGATGTTGAACGTCGAGAGCGGCGGGCGGACGCGCGTCAGCGGGGTGACGTGCGCGCTCGCGATTCTCGCGTACGTCACGTTCGGATCGGGGTTCATCGAGAGAGTGCCGATCGCGGCGCTCGCGGGGACGATGCTGTGCCTCGTCTTGGACATCTTCGACTGGACGAGTTTCTCTCGCGTGACGAAGATCCCGCGCACGGACGCGATCGTTCTCGCGCTGGTGACGTGCGTCACGGTGTTTACGAACCTCGCCGTCGCGGTGTTCGCCGGCGTCGTGCTCAGGTGCGTTCTGTACAAAAGTTTTTCACCCATCGCATCGCCCGGTTTCAACATTTGATCGCGTGGGTCCCTTTCAACTGACCGGTGAACTTTTTTTGTATGGAACGACCCTCAGCGCGCTCGGGTACGCGTACAAGGCGTCGAAGCAGATTTCGGCGACGAAACGCGTGGACGAGAGAGGCCGGACCGTGTACGCCATCGAGGGCCCGCTCTTCTTCGGCTCCGCGACAACGTTCGCGCGCCTCGTGGACGCGCGCGAGGAGAGCAACAACAAAATCGTGTGGGACTTCGCCGGGTGTAAGGTTTGGGACTCCACCGCGGTGAGCGCGTTGGACGACGCCGCGGCGAAGTGCCGCGAGCGGGGGAAGGCGGTCGTCCTGAGACACCTGTCGCCGTCGTGTGCGGCGCTGCTGCGACAGTGCGGTGACCTCGTGGAGGTGAACGTGGAGGAGGATCCGATATACGCCGTCGCCGCGGATTACGACGACGACGCGCTGACGAAGACGTCGCCGATGACGATTCAGGTGCCGGAGATCTCGAAGCACGAAGACCAGCTCGAGGACTGGCAACAGAGCGCGTTGCGGCGGCAGTTCAAGCGGTGACGCGCGCGCGCGCGATGCGATGCGCCGACGACGCGAAATTTGATGTGTGCGCGACGTACTGTAGAAGAAGTTGACCGCGAGTAGCGCGGGGATTGTGATGACCTTTGTGCGACGCGAACGACGCGAGCGCGCGTCGCCGTCGTCGCCGAAATCTGTCGTCACTCATCCACAGAGTCATCCAGTCACGCCGCATCATCATCCCTCGGCCGATCTCCCCGTCCATTCCGCGGGCGCCCGCCCCCGGGGTCCGTTCCCGTTCGCGTTCGACGCGAACGCCGGGATGGCTCCGTGGAAGCGACTGAGCCGGGAGTGGTCGCGCGCGGTCGCGCGCGCGGCGGCGGCGACCGGCGCGCCGCCGCGCGGCGTCGCGCGTCGCGCGCCCTCCGCCCTCCTCGAGTCCGGACGCCGCGTCCGCGAGTCGGACGACGCGGGGACGAGCCTCGTCGCGCGCGCGGCGTCGTTTCATCGCGCGGCGTCGCGTCGCTCCGACGCCGTCGCCGCGTCGCGGTCGTTGTCCTCCTCCGCGCGCATTGACGCGACGTCGACGGCGTCCACGTCCAGAGGCGGACTTCGCGGCGTCGCGAAACCCCCGGAGTCGCACTTCGTCGATCGAATGTCCGCCGCCGCGAGCGCGAGGGACCACGCCGCGGTGTTCGAGATCTTCTCCGAGATGTGCGAGCACTACCCGGAAGACCCGGGCGCGGAGGCGTACGACGTCTTGCTGCAGTGCGCATCGCGCGAGGGCGACCCGGAGACCGCGCTGGAGCTCATCGAGGCGATGTGCGCGCGCGGGCACGAGCCCACGGCGCTCACGCACGAGCTGGTGGTCGTCGCTTATAATCGCGCCGGGGACGTCGCGAAAGGCCTCGAGTGGCTCGTCCTGCTCTCGGAGACCGAGAACGAGGACTTCATGCGCCGCGACGCCGTCGGGGTGTTCGACGCGGTCCTCCTCGGCGCCGCGAACGTCGCGGATCAGGTGCGTTCTATACACTGGTCCCCATACGACATCGTTCGCGTGGTGAACGCTGATCCTTAAGGACTTTGCCCGGCGTCTCTCTACGCCCAGGGTCCCTCGCTTTCAATCCCCGCCCTAGATGCCTTTCAACTTCAACTGACGCCTTTCAACTCCACCCCGACATTCGCTCGTATGGAATGGCCCTCAGGACGCGTTCCGGCGGTGCCGCGAGCTGATGCGAAAGTTTCGTTGCGCGCCCACCGAGCGCACGCTCGAGGCGTATCTCAAGATGGAGAGCAAGATTGGCACGAGCGCGAGCGTGGACGCGGTGTGGAATCACGACCACTTCAAACACCTCAACCCGTGGCGCCGGTCGCCGCGGTCGCGATGCCGCCTCGTCGAGGCGCACGCGCTCGTCGCGACGTTCACGCTGAAGCGACGCGACGCGCGCCGCGGCGGCCGCGGCGACGACCCGGCGCCGCCGCCGACGCTCGTCGCCGCCGCGAGCGAAGACGCAGCGGGCGACGGGACGCCGCCGCCGGCGAAGATGATATCGCTGACGTCGGAGTCCGTGCGCGCGCAGATGGCCGCCGCGGACGCGCGCGCGAGAGGTCGGAGAGCGTTGGACGCGCTGAAGGCGCGTTCTATACACTGGTCCCCATACGACCGCGTCGGCGTGGTGAACGCCGTTTCTTAAGGACTTTGCCCGGCGCATCTCTCCGCTCATCCCTCGCTTTCAATCCCCGCCCACGACGCCTTTCAACGCCAACTGACGCCTATGAACTCCACCCCGACATGTCCCTGAAGGCTGCCGTCGTCGTCGTGCCGCCGCGTCGGGAGACCATGGCGGAGACGGCGGAGAAGGACGCGGAGATTCGCGACGCCCTCCGCGCGTTCGTCGCGTCCGGCGACGACGAGCGCGTCTTCCCCGGGGAGTACACCAGGAGAGATCGGTGGGCGGTGCACCGCGCGTGCGCGAAGATGGGAATGAAGAGCGCGTCGAGGTTGGTGAGGGAGGAGAAAGAGGGCGGGAAAAAAAGCATCGCGAAACGCGTCGTCGCGATCAGACCGCCGCCGGGGGAGACGGTGCCGCCGCCGCCGCCGCTGCCGAAACCGCTCGTGACGCATCCGCGGGACTTGCGCGACGCGATCACCGCGCTCGCGAACGCGCACGCGACGATCGGCGACAGCGACGGCGTCCGCGCGTTGATGGACGAGCTCGCGCAGACGGGTGAGACTGCTTCCCATACGACCCCGTTCGCGTGGCGCGCGCCGTTCCTTAAGGACTTTTCCCGTCGTCACTCTTCACCCGCGCTTCCCTTTCAACATTTAGGGGTGGAGCCGGATATGTACGTGTTCAACGCGCTGCTGCGATCGGAAGCCGCCGAGAAAGCCGCGGCGGCGTCGAATATGAACGCGAAATCGACAGCCGACGGCGTCGGCGCCGCGACGGACGACGACGACGACGACGACGACGAGCGCGAGGTGGACGTCCATCGTCACAAAGGGTGGGGTGTGACCGACACGAAGCAGCCGTTACAAGACGCGGTGATGCGCGTGGAGAACGCGATGCGGACGATGATCGAGGGCGGGGTCGAACCCGACTTGCACTCGTTCATGGCTCTCCTCGGCGCCTACGCGAAGATTGGGGACATCGCGAGCCAGGGCGACGCGCTCGTGGGGATGCAGCAGCGGTCGATAACGCTCGATACTTGGGCGTTTAACACGCTTCTGCGAGCGTGCGCGGTGGCGTGCGACCTCGACTCGGCGATGAAAATTCGATCGCAGATGCGCGTCTCCGGCGTCGCGGCGGACGACATCACGTTCCTGCACCTCTACACCGCGTGCGCGCGCCGCGCGCGCCAAGTCGCGCAGATGCTCGGAGACGCTTACGCGGACGAGGAGACGACGGCGTCCGCGGGCGTAGTTTGGGACGACGACGGCGCGTGGGACGACGACTTCGGCCCGGGCGAGAGCGCGCGCGGTCGAAAAAGACGCGTCAAGGCGGAGTCGCACGCCGCGTTGACAGGGACGTTGATCGCGCCGCCCGCGATCGTCGGGGTCAAGGACGTCGCGTCGCTCGCGGCCGCGGCCGCGGCCGAGGGGATCTCGTCGATGCGAGGGATGATCGCGCGCGGCGGCGGCGCGGACGCCGACGAGCTCAAGAAGGCGTGTCCGTACGAAGCCGTCCGAGGCGATCTCGACGCCGCCGCGTCCGGTGGGTCCGGCGGGTCCGGCCGGCGGCGCGCCGTCGCGTCCGTGTCGAACCCGGGCCCGCGGGGCGAGCCCCCTGAGCTCGCGCGCGCGAGAAACGCGCTCTTCGCGTTCAGGGACGACATGACCGAGGCTGGCGTCGCGTTCACCCCCGCGTGCGCGTCGGCGCTCATAAACACGCTGGGGTCGCTCGGCGAGTTCGACGCGATGATGCAGGCGCGTTCTATCTCACACTGGTCCCCATACGACCGCGTTCGCGTGGTGAACGCCGATCCTCGAGGACTTTCTCTCCCGGTGGCGTGTCTCTCCGCCCAGGGTCCCTCGCTTTCAATCCCGACACACCGCGTTGCCTTTCAACTCCGCTTCTGACGCCTTTCGACTCCGCCTTTCGACGACGCAGTTTCTTCGATCGCCGCCGCCGGGGCTGGAGCCGAACGCGCGCATGTACACGAACGCGATCCACGCGCTCGCGCGATCGCAGCACCACTGGAGACGCGACCGCGGCGGTCGCTACCTCGGCAGCGAGGAAGACACCGGCCCGATCGCGGCGTTGAAGCTCGCGGACGAGATGATCGCCTCCGGGTTGAAGTTTCAGGTGCGTTCTATACACTGGTCCCCATACGACCGCGTTCGCGTGGTGAACGCCGATCCTTAAGGACTTTGCCCGGCGCGTCTCTCCGCCCAGCCCCCGCTTTCAATCCCCGCCCTCGATGTCTTTCAACGCCAACTGACGCCGTTGAACTCCGCCCCGACATTCGCTCGTATGGAACGACCCTCAGACGAACACGTTAAACGTCGTGTTGCACGCGTGCGGGAAGATGAAGGATCACGACCAGGCGATGTCGCGGTTCGACGCGCACGTCAACGACGGCGGCGAGGTAAACATGGACTCGTTCAACATGCTGTTCAAGTCCGCGCTGGAGATCAACGCGTTCGCGCAGCTCGCGGGGGAGATCAAGGCGTCGTACGACGAACACGTCGAGAGAGGCGACGCGCACTCGGGCGGATTTCAAAACCGCGCGATGCTCCCGAACGCCTTCACGGAGCAGATCCTTCGACGGACGGTGGCCAAGTCGCACGCGACGGACGCGCACGTCGCGCACGAGCTCTTGGTGCAGTTCGGGTTCGAGAAGCCGGACGAGATCGACGACGGCGCGTGGATGTCGTTGGACGAGCGCGCGGCGTTGAAGCGGGGCGGGGGAGGGGGGTCCTACGTCGGGCCGGGGAGTCGGAACGACTTGGACCGGTACGGCGACCTGAGCGACGAGGCGTTCGATGACGTCGATCGCGACGACGACGGCGACGACCGCGCGTCGACGGGGGATTGGGGGTTGGACGAGCACGGGGAGTGGGGGCCGCTTTCGTCGGACGACGACGACGCGAGCGGCGGCGAAAGTGAAAGCGGCGAAAGCGAAAGCGACGGCGACGGCGACGGCGACGGCGACGGCGAAAGCGACGGCGACGGCGACGCCCGGCGCGCGTCCAAACGGCGGTGGGGGCGCAAGAGCTGAAGAACGCGCGTGTGTCTCTTAAAAGCTCGAGAAGAGAACGCTCCCTTCCGATGAATTCGTCGTCGTTACACACGTCGCCCGGGCGTCTTCATTCATCACACCGCGAGCGTCACCCCAACCGGAGCGTGATCGCTGACGCCGACGGTGATCGCGTCCAGCACGAACCCGTCCACGACCTCCGCGACGTCGCACCTGCTCCCCCCGCTCAAGATGTCGTTCGACGCGACGAAGTAGTCCAACCGCAGCCCGCGATTCACCGGTCGGTTCCCAACGCGCTGGCTCCAGTACGTGAACCACCCGGTCGCGTCCGGGTGGAAGTGTCTGAGGGTCGTTCCATACGAGCGATTGTCGGGTTGGAGTTCAAAGGCGTCAGGTGGAGTTGAAAGGCGTCGAGGTCGGTGATTGAAAGCGAGGGGTGGGCGGAGGGATGCGCCGGGCAAAGTCCTTAAGGATCGGCGTTCACCACGCCAACGGGGTCGTATGGGGACCAGTGTCTAGAACGCGCCTGAACGTGTCCGACATCCCCGGCGGCGTCCCCGCCGTCGCCAACAGCTCGCCGAACGCGGCGCGCTCCTCCGGGGTCGTCCCCGCGCTCTTCTTCACGTGCGGCGCGCCGACGTTGTAGATGTCCGCGTCCAGATGCGCGACGTTGAGGTCGCCGCCGAAGACGACCGGCTTGGACGCGCACAGCGACGTCAAGTACGCGCGAACGTCCGCCTCCCACTCGCCCACGCGGAATCCGAGCCGGTCCAGTTTCATGCCTGATTGGTGGGCGTTCGATCGGTGGGCGACGTGGCGTGGCGGGAGGTGATGTGATTGGTTAGTTATTTGATGACGTGTACGTTTCATTGGACGAGAGAGAGCGACGGAGAGGGCGCCGGCGAAAGTCCTTAAGACACGGCGTTCACGACGCGAACGCGGTCGTACGGGAACCGGTGTGATGACAAGGACGCACCCGAGTTGGGGACGTACGCGAGCACGAGCCAGTGCGTCTCGTACTCCATCGTGAGCAGCCGCCCCTCGTCCGCGTGCTTCCCGATCGCGTGGCCGTTCCCGCCGAGGCCTTCGACGACGCCGAGGAGCTTCGGTTTGGACGCGAGCGACGCGTCGGACGGCGGCGGGCGCGGCGCGGCGGCGACGAAGCCCGCGAGGGTGCCTTGTTTTTGTCGTCGCGCGTCGTCGTCGTCGCTCTTCGCGTCCCCGTCCCCGTCCCCGTCCCCGTCCCCCTCGATCGGCGCGCGCGCGATGACCGCGACGCCGCTGTACCCTTTCTTCTTCGTGCTCACCGCGAAGCGCACCGTCGGATACTCCGGCAGCAGCGTCTTGAGCTTCGTCGTGAGGTCGCTCACGTGCACGTCCTGGAGCTTGTGCTCCTGCAGGCAGAGCACGTCCGGTCGCTCGGCGTCTACGATCGCGCGGAGCGTCCCCGGGTTCTTCTCCATGAGCGCGCGCAGGCCGGCGACGTTCCACGCCAGCGCCTTGAACGTCGCGCGGCCGTCGGGGGTCTTCGTTTCGAGGGGTTGTAACCGCCGCGGCGCGGGCGTTTGCGGGAAGGTCCCCTCCGGGTACGGCGGCGGCTTCTTCGTCGCGGCCTTCTTCGCCTTCTTCGCCGCGGGAGGCTCGGACGGGTCCGGGGAGCCCTTCGCGGCGGCCGCGGCGGCGGCGGGGGAGGAGGAGGATCCCATGCGCGCGATGAGGCGTCTCGTCGGCGACTGCTGCGCGAATCGAACGAGGGCGGGCGACGACAGCGCCGCGCGCATAGCACAGTGCGCGATCGCCGCGCGAACAGAACGATCTGTTGTTGGTTCGTCCCGCGCGCGTTTCCAGATTTCAGTCATCCGCCCGCCCCGAGGGTTCCGCCGCGGCCGGGCTCTCGCACTCGCCCGCGCGCGTCCCGACGATGGCGTGCTCGCGCGCGAGACTCGCGACGCTCTCGTCGCGCGGCGCGTCCGCGCTCCGCGGATCCTCCGCGTCGTCCTCGTCGGCGCGGCGCGCCCCCGCGGCGTGGAGGACCGCCGTCGCGACGCCCGCGAAGACGGTGCCCAAAAACGCAGGTAACAACATTCGAGCGATGGCGACCGGAGGGAACAACGTCGACGCCGCGAGGAGGAAAGCCGCGACGAGGGCGTACAACGCGCTCCCGATGAAGCTCGTGATCGTCAGCAAGGGCGGCGGCGCGAGCGTTGACGCCGCGTGCGGGGAGTGGGCGGACAAGATCCGACGCTACGCGCCCTTCGACGAGATCGTCGTCCGGCCCAATCCGAAGAACGCGAAGGACCCGCGAGCGCAGCTGGAGGCCGAGGGCGAGCGGGTCATGCGACACGTCGACGCGCGAGATTTCGTCGTGCTCATGGACGAGCGCGGGAAGGACCTGAGCTCGGAGGCGCTCGCCGCCGTGGTCGCGGACGTCGGCGACGGCGGGCACTCGGGGATCGTGTTCTGCGTGGGGGGGCCGTTCGGCCACGGCGACGCGGTGACGCGAAGGGCGGACGCGAGAGTGCGACTGAGCAGCATGGTGATGAACCACCAGGTGGCGAGGATCGTGCTGCTGGAGCAGGCGTACCGCGCGCACACGATATTGCGGGGGGAGCCGTACCATCATTGATGATTCGGGAGAGCGGGCTCGGAGGAGGTCCCGAGGGTTTATTAGGAATGGTTTGAAACTCCGGCTACAAAATAATGACGACGTCGTCGAGTCGACTCCTATGCCTACTACAGTACGGTACCCTCGCGCGTTCACTTCCGCTTCACGAGCAGCGCGCCGCTCTCGAGATGCGGCGTGTACGGAAACTGATCGAACACCGCGAACCGCTTGATCTCGTGCGTTTCCGCTAAGATCCTGCAGTCCTCCGCGAGCGTCTTCGGGTTGCACGAGATGTATATGATCCTGTCGAACCGCGACGCGAACTTGGACACCTCCTCGCCCATCCCCGCCCTCGGCGGGTCCACGAGGAGCGTCCTCAGATCGTACGCGCTCAGATCATCCAACCCCGCGTTCGTCATCCGCTCGTACTTCTTCCCGCTGTCCAGGACGAGGACGAGCTCCTCCGCGGAGAGTCTGACGACTTTCGCGTTGGTCGTCCCGTTCGTCTCAAAGTTTTCAACCGCCGCCGCGACGGACACTTTGCTCATCTCCGTCGCGAGGACGTTGCGATACAACGGCGCGAGCGCGACGGTGAAGTTGCCGTTGCCGCAGTACAGCTCGAGGAAGTCGTCGTCGCGTCGTCGCGGGCGCGCGCCGGCGGGACCCGACCCCGACCCCGGCGCGCGCGCGTCGTCGACGGAGACGTCCCTCGCCCACTCGAGCATCTTCTCGCACGTCCCGCTGTTCGGCTGCGTGAAGCCGCCCTCGAGCTGCTTGTACGTGAACTTCTCGCCGTCCACGGTGAGGGTCTCCATCACGAACGGGTTTCCGAGGACGATCTGGTGGGGCGACGCGACGTCAGAGAGAGAAGAGCGGAGGGGGGAGAAACAAAGAGAAGGCCAAAAAAAAAATCGCCGTCGAATTCCTCAGTGGGTGGTGCATGAACGTGGTCATCACCGCGCCGAGGCGCTAAGTAGATGATTCTATGGTATGATTCATGGTTTCTCGTCACCGGAACCGAACGAACGAACGAACGAACGAACGAACGAACGAACGAACGAACGAACGAACGAACGAAACGCTGAGAGAGCGTTGAGCGTCGAGCGCCGCGCGAAACGAGC
>Ga0181560_10004263_pt1 | contig 13043 bp, 7 predicted proteins | sample 011ome_20_FD_133751 | JGI IMG/M metagenome (GOLD analysis project Ga0181560, IMG submission 133751) | Coastal salt marsh microbial communities from the Groves Creek Marsh, Skidaway Island, Georgia - 011509CT metaG (megahit assembly) | ecosystem: Environmental > Aquatic > Marine > Intertidal zone...
AACGTCTTACCGGTCAAACGTACGTTGAAAGGGAAGCGCGGGTGAAGAGTGACGACGGGAAAAGTCCTTAAGGAACGGCGTGCACCACGCGAACGGGGTCGTATGGGAAGCGGTCTCACCACCGCCGCCGCGTGCTTCTTCCGCGCTTCTTTCCTCGCCCGCGACGCGCGCTCCTTCTCGCTCTTCTTCGCGTCCGGCACGCCCGCGTACATCTGCAGCATCGGCACGGGGCAGTCGCCCAGGCTCCACGTCTTCGGGGCGGTGAGCAACGTCTCTGGGGGAAGCGGCGATTCCGTACGAATAAGCGACGTCGGGGTGGAGTTGAAAGGCAGGCGCGTCAGACGGAGTTGAAAGGCGTCGAGGTGTGTCGGGGATCGACGAAACCGTGGGGTGGGCGGAGAGAGACGCCGGGAGAGAAAGTAAAGTCCTCGAGAAACGGCGTGCACCGCGCCAACGCGGTCGGTCGTACGGGGACCAGTGTGAGATAGAACGCACCCGAGCCGCCGTCCGCGCGCGCCTTCATCACCGCCTCCACCACCTTCTTCAGCTCCATCCCCGCGGGAATCTTGATCCCGTTCTTGATCGCGTTCTGTCGCACCTCCTCCTCCGTCGCGCGTCGCAGCGCGGTGTACTTGGCCTTCTCCATGACGTCTCGCACGCGCGCCACCTGCCCGTGGTTCTCGAAGCTCTCCTTGGCGCCGACGAGGAGCTTCTCGTACAGCGCCTGTTTCCGCTCGCACGGCGACGGGTACGCGAGCTCGAACGAGCCGCTGTGGTTTTTCTCCCACTTTATTCGCTCCTCGATCGCCGCGGCTCGGCGCTCCTCGACGCCCTCGCCGAGCTTGCGCGGCGCGGTCGGTTTGGCAGCGACTGTCGTCGCGTCTCCCTCGCCGCCGCCCTTCTATACGAGCGAACGTCGGGGTGGAGTTGAAAGGCGTCAGAAGCGGAGTTGAAAGGCGTCGAGGGCGGGTATTGAACGCGAGGGCTGGGCGGAGAGAGACGCCGGGAAAAGTCCTTAAGGAACGGCGTTCACCACGCGAACGCGGTCGTATGGGGACCAGTGTGAGACAGAACGCACGCGGTCGCGGTCGCCGCGCGTCACGGATTCAGCGCCGCGTTTTTTATGCGCCATCAACCGCGACTGCGACGCGAGCTTTCGCTCCGCCTCGACCCTCCGCACGAGCTTAGGGTCGATGCGCACGAGCTCGATCGCGTCGGAGATGAGGTCGCCCTTGATCGCGAGGTCCAGCGGCGTGTCCACCCCGAACGACGGCGAGTGGTTCACCTCGATCAGCCACGGTCTCAGGGTCGTTCCATACGAGCGATTGTCGGGGTGGAGTTGAAAGGCGTCAGGTGGAGTTGAAAGGCGTCGAGGGCGGGGATTGAAACCGTGTTGTGGGCGGAGAGATGCGCCGGGCAAAGTCCTTAAGAAACGGCGTTCACCACGCGATCGCGGCCGTATGGGAACCAGTGTATAGAACTTACCTCAAGTTTTCGTCGAGCATGACGTCCACGCCGAGAATTTCAAAGCACGAGTACCCGTCGTTCGTCTCCGGGGGCAAGACGCTGTGGTAGTTGTGCGCGAGCACCGGCTGCACGCTGACGATCGTCTTCACGATCAAGTCCACGATCCCCTCCCACGCGCCGACGAAGTCGTGCCCGTTGTCCTCCATCCAGTCTTTCAACCCCTGCACGCTCCATTTGCTCCCCGCTCCGTTCGCGCCCGCGTCGCCGTTGAACACGAAGTTCTCGTTGTGTTTGTTCACCGCGTAGTTCGTCAGGTGCATGCACGTGTCCTTCAAGTTTCCCTTCCCCGGGGGCTCGTACTTCTCCGTGCAGAACCGCGCGAGGCCGTCGTTGAAAACGAACACCCTGAGCGGATCTGCGCAGATCACCAGCGCGTAGACGCGCAGGTCGAACTTGTACCCGTCGATGAGAAACGGCTTCGACAAGTACCTCTGCGCGACGACGGCGTTGGACCCTTTGCTCTCGCCCTCGACGTCGACGTTGATGTTCTCCAGGGCTTTGAGGACGTGGTCTTGCGACTGCGCGAGCGCGATGCCCTTGCCCTGGCACCCCGCGTCCGGCTTCAAGATGAACGTTCTCTTACCCGGCTTGGAGCCCTTCCGAGGGAACTGATCGAGGAACGACTCGAGCTCGAGCGGCAGCGTCCACGTCTTCGGCGCGAACTTGAACTCGGACGGGAACAGCGCGGACATCCGCGCGAGGTTCTTCGCGAGCTGTTTCTTGCGGCAGATCTCGAGCATCCCGGTGAAGTGGTTGATCTTCTGCGTCGCTTTTAATCGCATCACGCGCTCGATGGAGACCGAGGTGTCGGTCCAGTAGAGCTGCCAGTCCTCCGCGTCGGACCCTACTTCGATCCACCCGAGCTTCTTCTGGACGACGCGCAGGAGCTCGTACTTGCAGTTCGTGAGGCACACCGCGATCGGGGCGGGTTTGCTCTTGCGCTTCGCGCGCGACGACGCGCGCGACGCGCGAGGCTGCTGATGTTGACGTGATGGTTTCGTCGACGACGACGACGACGCGCGCGACGCCGCGACGACGCGCGACGACGACGACGCGACGGGCGGCGCGCTGACTCGCGCGTCGTCGTCGTTGTCGTCGTCGGAGGAGGAGGATGGCGCGTCCGAGGACGACTCCCCGGACGACGCCATCACGCGCGGCGCGCGCGTGCGGTCTGGGCGTGCCGAGTCGACCGGCGTCGCTTCGTGGTTCTCCAACGACGAGAAAAAGAAAAGTTTCGCTGCCAAAAAGCCACGACGCACGACGACGCAGCACTTTCCCGCCGCCGCCGCCGCACGTCGCGCGGACTCGACGCGATGCCGAAGATAAAGCTCCCGCGGAAGATCCGCGAGCTCGTGAAGAAGGCGAACGCCGGGTCTGGAGATGCGGCGTGGGATCTCGCCGTGCACTACCACAGCGGTACCGGCGGCGTGGAGGAAAACCACGAGCTCGCACGTCACTGGCTCGAGAGGGGCGCGGAGCTGGGGGACGCTGACGCGCAGTGTAACCTCGGCTGCTCGCATAAGCGGGCAGGCGACTACGGACCCGCGCGCGAGTGGTTCCTGAAGGCTGCGGCGCGGGGCCACATCGAATCCGAGTTCAACCTCGGGGAGCTCTACGAAGAAGGCCTCGGCGTGGAGCAAAACAAGTCGACGGCGGTGGAGTTCTACTTGAAAGCCGCGAAGAAGGGGTTAGCTCGTGCTCAATGCAACTACGGGTACTTTCTCTTCACTGAGCGGAACGATTATGAAGGTGCCATGACGTGGTATCAGAAAGCCGCGGCTCAAGGAGACGCGCAAGCAGAGCATAACATCGGGGCACTGTACTTCAACGGCCAAGGCGTGGAGCGAGACGAAGCGAAGGCGCGGGAGTGGTGGGAGAGAGCTGCGGCGCACGGGCACGAAGTTGCGAAGGAGGCATTGGAGGACAAGCCGAAGTCGTTTACGCACTGGGAGAAGGGTTGGGTGGATGCCGTGGCAAGGGATGAGACGGACGCGGAAGCCATCAACACTCTCAAGACTATCCGAGAGGGAAAAAGAAATCGTCTCCTTTCCGTCTCAGAACTTGGCGGGTTAAAACTGAGCGATGACGCCGTGGAGCTCTTCGTTGCCGAAATTCCTTCCGATCACGAAGCTGATGATCCCTACCACCACATCGGACTCTGCTTCCTCCACGGGAGGTGTGGACTGGAGAAGAAACTTCGGATGGCGAAGGAGGTGTTCAAAGTCGCAGAAATTCAATACCCGGGCAACGCCGCTGCCGTCGAGGAGCTCGTCAAGCTTCGCGCGTGCGTCACCTGCGGCAAGACCGACGTTCGTTGGGGATGCAAGCTGTGCCGCGGCGTGCGGTACTGCGACAAGCGGTGCCAGCAGCGCGACTGGAACCGCGGGGATCCGCCGCACAAAGAGACGTGCTCGCGTGTCGTGCACATGATTCCTCCCGGCTATTTCGCAGTGCTCCGCGAAAAAGTCGCGAAGGAGAAAGAAGAGTCTGCCTGAACTAGCTACGACGAGACGCGCTTGTAACGAACGAACGAACGATCGATCGAACGATCGAACGAACCTCGTGATGTACGCTTAAGTGTATATTAAACTCGTGCGATTGTTACGATGTGCCGGGGCGCCCGCATTTTTGCTGGCTCCGCCCCGCGGTAATACTTTAAAAAAACAGAGAAAACTTTTCGCGGGCGGCGGCTGATTTTGCCGCCGCCCGTCAACGGTGAGGGGGGTGTCGCTCGAACACCCCCCGGGGTAGCACTGGTAGCGGTACCCGTGGTGATAGAAATAAAACAGCACTCGCGGCGACGGACGCGATCGCATCGCGTCCGCATCACGCCGCGGAGTTGTTGATCCCGTTGGCGCCCCCCGTCGCCGGATCGAACCCGACCGCGGGCATCGTCTCGATCCAACGCTTCTTGAACACGCTCCGACGCGACGCCGCTCTCGGGTCGTCGCCGTCGCTCTCGCCGCCCTCGCCGCCGTCGACGACGAACGCCTCGAGCTCCGTGTCGAACCGGTACACGCCGTCCATGACGGTCATGTCCGCGGTGACCGCGATCTCCGCGTCGACGAGCGACGGCGTCGGGACGCGCTTGGGAGAATTCGGCGCCGACGAATCGAATCCACCGCCGCCGCCGCCGACGTCCAGCCCGCGAATGACGCGGCGGCGTTCGACGCGCTGCGTGCCGACGCCGTCGACGAGGACGCTCTTCTTCGCGCTGACGTCGCTGGACGTCTCCTGCACCACGAACGGCTTCGGGGAGGACGTCCGCGACGGCGCGCTGTTTGTGGGGTTGATCATCATCGCGCCCGAGTCGACGCGGCGCACCGCCACCGCGTGCTCGCCGTCGTACGAGTTCCGAACGTTCCCGCTGCTCAGACGCCGCGTCGCGCGCGGCGCGACGAGAACCTCGAGCTCGGGGATCGACGCGCGAAGCAGCGCCTCGTACTTCGCGCCGTCGCCGTACATTTCCTCGACGTGCGCTTGCGACAGCGCCGGGACGACGACGCCGCCGCCGAGGACGGCGACGGGATGAAACCCGTTCGGCGACGCGGCGACGACGGGCCAGTACGTCTGAGATACGGCCACCCTGAGCTTCCACCCGACGGGGAGCGAGAACGCGCAGTACGCGCACTCGACGTCGACGGTGAACGCGCCGTCGGCGGCGGTTTTGACCACCGACCGACCGTGCGCCGCGGCGACGTTGACGACGCCGTAGGAGATCCGATGCGAGGAGCCGTCGTCGGGGGACACCGCGCAGAGACGCGCGACGACGACGCCGCTGGGCGGCGGCGGCGGCGGCGCGGCGTCGGCGTCGGCGTCGTCTCCTCCGTCGCCGTCTTCGACGACGCGGACGCACGTCACGCGCACGCGCGGGGTGCCCACGAGCGCGGTCTCCGCGACGACCGGGTCGCCGTCGAAACAGAGCGACTTTTCGTCGTCCGGGGTTTGGTCGCCGGGGAGGTCGTCGCCGTCGCCGAACGTGAACCAGCGCCCGGACGCGGCGCCGACGGGGTCGCTCGGGGAGTCGGTCAACCTCGCTTTAAACCGACCGTCTTCCGGTTTCGCGACGAGCGCGAGCGTCTTCTCCGCGGTGAACGACGCCTCGATCGCGCCGTCGGCGGCGGCGGCGTCGAGGTCGCGCTGCGACGCCTCCGCGATCCAGTACCCCTCCGCGCGCGTCGGAGCGGTGACCGGCCCGCCGACCAGCGGCGGGCGCTGGACGTGGATCCTCACGCCCGGGATCGCGTCGTTCATCACGTCGAGCGCGTCGCCGCCGCCCTCGCCGTCGTCGCCGGGGAGCCAGCCGTCGTCGTGTTGCGCGCCTCCGAGGTTCCGGCGCCAAAACGCGAGCGTCTCGGCGAGGAAGCCAAACGCGGGGCCCGACCGCGACAGGTGCGGGTAGTTGTGCGTCCACGACCCCATGATCGCGGTCACCTTCTCGCGCCCGAGCGCTCTCGCGACGCGCGGCGTGGCGTTCGCGTACCCGCCGCCGTTGAGGCACCCGACGGACAGCACGGGGACGTCGATGTCGCGCGTGTTGGCGCCGCCGACGGAGCCGGTGCTCCAGTACGCGTCGCCCGCGTCCGTGCTCGGGTGAATCGACGCCCACTCGCCGTGCATGGGCTTGAGCGCGTCGAGCCTGTCGACCCAGCGCGACTCCCACGCGGACTGGTGGTCTTCTTCTTCGCGGTCGGTTGCGTCATCGTCGTTATTTTTGTCGGACAACACGCGTGTACACGTGTTTTTGTCCGACGCGATGCCTCTCTCGTCCGACACCGGCACGGGCGGCGCCGCGCACGCGTCCAGCAACCACGCGCCCCACGCCAAATTCTCCCCGAGCAAAGACCCGCCCATCCAGTGCATGTCGTCGGACGCGCGCTCGTCCGTCGCGCACACCGCGCACACCGCCCGCAGGCTCGGCGCCTCGCGACGCTTCGTCTTCCCGCGCAGCGCCGCGACTTGCAGCGCGACGAATCCGCCCCAAGAGCAGCCCATGAGCCCCACCGCGCCGGTGCACCAACTCCTGGACGCGACCCACTCGACGGCGTCGCACGCGTCTCGCTGCTGCGTCGGCGAGTACTCGTCGTCGAGGACGCCGCGCGAGTTGCCGCTGCCGCGCGCGTCGACGCGCACGCACGCGATGCCGTTCCCGGCGAGGTACGGCCACGTCGCCTCGTCCGTGTCGATCGTGCCGTGGTGGACGCCGTAGGGTAAAATTTCAATCACCGCCGGCGCTCTCCGCGACGACGCGTCGTCGGGAGACACGCCGTCAGGGAGCCACAGGCGCGCGCTGAGGCGGCACCCGTCGCGCGTCTCGAAGAAGATCTCGTCCACGCGCGTGATCTCGCCGCGTGGGAGCGACTCCGGGTCGACGACGGTCACGACGTCGTTCGACGCCATCGGCAGCGGGGTCTCGCCCTTCTTCAGCTTCTGAGGGTCGTTCCGTACAAAGCGACGTCGGGGTGGAGTTGAAAGGCGTCAGAAGCGGAGTTGAAAGGCGTCGAGTGCGGGGACTGAAAGCGACGGGTGGGCGGAGAGAGACGCCGGGCAAACTCCTTAAGGAACGGCGTTCACCACGCGGACGGGGTCGTATGGGGACCAGTGTAAGGAGAACGCACCTTAGCCTTATTCCCCGACGCGTCGCCGCCGCCGCCGCCGTCGACGAACCGCGCGATGTCCCTCGGCGTGGAGTGCTCGTGCAACGTCTGCACCGTCACTCGCACGCCGAGCGCAGCCTGCAGGCGCCCGATGAACTGCATCGCGAGGAGCGAGTGCCCGCCGAGCTCGAAGAAGTCATCCGCCGCGCCGACGACGACGTCCCCGGGTAACGTCGTCTCGAACAGCGACGCGACGATCTCTTCGGTACGGCCGTCGGGCGCGACGTAAGCGTCGTCCGTTTGTTGTCGACCGTTCGCTCCTCGCAACGACGCGGGCGACGGCAACGCCGCGCGGTCGACCTTACCGTTCGCGGTGGTCGGGACGTCGGCGGCGGACGCGATCTGGACCACCGCCGCGGGGATCATGTACGGAGGGAGGCGCGCTCGGAGCGCGTCGCGCAGCGTCCTGGCGCGCGTCGCCGGCATGATCGTGAACGCCGATTTCTTCGACGTCGACGTCGCGGCGGCGTCCTCGTTTGCGATGGCGTCCTCAAGCGCGGTGGCGGACGCCGCCGCGGCCGCGGCGGCGGCCGCGGCCGCCTTGGACGCCTCGAGCGCGTCGCGTTCCGCGCGCGAAACGTTCCGCGCGCCCTTGTTCGTCATCTCCCGCAGGGCGCTCGTCGCGTCGGCTTCGGACGCACGCGCGACGGCGGCGACGGCGGCGTCGTCGTCGAGGCCGCGGAGACGCCGTGACGCGAACAGAATCGGCTCTGGCTCGCGCGCGCCGCGCCTGCTGAACACGACGTCGAAGCGCGTCGGCGCGACCGGCGACCACATCGCGTTCACGTCGTACCCCAGGCGCTCGCCGAGGCGGTAGACGTCCTCCGGTTCCACCGCGAACGGTTCGAACGCGGCGACGAGCGTCGCGACGCGGCGTCGCAAGTCGCCGACGGTGTCGAGGCGTCCCCTGGACTCGTCCCGGAGCTCGATCTCGAGCTCAACCTCGCTCGTCAGGATCTCCTCGCGCGTCAGCCGCGCGTCCGGGACGCCCGCAAACGCGAGGTAGTCCGGCGCGCCGCCCCCCGGGGTCGTCAGCCGGGTCTCGACGGCGGCGAGCCACTCGACGCCTTTCGACGAGCCGTCCCATTCGATCAGCGCGTACGTCGCGCCGCCCAGGCGTTTTTGTTCTTCGCGGCGGCAATTCGAGTCCGATGAGGAGTCGCCCTCGGCGTGGCTGCGTCGGAAGAGGACGTCGTAGCGGTACATCCCGAACTCGCTGCGGTGGTACCCGCGCCGCATGTCGATCTTCACGCGGTCGCACAGAGACGCCGGGAGGATACCGTTCGTCGCGCGCGCCATCGCGAGAAACGCGGCGGGGTCCACGAGGAACTCCTTCTCGTGCTTCAGCGCGTTGCGCGCGATCGAGACGTACTCCGCGAACGGCGTCTCGTCGCTCGCGATGTGGCAACGCACGCTGGCGTGGAAGTGCGTCAGGAGCTCGTTGTTCCGAACGTCGCCGAGGAAAAAGTGCCCGCCGGGCGTCACCGCGGAGAGCGCGTTCTTCACCACCGAAGCGAGGTAATCCGCGCTCGGGAAGTACATCGAGACGCCGTTGCAGACGACGACGTCCAGGTCGTGTTCCTCGAAACGCGTCGCCTCGTGCGCGCCCGCGATGTCCAGGCTCACGTGCGGGAGCAGAAAGTCCGGGTGCGACGTCACGACGTCGCGGACGTACTCGACGGCGTTTTTGGACAAATCAGTGCCGACGTACGCTTCGCACGCCTTGGCGACGCGCAACAGAATCATCCCGTTCCCGCACCCGAGCTCGAGCGCGCGCTTTGGTCGAAGCGCCATGATTCTTTCGCAGATCGTCTCGACCCACTCGCGCACGACGTCGGGCTCGTGTACCTTCCCCGGGGTGTACGAGTCGCCGTACCCGGAAAAGTTGAGCGACGGATCCGACTCGTCCAAAGCGTCTCTCGCCGCGTACGCCTCGTCGTACACCGCGCCCCACGCCTCCGCCTCGGCGAGGTCGTCGTTAATAACGGCGGCGGATGAAGTGTTCGTGTTAGGAACGTTATTAATAACGGCGGCCGAGGACGCGTCTCCATCGGGCGGGTTTAGGTCCTCGTCGTCGCGCTCGACGACGTAGGCGACGAGCTGCTTGTCGTCCGCGCCGCCGCCGCCGGAGGAGATCGGAACCGACGCCGGCGACGCGAGGACGACAGCCTGGTCGATCCCCGGGAGCGCCGCGAGCGCGGTCTCGATCTCCCCGAGCTCGATGCGAAACCCGCGGATCTTGACCTGGTGGTCCAGGCGACCGAGGCACTCGAGCGTGCCGTCAGGGAGCAGCCGACCCGCGTCGCCGGTGCGGTACAGCCGGCCGGGGCCCCTGTTCGAGAACGGATCGGGGATGAACCGCTCCGAAGTGAGGTCGTCGCGCCCGAGGTACCCGACGGCGACGCCCTCGCCGCCGATGAGTATCTCGCCGGCGACGCCGACGGGCGCGGGGGAGACGTGGATTTTGACGCCGCCCTGGTCGCGTCGCTCGCTCACCGCGCAGACGTAGACGGTCGTGTTCGCGATCGGCCGCCCGATGGAGCACACGCGCGGCCGCGACACGCGCGCCAGCGTGGACCACACCGTCGTCTCCGTCGGACCGTAGACGTTGTACGACAGACCGAGGCCGTCGATCATGTCGTTCGCGAGGTCCGCGGGGAGCGCCTCGCCGCCGACGAGCGCGGTGAGCCGCCGCAGCGAAGAAGAAGACGTCGCGGCGGCGGTCGTGGTACTCGCGCCGCCGCCGCCGGCGCGCTTCAAGAGCCCGCGCCACGTCGTCGGCGTCGCCTGCATCACGTTGACTTTCGCGTCCGCGATGAGCGCTCGCAACGCGTCGGGATCGCCCGCGGTCTCCTTCGACGCGATCACGCACACGCCGCCGACGAGCGCGGGGAGGAACAGCTCCAGGCCCGCGATGTCGAAGCACACGGTCGTGACCGCGCACAGGCGCGTCTTCGCGTCGACGCCGCCGTCTCTCAATAGCTCCGCCATGCCGCCGAGAAAGTTGAGCAGGTTGCGGTGCGTCACCTGCACGCCCTTCGGACGCCCCGTGCTGCCGCTCGTGAAGATGACGTACGCGAGGTCGGAGGACCGAGCGCTCGCGAGACGCGCGGAGACGCGACGCGAGATGGACGCGAGGTTACCGAAACCGAAGCCGAGGCCGCACGCGTCGTCGTCGTCGTCGTCGTCGTCGTCGCCGCCGTTTTCAAACGCGTCTTCAAACGCGGCGAGCGACGCCGCGTCGTCCGCGAGAAGCGTCGGAAATTGATCACGAAGGCACCCCGCCGCCTCCGCCGCCTCCGCGACGCGCGTCGACAGCCCGTCCGCGTCGGAGGTGATCACCGCGCTGACGCGCGCGTCCTTCAGCATCCCGCCCACGCGCTCCGCGGGGTACACCGGGTCAAGCGGAACGTACGCCGCACGCGTCAGGTGCACGGCGAGGAGCGCCGCGAGCAAGTCGGGGCCGCGGCTGAGGTACACGCCCACGAAGCGGCCGCGAAGCCGCTCAGAGTCGTTTTTGGTCAGCCGATCGCCGAGGATCAGCCGCTCGAGCTCGTCCGCGAGGTGCAGCGCGCGCGCGAGGACGCGTCGGTACCCCCACGCGCGCTCGCGCTCGAGCTGCGCGGCGTCCGCGTCGGCGCCGTCGCGGACCGTCGCCGCGTTCATCGCGAGGACGACGGGGAGCGTCATCGCGTCGTCCGCGACGAGCGCGGCGCGCGCGGACGATTCGTTCCATCGGCGCAGCGCCTCGAGCTCGTGGTTCGTCGCGAGCGGCGCGGCGCACGCGCCGCGCGTCGCGAGATGATCATATGCGTCGGTTTCGTCGCCGAGCGCGGCGAGGAGGACGTCCAGGTGGCCGGCGGCGTTTTCCATCGGCGGGCATCCGCCGCGACGCTGTATACGAGCGATGATATCGGGGTGGAGTTGAAAGGCGTCAGTTGGAGTTGAAAGGCGCCGAGGGCGGGTATTGAAAGCGAGGTGTGGGCGGAGAGACACGCCGGGAAAAGTCCTTAAGGATCGGCGTTCACCACGCGAACGGGGTCGTATGGGAACCAGTGTGATAAGAGAACGCGCCTTCGCGCGGTCGTCCGCGTACGCCGCGCGCGTTCCTCGCGGGGACACCGCGAACGCGAACGCGCCGTCGTCGTTCGACGCCTCCTTCGCGCTGCTGCTGCTGCTCTCCACGAAGCGCAGACAGAGCGCGCGCAGTCGCTCGTCCGCGGCGTCCGAAGCTGAGGGCCATTCCATACGGGCAAACGTCGGGGTGGAGTTCAAAGGCGTCAGGTGGAGTCGAAAGGCGTCGAGGGCGGGGATTGAAAGCGAGGTGTGGGCGGAGAGAGACGACGGCAAAAGTCCTTAAGGATCGGCGTTCACCACGCCAACGCGGTCGTATGGGAACCAGTGTATAGAACGCACTTGACGACGCGGTCGAATACGACGACATCGCGAGGAGGGCGTCGATCTTCGTCGAAATATCGGAATTCGAACCACCAGGGGTCTCCTCCTCCGCGAGTTTCTCAGCCTCCGCCTCCGCGATTTTTAGCGCGTTCGCGCACGCGACGACGACGTCCTCGATCGTCGCGTCCTCGTCGAAGCGCGTCGTCACCGTCCGCGGCGACGCGCCGTCGACGTCGACGCATTCGAGTCGAACGACGAACGCGCGTCGTCCGGTGTATCGACCGAGGAGGAGGACGACGGACGCGAGGACGACCGCGTCGGGGGCGTGCCCGCGCGCGCCGTGCGCGACGACCTGGGCGCAAGGGATTTGCGGGAGGGATTAGTAGGGGCGGTGAGTCGCGCGGCGCGTGGGGAGGCGGCGTGGGGGGAGGCGGCGATCGCGATCGGTCGGGACCCGACGGGAATTATCTATCCCGGGCACGTGCGCGTGCGCTCGGAACGACGGAGACGCGCGGGTGCGCCGTCGTCGAGCGCGATCGATCGCATCGCGCGCGCGCGGCGATCTCGAACGACCGCGAACGCATCTCGACGCCGGGTGTTCGCGCGGTGCGCGCGAACGCGGGGCGGCGGCGCGCGCGATTCCGTTCCCCGGCGCGCGGGCGGGAACGGTAAGGTTGTTAGCTTTTCTCGGCATTTACGGAACGCACCGAGCCCGGTTTCCGCCCCGCGGTCGCTCTGTCGACGTTCGCCATATCGCGCTCGATGTGGACGTGCGCGTCCGCGTGCGCGCGAAAAATGGACGCCCGTCTGTGCCTCGCGGGTTTGTCGTGCGAGCGGCTGCCTGAACGACGAGCGCGCGAGGATCGATTGATCCCGCAGATCCACCGGTTCGGCCGAAAAGTGCTCTCGATCTTTTGGCGCGTTTCAATCGCAGCGGAGACTGGCTAACTGGAGGTCGAGCGTTGATTATGCTAGAACCTTATCCGTAGCGCGGCTCAGACCGCCCGGCGCGGACGCGGCGGCATGTGGCGCGCGGAGGAAGGACGCGGGGGCTACTGCGAATCCATCGGCGCGGAGGAGGACGACTGGCGCGGAGGACGACGCGCGTTCGGAGCCGCGCGAGCGCTCGCGACGTGCGCGAGCGCGGACGACATCTTAGAGATCGTATGCGGCGCGAGGTGAGGAGATCTGACGCCGTCCGACGTCGTGACCGCGGCGCACGAGCTCGGAAAGGACGCGCGGAAGGCATCGCGCGCGCTCCGCGGCGACGCGCGCTTCCTCGTCCTGACCGACCTGATCGCGTCGCCGCGCGCGGACGCGGTCACCTGGAGCGACGTCGCGAAGGTGTTGAACGCGCCAGGGGTTTAGGGTTTAGGGTTTAGGGTTTAGGGTTTAGGGTTTAGGGTTTAGGGTTTAGGGTTTAGGGTTTAGGGTTTAGGGTTTAGGGTTTAGGGTTTAGGG
>Ga0181560_10004265_pt1 | contig 13042 bp, 15 predicted proteins | sample 011ome_20_FD_133751 | JGI IMG/M metagenome (GOLD analysis project Ga0181560, IMG submission 133751) | Coastal salt marsh microbial communities from the Groves Creek Marsh, Skidaway Island, Georgia - 011509CT metaG (megahit assembly) | ecosystem: Environmental > Aquatic > Marine > Intertidal...
GATACTGAGGATAAGTATGATGGAATTATCTCTAGAGCCTTTTCTAACATGGATATTTTTATTCAAACAACAAAACATGTTTTAAAAAATCAGGGTATTTGGTATGGCATGAAAAGCAAAAAAATTTTAAATGAAGAAATGGTGAACATAAATAAACCATGGTCTCTTGAAAATATAGATGTTCCTTTCTTAGATGCTGACAGATATTTAGTTAAGGTAATTAATAAATGAAAATAATAGCTATATCAAATCAAAAGGGAGGCGTAGGCAAGACCACAACGACCGTTAACTTAGCAGCATCTCTTGTAAGTATGAAGAAAAAAGTTTTACTAATTGATCTAGATCCACAGGGAAATGCTACATCTGGAGGCGGTATTAATAAAAGCGAGATTAATTATTCAATTTATGATGTCTTAATAGAAAATATAACTCTAAACGAAACAATATTAAACTCAAAAGAAAGTTTATTTGATATATCTCCAGCAAATCAGAATTTAGCGGGCGCAGAAATTGATTTGGTGGATATTCAAGGTAGAGAATTCATGCTGAAAAATGCCATAAGTTCTTTAGGGAAAAAATATGATTTCGTTTTAATTGATTGCCCTCCAACATTAAATTTGTTGACAGTTAATGCATTGGTTGCAGCGACAGCTGTGCTTATACCAATGCAATGTGAATATTATGCATTAGAAGGGCTATCTGATTTAGTAAATACAATTAAAAAAGTTAAAAAACAATTAAACCCCGATATTGAGATAGAGGGGTTATTAAGAACATTATTTGATAAAAGAAACACGCTCGCTCAGCAAGTGTCTAATGAATTATCATCCCACTTTGGTTCAAAAGTTTATAAAACAATTATTCCGAGAAATGTCCGGTTGGCAGAAGCGCCTAGTCATGGAAAAGCCGCTTTGTTTTATGATAAATCTTCAAAAGGCGCAAAGGCTTATTTAAATTTAGCTGAAGAAATATTAAAAGGAAATCAATAATGAAAAAAAGAGGCTTAGGTAGAGGTTTAGATGCACTATTAACCAACGATGAAGAGAATCAGGCCCCTTCGAAGGTCTCTTCAAACTTAATAGCTATTGATCAATTGAGCCCTGGAAGTTTTCAACCAAGGAAAATTTTTAATCAAGAGTCAATTAATGAACTTGCAGATTCAATCAAGGTTCAAGGCATTATCCAACCGATTATTGTGAGGATGATAGCAAATAATGAATATGAAATAATTGCTGGTGAAAGAAGATGGCAAGCCGCAAAAATTGCACAACTTAAAGAAGTGCCGGTTGTTGTTAAAGATATATCTAATTCAACAGCTCTCGCCATGGCTTTAATTGAAAATATTCAACGTGAAGATTTGAATGTGATTGAAGAGGCAAGAGGCACTAAACGTCTGATTGACGAATTTGATATAACGCATGAAGAAGCTGCGAAATTATTGGGTAAATCAAGGACAGCTATATCAAATATTCTAAGATTATTAAATTTAAGTGGACATGTTCAAGATGCACTGCAATCAAAAAAAATAGAGATGGGGCATGCAAGGGCAATCCTTTCTTTAAGCCATTCAGAACAGACTCAACTATGTCAAAAAATTATCAATCGTAAACTATCTGTTCGGGAAGTAGAAAAAATAATTTCAGATAATAATCAAAATAAAGGATTAATTAAATTCACTAAAGATAATGATATTAAGCGTCTTGAGAATGATTTATCTGAAAAGTTAGGTTTGACGGTTTCAATCAATCATAAACAATCAGGCAAAGGCTCAATTAATCTTCAATATTCAAATTTAGATGAGCTAGATAGAATTATTGCCAATTGGAAAAAACTCACATGGAAAACTTGACGAAAAAGCAAAATAGAGGGAAAATTGCGGGCTTTAGTAGTTAATAAAATATTAATAAATTGTCTTTCGTTGGAATTTAAATAGATAAATTTCTTTAAGTAAATATGTTATGACTTTATTGAAAAATATTCCAACTGAAGTAGTAGATATGATGAAGAAACTTCATATCATCATATTTTTAGTAGCTTTAATAGTATTTTTTATATCAGGTTTAACTGCAGCGATGTCAGTTATCTTAGGTGCTTTGTGTGTAACATTAGGCTTAATACTTTCTGCTCCTGTAGCTTATAGAGCAAAAAGTGAGGCGACAGCTTCTAAAATTATTGCAGATGCTCTTAAAGGAGAACTGATCAAAATTCTAACTATTATTGGAGCTCTAGCACTAATATTTATTTTTATAACTGCCATAGTGCCTATGTTTATAATTTTAGGTTTAGCAATAGCAGCAATTTTTTCAGGTTTAGCAATATCAAAAGTGGAAATAAAATAGGAAATAATAATAAAATTGGCAGATAGCGCATACAACACACCTTCAGAATATATTGGCCATCACCTAACCAATAATGCTATTGCTTTAAGTGAACATAATATGATGGTACTTCACTTAGACTCAGCCATTATGGCAATAATGCTAGGGTTTGTAAGTATGGGTCTTATATGGCTCGTTGCAAGAAAAGCAACCTCAGGCGTTCCCACAAAAACTCAAGCATTTATTGAATTACTTTTTGGATTTATAGATGATCAGGTTAAATCCTCGTTTAATGGTGATAGAAATGCATTTATCGCTCCAGCTGCATTAACGGTTTTCGTTTGGGTTCTAATTATGAACTCCATGGATTTCTTACCAATAGACATAATGGCGAAAATTTATGGTTTTTTTGGTCTTCACTATTGGAAAAACGTTCCAACCGCTGATATCAACACAACATTTGCTTTGGCTTTGGGCGTATGGTTCCTGATGATTTATTTTGGCATCAAAGTTCATGGATTCTTAGGATGGACTCGTGATTTATTTTGTGCACCATTTGGATCAAACCCACTTGTTTGGCCAGCTAATTTTATATTTAATATTATTGAATATATTTCTAAACCACTTTCGCATTCTTTGCGGCTATTCGGCAATATGTATGCTGGTGAAGTAATATTCTTATTGATTGGTATGTTGGCTGCGTCAGGTGTTTATGGAATTTTCTTCAGTTCGTTATTAGGCGCAGGTTGGGCAATCTTTCATATATTGATTGTTGCACTTCAAGCGTTTGTGTTTATGATGCTTACTGTTGTTTATCTTTCTATGGCACATGAAGGACATTAGTAATATTTTTTTAATTTTTATAATAAAAGGAAATTTAACATGGAATATTTAGCAATGATTCAATCTTATACAGCTATTGGCTTAGGCTTAATGGTCGGCTTAGGCGCTCTAGGTGCTTGTATTGGTATCGGGGTTATGAGTGCGAGCTTTTTAGATGGTGCTGCAAGGCAACCTGAATTAATACCTCAATTGCAAACAAAAGTATTTCTACTTTTAGGTTTGATTGATGCTTCATTTATTATCAGTGTTGGTATCGTAATGATGTTTGCATTTGCGAACCCATTACTTAGCGTTATCGCTGTATAAAAATAATTTAGCTTAAGTATTTTTTGGAGATTAAATGAATATTAATTTTACTTTAATTGCGCAAGCTATTGCCTTCGCTATTTTAATATGGTTCACGGTGAGGTTTGTGTGGCCACCATTGCTTCGAGCAATTGAAAAAAGACAAAAAGAGATTGCTGATGGACTTGCGGCAGCCTATGAAGGGAAAATTTCTCTAGAAAAAGCTGAACAAAGAAATGCAGAGTCGTTAAATGAAGCAAAACAAAAAGGCGCAGAAATTCTAAGTCAAGCTGAAAAAAGAGCCTCAGAAATAGTTGAAGCAGCGAAGAAAACTGCCCAAGAGGAAGGCGATAGAATAATTTCTGGGGCAAGAGCTGAAATTGATCAAGAGCTAAATAGAGCAAAGGAGGAGTTGAGATCTCAAGTTTCGACTCTTGCTTTAGCTGGAGCGGAAAAAATTCTTGATAAAGAAATTGATAAGAAAGCTCATGTTGATATGTTGTCAAAGTTAGCAAAGGATTTATAAAATCTAATGGCTGAAATTTCAACAATTGCTAGACCATATGCGACGGCCGTGTTTCATTTTGCAAATGAAAACAAAAACTTGTCTGGTTGGTCTAGTACTCTTGCTTTATTGAGTGAAGTTATTAGGAATAATGACATTAAATCAATTCTTGAAGACACAAAAGTACTTGATTCTGAGAAAGAACAATTATTGTTAGATGTTTGTAAAGGCAAGCTCGATGAAAACGGAATTAACTTTTTACGATTATTAGTCGAAAACAAACGCCTTCAAATAATTCCAGAGATAAGTTTGTTTTATGAGGAACTCAAGGCTGAAGCAGAAGGCTCCATTGAAGCGGAGTTAATTATGGCAGAAAAGCCAAGTAAAAAAACAGTAGATGATTTATTAAAGAGTTTAGAAAAAAAGTTTAATAAAAAAATTGAGGGAAAAATAGTGATAGATAAAAATATTATAGGTGGCACCAAAATTATTGTTGGCGACTCAGTAATAGACGCATCTGTTAAATCACAATTGGATAATCTAGCTTTTACATTAAAAGCATAAACCAGGAGATATTTAATGCAGTTATCAACATCAGAAATTAGTGAATTAATTAAAAGTAGGATAAAGAATTTTTCTACTGCCTCTGAAGCTAGAACACAAGGAACGGTAGTTTCTGTAACAGATGGTATTGTTCGAATTCATGGCCTTTCAAATGTTATGTCTGGCGAAATGATTGAATTTCCAGGCAATACATATGGACTAGCATTAAACCTTGAGAGAGACTCAGTTGGTGCAGTTGTTTTAGGTGACTATGAGAGTATTACTGAGGGTGATACATGTAAATGTACAGGTAAAATTTTAGAAGTACCTGTTGGTCCAGAACTCTTGGGTAGGGTTGTTGATGCCCTTGGTGTTCCTATTGATGGAAAGGGTCCAGTTAAAACAAAAGCGACAGATAAGATTGAAAAAGTTGCACCAGGTGTGATTGATAGGCAATCAGTCTCGCAACCAGTTCAAACAGGTCTTAAGTCAGTTGACTCAATGGTGCCAATTGGAAGAGGTCAACGAGAATTAATTATTGGCGATCGTCAAACTGGAAAAACAGCGGTTGCAGTAGACGCAATTATTAATCAAAAAGGTCAGAACATGAAATGTGTTTATGTTGCGATAGGCCAAAAAGCTTCCACGATTATGAACGTTGTTAAAAAGCTTGAGGAATACGGAGCGATGGAGTACACAACAGTAGTCAGTGCTTCTGCCTCAGATTCGGCTGCACTTCAGTTCTTAGCACCATATGCTGGTTGTACGATGGGAGAATATTACCGTGACCGCGGTGAAGATGCCCTGATTGTTTACGATGACTTAACTAAGCAAGCCATTGCTTATAGACAAATTTCATTATTATTAAGAAGGCCACCGGGTCGTGAGGCTTATCCTGGAGATGTTTTCTATATTCATTCTAGACTGTTAGAAAGAGCTGCTCGAGTTAATGCTGAATATGTTGAAAAATTTACCAAAGGAAAAGTAAAAGGAAAGACTGGATCATTAACTGCTTTACCTGTCATTGAAACAGCTGCTGGAGACGTTTCTGCTTTTGTTCCAACAAACGTTATTTCAATTACAGATGGACAAATATTCTTAGAAAGTGATTTATTCAATGCAGGGATTAGGCCTGCTATTAATGCCGGGATATCAGTATCTCGAGTGGGTGGGGCTGCTCAAACTAAAGTTATTAAAAAACTCGGCGGAGGCGTTCGACTTGCTCTAGCTCAATATAGAGAGCTTGCAGCATTTGCTCAATTTGCTTCTGATTTAGATGAAGCAACAAGAAAACAACTTGATCGTGGTCGAATGTTTACTGAGTTAATGAAACAAGCACAGTATGCTCCATTATCAGTTTCAAACATGGCGGTAACTCTTCTAGCAGCAAATAACGGCTACTTTGATGATGTACCAACAGAAAAAGTTTTAACATTTGAAAGCGGTCTTCATGGATTCATGTCTTCAAAATATAAAGCTGTCATGGACGATATAGAAAAGACATTATCTTTAAGTGAAGATAATGAAAAGAAAGTAGTAAAAGCTATTGAAGATTATAAAGCTACTAATACATATTAAATTTATAGGGTTTTTTTAAGATGGCAGGAAGTAAGGAAATACGAACAAAGATCAAAAGTGTTGAAAACACTCGAAAGATCACTAAAGCTATGGAAATGGTGGCTGCATCAAAAATGCGTAAAGCACAAGACCGTATGACATCAGCAAGACCTTATGCAGAAAAAATTAGGACTGTCGCAGCTCATCTGTCTCATGCCCAGTCTGAATACAAACATCCTTTTTTAATTGAGCGAGATAATGTTAAAAATATTGGCATCATAATTGTAACGTCAGATAAAGGGTTATGTGGTGGTTTAAATACAAATGTATTGCGATCATCTATTTCTCAAATTAAAGATTGGGAAAAAGAAGGTAAAAAAGTTCAAGTATGTGCAATCGGTAATAAAGCTATAACATTTATGAGTAGAGTTGGCGCTAGTATTAAATCTCAAGTTTCAGGCATGGGAGATACACCTCATATGGAAGATTTATTGGGTGCTGTGAAAGTAATGTTAGATAGTTATACAGAGGGCGAAATAGACCAACTTCATATTTGTTATACAAAATTTATAAATACAATGAAACAAGAACCTAATATGGAGCAATTATTACCATTATCAGGTGATAAGACAGAAACCCCAGAAACAACTTGGGATTATATTTATGAACCTGATGCAACTGTAGTAATCGATGCTCTTTTATCGAGATATATCGAAACTCTTATCTATCATGGGGTTGCAGAAAATATGGCTTCGGAACAATCATCTAGAATGGTTGCAATGAAAGCGGCATCAGATAACGCAGGTAATGTAATTGATGAATTAACCCTTATTTATAATAAGGCAAGGCAAGCAGCAATCACTAAAGAAATATCTGAGATAGTTGGCGGTGCAGCAGCTGTTTCATAAAACATTAATTAACTTTAAATATAAATAAAGTAAGGATAAATTAAATGAGTACCAAACAAATTGGAAAAGTAGTTCAGTGTATCGGGGCTGTTGTTGATGTGGAATTTCCACGCGATCAACTGCCTAAGGTTTATGATGCATTAATTATAGATGATAAAGATTCCACAGCAGAAAAAGGCTTAACTTTAGAGGTTCAGCAACAATTAGGAGATGGTGTAGTTAGAGCTATTGCAATGGGTTCTTCGGATGGATTATCAAGGGGTACTCAATTTGCATCGACAGGTGCTCCAATTCAAGTGCCTGTTGGAGAGGGTACTTTAGGAAGAATTATGGATGTTTTAGGACGCCCAATTGATGAGGTTGGAAAAATAGATTCAAAAGAATTTAGATCAATCCATCAAAAAGCTCCGGAATTTAATGATTTATCTCCTTCAATTGAATTACTTGAAACAGGCATTAAGGTGATTGATTTAATGTGTCCTTTTGCAAAAGGCGGAAAGGTCGGATTGTTTGGGGGTGCTGGTGTCGGTAAAACAGTTAATATGCTTGAGCTAATTAATAACATCGCTAAACAGCATTCGGGTTTATCAGTTTTTGCAGGCGTTGGTGAAAGAACTCGCGAAGGAAACGACTTTTATCATGAGATGGCAGAAGCAGGTGTAATTCAATTAGAAAATATGAAAGATTCCAAAGTTGCCATGGTATTTGGTCAAATGAATGAGCCTCCTGGAAATAGATTAAGGGTAGCACTTTCAGGTCTTACAATGGCGGAGAAATTCCGTGATGAAGGAAGGGATGTTTTATTCTTTGTAGACAATATTTATCGATATACATTGGCAGGAACAGAAGTTTCTGCATTGTTAGGTAGAATGCCGTCAGCTGTTGGTTATCAACCTACTCTTGCAGACGAAATGGGTAAACTTCAAGAAAGAATTACATCTACAAAAACTGGGTCAATTACTTCAATCCAAGCGGTTTATGTGCCTGCAGATGATTTAACAGATCCTTCACCTGCTACCACATTCCAACACTTAGATTCAACGGTTGTGTTATCTAGAGATATCGCATCTTTAGGTATTTATCCTGCAGTAGATCCTCTTGATTCAACTTCAAGACAGTTAGATCCACAAATTGTTGGTGAGGAACACTACGCTGTAGCAAGAGCTGTCCAATCAACATTACAAAAATATAAAGAATTAAGGGATATTATTGCGATTCTAGGAATGGACGAGCTTGCACCTGAAGATAAATTAGCTGTGGGTCGAGCAAGAAAAATACAGAGATTTTTATCACAACCTTTCCATGTAGCTGAAGTATTCACAGGCTCACCTGGTAAATATGTTTCACTTAAAGATACCATTAAAGGCTTTAAAGCAATTGTTGATGGAGAGTATGACGATCTTCCAGAACAAGCTTTTTATATGGTAGGGAGTATTGAAGAAGCTGTTGAAAAAGCTAAAACAGTATCATAATTAAGCAAAGGTAAAATGGTTAATACAATTCAAATCGATGTAGTAAGTGCAGAGGAATCTATTCTTTCCGAAGAAGCTGAGTTTGTTGTGGCTCCTGCAAAAATGGGTGAGGTAGGAATATATCCTAACCATGCATCAATGATTACATTGTTAAAAGCAGGCTCGGTTCGAATTAAAAAGCTAAATAAATCTGATGAAGATTTAATTTATATTTCAGGCGGTATTTTAGAAGTGCAACCTGGCAAGATAACTATTTTATCTGACACCGCTATTCGTGGAAAAGACTTAGATGAGACAAAAGCTCAAGCTGCAAAAAAAGCAGCTGAAGAATCGTTAAAGAAAAAAGATAGTAATATTGATTATGCAATGGCAGAGGCTGAACTAGCAGAAGCTGTTGCACAAATTCAGGCGATTGCTAAATTGAGAAAGAAGTAATCCCTTCATTATGAAATGAAAAAAACAGCTAAGGCTGTTTTTTTGTTTATACTCTTTAAAAAAAAGGAAATATTAATGACTTTAAGTGTGGTTATTTTAGCTGCTGGAAAAGGTACTAGAATGTTTTCCGATAAGCCTAAGGTATTGCATAAGTTATCAAATCAGCCTTTACTTCAATATGTTATTAACACCGTAAAACAACTTAAGCCTCTTAATATAAATGTGGTTGTTGGTTATAAGTCTGAGGAAATCAAAAAAGAATTTCCGAAAGATGATGTCAATTGGGTAAATCAAACAGAACAACTTGGAACAGGCCATGCTGTAAAATCAGCTACTTCATTTTTTAAAGGTTCTCAGATAATCGTTTTGTATGGAGATGTTCCTTTAGTTAATATAGATGATTTACAAAAACTAATAAAAATATCAGAAGGTGGTTTAGGAATACTTACCTTTAGTAAAGAATTTCCTAAAGGATATGGAAGAATCAAAAGATTAAAAGATGAGGTTATAGGAATAATAGAGGAAAAAGATTGTTCGGAATCTGAAAAAAAAATTAATGAAATAAATACAGGTATCATGTGCATTGATTCCGATAAACTAAAAAAATGGTTGCCTCAAATCAAAAATAATAATTCTCAAAAAGAGTATTATTTAACTGATATAGTAGATTTAGCAAAAAGGGATAATGTAAAAATTCATACTTATGAGGCTAAAAATGAAATTACAATTTCAGGTATTAATTCTAAAGTTGAATTGATAGCTATGGAAAAAATGATTAAACAAAAAAAAAATGATGATCTTATTGAACAAGGTGTGAACATAATAGACCCCCTAAGAACAGAAATAAGAGGAACACTAAATTGTGGTTCAGATGTTGAGATTGACGTTGGTTGCATTTTTGAAGGAGATGTAAAACTTGGTAATGATGTAAAAATTGGAGCTTATTCTCATATAATACAAAGCTCTATTTTTGATAATACAAACGTCAAACCCTATTCACATATTGAATCATCAGAAGTTGGAGATAACAATAATATTGGCCCTTATGCAAGGTTAAGACCAGGTGTAAAAACAAAAGAAAATGTAAATATAGGAAATTTTGTAGAAATAAAAAATTCAAAAATTGGAAGAGGTACAAAAATAAATCATCTGAGTTATGTTGGTGACAGCGAGGTAGGTGAAAACGTCAATATTGGTGCAGGTTGCATCACTTGTAATTATGATGGAGTAAATAAGCATAAAACAGTTATTGAAAATGATGTTTTTGTTGGTTCAAATTCACAGTTGGTAGCACCATTAAAAATAAGTGCGGGATCGACTATTGGCGCGGGCTCAACAATTACTAAAGACACTCCTGCAAATCAATTATCTTTATCCCGCTCAAAACAAACAAGCATCCCAAGTTGGGAAAGACCTAAGAAGAAATAAATATGTGTGGAATTGTTGCAGGTATTTCAAACAAAAACGTATTGCCAAAACTCATTGAAGGTTTAGAACAATTAGAGTATCGAGGCTATGATTCTGCAGGAGTTGCAATTCTTAATGGATCAATAAAGCGGGTTCGATCTACAGGCAGAGTATCGTCAATAAAGAAAAAAGTTAATAAATCAAATTTAGATGGATTAATAGGAATTGGTCATACAAGGTGGGCAACACATGGAGGAGTAACGGAAGAAAATGCTCATCCTCACGTCTCTAATAAAATTGCCATAGTTCATAACGGAATCATTGAAAATCATGAACAACAATGTACCCGTCTAAAAAAACTGGGATATAAGTTTAAATCAGAAACAGATACTGAAGTAATCGCCCATTTAATCGACCACTACTATAAAAATCATAATTTACTCAAATCAACACAGCTTGCAACCAGAGATCTTTTGGGGGCATATGCAATTGCAGTTATTTCTACTGATAATAAAGATGAAATAATATGCGCTCGTTTAGGTTGTCCACTAATCATTGGTCAGGGGAAATCTGAATATTATGCAGCTTCTGATTTAAGTGCATTAATTGGTATAACAAAAAAAGTTATTTATCTAAAAGATGGGGATTTTGCAAAATTAAATAAAGATAGTTTAGAAATTTTCAATCTTAATTTAAAGAAAGTATCGCGAAAAATTAATGAAAGCAAAGTTAAAAAGTCGTCGATGGATTTGGGGCCTCATGAACATTTTATGCAAAAAGAAATTTATGAACAACCAAGAGCAATTGGAGATACTATTGAGGCAGTTCTTGATAACAATAAATTTGAAAGTACTTTATTTGGCAAGTCAGCAAAAGATGTACTAAAAAATGTTGATAGCATATTAATCCTTGCTGCAGGTACAAGTTATTATGCTGGGCTTACAGCGAAATATTGGTTAGAAGATGTAGCAAAAATTCCAACCTCAGTAGAAATATCTAGTGAGTATCGATATAGAAAATCGGTTCCAAACAAAAATCAATTAGTAATTACTATTTCTCAATCTGGAGAAACTCTTGATACGATTGAAGCGCTTAAACATGCTAAAAAGATGGGGCATAAAAAAACATTGGCAATTTGTAATGTACAAGAGAGCGCGATAGCTCGTGCATCTAAATTAATCTTTTACACACGAGCTGGTATTGAAATTGGTGTTGCCTCAACTAAAGCATTTACAACACAGTTAGTATCACTATTTATTCTAACAATTACCTTAGCTAAGAATAAAAAACTTATTAGTAAAAAGTTAGAAATAAAATATCTAAATGACTTGAGAGGAATAGTCGGGGGGGTTCAAACTGCTTTAAATTTAGAACCTCAAATTAAGCAATGGGTAAAACATTTTTCAAATAAAGACCATGCATTATTTTTAGGGAGAGGCGTTCACTATCCAATCGCATTGGAAGGATCATTGAAATTGAAAGAAATATCTTATATTCACGCAGAAGCTTATCCTGCAGGTGAGTTGAAACATGGGCCATTAGCACTAGTAGATAAAAATATGCCTGTCGTTGTTATAGCGCCTAATGATGCTTTGTTAGAAAAAGTAAAATCTAATATGCAAGAGGTAAAAGCTAGGGGTGGTTTGTTATTTGTATTTGCCGATGCAGATAGTCATTTTGTTGAAACAAAAGGAATCAAAGTAATTAGAGCGCCTAGACATACTGGAATTTTATCTCCAATTGTTCATGCTATCCCAGTTCAATTACTTGCCTATCATGTTGCTTTGAGAAAAGGAACGGATGTAGATAAGCCAAGAAATTTAGCGAAGTCAGTTACCGTGGAGTAATCCGAAGAGGTGAATATGGTTACTTTCTTCGTTTTCAAATACGGCAAAGATTTAATAATCTAATTTTAAATTAGTATTCAGCTTAACTTTAATCTTCGACTTTTTGATTTGCTTCGTATTCCTTAAGTTTTTCCTTATATTCCTCTTCTGATAAATCATGCCAACCGAGGCATTTACCATTAGGGCTTCTTCCGCATCCACAATCCATATCTAACCTCTTTAAAGAACAAACCGTTATAATAAATAAAAAAAATGAATAATCATTAAATGAGAATTATTCTCAAAAAATAAAAAGATTTAAAAAATGAAAATATATATACAAAGATTTATGAATCTTTACTTCATAGCCCTTTTATCTTTATTTGGTTTTTATGCATTTAATTACTACCAGATATTAAATATGGAAGGGTGGGAAATGTTTGAGAAGTACGCTACTGAAAATGAAAAAGAGATGAAAGAGAATTTAGCAGATCAAATGTTAGAGGCTAATGAGAATTCAGATCAACAAGAAGTAGAAAGATTAGGTAAGGAATATAAAAATATATATATTGAAGTTAGAAATAAAGCAAAGAATGAATTTTGGGAACACAAAAAAAATAATTGGAAAGTAGCAGGTTTACTTATCAGTTTTTTGTTTGTAATTAATTATTTGTTATCTGGGAGAGTCACCCTGTTTCACAATAGTAGGAGCTAAAAATACACGTGTATGTTTATTTGAATTTTATTATAGCGAACTTTTAATAATACAGTAAAAAAACAGTATGTAGTAATTTTTTAAAAAAAAATACTATATATTGTGTTTTTGTTAGTTATTAAGAGTAAACTTTATTCAGTTTAAAGAGATGAAAGTTTAAACTATTTTTAAATTACAGGAGAAATGATATGGATGTATTAGCTACAATTAGAAAATGGGCAGGGGGAC
>Ga0181560_10004276_pt1 | contig 13019 bp, 10 predicted proteins | sample 011ome_20_FD_133751 | JGI IMG/M metagenome (GOLD analysis project Ga0181560, IMG submission 133751) | Coastal salt marsh microbial communities from the Groves Creek Marsh, Skidaway Island, Georgia - 011509CT metaG (megahit assembly) | ecosystem: Environmental > Aquatic > Marine > Intertidal...
AAGAGAAAATGACGTTGAGCGGGAAGTCAATCGACACTTTCGCGCCCTCGGCGCCGTACACGCCGTCCGCGCCGCACACACCGCGCGAGACGCGAGAACGGTATCACGCACACGCCCCGACGCGCCATGTACGGCGTGAATCGCGACGCGACGGCGATGGCGACGACGAATGATGCGAGTGGTGCGCGCGCAACGATGCACGCACAACGCGCGACACCTTCGCCGTCTGCGATCGACCGCGCGATCGCGCACGCGCGAACGAAAGCGGCAGCGGCAGAACACGCGTTGTCCGTCAAGATGTCGCGATCGATGCGAGATTTGACGAACCGAGTGCGCCAGGGTGAGGCGATTGGCGTATCGAGGGGGAAGAGCGCGGATGCCGACGCGACGCGCGCGACGATGCATTCGACGCGCGATCGCGCCACGACGAGCGGCACGGAAGGAAGGAAAGAATTCGACTCGCGTCGTTATGTGCATACCGACGCGTCGTCGCGGGATTGGATGGACGACGTCGTGGCTCGAGCGAAAGTGGACGCGGAGCGGGCCGAACGGTTGGGCGGAGGCTCGGCGCGAGCGCGGGCGTCATCCACCGTCGCTGCGGTTCTTCGCTCGGCGAGTACGCACGGAGGAGGCGGTGGTGATGAGTATGGTAGCGTGCGGCGGGTTGGTGCATCGCCAGGGGCGTCGTCGACGTCGAGTGATTTTGATATGGAGGACGCGGCGTCGCCGAATTCGCCGTTTGCGGCGGCGTCACCGAGGTTTAGAGCGAGCGATGTGGACGCCATTAAGGCGACGTTGAAGACGGATTACGAGAATGCGTTGAAATTAATGCGAGAACGCGCCGAGGCGGCGGAAAAAGAGGTGGAGACGCTCACAGCGCGGTGTGGGGAATTGGAAAATGGACGAAAGTCGGCTCGAAACGCGCTCGCGGAAATGGCTTCGCAAAACGCCAAGCTCGTGAGTGCATTCGCGGCAAAGAAGGATGAAGTTCGCGCGCTCAAAGCATCCATGACGTCGTCGTCGGCGTTGGACGAAGAGGTAAAGGCGCAAGGGATTGAGGCGAAAAAGGCGTTGGATGTGGTCAAGTTGGAGTTGCGAGCGGCGCGCGAGGCGGCAATGGCTCGAGACGAAGAATTTGCCAAAGCGCAGGCAGAATTGACAAAGCTTCGTGCACACGTGCAAGACAAGGCTTCAGCATCGAAAGAAAGCGAGACAAATGCGACAATGGAGTTGCGCGCCAAGCTCGAGGCTGTGAATAAAGAGCTGGAGCGCGAACGCGACGCGTTTGCGGCGCAAAAGATGCATTGGAAGAGCGAACGCGCCAAGTTGATGAAGATTGCTGCTGAAAGTGCGACGAAAACAAAGGCTGATTCACCAACGACAAAGAAAGCTTCACCTGCGAAAGTAACATCGTCTTCGTCTCCGAGACGGCTGAAGACACCGCCGAAGAAGGCGACAGCGTCTCCACGCGTTTCTGCCAAGTCGTCGCATCGTCGGTGCGAGCTCCGCGAAGAAGCAGAGAAATTAAAAGTTCTCGGAAATCAACAATTCCATGCCAAAGCCTTCGACGCGGCATTGCAGTCGTATACCGACGCTCTCGCGGTGGATTTCACCGATGAAGCATTCAGAGCGGTGCTGCATGCCAATAAAGCCGCGGCATTGCAAGCGATGGGGAAATTTTGTGACGCGGTGTTAGAATGTTGCATATCGCGCACGTTTGACGACACGTACATTCGTGCACTGCAACGCAGAGCGGATGCATATTTATCAATGGGTGATTGGCCCATGGCGATGAACGACCTCGAAGAGCTCGCGCCGTATATGGGTGAGGATTGCGCCGCAAAATTGCGCGAGGCGAGACGCAAGGTGAAGAATGGTTCAACATCGTGCGAACACTATGCCGTTCTAGGCGTGAGTTCCCGAGCGCAGCGCTCGGAAATCATCAAAGCGTACAAGAATTTGGCGTTAAAGTTCCATCCCGACAAAGCACCGAGCGACGCCGTGCGTCCAGCATCTGAAGCGCTCTTCAAACGCGTCGCCGAAGCGTACGCCGTGTTAAAAGATGACGCGCAACGCGCGTCGTATGATTCCGCCATCGCCGCCGCGCGACTTCGTCGATCGCACTCCATGTAGTGCATAGTGCCCCATCGGTATCTCACTATAGTACCGGTACGTAGAAGACATTATTATTTAATCAAACGAATTGCTGCTATATTAAAACGCGCCGCTTCTGCGCGTCGCTAAAATCACCTCTCCTCCACCGTCGCACACGACGCGCCAATCTTCCGCATCACCCGTGCCGAATCCCAATGAAACCGTTTTTGCAACAACCGCACCAATGGGTACCCAATCAACGCCACCGCATGCGCCGGCGCGCTAAACGCGTACGCCTCGTAATACACCCGTCCGTCATCCATGAGCTCCACCGCGAACCTCTCCTCCCCAGCCAACACGTGCCCTTCCATCGTCCCGTGCGCGAACGAAAACCGCTTCTTCACCCCTCTTCTCTTCGTCCCGCCTTCCGCACCGCGCAGACGCACAATCTCGAGCGGATTACGCATCCATACGCCGCCCACGCGCGCGCGCACGCACACCCCGTCGCCCACCGCGTGCCCAGTGTTCGCATCCACGCTCGCCCATCCGAGGTCAAAATGCTCCCACGTCTTCAGCGCCGCACACGCGCGCGCGTAGGTTCGTTCACCCGACCCAATCTCCGCGCGCGTGCGGTCCTCAACCCATCGTCGGCGGCTATATTTATGCGGCAAAGATGCGACATCTGCTATAATCGCACTGCTGCTGCTGCCGCCGCCGCCGCTCGCGTCGTCGTCATCCGATCGCCCCGCGAGCTCGCGCGGGTAATTAAACCCACGCTGTTGGCCGTATTTGACGCACTCGCGCGCGTCCGCGATCGTCGGTCGCGTCAGGCTTAAAAACGGCGGCATCGCTGTGTGACGTCGAGCCGCACACCACGGCACGCCACATGCGAGCTACGGCGCTGTCTTCATCGACGCGCGCGTTTTCCCTCGCCCTAAGCGCGCGTGACGGCACACGCACTCGATCGTCTCGCGCGATGACGACGCGCACGGCGGCGTCGGCGACGTCGGCGTTTTATGATTTGAGCGCGCAAACGCTCGATGGTGGAACCCTCAACTTTGGCGACTTGAGAGGGAAAGTGGTGATCGTCACCAACGTCGCGTCTCGGTGAGGAGCAACGAGAAGTAATTACCAGGTGCGTGCGTTCGTCACGGCGGAGCGTCGCGTCGCGCGCGCGTCGGTGACGGAGATCAATGTCGGTGACAGTTAAAAACCTCAACTGATGATGACTGACGCGTTCTCTGTGTCCTCGACGCACAGGAATTCACGGCGCTGTATGATAAATACAACGCGCAAGGACTTGAAATTTTATGCTTTCCATCGGATGAATTCGGCGGGCAGGAAATCGCGGCGAATGAGATTCAAAAGTTTGTGGATGAAAAGTTTGGGTTTCGGGGGACGATGATGGGCAAGGTGAAGACGAATGGCCCGAGCGCGTCGCCGGTGTGGAAGTTTTTGAAGGAAAATTCTGGCGATACCGCCGACGTGCGCTGGAACTTTGCATGCAAGTTCATTATCGATAAAGAAGGGAACGTGGTTGAGCGCAACGGTGATGGCGCGGCTGCGCAAGAGGCGAAGATTGTCAAATTATTGTAAGCGCACGCGACACTTTTACGCGCCTTGAAGAGGGCGGAAGGAGACGCGAAATCGCACGCACGTGGTGTGCTCATGGCGGCCTGGATACCGTTGTAGTTACCACACGCGTGGTGGTGGCGAGATACCGTGTATGACGCGCCGTTGCGAAACGAACGATTGTGTTCGGCGACGGCGTCGATGTTTGTTTTTGGTATCTTTGCGCGCCCATTCGTTTGCGTTTCGTCCCGCTCTTTGATTTTTTGGGATGCCGCCGCTCATTACGTCGGCGAATACTTTTAATTTATTACAACATTATACTTTTTGTACATTCAAAGCGCGTTACTATGCGTGTTTGCCGCCAAAGGCAAAATGTGGAATGGACGCTGATCCGAAAACGTCGCGTTCGAGCGCGTCCTTATTGGCGTAACGAATAATTGTGGTACTCGCTAATAGAAACGGTAAAGCCACGAGCCATTTTAAGGCGACGTCGAAGTATTCATGGAACGATACTGACACCGCGTCGTCGACGACGACGTACATGCCGTCGCGAACGCTGACTCGAATTTCGCCGCGCGTTTTTGTCAGAGGCACGGCGACGCGCGTGGTATATTTACCAGGTCTCGGATGCGATACTCGCGTTGTGTCCGATTTCCCATGCGCACTAGTGACTGTGATGTCCACTTCATACGGAGCCAGGGACGAGCGTTTGACTTTGACGTGGTTTAAGAATCGACGGTCGACAATTTCGTAGCGCACATCCATCGTTGAGCCGCGCACGTCCCGATACTCGCGGTCGGTAACGGTGACGCTAAACCAATTCTTCAGCGCAACATGATCAGTCGTCGTACGTAATGCTGGCTCAAACGATGAACCGATCGATTGAAACGCGTGAACGTGACCACTCATGGTCGCCACGATGATGTCGACGGTCGCCGCACCCGTTACGTCGCCGACGACTGGAGCGGCGTATACTTCACCATCCACCTCGATAACGTCTCGACATCGCACCTTACCGTCAATGATGTGCACTACGCCACCATGCGTAGCAATGACGATGTCTAGCACCGACGCGTCCTTCATCCCTGGACGAATTCGTGAAAGCACAATCGGTGCAAGGATCTTGTCGCTCGCAATGTACGCGGGCGACGCTGAGCTCGCTAAAGCGCCATCTTTTCCACGCAGTACATGTACGGCGCCGGAAAGCGTCCCAACGACGATTTCTAATGTGCCATCACCATCGATGTCACCCACGCTCGCCGCGACGGCGATTTTCGAATGGAGCTCTCGAGTCCAAAGTTGCTCGCCAGATGCCGAAAACGCCACGACTCGACCGCGCGTATCGCACGCAATTAAATCCACATCACCATCTGCATCGACGTCAACAGCGACGACTTGCGCTTCTATTGATGACATCGTTCGTGGCCATCCACGAGCGGGCGCACCATTGACGCCCGAAATCACGTGCACATTCCCGGCGGTCGTCCCGATGATGACGTCCAACGTCCCGTCTCCGTCGACATCCGCCAATGTCGGCGGCGCGTACACCTTTGTCGATTCTCTCGATCGCACCATCTGCACGCGATCCAAATCAAACGACTTTTTCACCGCTAATGTTACACCATCAAGAATAACCACGCCAGTGGCGAGGTATTGCGATGATGGAGCGTAGTAATACGACGCCACAACGACAATTTCAACGAAACCGTCGCCGTCGACGTCGCCCACCGCCGGCGCGGACAGCACGCGGGTCTCAAGCGCGTACCGCTCTGCATCATCGCGATGCTCACTATCTGATCTAACACTACCCGTAGTATCGACGTCGACGTCGTCTCGGACCAATATATCCTCTAAAGACGCTTCATTTGCCTCGGTCGGTTGCGGCTCTTCTTCTAACAACCGTCTCGCGTTTGGCGCGCGCGTCAAATGCTCCGCGTGATGCGCGTCAATCTCACCCACGCGCGCAACGAACGCATCGCGACGAATCATTCGCGGTGGAATTTGTCCAACCACGTGTTCACCGCCATCATCGCTGCCGTCGTCGTTTAAATTAAAAGCCATCGCCATGCCGTCCAGCGCCACGGCGACGCGTCTCGCGCCCACTCTGACCATCCCTCCTCGCGCCGCGCGCGCGATTCGCCGCCCAGCGAACGACCAGTCCAACACATCCCCACTCGAACCATCGTATGCGCGCACGCGACCGCTGGTGGTGATCACGGTCACGGCGCGCTCGCCATCGAAACGCGCGTCGGAGACGTCTGGCGTTGCGTACACCGCCGCGTGCGTCGCGGATGTCCATACCTTTCGCACGTTCGTCCCGCACGACGGTAAAGCGTCGAATGGGTCATTCGTATGTGCGTTGGTGTCAGCATTTGTCGATGCCTTCGCCGCCGTCGCCGCATCGGCACCAAAACCACCAGGATTAATCAACATCAGCGTCAAGACCAAGACACTCATCAATTGAATCAACCGTGGTTTACACGCACCACCCGACCGTACGCGCGCGCGCCACGCGTCGCCACGCGACGAAAGCATCGCGAGCCAACCATGCGACGCCTTGCGCGCGCGTCCGCCACGCCACGCCTCGCGCATCGCGTCCTTTTGTGACGTGGAGCACGTGTGTATTCGTCATCTTCACACGCGCGCACGTCGCCCGGCGTTCGACGAGCGCGATGAGCACCATTGCGAGCGCGCGCATCGCCGAAGAACGTAAATCGTGGCGCAAAGATCACCCCCCGGGGTTCTTCGCGCGTCCCGAAAAGGATTCCAGCGGGGAGATCAATTTGTTCAAATGGAAGTGCGTGATTCCTGGCGCGAAAGATACCCCGTGGCAAGGCGCGTTCATCCCTCTCACGATGGAATTTCCAAAGGAATATCCGGCGAAACCGATGAAGTGTAAGTTTCCCGCCGGGTTTTATCATCCAAACATTTATCCGAGCGGGACGGTGTGTTTGAGCATATTGAATGAAGATGAAGGTTGGCGACCGAGCGTGACGGTGAAACAAGTGGCGCTCGGAATACAGGAGTTGTTGGCGAATCCGAATGAGAAATCACCCGCACAGAGTGAGGCATACTTGGCGTATACCACGAATCGGGCGGCGTATGAGAAACGGGTGAAGGAGGAGGTGGCAAAGTATCCTCCGCCGGAGTAGAGACGAGCGTGTCGCGTCCCGATGCGGAGTAGTTTTAGCCGTCACGAGGAGATGCGAGCGCGCACGATCACTGTTGAGATGATTTGATGATCACGAGAGCCACATAGATATAGGTGTATACGTACGAGTTTTGTTTGCAATATAAACAAAACGTTTTAATTGTTTGTTTTAGACGCGCGCCTCGTCATCGATGAACGCTGTAATGCGGTGGTGGTAAAATAGTATTGAACAAACAATCAATCGATGAAAAATTTATTGCTCGCCGGCAGCTTCCTTCGCAGCGCGCGCTTCGGCTTGCGCTTGACGAAGTTGGATGGCCAAAAGACTGCCGCCAGTCTCAAAGGAGCCCGGGACGGCGGGGTAGGCGCCGACGCGCGGCAATTCGCCCCCGCCACGAATGAACGCGTAGCTCACGTAAGGCGGGTCAAGCACGGCTGGCGCGATGGACAACGCACCACCAGTGATGCAGTTATCCGTGGCTTGCTTCAAGTTCTTGATGATGGTCACTGCCGGGCCTGGTGCGCGTTTGCCCAAAATGCGTTGCGTTTCGTACACGTCGAGCAATCGAGAGCACGTACCGTCTTGGCGCACAATGTCGATACCCTTTTGCGGGTCTTCGTACAAGTACGGCGCCAACGCGGCGAGCTCATTCGGACCGAGACCCATGCGGCGGAACCACGCGAGGAAGTCTTCGGCGTTACCGCCGTCGAGCGGAATCAAACCTTCGGGATCCGCGGCGGCGGCGTCCAATCGACCGACGCGCACCTTGGCCCCCAAGAACGGATTGGTACCGATGAACAAGAATTCGTAATCCTTGTCAGAGCCGACTTCTTCGATGTAATCCTTCTTGAATTGAATGCGCGCCGCAAAGTGCGGCACGAGGGCGATCAAATCCGCATAAGACACTGGTTGATCCGTCTTGGCGTCGACAGCCTTTTTAATCTTTTCAATCGACGCAAACGCCTTCTTCAACCCCTTGTTCTCAGGGCGGTCGAGTTCGAAACGCACCGAGCCGTTCAAGCCATTCTTCTTACCAACCACGGAGAACGTCCCGAAATCCGCCAACGCCAAACGGAAGTACTCACCAAAAGTCAAGTCGATGTTGTCTTCGATGATGGGCGCGATGAACTGCGCGAATTCAATCTGCGCCTTTGACTTACTCGCCCCGCTCGTCGCCCGGCACCCATCCTCGCGGCTGTACGGCTCAATAATCAATTCAGGGAGCATGATTTCACGCTTCGGCGGCGGAGGCTTCTCGACTAACAAATTAGCCAAGTAATCGCCCACATCCGCGCGCGCGACGCCCGCGCCGCCGCTCGCGAGCGCCACCGCCGCGCTCAATCGCGCCATCGCCGCGCGACGCCCCACCGCTTCCGCGCCGCGTTCATCACCATTCGCCTGCGCGCATCGCACCACCGCATACGCGCGCGCGTGCGCGCCACCGCGAACATTCATCGTCAACCGCTTCGTCGATCGCGCACTCGTCAACGTCATCGGACGCATCGTCGCGTTCATCCCCGCGTGCGACATGATTTTACGCGTGTATTCTCAGCGAATCGATCGAAGATAATTTATTCGTCGTTTCCGTTGCGTTAGGCGAACGCGCGCGCGTCGTCGAGGCGTCGTACAGTGTCGTTTTGCGGATTAGCACATGGATAACGACACGCTGGGAGATATTTTGTTGGTTTCGGGCGACGGCGTTCAATGTACATGCAATGTCATCAATCAATGTCTTTGTTTTATGTGTACTACAGGGTATGCTACTAATTTGTATTGTTTGTGTTCGTGAGCGCGCGCTCGTGCGTCGTCCTCCGCCGCCGTCGTCGTCCTCCGCAGACGCGGTTGACGTCGTCCACAGACTGTGTCGAGGCTCTGGACGCCGCCACTTTATTCCTCCTCCTCTTCGAATTGCTGGCGAGCCTCAGTGACTTGCGCGTAGACAGCTTCGGTGATGATTGGAATTTCCGGATATAACCCTTGCAAGGCGTTGAAAATGGAATAAAACAATGCGAAAAAGGAATTCGCAAACACCGCGAGCTCCATCCATTCGCCCATCCAGCTGACCATGACGAAGATGGGCATGTATTGCATGATTAATCCACCGAGCATGCAGCAAATATCGAGTAAAATGGCTTGCATGGTGCAATAACGCACGAAATGCGGGAGCTTCTCGTTGCGCACAACCATCAAGAACAGCGCAAAGAACGTCAAGAATGGAATAAATTGATTCCCGTAGAAGATTTGCATCGCCGGGGCAAAGATGAACATGGCGTGCTTGGACAACGGGATCATCGAATACGCGCTGTGCGTGAACGCAATCGTACCCATGATAGGGATAATGAATGGCAGAATGGCTACGAGGCGCAAATACGGCGCCGGTCGAGCCTTGCCTTCGTTTGACTCGTCCCGACCAAACCACAACTCTAAAAACGATTTACCTTTCACTTGGCCGCGCGGACGCGTCGGCATGGTGAACGTATCCGGAATAGCATCGCTCGATGCTCGAACCTACGCGGGAGCACGAACGAAAGCGCGAGAGAACGATGCGGTTAGTGCCAATATCCAGCGTCAGCGCGCTTGTCCTGGTCCACGTCGAACGCCGCGCGCGCGCACCCAAACCCTGCGGCCTGCGCGCGTGCGCCCTTCGCACCACTCTCCTCGTCGCACGCGCGCGCACGCGCGCACGCATCGCGCGAAAACACGCGCATCGAAATCACGACGTACCACTACGCCCGCTCGCGCGCCCTCACACGCGTCGCGCGCGCGCACACCGCGCATCCCATGCGCGCATTCCACCGACCGCATCGCGCGCGTAGGGCTGCGCCCGCTCGACGCATCTCGCGCCGTCACGCTCCCCGCGCGCGCCGTGCGCGCCTGCGCCGGGCACAATTGAATGACGGACATTGTCGCGCGCTTTACGCCGTCGACGTCGCGTCGCGATGTGCCGCGCGCGCGCGCGCAGCGACGCCAACGAGCGACGCGCACGGATGCGGTGGGTTTTAGTGCTGAGGGACTCGTCATTGGTCATTCTTGAGTTAATTTTAACTCAAGAATGACCAATTATGAGTCCCCCCCCTGAGCTCGACCGGTGGCGCAGCCGCGCGCGCGCGGCACATCTCGCCGCGCGCGACGGCGTCGCGGTCGCGGCGCGCCGGGGCGGGCGCGCCGAACCGTGGGAGACACCACGCATGGGTGCGTGCGCGAGCGCGGTGGCGGTCGTCGATGACGACGGCGATGCGTTTTACGACGCGAGAATGGATGCGTTTGCGATTGAATGGTCAACCGTCAGCGCGGATGAGCTCACGCGCGTTCGCGCGTCGTGGTACGCGTTAGACGCGCAAGTCGTGCGCGAGGTGGATGTGTGTGATGATGCTGATCGACTTGCGCGCGTGGGTGAGGTGGAGATGGCGTTGTGGATGGCGGCGAGGGGACGCGGGGCGCTGGAGCTGGAGGCGTCGTCGTCGACGACGACGACGGAGCGTCGGAATTTATTTGATCGTGCGATGGCGTTTGAGCGAGATGAGATCGATGGTGTCGATGGATGGACGCGTGTTGATCGTGGGCGTGGACGCACGGCGTTGGCGGCGGAGACGATGACGCGTCAGGGCGTGGGGTCGGCGTCTATGGCGGCGTTGGCGTCTTCGTCGTCGGCGGGACAGACGAGCGAAGAGACGGATGATGCGAGTGCGCGGGCGTTAGCGTCGCTGCGACACGCGCCGAGTTTCGATGAAGACCCAGATGTGGATGAACGTCTGGTGGTGCATTACGGCAGGCACAAAGGTGGCATGGTGCATTCGTTTAAATTGAGCGCGACGTTTGACGCGCCTCCGCTGCGGCTCATAGCCGTCGCTCGAGAATGGGACTTAATCACTCAATGGAACGTCTTTGCGCTCGATTCGACCATCATGCTCGTACGTGGGCTGACAAATTTAGTCACGTACACCGCCTTGTGGCTTCCATGGCCGCTCTCATGCCGCGATACCGCATTGGTGGTCAACGCGGTGTTTGTCGGACAACCGCCACCCGCCGCCGTGGTCAACGCCCGCGTCGATCCCAAGACGTGCGCCGCGTTCACCTCTCGCGTGTCGCAATCGAGCGCCATCGTGCTTGCACGTGCTGTAGACCCCGACGACGACATTGGCATTGGTTACCCCAAAAACGCCGCCAAGCGCAAGCGCGTTCGCGTCGTCGGCAATTCCGGCGCTCGCATTCGCGCGCTCCCGCCCGAACCCGGCTCCGCGCGTCTCCGCACACGCGGTGACATGGTTCTTCACGTCGACGCGCAGATGCCATTCGTGCCATCATCATTGATTAAATTCATCCTCAAAACCATGGCGCCGTGGGTGCATCGCATGATTGACTCCATGCTCAAGAGCTCAAAGTATTTCGAGGCGCCGGATTCCATGTTTCAACCGCGCGTAGACGCCAATCCAGAGTTATACGACGTCGTCCGCGCGCGGTTCGCCCACGAAGGCGATGTCGAGTAACATATTTCACGCCATTGATTAGCATTCATATTTGTAAAAGCAGCGACACTATAGCATGGTGTACATGCACTTTTCTCCGTCGTAGCCGCGCAAAGCGCTCGTCGCGTCAGTCAACGCATCTTCATTCTTTCGCGCACAGCGTCGCGTTCGCGCGCGCCACGCCGTCCGCTGTGCGCGCATAACAAACACGCGCGCGAGCGCCATGCATGCTGGCGATGCCGCCGCCGACGACGACGGTGCGCGCTGCCCGTACGCTATTCTCGGCGTGGAGCCACACGAAGCTACGCAGCAGTCCATTCGTCGCGCCTATCGCGCACTTTCCATGCGTTACCATCCCGATAAGAACCCAGCACGCGACCGCGAGGCGTGTGAGGAAGCGTTTAAACGCATCGCGTGGGCGTATGAGATGATTGGTGATGAAGACCGGCGACGGCAGTGGGATTATGGAACGATGAGCGCGCGAGCTCCGAGCGCGGCGTCGACGGCGCACGCGCACGCGGGATTTAGGGATCCGTTTGAGATGTTTGCGAGCGTATTTGGGGATGATTTCGCACATTTCGCGTCGGGAGGCGCGCGAGGAACGTCCATGTTTGGCGGGGCGTTCGATGCGTCGGATCCATTCTTTAGCGCAAGCCGCGCGGCGGAGCCGTCTTCGTTTGCGTTTGGCGGCGGTTTCGGCGGTTCCATGTTTGGTAACAGTATGTTTCAATCGAGCGCGTTCGCGCCACCGACGTCGACGGCGTCGATGTTTGGTGGTGGGAGCTTTACGTCGACGTCGACATCCACGCATGTGAGTGCGGATGGGACGACGGTGACGCGAAGCGTGACGAGACGTACGCTTCCGGATGGATCGATCGAAGAGACGGAAAACGTGAGCACGACGCCTGGAGGGTACGGGTACGATGCGATCGGGGCCGCACCGCGTGGGGGATTCTATTACTAATAGAGTCTTGAAACGCATTATTACTTGCAAAGGGTGCATCGAAAAGAATGACTCACACGAATTGAACAACATGTATACGAAGCGCGATTGTAGCACCAGAAACGAATTGAAATTGAAATTGAATTACAACACCACCTACCGGTACGAATTACAAGAGCTATGACAGTATGACGGTCAGACGTCTTCATAGTAACACACGACCTCCTTGGCGAGTCGCCGAATGTTGGTCAACTCGCGTGATTTCAATGTCAGCGCGCGTTTCAATTGATCCGCCTCGTCTTCGGCGGAAACGCGGAGGGCGGTCATCTGCGTCTTCCATTCTGATTTTTGCGCCTCAAACGCATCCATGAGCTCTTGTATACCGCGTTCCAGCGTTGATATTTTCTCGTTTGCGTTTTTCATCTCCCTCGCGCGAGCGGCGCCGCGTTCGGCGTATTCTCGTTCTAATCCTTCCGACATTTCGGCGCGTTGCGCTAACCGTCGACATTCCGCGCTCGTCTTCACATACTGCCTCTGCAATACATCCGTCTCTGCCACGTGCAGGCGAAGTTCATCCGCCATTTTACGATTCTGTGCTAATATTCTCTTTACTGATTGATCCATCTTACGATCCATCGTGGCTTCGGCGTGTTTTCTCGCGCGTTCGACGCGTTCGTCGCATTCTCGCTTGAGCGCTCCGACGCGCGCGAGCAATTCTCGCTCCATCTCCTCCCTCTGTGTCGAGATGACACCATTCAAACGCTTCACCTCGCATTGTAACGCGCTCACTTC